>Ga0316613_10000424_pt1 | contig 35488 bp, 34 predicted proteins | sample OWC_soil_day10_C_2_FD_207647 | JGI IMG/M metagenome (GOLD analysis project Ga0316613, IMG submission 207647) | Wetland soil microbial communities from Old Woman Creek delta, Ohio, United States - OWC_soil_day10_CT_b | ecosystem: Environmental > Terrestrial > Soil > Wetlands | place: USA: Ohio...
AGCTCGATCACCTCGAAGAAAACCTCGGCGCCGCCAACGTTAAACTGACTTTGGAGGACCTGCATGAAATTGAAGACGCTTTCTCAAAGCTTACAATAAAAGGGGAACGGCTATGTGATGTCTTTTTAAAAGATATTGAACGTTAGTATTCGAATAACATCCTGACATGTCCATACCATCATGGGCTATCTGTTTCGTGGCAAGTCATGAGGGAATTATAATGGTATTAGGTGGAATGTCTGATATGGAGCAGTTACTGGATAATACAGGTTATATGCAGGAGTTTAAGCCCTTTGTGCAGGAAGAATATGATGTTCTTAAAAAGGCAGTTGGGATTATTAATAAAGCAATTGCCATTCCATGTACAGCCTGCCAGTACTGTGTAGAGGACTGTCCGAAAAACATAGCCATCCCGAAGTATTTTGCGTTATACAATACGGAAAAGCAATCCTTGAATACCGGGTTTTCTACACAAAGGGTATATTATGATAACTATACAAGAACATATGGCAAAGCATCATACTGTATCGGATGTAAACAGTGTGAAAGAAATTTTCCACAACATATTGACATTACAAAATATTTACAGGATGTAGCTGATGTTTTTGAAGTATAACTTCTTTTCCATAGATAGGGAATAGAAGCATAAATCAGGATGTAAAAAAATTTTTAGAGGAGAATAAGAATATGAACAAAACAAAGAATTTAAGTGAAAGTGTAATCTTTCCTAAAGGAGAAAAACTACCTGTAAAATATAGTAAATATTTTACAGGTACTGCATGGCTTAGTATGCTGGTACCGGGTGGTAGTGAATTTAATTGTCCAATAGGCAATGTAACATTTGAACCAGGCTGTCGGAACAATTGGCATCAGCATCCGGGTGGACAGATTCTATTAGTAACAGGTGGACGTGGTTACTATCAAGAGGAAGGAAAACCTGCACAGGAACTTCATCCGGGTGATGTAGTAAAAATCACTCCAAATGTAAAGCACTGGCATGGAGCGGCACCTGACAGTTGGTTTGTGCATCTTTCCATCGAAACAAATGTTAATGCAGGACCACCAGAATGGCTTGAACCTGTAACGGATGAAGAATATAACAATTTAAAATAAACAAAAAAATAATTTTATGAAAGAAGTATTTAATATGCGTATAAGTGAAACCGCAAACAAAAATCATGAGGAATTGTTCCCCACTCATGAATCAACTCTAAAAGTAACAGATCCTATTTAAAAAATCTTGACTTGGAGCTAATTCCAAGTGTTATAATATCGGGTAATAGGAGGTGAAACCGCATGAAAATTGCAGAAGTAAGTGAAAAATTTGATGTTTCACAAGATACACTCCGCTATTATGAACGCATCGGATTGATTCCTCGTGTGAACCGCAATAAAAGCGGAATCAGGGATTTTACGGAAGAAGCCTGTAGGTGGGTCGAATTTATCAAATGTATGCGAAGTGCAGGTCTTCCGATTGAAGTATTGATTGAGTATGTTACGCTGTTTCAACAGGGCGATGAAACAGCTGAGGCAAGAAAAGAACTCCTAATCGAGCAGCGTAAGCAGCTCATGATAAGAATGGAAGATATGAAGAAAACGCTGGAACGCCTGGATTATAAAATTGCAAGATATGAACAGGCAGTAGTTGGAGCAGAGAAAGCACTTAAAAGACCGGAGGAATAGTTTTGGGTACACTGCACTTAGCGATATGAGTAATTATGAACAGGTTATTGACGACATAAGTTATATGCAGGAGATTATGCCTTTGAATGAGGAAGAAAGAGAATTTATAACAAAGGTCACTGAGATTATTAACAGTAGTATTGCAATACCATGCACCGCATGACAGTATTGTGGGGATGGATGCCTCAAGAAGATACCAATACCAAAATACTTTTCTCTGTATAATAGCCAGAAGCAGTTTGGACTGGCACCTGCTCATATGAATTATTACATGAATTTAACGCAGGACTTTGGGAAGGCGTCTGACTGTATCAGCTTTAAACAGTGTGAACAGCACTGCCCACAGCATATTGATATTGTGGAACAGTTGAAAGAGGTGTCCAGGGTTTTTGATGTGTAAACGTGGTAAGGCTTAACGGAATGGATTAATCGGGTGCCGTATCATCTCTAATGGTATTAAATAGCCTCAACCTTTGCGGAGTTGGTAAAATTTCATTGACAACATTTCACATAAATGCTATTATAATGGCAATAATCTATAGCTGATCAGAAAACTGAAGGCTAAGAAGTATCTATTTGATATTTCTTGGCCTTCAGTTTTTTTATTTTCTCAATGAAGCAGTGAATTTATTAAGCAACAAATAGAGTTTTACTAAGTCTAATTACTGCAGTAGAAAATGCTTTAGAATCATTTTAGAAAAAAAGGAGATTAATCAGATGTACATTACAAATTTACAAAAAACAAAACCAGCAAAAAATCTAGCAACAGATCAGGTACCGGTTGCAGTTCGCTGGTTGCTAGGCGAACCTGAAGGAGCACCTAATTTTGAATTGCGCTATCTTTCTTTTCCCGTTTCTGCTTCTACTGTTTATCATGAGCATCCTTGGGAGCATGAGGTTTTTGTCGTTAAAGGTAAAGGTAAGATAAAAACTGCGCAAGGTGAAATCGTAGTACAAGCCAATGATGCCATCTTGTTATTGCCCAATGAGTCACATCAATTGATCAATAATTCTTTAGAAGAAAATTTTGATATTATTTGTGTCGTGCCTAAAGGGACTCGCTCATTTTCCTGCCAATGCGGTTAAAAAACTCTGCGGTCACAGTGGCATTTCGTTTCCTGTGGTTGCAAGATAATCTAGTTTGGCAGTTCTTAGTGAAAGTATAAGGGGGAGTCCTTTATGATAGAAATACATAATTTGCAAAAATCCTATGGTGATATCAATATTCTAAAGAATATTGATTTAACAATCGATGATGGTGAAATTTATGGACTTGTTGGTCGAAGTGGTGCTGGAAAATCCACCTTGCTACGTTGTATTAATGGCTTAGAAAAATATAATTTTGGCAGTTTAAAGGTTAATGGTTTTGATATTAAGGAACATAGTGACGAAGAAATAAGGCATTTTAGAAAAAATATTGGTATGATATTCCAACACTTTTCTTTAATGGAAAGAAAGACCGTGTATCAAAACGTGGCATTACCGATGGAATGTTGGAATTATCCTAAAGCTGAGATTGATAAGCGGGTGAAGGAACTCTTAAAAATAGTTGATATTGAAGATAAGATTCACGAAAAACCACGCTCCTTAAGTGGTGGGCAAAAGCAGAGAGTGGCTATTGCCAGAGCGCTGTCATTAAACCCTAAAATTCTCCTTTGTGATGAAGCCACTTCAGCATTAGATCCTAAAACGACCCAGTCTATTTTACTTCTACTCAGGAAGATTAATGAAACATTAGGGATTGCTATCGTTTTTGTTACTCATCAAATGTCCATCGTAAGGCAGTTTTGTCACAAGGTTTGTATTCTGGAAAATGGTGAAATTATGGCTAAAGGTGTTGTGAGTGATATTTTCAGCAATCAACCCCAAGCTTTAAAAAACCTTCTCGGTGAAGAGGAAGAAGAAGTCTTGCCATCGCATGGTATAAATATAAAAATTACTTATAGTGAGGCAAATGTAAATGACAGAGTATTGTCTGATATGGCGCAAAAGCTAGATATTGGTTTTTCCTTGGTGTGGGCGAAAACAGAGCAATATAGTGATCGGGTATTGGGATGGGTAATTCTCAATGTTGATGAGGAAAATGTACCTATTGTAGGAAAATATTTAGACGATGTGAGTGCTAGATGGGAAGTGTTATATAATGAGCAATAATCATGCCTATGATCTTCTTCATACCATCCTTGTACCGGAGTTTTTAAAAACATTATATATGGTTATTTCGGCCACGGTATTATCAACAATCATTGGTATGTTATTAGCCGTCATCTTAATTATTACTTATAAAGAAGGGTTGAAACCAAATAAATATATCTATGAGATATTAACTACATTCATTAATATTGTTCGTTCATTCCCCTTTATTATATTAATTGTGGCGATTATCCCTGTGACGCGAGCTATTGTAGGAAGTTCTATTGGTGAAAAAGCAGCGATTATTCCTTTAACGATTGCCGGCGCTCCCTTTATTGCTAGAATTATTGAAGGAAGTTTACGGGAAGTGGATAAGGAACTGATTGAAGCCGTTAAGTCTTTCGGTGCTACTAATTTTCAAATTATATTTAAAGTCATGTTGCCTGAGGCAGTACCTTCTGTTATTTCAGGCATCACTTTAGCGATTATTTCGATTCTAGGTTGCACCGCTATGGCAGGTGCAGTAGGTGCCGGTGGCCTAGGTGCTATAGCCATCACATATGGATATGCGAATTTTGATAATACCATTATGTATGGAACAGTGTGTGTGCTCATTATTCTAGTACAGATCATTCAATCTATAGGTAATTTTTTGTATAAGGTTTTAAAATAATAAATATGGAGTGGTATAAGATGCATTTTAAAAAAATAATCTCTCTAGTCTTAGTGATTGGAACTATTTTATCGTTGATGGGTTGTGGTAAGACAACACCAAATGGGGCTAGCACAGCTGGCAATCAGCCTGAAAAAAAGAATATCATTGTAGGAACTTCACCGATTTTTAAGGATATTTTAATAGCTGCAAAAGATGAATTTAATAAAGAAGGATATACCTTAGAAGTGAAAGTATTTGATGACTTAGTAACCCCAAATATTGCGCTACAAGAGGGAAGCGTTGATATGAGTTTTCATCAACATGAACCTTATCTGACTCAATATAATAAAAGTAAGGGAACAGATTTAGTAAAATATAATGGTGGAATTGTGAAATATTTCATGGGGATTTATTCTGATAAAATAAAAAATGTTAATGACTTGAAGGATGGGGCTAGCGTATCCGTTCCTAACGATCCTAGTAATAGAGGAAGGGCCTTAAAAGCATTGCAGGCAAATGGTTTAATCAAGCTTAAAGAGGGCGTAGATACTCCCACCAAATTAGATATTGTAGAAAACAAGAAGAATTTAAATATTGTTGAGATGGATGTAATAAAGTTGGTTAGTTCTTTAAAAGATGTGGATTGCTCAACGATTATTTCTGTTGTAGCGGTTAATGGAAATTTAGATCCGACATCAGCCATTGCCGTGGAAGATCCTGGTGAAAGCGCAAAATATGCTATTATTATTGTGTTAAACAAAGAGAAACATAGTGAAGCGGTTGCTGCTCGATTAGAAACATCCTTAAAATCAGAAAAAGTTAAGAAATTTTTAGAAGAACGCTATAAAGGGGCAGTACTGCCCGCATTTTAATAAAAAATATAGCAATTTAAAACCTGTTTCCTCTATGAACCTGGGAGGAAGCAGGTTCTTGTGTTAAAGTCCATAGATGCAATTATATTACATCTATAAGACAATGTGGCGACTGTAGTGCAAGAACTAGAAGTAGGTCAGAAGGCGACGGTGCGAGTAGGTATTGAACTTCATTTATGGGAGAATATTGGTGAACCCATCTCATAATTGTTGTAGGGGTGAGCTTCAATCGTCTTTCTTGCATCATCTGTACAAGCATTCTATAGCTGAGTGGGTATTTTAAGTACCAGCAAAGGTACAAGATTATAATTTCAGACTCAAAATGTCACAGCATTTAAACAAATGTTGTGACATTCTCTTTTACCTCAACTTTTAAGTTTAGGGTAATGATTATATCACGGATTTTTTTTGCACTAGAACCAATCATTTTAGAATTTGTTGTATATTAGTTGTTCCTATATTGAGTCACGTACTTATAAACAGTATTCAAATGACTGTGATACCATGTCCAGAAAAGTAAAAATTTTGGGGTTTATATAAAATTTTGTTTTAATATAGAAGGATTTTTGTATAGTTATATATAATATTTATATGAATGCAAATGTAGTATTTGTAAGTGGATTTATTCATAGAAGCATTCGTAGTAAAGAGGGTCTTTTTTTTATAAATAGGAAAGTAACTAAAATAAAGGGAAGGTTGTTATGTATAAATTTTTGAAAATTAATCCATTTTTTTTAGCTTTTGTGTTACTTGGCGCGATTTTTTTATGGGCTCCCGTTTGTCAAGGACATTTACAACTAATGAACGGCAATGAAGTACCAATGAAATGTTTTTATACAGGTAAAACCAGTGTCATTCTTTCTATATTGTTTATTATCGTAGGAATAGAAGATGTATTACGTAAAAAAATCTCTTCCTTGTTTTTTATTGGAATGGGAATTGTATTATTTCTTCTTCCGAATAATTCGTGGGGAATCGGGGTTTGTAAAAAAGAAACCATGGCCTGTATAACAACAGCTTTATGGATAAAAGGTGTCGGGGTAGGTTCTGTATTATATGGAATTGTTACACTGTTTAAAAAAGATATTATTCAAGTACCTGATTAGAATTATATATAAAAATTGGACTGATCGCAGGATGATTATGGTTATGGTCACACATGATAGTGATGATGCGATATTCTTAGCAACAAAAATTGTTGTGATGTCTTATCGGCCAGCCAAGATCAAAAAAATCCTACCAAACAATATCCCCTATCCAAGAATGAGAGATCTACAGGAATTTTCGAATCTGAGAAATGAAATTATCTCTCTATTTGAGTTACCAAGAAAATCTTTTGACTTTTTGGTAACTGTTAAAGGCATTGGGAGGTTAATGAATGTGGAAATTAGCATTTTATAATATTATCCGCAGGAAAAATAAATCTATCTTTACCATTTTTATCAGCACGATTGTAACAGCCTTATTTGTGATTTTTATATCCATCTTATCCATCGCACAGTCGGGGATTAAATTAAGTATAGACCGAATGGGAGCAGATGTAATTTTAATTCCCAATGACACAGAAATCAGTAATCAGGAAATACTGTTCACGGGAATTGCACAAATGAAATATTTTAGTGCTTCTGAAATTTACGGCAAATTGCCGCAAAATGATATTCAGAAAATTACCCATCAGTTTTTCCTGAAAACTTTGCCCGAATTAGGGTGCTGTACAACGGGCGAAGAACTTAGAATTGTTGGAATTGATACCCAGACCGACTTCATTTTGCAGCCATGGCTGAAACAAAACCATAACGATCCGATAACAGAGGATACAGCAATTGTTGGATCGAACATGAGCCGGGAATTCGGTTCAAAAACCTTCTTTTTAAATCATCTTTTTAAAATTTCCGGCGTACTATATTCAACAGGAACCGGCATGGATGAATCTATATTCATTGATATCAGTAAAGCCAGAGAAATGGGAAAAAAGAGTTTCGATCCCAAAACCTTTTTAAACAGAAATGTTGATGACTTAGTCACTTCATATCTGATTAAACTAAAGCCCGGTATCAACGCTGAAAACTTTATCAACAGTATTAGTAATCTAACCTTGCCTATTCGTGCAGTATCCATTGACCAGACCCGAACGCAAATAAAAGAAAAGATCAAACATATTTCTACTATTTTGTTCTACATACTAGGTGCATTTGTTCTTATCTGCGGAGTCGCGTTAGTTGCACAATTTAATGGACTGACCTCCAGCAGAAGAAGAGAAATAGGCTATCTGCGCTCCATTGGTTTTAAAGAAAAAGATGTCATTCAGATGGTCATGTCAGAAGTAATTTTGTTAGGTGTAACAGGGGGATTGCTTGGAGGAGTCATAGGTGCCAGTTTAGTGCCCTCCTTCATCAGTAAATTACAGGCAATTGTTATTATCCCTGAGGGAGAATGGACACTACTACCTGCAATCATTTTTATAATTTGTGGAATTCTTTTTTCATTACTGATTTCGATTGTCGCAGCACTGGCGCCAGCTATAAAAAGTGCCCGACAAAAACCTCATGAAGCTATTACCGAGGGGGCATTATAGTGTCCATATGTGAACTGAAAAATATTACGAAAATATATTCTGTTGGCGAACAAATCATCCCTGTTAAAAATATTTCTTTTGAAATTAACAGTGGAGATTTCATATCCATTCAGGGAGACTCGGGAACAGGAAAAAGTACGTTGCTTATGATCATCGGAGGTCTGTTAAAACCTTCATCAGGATCAATTATCTATCAAGGCAAAGACATCACAAACTACAAAGAAGACAATTTGGCCGAACATAGAGGGAAAAACATCGGTTTTTTATTTCAAAACGTTCAGCTATGTGAAGCGTTGACGATCGAACAAAATATCATTTTAGCAAAAAAATACAGCGGCAATAACGAAATATCCCAAGAAGACATTCAATTTGTAATGAATGAGCTTGGGATACTTGATAAACGAAATTTTCTTCCCCACCAATTGAGCGGTGGACAAAAAAGAAGAGCCATGATTGCCACAACCTGGATTAGAAATCCTAGTCTGATCCTAGCAGATGAGCCAACTAATGATTTGGATCATCACTGGGCAACCAAAGTTTTCTCTCTTTTTTGCGACTGGGTCAGCAAAGGGAAAGCAATTGTATTTGTAACCCATAATGACGATTGGTCTAATTATGCTACTAAAAAATTTCACTTAAACAATGGGGCATTAACGAAAATATAAGGGGTCTGGTGCAAAAAAAATTCGGATGTGGCAATCCAACAGCCCTTGCGGAATTATATGTAGGGGAGGTAGTGGTGGACTGAGGCAGCGGTGCTGGATTTGACGTACTTCTTTCGGCAAAGAGAGCGGGGATCTATGGTAAAGCCTATGGATTAGATATGACAGACGAAATGTTAGCAGTGGCCAAAGAAAATCAGGCCCGTTCTGGAATTTCTAATGCTGAGTTTTTAAAAGGTCACATAGAAACTATTCCACTATTAGATAGTACAATTGATGTGATTATCTCTAATTGTGTCATTAATCTTTCCGCTGACAAAGATAGAGTGTTACAGGAAGGATATCGTGTGCGCAAACCTGGTGGCAGGTTTGCGATATCGGATATTGTATTACCCCGTGCGTTACCGCCAAGTGTATTTTATCAGAAAACGGTCTAACAACTTCTGGTGTACGAGAAAATCTATCGAATTTTTTAGTAGCCGAGTACTAAGATGTTTGGATTGTAAAAGTTGCGTCTCTAAATATGGAGAGAACGCAATTTTTTTATTATCCGAGTATTACTTAAAATAGTCGATAAGCGAGTAGTTCAGTTCTAGTGTACAAGTTAAGCCTATGATTTGTGATTCTGTTGAATAGTTACACTAGAACCGATTATATAATGATTATCATGTAAGGGTTTAACCCCGCAAAACAAAACGCCCAGTTAAAGTGCTCAAACCGCTTTTTCAAGTGACCGCATCACTTTATGAATAATTAGGACAAATTGATAATATAATTAAACAATTGGGTATAATTCTAAATTTAGAGTACGTATGAAAGGAATGATTATTATGTGGAAGAAAATACCCCTTATTCTATCACTTCTAATTTATTGTCAAGTAGGTTATGCTAGCCCTTTGGAGGAATTTTCCCCTGGGCATGCAGCGCTTGATGTGAACTGGAAACCAGATGCTTTTAGAGGCGGCCAGAATAAGTGGGATATTAGCGGAACAGTGGGATTAAACAGTCGATGGGCTATAAATTACCGCCAAATTGATTTTAGTCCTAAATTTAAAGGTGTTCAACTTGAGACAAGCAATAAAGAGTTAAACCTGATTTATAAAATGGACCCCAATATTCAACTTTATGCAGGATACTCGATTACGAAAGGGCATGAAACACTTTCCGGACAGCGGTTGACACAACAAAATATGGTTCAAGGCGGTATTATTGCCATGAAGAGTTTAGGGCATTGTACAACACTATATACAATGTTGGGTGGTGGTGATCATTCAGCAAATGTGGAATTTGGGTTATCGTATCGAATGCAAAAAGATCTCGAATTAAATGTTACCTACCGTCACCTTGAGTTTAGAAATCTAGGTCATGAAAAGTTGGAAGAAGACTTTCGCGGCTTTGGGATTGGTTTTACATACAAATACTAAATAATGGGACAGGCAGGCCTAGAATAAAAGGGCTGGAAGCCTAAATAAGAACTATGTCGCTTTAGATAAATTGGGTTTAATCGTAAAACTTTAAAATTGGGGCTACACCCTTAGCTCAAATATGTTGAATCACCACGCGAAATATCTATTTCGCATATTAGTATCGTTTAGCTATCAAAAAGTGGAGTGTGTGGTGCTGATAGAGCAGAGATAGCTCAAATTTATAAGGCTTTTGTGGATTTATAGAATTTTATAAGTATGTTCTATCTTCGCCTAGACGTCCTGGTCTAGGCGAATTTTTGTTCAGGGGACGGTAGCTATAGGCGAAAATATACGCTTGCACGAATTTAGAAAATCGACTTCTAGATAACACATTATTATAGCAGTGGATCAATTGGCGTTAAATTATTCAACTTGTATAGAAACCACGCTAAGGACAAAAATTATGAGAATCAATAGAACTCATTTAGCGGTATATAGGTGGATTCTTTCGCCAATCTCGATTAATCATGACAGATTAAATTTTCTTTGACCTGTCCCTTATAATCATCTGCATGGCTTTATTTTTTTGGTTTAGAATTCAGAAAGCAACAGTACGTTCAATAAGTGAGAATAGTGTTTAATTGTTGTATGGAAAGGCTATGATATTATCAAGGTGGCATTAATACCACGATTCGAGAGCAAGTAATTAAGGAGGATCAATATTATGCGCGTAATACCGTTAGGCGTTGGAGGGGCTTTTACTGATCGATTTTATCACACCAATTATTTAGTGGAAATTCCGGAATGTCGATTGTTAATAGATATTGGTACTACTATACGTTACAGTTTGTTAGCGGCAGGATATACTGCTCAAGACATAAATGCAGTTGTGCTAACTCATTTTCATTCCGATCATGTTGGCGGTCTAGAGGAATTTTCTCAACGGTGTCGTTATATGTATCAATATCGACCTACGATATATGCTATGCCAGACCAAGTTCCCCTGCTTGCAAGCCTCTTTGCTTTACACGGCGCTAAGCCAGCAGACTATTTAAATGTAACAACAGTTGAGAATCCAATTGTAATTAATAATACAGGAGATGCTCAATATCAGCTAGAATATTATTCAACTATTGGCTTGCATGCCCAAGTAACCAGCAACTACATGATTAGTATTCGACAGAAAGGGAGAGATAATAAGGCAATACGTGTGGTATTCACAGGAGATATTGGGCCTATCGAGAAGTCGGAATTAGGGAGGCTGGTAGCCAACCCAGAAACGGTAGCAGTATTTCATGACTGCCATACTGGTAGCACTCCAACTCCTGCCCACCCAAGCTTAGAACAAATGAAGGATTTATATCCTCTAGAACAACTTGGTAAAATTCATGTTATTCACTACAGTGACAATATTGACCAATACACAGATCGTATCAAGGGGGCCGGGTTTAAAATCGCAATTCAAGGAGAAGTAATTGAATGGTAGCAGAATGAAGATAGACTAGAACCTTCAATACTAGCTTAAGTAATCTAGATAGTAAAACTTGACAATATATACTACTCGTGTTAGCATAATTAAAACAAACATTTGTTTTAATTATGCTAATTAAATAAGACAATTCAATCTAAATAAGGAGTTTGTTATGATGAAAACCGATACTCAATTAAAACTAATTGAAATCGCAACACCACTGTTTGCTACCAAAGGGTTTTCCTCAGTATCTGTTCGTGAAGTAACTGATAGCGCCCAAACTAATGTATCTGCTATTTCCTATCATTTCAACGGCAAAGAAGGGCTTTATCAGGCGGTGCTGGAAGAACAATTCACGCCGATAATGCAAGCATTGCAAGTCGCGAAGAACAATAATTCTCTCTCTCCTATTGAAAGACTAACATTCTATGCTGATCAGATTGCGTACATCCATGCTCAGCGACCTTTTTTAGCCAGGTTCATAAGTAGCGAAGTGACCAATCCTACGGGTTACGGCGGACCTGTTATTGAGAAGCATCTTTCTCAAGTGTACCAGTTTCTGCGCAGTACCTTGCAGGAAGGCATTGATAATGGTGATGTTCAACCTGACTTGAACATCGCTTATGCAGCAATTTCTCTGGCTGGAATACTAAATTTTTATTTTATCACTAAACCTCTTATTCAAAAATTTACTCCTTTAACGGAAGATGCTAATGCCCAATATACGACTCATGCCTTTCATATTTATCTACATGGTATTATAAATAAAGCATAGAGATAAGTCTTTTTTCAGCTTTCATCGATGCAAACTACAAGACAAAAGATATTACATTCCTGAAAATGTAATACCGGAGGATAAGCTAATTTTTATCAGTTTTCAAACAAGTATTTGTTTGAAAATGTTGAAAATAGCTCATATAGAAGACTAACTTCAACACTTATGAAAGGGTGGTAATATGAAAATTACTGCAAAATTTATTAAAATCTTCATTGTTTTTTTGTTCATTCTTGGCGGAGTCGGGACTTATTATTATTTGCAACGCGGCGAAATATCAACCGATAATGCTGCTATTGATGGCCGAACTGTAGTTATAAGCCCGAAAGTACAAGGTTATGTGAAAAACTTACATATGCAAGATAATCAACTAGTTAAGGCAGGCGAAGTTTTGCTAGAAATTGATCCAACCGATTATCTCATTCGTCGAGATCGCGCCAAGGCTACATTAGCAGCTGCTCAAGCGGCGGCTAATGCTTCACATCGCAACCTAGAAACAACCGCGGTCTCCGCTCCATCCACGATTGATGGAGCACAAGCTCAGGTTGCATCTGCTAAAGCTACTTGGGAAAAATCATTAAGTGATATGCAACGCATGGAAAGTCTCTTCAATGCTGGAGCCTGTTCTGAGCAGCAACTTGATCAGGCGATCGCAACAGAAAGATCGTCACGTTCTACTCTAAACAAGATGCGCGCTGATCTCCGTTCCGCCAATACGGCAACTAGCGTGATCGCAGCGGCAAAAGATACAAGTGAACAATTGCAGGCTCAGGTCAAACAGGCTGAAGTCGATCTTGTGCAAGCTGAAAATGATTTGGCCAATACCAAAATCATTGCCCCTATTGATGGTCGTATTACTAAGCGTAGCGTGGAAATCGGCAATTATGTGCAAGCAGGCCAACAACTGTCCTCGCTGGTCGGCACGGAATTATGGATCATTGCCAATTTCAAAGAAACACAGCTAGAACATCTGCAGCCCGGTCAAGCTGTCGATATAAGGATTGACGCCTTCCCTAATGTAAAGCTAAGCGGTAAAGTAGACAGCATGCAAGCTGGAACAGGAGGGCACTTTTCTCTCTTTCCGGCAGAAAATGCTACTGGTAACTTTGTCAAGATTGTGCAGCGTGTTCCTGTAAAAATTGTGTTTGATAGTCTGCCCGATGAATCCATTCACCTAGGGCCTGGCATGTCAGTTACTCCAACAGTGCATACGGTCGGAGCAGGCGTGAAACATGAGTGACGCTACACTAAAACCATCCAATCCATTTCTCGTATCTATTGTAGTCAGTCTTGCCGCTTTCATGGAAGTGTTAGACACAACGATTGCCAATGTTGCACTTTCGCAAATTTCTGGGTCGATCGGTGCTAGTTCGGAGGAAAGCACATGGGTTTTGACCTCCTATCTGGTGGCCAATGGTATCGTTCTTCCCCTTTCTGGCTGGTTGTCGGCTCTCATGGGGCGCAAGAACTTTTTTATTGTTTGTATTTTAGGATTTACCTTGACCTCGTTTATGTGTGGTATTGCGAATTCGCTACCTATGCTGATTGTATTCCGATTATTGCAGGGACTAGCAGGCGGTGGTTTGCAACCCACTCAGCAGGCCATCATTAAAGATAGCTTTCCTGCCGAAAAATTGGGGATGGCATTTGCTATCACAGGTATAACGACGGTATTAGCGCCTATACTAGGGCCGACTCTAGGCGGCTATATTACTGATAATTTTAGTTGGCGCTGGATTTTTTTCATGAACGTACCTGTCGGCCTATTAGCTGCCTTTTTGGTCAAGGTTCTGGTCCAGGATCCGCCCAGTGCGCAAAAACGAAAAATCGGCTCTATCGATTATATTGGCCTTAGTTTAGTCGCCCTAGGACTCGGAGCGCTACAAATCGTTCTGGATAAAGGGCAACAGGAAGATTGGATGGACAGTTATTTTATCATGGCTTTTACCTTTATCAGTGTCGCTGGCCTCGCTTTGGCAATCTTTTGGTTATTGGGGCAAAAAAATCCGGTAGTCGATCTGAAACTCTTTGCTATTCCCAGCTTCGCCATGCCGTGCATAATGATGTTCTTTGTCGGCTTTGCTCTATATTCAAGTTCCACGCTATTACCCATGTTGGTTCAATCAAACTTCGGATATAACGCCACTTTGTCTGGGCTTGTACTTTCGCCAAGTGGGATAGCTGTTCTCTTTGTAATGCCTATTGCTGGAAGATTGGTAAATAAAATTCAGGCCCGATATCTAATTTCTTTCGGCATGCTGATGACCGCTCTTGGTCTATGGGCAACCGGGCTTGTGACACCACAGACTGATTACAATACCTTCGTCTTCGTACGTATCTTGCAGATGATCGGCTTACCATTTTTATTCGTGCCTGCTAGTACCCTCGCCTTCTCGAAAATCTCACCAGAAAAGAGCAGCAATGCCTCTGCGATTATTTCTCTAATGCGAAATCTTGGTGGTAGTATTGGCATCGCACTTGTCACAAGTCTTCTTGCTCATAATCAGCAAATACAGCAAGCGAATCTAGTACAGCATTTGACAAATAGCGATGCTGGATATCATAGTGCTCTTTCGACTTACACAAAGGCAATGATAGACTTGGGCATACCCGCATCACAAGCAGCAACATCAGCTATGGGGCAGATTTATAAAGAACTTCTCCATCAGGCCAGTATTCTTGCCTACAGAGATGTTTACAACTTCATGGCCATCATATTGGTGATTTTAGCCGTAGTTGCTTTGTTTATGCCAGGCAATAGGCTGCAGAAAAAAAGTGCTTCCATTGTGTCACATTAAATTATCATATTCAAAGTTTGGTGCGAAATTATCAATTCTCATGTGAATCCGCCGATGTTTTTTTTGATACAACCATGGATGGAATCATCATCAAGTGCATAATAATTCTGAGTAAAGGTTTATTCCCATAATAGAAGTTGGCACCCTCATTTTAGGATACCGAACTTTTACACAAAACTCCTATTTCACGTAGTAGTATTGTCTTTCTATCACAACACATGTTGAGCTGATTGCGTTTATAGAGCAGAAGTAGGCTGATTTCAAAAGGTCGTGAGTTCTATGGAAATCTCATATGTGTGTTATATGTTTGCCTAGACTTTGGTCTAGGTGGATTTTTTTATGGGAGAGGTATCGTATTGTTATGCAAAAATATACAAATATACAGAATTGGGGGAGGAATTTGATAAAAACTATGGAAGATTGTATTAAAACGATATGCCTGCAATTTATATGATATGTTCTTCTGGATGGAGAGATATGTGGCTTATAAGGTTTATACAACAGTATAATTTGTGATTGGAAATATTTTCATTTAAGTAATTTTGGTGACATTCTCTCTATCTCAATTTTCAAGTGTTTGGTGAAATTTTAGCATGGCTTTAATTTTTGCACCAAAACCAAAGAAAGAACGGGTGATTTTTGCCTAGGCTATCCAAGAAGGAGGAAAGGATGCTTAAGCGGAGATGTATTATGAATTTAATTTTCTTGTACATATTGGCGGCTGGTATGGTATATACAGCGGCCAATATGAACTTTACTACTCTGGACGAAGCTGTCACAATCATGGCAGTTCCAGTTGAAGTTCAGTCTATTATCCCCGTTCCTGATTCAAAAACAGAGACCCAAGTGATGGCGGGAAGGATATTTTGGATCGGATCGGAAAGGAAGGATCAGATCGCTCTTACTTTTGACGACGGTCCTAATCCGGAATATACACCGCAAATTCTAGCCGTGTTGGACAAGTACCATGTGAGGGCGACGTTTTTTATGGTGGGGGAGATGGCTCAGCAGTATCCCAAAGTGGTGCGCATGGTTATAGAGCAGGGTCATGAGGTGGCTAATCACACAATGAATCATCCCGAAGCACCCAAAGTTGACAGTCAGAGGTTAAGGCAGGAGGTGTTAGGGGAGGCGCAATTACTAGAGCAGATTAGTGGGAAGAAGATCCATTACTTTCGACCACCCTATGGTTATTTTGATGCTGCTTACTTTCAGGCTTGCCGGGACAACAATATGGATGTGGTTCTTTGGTCGATCGTACCCAAAGACTGGGAGCAGCCGCCTGCTGAGATTATAGCCCGGCGCGTGGCTGCAGAAATCCGACCGGGTGCTATTGTGTTACTTCATGATGGCGGTGGCGATCGCCGACAGACTGTGAAGGCGTTGCCACTGATCATTGAAGCCATCCACGCTAAGGGGCTGCAGGCGGTTACTCTATCCCAGCTACTAGAGTGACTGCGGGTGATTTCGTTGCCTCCCTCGCCTGCTGGATGGTACAGATGTTGAGTGCGTTTGTTCAATAGAACGAAATAGTTAGTAGTATCAGGGCTTCGTGGGGTTTACTCAGCATGAATTCTGCTGAAAGATCGAGTGTTTTTTGACTATGTGAAAATTATGCATTAGAGCCCTATTTTTTCATTCAGCTATTTACAACTTGACAGAAATAATTTGACAATGACGAAAAGAAGGTATACACTGAAAATAATTATATAGGTTGCATAAAACTGTGATCAGGACGAGTAAATTTGTAAACTTTGGAACAGCGAGCCGGTGACCGAGTGACTTCGGAGGTGTGATGACCGGACCTAAGAACATTTTGAATGGACCTGTGAGTGTTCCCCGAACGCATTTGTTAGTAGGAGGGAACGGTTGCCACTGTTAACAGGCTAGAGTATCGGACTGTTTTGTCCCGTACTTGAAAAGTAGAAAAGCTGAGTGCTTTTCAAATTAGGGTGGTACCGCGGATCATTTCGCCCCTTCAGTAGGAGTGAAATGATTTTTTTATTTGCCCAATGTGTAGAAAATTTTGCAAGACTTACAAGTGAAACAATAAAACTGTGATCAGGATGAGTAAAAATATAAACTTTAGAACAGCGAGCCGGTAACCGAGTGATTTCGGAGGTGCGATGACCGGACTAAAGAATATTTTGAATGGACCTGTGAGTGTTCCCCGAACGCATTTGTCAGTAGGAGGAAACGGCTGCCACCGTTAGCAGGCTAGGGTATCGGACTGTTTTGTCTCGTACTTGAAAAGAGGAAAAGTTGAGTGCTTTTCAAATTAGGGTGGTACCGCGAATCATTTCGCCCCTTCAGTGGGAGTGAAATGATTCTTTTTAATTTGGAGACAGAATAAACGATAAAACGATTCAAGCCTCAATTACGGCTATTCAACAAAAAAATCTATGGTTCAAAGGTTTTGGAAAGTATCCGATAGACTGTTTATAAATATAATGGTCTTTACCGAAAATAGAAAACAATAAGGAGATGCTGATTATGAGTAATGTGAATCTTACTGCAAGCTATAAATTAGTGAGCCGGGAGTTTCATCCAGAACCGACAGTGATTGATGTGGAGGGCATTAAGATTGGCGGCGGATCTAGGAGTATTATGGCGGGGCCCTGTGCTGTTGAGAGCCGTGACCAACTACTCTCAGCAGCAAAAATTATTCGTGCGGGCGGCGCACAATTTTTACGGGGTGGAGCCTATAAACCCCGTACGTCACCTTATGATTTTCAGGGCCTAGAGCAGAAAGGTCTCGAATATTTGGCTGAAGCACGTTCTGTCACTGGGCTAAAAGTGGTAACGGAAGTTATAGATGTCAATTCTGTAGAGTTAGTTGCTAAGTATGCCGATGTTTTGCAGATTGGTACGCGTAACATGCAAAACTTTCAGCTGCTACGTGAAGTGGGTAAGTTAGCCAAGCCGGTGCTGCTTAAGCGTGGTATGGCAGCTACAATTGATGAGTGGCTATATGCGGCTGAATATATCATCAGTGCTGGCAATAAGAATGTGATCTTGTGTGAACGAGGTATTCGTACATTTGAAAGATATACTCGTAATACGTTAGATTTAAGTGCGATAGCTGCGGTAAAACAGTTAAGCCATTTGCCTATTATTGTCGATCCCAGTCATGGCACCGGCAAATGGTGGATGGTAAGGCCCATGGCTATGGCGGCCGTTGCTGCTGGAGCAGATGGACTGATTATCGAGGTGCACCCTAATCCGGCTGAGGCTCAATGCGACGGACCACAATCATTAAATCCTGAAAACTATGCTGAACTGATGGATGATATAGAAGATTTAGGTTACTTTTTGCAACAGAAAAATGCTAAGAAAAGAATTGTAAAAGTTGAGAAGGCAATCATTTGATTGCCAAGACTGGGGCATGCCGCGCTTCGGGTGCAGGACAGAGAAATGGTGGAAGATTAAAGCGTGATCTTCAAAAAGACACTAAAAGTTATACATAATCAGCAACCAAGAGTGATAACGACTGACAAGTATGCTGCAAATTGCTTGTGCCGGAGGTTCTTTTTTTAATGCCCATGTTTAATTGCTATTACTATAGATTTACATTGAGTTGCCCAAACAAACAGTTGCGATTTAGAATTGTTTCATGTTACAATTCAGTTGAGAATATATAGAAGTATACTGCTATCAAAAAAAGTATCAAAATAAAGATTATCATTACTAGACTAAAACGAGGTGATTTCATTGCGAGATTTAAACACAGCAGGAATTTTTAGAGAAGTTGTAAAAACGTGTGTAAGAAAGGTCGGATTGTTACAAAAAGCAGATGCTGCCTGTTGCGGTATTACGGTAGCACAATGCCATACTTTAGTTGAAATAGGCAAAACTCATAGTTTATCGCTAAATGAATTGTCAGAATTGCTTACTCTTGATAAGAGTACCATGAGCAGGACAGTAGAAAACTTAGTTAATGCCGGACTGGTAGAAAGACAAACCGATAAAGAAGACAGACGATATACTAAAATTACCTTATCTGAAAAAGGGACTGAAATGGTTAAAGCAATTAATAACAATATGGAGGAATACTTTGAGCGTGTATTGCATTCGATTCCTGAGGCAAAAAAGGAGATTGTAATTGAGGCTTTACCGTATCTCTTGATGGCAGTAAGAGACACTGACATGTGTTTTACTGCTACTCGTCAGGTGGGGACTAAGAGTTCGCAATAAAAGAAGTCGTTACTTTGAACATAACCAACTCAACCAGATACGTAATTTCGCTGACAGCCTATTATTTTACCACTATATAAGTCCATAACAGCTGCAAGATACAGCCATCCCTCACCATCTGTAACATAAGTAATTTCATCTCTATTCCTTTCGCACAGTTGAAGAGGTTAAATATGTCGTAAAACGAGATATCTACTTTTATAATCACCAAAGGTTCCAAGAAAAATTAAACAACCTGAGCCCCTATGAATATAGGACTCAGGCTGCGTAATTTTTGCGTTTTAATTACTGTCTACGTGACAAGGGTCACTTCAAATAGAGTGGTTTTCTTTATTACCTATAGGCCAGCTGCTTTCGCCAATTCGACAGCCTGTTTAGGAATATATACTTTTTCAGTCTTTGGAGCATATACTGTGATACCTGTCATCTCATATGTTTTACCATTGATTTTAATAAGGTTTTTACTAAAAGACATTTCGGCACGTTTCGAGCCTTTTTCAATCACCAGCATCATATTCGCTGGATCTGTTTTATCGATACTTACCGTAGCACCAATGGTTTTAAAGGTACTGCTAGCTTCACTAAACAAATTACTGTCTGCCTGATCAAGGTCATACCCTAGCGTATTGGCGCAAATATATGCTAAGTTTTTATTTTCAATTAATCCTGATGGTTTATTAGGACCGTAAGCATATAAGAAAACATCTTCACCAGTATGTCCATTTGTTGTCCAGCCGATTATGGAACGATTACTGATAATTGGGCCAAGCACAGCATTTAGAGTACCTTTTTTTGCCTTTTGAATTGCTTCAATCTCTGCTGCGGTTAAATCATCAACACCATAATATTGATTTACAATAGAGCGAATGTTAGTTTCGGATAAGTTTCCATCAAGCATTATTTCAACGCCTTCGCCAGTCATAGATGCTTTTTTTAGCGGATCTAATAACTGTTCGAGAGGTGTGCTGGAATAGGTTTTATTACTTTTTTTGCTGCCAATGGACATGCCGCCGTTACTATGGTCGGCAAAGCATAAAATCAGTGTATTACCATCGTGTTTAGCAAAATCAAGAGCTACTTGAATGGCATCAGCGTATGCCAAAGAATCACTAATTACACCAACCGGATCATTAGAATGTGATGCCCAGTCCACTTTGCTGGCTTCCACAAATAAGAAAAAGCCTTTAGGGTTTTGTGACAATACATCAATGGCCTTTTTAGTCATTTCTGCCAATGATGGCTGCTCAGGATGTAAATACTTCCGATCCATATCATAGTCCATGGCATCATTGGCAAATATTCCCCACATTTTATGACCTTTATAGTTTAGCATATCTGTACGATTTTCCACAAAACCATAACCTTTAGCTTTCAGTAAATCGATCATATTCTCATTATCAAAACGGGTGCCACCTTGCTCTTTGGGGATAAGATACTGTTTCCCACATCCGAGTACAACATCAATATTTAAATGCACTTGCTGCTTTGCGATCTCTTCATAATTACTGCGATCAGGACAGTGAGCTGAATACGCTGCTGGACTAGCATGCTGGATATTTGATGTAGCCACGATTCCTGCCGATTTACCCTTTAGCTTTGCTCCTTCTAATACACTTGCCACTGGTTTATATATTAAATCATCGCTAATTGGGGGAATGCCAGGAATGATGGTTCTTGCGGGCAAAACGCTGATGAATTTATCATCTGTTTTATGTCCGGTAGCAAATGAACTGGCTGCTGGAGCGGAATCAGTAATAATAGAATCGGCTCCATATGTTCGTACTCCGCCAACAATTAATGCATCCTGTGGTAGTAAAGTCCCCTTGTACCAACGAGTAAGTGCCGTATGTGTAGCGCCTGTTCCATCTGTCATTAATACAATGACATTTTTGGCAGGGGTAGAACTAACAACCATGTAAAGCCTTTAGGAATATGAACTGCCTTATTCAAAATAAACTCCTCCTAATATAATTTTTTTACCAACCTTATAAGTCAAAGTATATCATTTGCTTTTTGTAATAAGTCGGGGACGGTTTCTCAAACTCAACAAATATATGAATTGCAAGGCCAAGGATCAGCTAATTGAACCTCTGTTCAATGCATTCATGCTTTGTAATAATTTTCGCCGTTATGTATGATACACAGAAGCGTATTACTTGTAATAGCTAAAGAGTTTATGCCAAATTTTGTATAAAATTAGCAGAATATGATTCGTAAGAACCGTATCATTTATAAGGGAGGAAAACGACCTCAATTCATTTATAAAATGGAAGGGAGGCCGTTTTTTATATGCATAGACATGGAAATTTTCGAGGATAAAGCTGCCTAACGTTGCTAAATTAAGTGTAATTCTTTTGCAGGCATTCGTCGAGCAAGTTCGAGTGATCGGAGCCTTTAGCTAGTACTTTCTCAATAAATACCTTAATTAACTCGGGATCAAATTGAAGACCGGCATTTTTTTGTAATTCCACTACAGCTTCTTCTGCTGATAAGGTGTTTTGGTAGCTTCTAGCACTGGTCATGTCATTATAAGCTTCAGCGATATGAATAATTCTTGCTTGAAGGGGAATATTGTCTCCTTTTAAGCCCTTGGGATAGCCTTTGCCATCCCACCTTTCATGATGAGCCAACACGTATTCTGCCATTTGGGACATGGTATTAACGGTACTAAGTATTCTATAGCCTATTTCTGAATGACGTCTTATTTCTTCTCGTTCATTGTCGGTTAAGTCTCCAGGCTTGCTTAATATGCTTTCTTCAATGGCTATTTTTCCAATATCATGAAGTAAGCCTGCTGTTTTAAGTTCCACGATTTCCGTTTCAGGAAGGTTAAGGGTTTTACCCATACTTTTACATAACTCAGAAACTCTATGGGCATGGTTTTCTTCTTGTTTACTTCTGCCATGAAGGGTACTGATTAAGGTATTGATGGCTTTCCTTCTCATAGTTGGGCTTTCAAAGAGTTTATGCCCATACATGTGATCTTCAGCTATTTTGAAAATATCTTGAATTTTTTCTTCCTTGCAGTTTTTGGTTCCATAACCGAAGGAAATAGAGATATCAACAGGGCCTACCTTTTCTTTTGAGGCGCTATCTTTAATGCGTTGAATCATCTGTTTTGCTTCACGGGAGTCCGTTTTAGGCAGAAGAATGACAAATTCATCTCCTCCTAGCCTGGCTACAAGATCACCGGATCGACAACCTTTTTGCAACACTTCTGCTATTCTTTTAAGGATTTCATCTCCCATGGCATGTCCTAAAGAATCATTGATAAGCTTTAAGCCGTTCATGTCGGCCATAACGATGGTCAAGGGGAATTTTCTTGGGACATCTAGCCGTGCTAACTCCTCTTCGAAATACCTTCTATTATATAAACCTGTTAACTGATCTCGATAGCTCAAATAAAGGATTTCAGCTTCCGATTTTTTGCGCTCAGTGATATCTAGAAAAGTAATCACAGCACCTATAACTTTTCCATTGCGATACTGGGGGTAGGAGAAATACTCCACAGGGAAACAGGTTCCATCAGATCGCCAGAATACTTCGTTTTCTACATGTACGCCTGTTACTTTATCTAATGCATCAAGAATCTTGCATTCTTCTATGGGGAGAGGGGTACCATCTGAGTGCTTATAATGGATCAGTGAATGTGTATTTTTGCCAAGAAAATCTTTTTGCTGCTGGTATTTAAGCATTTTTAAGCAGCTGGCGTTGCAGAATGTACAGTTTCCATTCATGTCAATTCCGTATATTGCTTCGGCGGTGGAGTCTAGCAGCAGACTGATGTTATCTTTACTGTTTTTTAGTTCAAAAATTGTATTTTCTAATTCGGTCGTACGATCTTTAATTTTTTCCTCAAGTGTATAAATAAGTTCATACAATTGTTCGGCCATTCTATTAAAGGCAATTGATAATCTTCCGATTTCGTCATGTCTATAAATCTTTGCTCTCTGCGAGAAATCCCCCTCGGAATATTTTTCGGTAGTTCTTATCAAATTGTAGATAGGTTTAAGAATTACCTCCATACTTTTCATATAGATTATGATTGCTATAATAATCGATAAAATTGATACTAAAATTGAAATCCAAATACTTTTGGCTATGCCAGTAGTAAACGGTTTTTCTGGAATCGCTGTTATGATTAACCAATCTAAGCCCTCTTTTTGATATGCAGTTAATTGTATATTTAGCTTGTCATTACTTGAATTAGTTATATAAGTTGTATCTGAGGTTATCGTGTATTGTTGATAGGCTTCAACGATTTCATGATTATCAATTTCTTCAATCGTTGTTCTTTTAATGGTGTTGTCTGCAAGAATTTCAAAATTAGGATTTCCTAGTGAGTTTGCCACCAAATAACCAGAATTTTTTTCTACAATATAAACAGTTACAGCATTATTCTCTACTAACTCTTTTAAATAGTTATTTATTTTCGATAGAGTAATATGTGTCCCCAATACACCTTTAAGGAGACCTTCTTTATTATAAATAGGATAAGCAGCTGTAATAGCTAGATCATTCATCACAAAATGTTTATAAATTGGAGAGAATACCGGTTTTTGTTTTTCTTTTGCGATGATATACCAATCTCTAGTGCGAGGATCAAATTTGCTGGTTTCTTCTTTTAATTCTGCTGCAGTCAAATCTTGTGTGGTAGAATAATAACGAGATTTTCCATTTGTTGTCTCATTGTTTTCAATAATTTCAATTTTGTTCTGTTTATTTCTACGTGCTCCGTAGTATTCGCCACTTTCAGTTCCATAGCTAAAACTATACACTTCTTCGCTAAAGGATTTAATCATACTAGCAAAATATATTTCACGTTTGTTCTTATCATTAATATCAATGATTTTGTCTTTAATTAAAGTATAATTACCTTCATTAATTAAAGTAGGCATATTTATATAAAGTTCTATTTGATTTAAAATAATATTAATGGTGTTGTTTTGAATTTTAGTTACAAAATGTTCGGCAGATGCTTTCCAACTGGTAAAAGTAAAATAGCCTATGATACTAAAAGTACTTAATATAAGCAGAATAAATGATAAAATAATAAAAAATCTCATGGAATGGGTTTTCTTATTCATTCTTACCACCGCCTAATATTTAACGGATTTTTATATTCAAACAAGATGTGACATATTTATACAATTAAATTATAATACATAATAACTTGAATTAATAGAAAGATTTAAAATATACATTTGCCAATGATTAAATTTCTTTTAAATATTTATTACTACACCTAGTTAAAGCAGCTGATGAACCGTTGTCATTTTGCAAAATGACATTTATTCTCCAAAGGATAAGGTTGCTATACGTGGAACTGGTTATCGGGGGGCGTATCGCCTCTAGCGGGGAAAAATGGCCTCAACCCTCACTGTGGTTGGGACTTTTTTATATAGGGAGATACCATTGCTGTTAATTTGCAAATCATAGTAATTTTTAGTCGCATAATTAGCTTATGCCCATATTAGGGCAGGGCGAAGAAATATAAAAATAGAAGCCGAAAGTGTGTACTTTACACTGATGTTTTCTGTTAATTTGTACTAGAGTTGATATATAAAGACAAGGGGGGATTTACATGAACTCTAATGAAATAAAGCTGCAGGATATATTAAGAAAACGCGGCATCAACATGGAAAGAGTTGATAATCTTTTGGAATCTGATATTCCAGAAGCAAAAGAAAGCACAAAAAAGTTGATGGACATTTATTATACTTTAAAAGTTACTGCCGATATGGAAGCTGCGTATTGGTATAACAGAACCTGGTGGGAAAATGACGGCGATATCCTTGAAGTAAGAAGAGCGAAAGCTGTAGCCGCTTCCTTATCCCATATGACACCGACAATTTTACCTTATGAAAAGCTTGTTATGAATAAGACGAAAAATATCAGAGGGGCCTTTCCCTTTCCATGGGTATGTGCAAGTTTCTTTAATGCCCAGGCGGAAGCTTTAATGCAGGAGGTGGATGCCCCGGCGGAAAGCGAAGCCGATTCAGTCAGCATGGTTGGTGCTGGCGGCGGCAACGTAACTGAAAGCTATGGCAATATTATTTCCATTGCTAAGAAGTTTGGCATGCGAAAAGAAGAAATACCTGTTCTGGTTAAAACAGCGAAGCCTTGGAAAGGCATTTCAATCGAAGAATTGAGTGACAAGTATTCCCAGATGACGCCGGGCTATGATCAGTTTAAACGTATTATGAACAGCGTTATCTGTATGTTTGATTCTTTTGCCATTCCTCAAGGGCGTGAAGTAATAAACTATTATCTTCCTTTGCAGTATGGCTTCGACCGAATCATCGAAATGTGTGATGAAAAAATTGCTGAAGTTATGGGCGAAGCCGGTGATGATGGTGATTTCGGCATGAGCCGTGGTTATTACTATGCCGCAATGAAGGAAATTACTAAGGGGTTAAGTGCTTGGTGCGAGAATTATTCAAGGCAGGCAAAATATTTGGCTTCAATTGAAACCGATGCCGCATTAAAAGCTAACTATGAAAAAGTTGCCGAGGTCATGGGGAATATTGCCCATAAGAAACCGGCAACCTTCTGGGAAGCAATCCAGATGACCCTTTGCTGTCATTTAGGTGTTGTTAATGAAGATCCTCAATCCGGTCTTTCAATTGGCAAACTTGGGCAAGTCTTGCAGCCCTTCTACGCGAAAGACATTGAAGACGGCATCATGACAGAAGAAGAAGTAATTGAAATTATGGAATTATACAGAATAAAAATTACTTGTATTGAATGTTTTGCATCAGCTGGTGTATCTGGCGGTGTTCTTTCCGGTAATACTTTCAATAATCTTTCATTAGGCGGACAGAATTACGATGGACTTACAGCAGTTACGCCTCTGGAATATTTAATCATTGAGGCAGGTATGCGAAATCAAACCCCGCAGCCGACGCTGAGCGTATTATATGATGAAAAGACCCCGGAAGATTTTCTTATGAAAGCCGCTTCGTGTACAAAACTAGGACTTGGCTATCCGGCCTGGATGAATAACCAGACAGGCATGAACTTCATGCTGCAAAATTATGGCCCGGAAGGCATGGATATTCATGATGCAAGGGCTTGGTGCCTTGGCGGTTGTCTGGAATCGGCACCTGGCTGCTTCTTGCCCCTTGATTATAACGGAAAACAAACCATGATTCCCGGCGGGGCATCACCTACCTGCGGCACAGGTGTTCATTTCATCGCCATGCCAAAAGTTCTTGAACTTGTTTTGACAAATGGGTTGGATAAGCGGACCGGAAAACAGGTATTTCCGCCTCATAATAAGAAGATTGACTCTTATGAAACAATGCTTGATCAGTGGAAAGCATACATGGAGCTCTCCACTGAAGTTGTGAACAGATGCAATAATATTCAGATGGATATTTGGCGCAAGTACAATATGCCTGCCGTTAATTCCTTGCTGAAACCTGACTGCTTCAGCAAAGGCAAACACATTGGCACCATGGGCGCAAGATATAACGCCAGTATTAATTTTGAATCCTGCGGGACGATCACTCTCATAAATTCCTTGTCGTCTATTAAGAAAAATGTATTCGATGACAAGAAATTTTCGCCGGCAGAAATGACAGAGGCAATGGTCAATAACTTTGGCTTCAAGCCTGCTTACCAAACAAACGTATTTTCACCTGATTTTCGGGAAAGTACGGAAAACAGTTCTAAATATGAAAAGATTTTTGCAGCCTGTGTTAATGCACCGAAATACGGCAACGCTGACAACTATGTGGATGAGATTTTTAAAGCCTATCACTATTATATCTATGACATGACTCACAGATATCGTTCTTACTATGGAAAACCTTTATACTTGTGTCAAATCTCCGTATCAACACACGGGCCTCAAGGTTTTGTGACCTTGGCGACAGCTGACGGCAGACTTGCAGGCACCACTTATTCAGACGGTTCGGTATCGGCAGCGGCCGGCACCGATAAAAATGGTATTTATGCAATATTTGAATCGGCAACAGTTTATGACCATTCCATGCACCAGAACGCGCAGATGAATTTAAAACTTCATCCATCGGCAGTCAGAGGCATCAGCGGGACAAGAAAGCTTCTCGATGTTGTCCGTGCCTATATGCGGAAAGGAGGCTTTCATGTTCAGTTTAATGTTGTCGATAGTGAAACATTAAGGGAGGCGCAACTTACGCCGGAAAAATATCGGGATCTTATGGTTCGGGTAGCTGGATTTACCCAATATTGGTGTGAAATCGGCAAACCTATTCAGGATGAAGTTATCTATAGAACAGAATATGATGAGGCGTAATTGAAAATAATCATTGGAGGAGATCACGATGAGACATTATGAGTGTAAAAATTATATAAATCTAGATTGTGAAAAGGGGATGTGTGCATTAAGCAAGGGGTTTGTACCTATTGACGGTGAAGGAAGCCAGGCTTGCCCTGAATTCAAACAAGCCGAGAAATGCGGCAACTGCAAAAACTTCATCAATGCGGATAAATACGGAGTTGGTACTTGTAAGGGCTTGGAAAAGGAAAATTGGGCATATGCTTCATGCGGCGCTTTCGCCTGTTCGGGCTATGCAGCGATATAAGGTAAGCATGGATAAGAAAGGGTTACTGTTTGATATTCAGAGTTTCTCCGTGCATGACGGCCCGGGCTGCAGAACGAATGTGTTTTTTGCGGGCTGTCCGCTGCAGTGTAAATGGTGCGCCAATCCAGAAAGCTGGCTGAAAAAAAAACATGTCATGTTTGCCGAAGCTATATGCAAATGGGAAAAGGGCTGCCGGGCATGCAAATATGCATGCCCACATGGCTCAATCGTCTTTGCTGTTAACGGTAAACCCGGCATTACCTGGGACCGCTGTGAACAATGTGAGACTTTCGACTGCACTGGGATTTGCCCTAATAATGCACTGAAACAGTGTGTTAAAGAATATACGGTCGATGAGCTTGTGGCTGTTCTGAGACGTGATTTCAATAACTGGGGGTCAGAGGGAGGCGTAACGTTTTCAGGCGGAGAGCCATTGCTGCAACATGAGTTTCTTATAGAAGTATTGAAAAAATGTCATGCATTGCAGATTCATACGGCGATTGAAACCAGTGGCTATGTAAAACAGGAAGCGTTTCTAGAAATGATGAAGTACATTGATTTTGCATTTATTGATGTAAAGAACATGGATAGGGAAAAACACAAAGCAGGAACCGGTGTCGATAATGGTTTAATACTTTCCAACATTGAGGCGCTTACAAGGTATGGGTGGGGTGGAAGAATTGTTCTAAGACAACCTACTATAGCCGGATATAATGATAGTGATGAAAATGCATACAATCTGATTGAGTTTATGAACAAAAATTCATTATATGAAATTAATCTTTTGAAATTCCATAGGCTTGGGTTGACTAAATGGAATCAGTTAGGAAAAGATTATGAATACAGTGAGCATGGACATGTGGATGATGAAAAAATGGAACATCTGCAGCAGTTATATCTAAATAATAATATAGCTTGCTATATTGGTGACAATACTCCGTTCTGACGGCTAATCACGTTTTAAAATAGTAATTGCAGCATTGTGATTGCTATTTTTTTTATATATAATATACCTATAAAAAAGGCTAAAGGAATCGGTAAATATGGAGCTGGACGATATATACTTATATGGCTTTATAAAAGAATATTTGAATGAGATAGCGATTGTGAATTTTAAAAAAGGACAATACATAGCGCGTTCTGATGAAAATTTTACAGAGATCTTTTATATTTTAGACGGGAATGTTAGAGTGGAATGCATTACTGAGTATGGCAAGAACTTTTTGGTAGATGAACTTTCTAAAAATGAATTTGTAGGCAAATTTAGTTATATGTATGAACAAAATCTGTTTTGTGATATTAAAGCCGCGAGTAATGTTTCACTCTTGAAAATAAGTAAAGATATTTTCAACAAATTACAAAAGAATCCCGAGTTTCTAAAAGTGTTCTTATATAAAATCAGCAATCGAATATATTATATGTACAAAAAGCTGATGATGAAGAATCTGTTTACATCAGAGGAAATGTTTGCTTTTTACCTGTTGAAAAGCTCGGAAGGTGACATCTTCAAGTTTAAAAACACGAGTGAATTATGCAACATTTTTCCCATGAGCAGAAAGGGTTTGTATAATGTAATTAATAAGTTTATAAAGAAGGGTTTGATAAGAAAAGAAAAAAATTCAATTATTTTCATCGATAAAAAGCAATTACTTGAGCTTTCCGTGCATGTTAGAGAATTTAATGTGACAAACGGAAGCAACATTAAGTTTGATATCTAGGTTGGAAAATTCGCCAGTCTAAAAAAGAAGGCTTATCAATTAAACGATGTAGATCAAGCATAGCAAAATTGAGAACTAATGGAGGGATGCCTACTCTAGTTATAAAAATAAGAAACCGATGGTTTAACCATCGGTTTCTTATTTTTATAACTAGGCTTTCCCATTGGTAAAACCAATTTTTGACATCGTATAGAGTATTTAAGCAATAAAGTGATTACGATGAAAGTGGTTTAATTGATTGTTTGTTTTCATGCTCATTATTACTAGCAACGCTAGAATGAGAGATAGGGAGTTCTGGGGCATAATCCGATTGATATGTTGGGGAGGAATTCATTATATCCATATCGTAAACGCTAAGTTTGTTCTCCATAACATTTTCAGCTCCTCGATTTTTATTTCTAAAGATAATGGAAGTATATTTTAGCTTAGTTTAAAAGTGAGAATTTCAATGTTTTTCAAGAGGCCTCTACTATAGTTTTTGTTTCAGGAAAGAAGACGGAAAAGTTATTGAAGCTGATTGTGCAGCCACGACGCAGAATATGCTGTTGATAGTGAAATCTTTAGGGAGTGGAGCGTCTTGGGGTAAAAATATGATGGATAGGCACAGTCTTTCTTGGTAAGATGAGATTACCCCTTCCCAAAGTTATACTTTTTTTATCGGCTTATTTAAGGGGTGACATTCAGAGGAATGTCTTGGATAGAAAGCTCTTAGTATTCTTCAATAATACTGTCTATATCCTTATTGTGATTATGAGTGAAATCGTTAGTAGTTTCGATCATTCCCGCTGATTGTAGCTCTTCTTTTTCTTGAAATGATGACTGTCGTTTAGTTTCAGGCAGGTTGTTGATGAAGTGATTCTTTGTTGTTGATGCTTTTTTGCTAAATCCTACACCGCCAAAATTTATGTGATTTTGGGACATAAGAATTTTCTCCTTTTTATTGCATTGCTTACTCCTTGCTTTTTAAAAAAATTGCCATGATAGTACCTCCATACTTTAGTTTCTCCAAACCTAGCAAAATACAGCCTTGTTTTTTGAGACTCTAAAACTGGTAATTTTTAAATAGGGGCAGGAGTTTTGTATATTTAAGAGAAGTAAAAAAATGGGCTAAAAAAAATCCAATGCAGGTCAGTTGAAGAAGCCTTACTAGATTATTGAGCGTAATAACTTGGAACGTAGTGCGTTCTGCCAGCTTCGGCTGGCTTTTAGATTTTTTTAGTTGGATGGAATTATTATTGGAGTGATAAAGATTGTTTAAGCTGTTTAAAAATGTACCTAAAACAATTTGGCTTATTGCACTTGGTCATTTGGTCGCCGACTTATCACCAGGTGCCCTTTATGTAGCACTACCTTTTTTAAAAGCCAAATTTGCTTTGTCTTATGCTGAAGTCAGTGCTATTGTATTAACGCAAAATGTAGCATCTTCGATTAGTCAGCCCTTGTTTGGATATCTAAGCGATCAAAAGCACCGTCCTTGGATAATGCCTGTAGGTTGTATGATTACAGGCATATTCATGGCTTTATCCTTATTGGTTCCTAGCTATTATCTAGTTATGGTGTGTACAGCCATTAGCGGACTAGGAAATTCAGCTTTTCACCCTGAAGCTGCGAAAACAGTAAACTTTATTGGAGGACGAGAAAAGGGGAAAGCAGTCAGTATTTTTTCATTGGGAGGGTATGCTGGTGTAGCTTTAGGGTCAATGCTACTAGCGATACTGCTTTTAGAGGGGCAAAGTCTGCGAATTATTATTTATATGTTTCCCAGTATTGTTATTGGTGTTGCTTTATTTTATGAAATGAATAAAATTCCACGTCCGGAGATTAAAGGCAAGGGAAGCCTGGGAACACTCAAAGAATGTGCCAATTGGTCCCTCTTGGCGTTATTGGGCATGATTCTAACCCGAGCTACTGTTACATCAGGGATTAGTACCTTTGTACCTTTATATTATGTTTCGTATTTAGGAGGAAGTGGGATATATGCCAGTTCTCTTCTTACTGTCTATTTAGCGGCAGGTGCAATAGGAACTATGTTCGGAGGAATTTTGAGCGACAGATATGGAAGTAAGTTGGTTATGCTATATTCCATTCTGCCCATAGCTTTATTAATGTACTGTTTTTTATCAGCTAGCGGTATATGGATTTTTATCATTTTAGCTTTTGTAGGTATTTTGCTATCGGCAACTGCAACCAGTAGTTTAGTATTGACGCAAAAAATGATGCCGAAAAATGTAGGGATGGCTTCCGGTTTTACCCTTGGTTTTAGTGTAGGATTAGGAACGATGGGCGTTCTAGGTTTAGGGCGAGTAGCGGACTATTGGGGAATTACCTTTGTTTTCGATATACTGGTTTTACTACCGATACTCGGCTTTATCCTCACTATGTTTGTAAGGGAACCTAGTCAATCAGGCCCAAATGTAATCATGATAGACCCGATTTTAAACAAGAAGAGTTGATGGATGACCTAGGCGGAAATAACTAATGAGACGGGTATGATGTGTAGCGCATTGTAAGAAGGAAATAGTGGGAAAGGTGTTTCTTAGAAACACGAGACCTGTTTTGCTTTTTTAAGACTAATTAAAACTTAGCCTTTATTAATGATACGCAGACCTGTATCATGTGTAACGGCGAAAAAAAAGGCCATTTCAAGGCTATAACTAAATAAGAGAGATATCATTCATAAAATGATATCTCTCTTATTGCATTATCTAATTGTGCTTTATTTAATGCTTCGCTGATTTTATATAGTTCGTTTTTGATAGTTATAATACTCTTATCGGTCATTTATCGGCTTTTGTGCCAGTTTTTTTGTAGCTCAACAATAGTACCATCTGGATTGCGTCCATACACAGCTGTTAGGATACCAATATCACCATAAGTTATAATTTTATTGTAGAACGTAGACTATGTTTTAAGGCCTACAAACCTTACAAGCCCCATACATAGACCTAACAGCTTCCTCCCGAGTATTAAAATATATTCTATGCTTATCAGATATCAGTCTCGTATATTGGCATCTGGCATGATGAAATATCCTTATATAGGAATTACCAACATAAGCAGTTTTAGATTGTGGTGCAAAATTGTCAGCTGCGCAGTCGTCAAGGTATGTGATTTGGTTTGAGATTATTGGTTGATGGGATAGAGTAATCGAAGGGAAAATAGTTGCTAGGCTGACCGCAAAACAGAATAATATAAATAGTTGTAGGTATGATTTTTCTAGTTGTCTCATAATATGCCTCACTATATTTATTTAATAATTTTGATAAAAGATGTAGTATAGTATTTTATATATTTCAAATGTAAAATCCTTTTTAAGTGTTAATTTTTAATCAAAAGTTTTCATATTGTTGCAACAAAATAGTACTTTGTTTATAGAATTGCAGGCGAAAAGGAAGTTTAAGATTAATGATGGAGAAGAACCGTATCATTTATAATGGAAAAAGTCTTGTAAAGCAGATAAAATAATGCGTTACAGGGCTTTTATTGTAGTTATTTAAATATTTTTGAGAATAGTATAGGTTTATATCCAATGATTGACAATTTCGAAGATGTATAATATAGTAGTTATAACAATAACACCTAAGGGGATGTCTATGGAAAAAATACTGGCAGAAATACAGAAACTTGGTTTTTCCCAATATGAATCAAAAGCTTATATAGCACTCTTACAGAATTCTGCTATTACTGGCTATGAACTTAGTAAACGTTCAGGGGTTCCACGTTCTATGATTTATGAGGTTATCAATAAATTAACTGATCGAGGAGCTATCTATATTATACCTTCTGATCCTCTTAAGTATTCTCCCGTGCCAGTACTAGAATTTCTCAAACGTGTGCGTAGAAACATGGATGCTACGTTTGATTTCTTGGATAAATCATTAGGCTCGCTAGAGCAGGGCGGGGACGTAAATGTAATTTCCCATATTGATGGTTATGAGCCAGTCATGGATGAACTGCTAAGCATTATTGATGAAGCAAAGCAAGAATTATGGCTTTCCGTTTGGAATCAACAAGCATTATTGCTGGCCAGCAAGGTAGAAGATGCCGAAAAACGTGATGTAAAAGTGTTATCTATCGTCTTTGGCAATCAGGATTGTCGGTTAGGGGTTACTTTCCATCATGACTATATGCCCCCTGATGTTGTCAAACATCGTATAGGCGGAAATTTAACGATAGCAGTTCGAGATAAAGATGAAGTTATAATTGCAAATTTTCTTGATCATTCAAGTTCTTGGGCTGTAAAAACCCATGATCCTGCCTTAGTATTAGTAGCAACTGAATTTATTAGACATGATATTATGATAGAGGCTATCACACATCACTTTGGCGCAGAACAGCTAGATGAACTTTGGCGGAACAATCCAGATTTGCAATATGTTGTTACGGGAGAGCGGTCTGAATAAGAAGGGCCGCTTTAATTAAAATGTATTTGAAGTGGTTATAAAACTAACTCCTAAATGTGAGGCAAATATAAGTAAGATGGAGGAAAAGATGAGTATGTATTCAAAAAGAATGAAATTTCTTGAAGGAGTAAAAGCAGGACTGCCTGTTGCAGTCGGTTACATACCTATTGCGGTTGCTTTTGGATTATTATCAAAGTCGCTTGATATCCCTAGCTATACTAGTATTTTAATGTCTTTGTTGATTTATGCGGGCGCTAGTCAATTTATAGGGATTAATCTATTAGTTTTAGGAGCTTCTTTTGGGGAAATTATAATAACCACTTTTCTTTTAAATTTACGCCACTTTCTTATGACAGCGACATTGTCACAACGTCTTTATAGCGAAGTATCTAAAAGCTGGAGAGCACTATTATCTTTTGGTGTTACCGATGAAACTTTTACAGTGAGTGCATTGCAAAAAGCAGAAAAATTGTCTGAGTATTTCATTTTAGGTATTAATACGATAGCTTTTGTTTCATGGAATGTTGGAACTTGGCTTGGATTATTTTTTGCAACTAGTTTGCCTGAGGTAGTTAAAGCTAGTATGGGAATAGCATTATATGCTATGTTTATTGGTTTATTAATTCCTCATATAAAAAAGTCGAAGCCTGTATTGGTTGTTTCATTGTTGTCTATGATGATAAACTGCTTGATTTATTGGGCGTCTATGTTTTCAGGATTTTCAAGTAGTTGGGGGATCATTGTCGCAACCATAGTGAGTGCTGCTGTAGGTGCAATTTTCTATTCAAAAGGAGAGGAGCAAGTATGAATTTAATTTATTTAGTGTTGGCAATGGCTATCGTTACTTATATACCGCGGATGGTACCGCTAGTTTTATTGCAAAATGTAAGCTTACCAAGATACATAAAGGGTTTTATGGGATTTATCCCATATGCAGCATTGGGAGCGCTTATTTTTCCTGGAGTGTTTAATTCGACTGGTGCAAGTCATTTAGAATCAGCGATTATAGGATGTAGCGTGTCAATATTGCTGGCCTGGTGGGAAATGAATCTTATTTTTGTGGTAGTAGGAGGTATAACAGGAGCTTTTATTATGAATGTACTTTTTTAAAGCTAAAATATTATGATTTTCTTGACAATACCCAATAAGTGCGGTATCATGTAGTTAGTTTTATAAAACTAACTACATGAGGGAGAATTATCATTATGCCGATTGAAGATGTAATTGTCAAGGCAATTAATAGTATATCTGATTCCATGCGTGAATGTATGAGAAAATATAAGGAGGAGGCTCCTGATGGTAAAGAATTATTTAATTTGACGATAACCCAATTGCATTATCTACATGCTATAAAAGAAATGGGCAATCCTACGATAACCGAGCTTGCAGAAAAGATTGGTGTGCAAAAATCAACCGTAACTGTTGCTTTAAATAAACTATTGCAACGGGAATATATTGAGAAAATTCCCTCAGAAACTGATCTGCGTGTAATCCATGTGAGTTTATCAATGAAAGGAAAGAAATTAATTCAAATTGAAGATATGGGGTACTATCATTTTGCCAATCAAATTAT
>Ga0316613_10000425_pt1 | contig 35478 bp, 30 predicted proteins | sample OWC_soil_day10_C_2_FD_207647 | JGI IMG/M metagenome (GOLD analysis project Ga0316613, IMG submission 207647) | Wetland soil microbial communities from Old Woman Creek delta, Ohio, United States - OWC_soil_day10_CT_b | ecosystem: Environmental > Terrestrial > Soil > Wetlands | place: USA: Ohio...
ATAGATTACAGATTATTAAGCCCGCAACAGCAAAGTTAATACCAAAGAGGGATAGCATTTTCATGAAGACTATAATAGAGGGGAAAAAAACAATTGACTTGGCGTTGTAACCATATCCGACAATATAGGTATACCAGTGAGCATCCCATTTGATAAACTTTTCAATGTAGGGCGGAAGGGGATAAAGAGACTGATCAATAAAGCCTGCTGGATCACGACATGGCAATTTATCAGCCAAAAGATAAGACATATAAATGATAACTATATGAATGAAGAAACAAATCCATACAGTTTTTGAAGGACGTTTCATTAGTGGATACCCCTTTACTTAATACCAAGACATCTTACTCGGCAGTTCCTGTGTTACGACTGGCTTCACATCCTCTCTATTGGTTTCATTATAGGCAACAGGCCATGTCCACCTGCTATTTGCAAAGAAATTCCAACTCGTTGAAACTGAAATACCTAGCAATTGGCCTGCATATATATTCCATCCTAAAAAAAGGAAAATTTGAGCGAATAAGGTTGTAATAGCAATGCCAAGTCCGCAAATTAGAGAAAATTGTGGGAACTGTATAATGCGTCGCCATAAGACCTGACTTTTATATTCCCTCCATGTCACATAATTATTCCATAAAAAGTTATGGATCATTGCAATACAGGAGGAATTAATTGAGGATGATAGTTCCCCCATATCAAACAACTTCAAAAAAATGTGTAAACAGAATAAATTTATAAGAACCCCTAAGGTACCTATGACACAAAAAGAATAGAATTTACGATCTTCCGGGCTATTATTGACTAATCGAGCGATGTGTCTAAGATAGTTATACTGTTCTTTTATACTCATCTTTGATTCCCCTGCTTCCCTTGCAACAAAGGAATAGGGAATCTCATGTACAGTTCGATATTTTCCCTTAACAAGAATTTCTATAAGAATCTTCCAACCAATCGGGTCTAGGTGAGCATTGTGTATCACACTGCGTTTAAGGGCAAAATATCCACTCGTGGAGTCCGAAATAGGGCGTAACCTCTTAATGGAGATACGTCCTATTCCCCGAGCAATTCCAGATATTAATTTACGAAATAGATTAAGTCCGCCATCTGATCCTCCTGGAACAAAACGGCTAGGAATTACAATATCTGCCTGAAATAGTCTTTTAAGGATTAACGGAATCAATTCAGGGGGATGCTGAAGATCTGCATCCATAACAATGATTTGATTACCCTGGGAATGACAAAAGCCCTCCACTACCGCAGAGGCCAACCCTCTTTCATTTTTACGGTGAAGATACTTTACACAACTGAATTCATGACATAGCTGTTCCAATACTATAGGGGTATCATCAGAGCTATCATCAACAAATACTATTTCATATAGGCAGTCTTCCCTATTTAGGATGTTCATTATTCTCGTAGTGATTAATCTAACATTATTTTTTTCATTAAAAGTTGGAATTACGATACTAATATCCATATGAATTATCGTCATCCTTCCCTATTGTCAGATATTTTCCCTCATTAGTTTTGTACGATAGTAATGTCATTATTACAGGCAAAAAATGGGTTTAGGAATGACATAATTCCAAATAAAGTACCCACCTACAAGTTGCAGGTGGGTACAAAGAGTTGACATTTAGTCTTATCCATATCTTCTTCATTAAATTCCATTTATTTTCCCTTTGATACAAATAAGTTATCTTTTATAATAAATCGCCAAGGATAATTTCGCGCTTCTTTCGCATAATTAATATTAATACGAGGAGTGCTGGCTATGCATTTGGGAGAAATAAATTCACCGCTTAACAAATACAAATTTGCACCGCATAAATCTATCCCGTTTTGTGCCTTCGAAATTCCCATTGCCGCGCATAATTTTCCTGGTCCGCTACATAAATTTAAAATTTTATCTGTTCCACGCCGCCTCTTCATTAGATCAAGCCCCTCAATTGGCTCTATTGCTCTAATCAATACTGCTTCCGGATAGTTTTCTTTGTTTGTTACAACATTCATACAGTAATAAATTCCATAAATCAAATAAACATATGCATGTCCGCCTTGGCCAAACATAACTTTCGTTCTACTAGTACATTTATCATTATAAGCATGGCAAGCAGCATCCTTGGAACCAACGTATGCTTCAACTTCGACAATCTTACCAATCGTTCTGCCATCAGGTGTATCATTAACAATGTATTTTCCTAAAAGTTCTCTAGCTATATCAAGAGTTTCTCTCTCGTAGAAAGATCGCTCCAGCTTTTTCAATAAAACACCTTCTTCTCTTAAGGTTTTATTCGCCAAATCATAATTGATTATTAATCTTTATTTGAAAACTTATTATCTAAAATACAATTATTTATTATTTTTTTGTTTTGCTCACGCTTACATTCTTGTTCTTTCATACCTATTTTCTCCATTATTATCATTGCCATATCAATAATTAAAATTAAAGGAAAAATCAACCTCAACTTTTTTTTATAATTTCTTCTACTTTAGAACATAAATTGAGCAAATTAAGATAATCTGTCTGAGATTCAATACCATAACTTCTTACATCAATAGCCGTTTTGCTCAATAAAAAATAAGTCCTGCCGATGGTTGTTCGGTAGAACTTATGTTTTTCATGCTACTATTTAGACGGTATCATTACTCAAAGGCTAGTGACTCTTTTCCAATCGTTTGAGTGTAGCAATAAGGGTTTTTCAATACTTATGGGGAGGGTTAGCTTGTCCTTAAACAGGCTAATAATAGCAGTGAAGTATTCTATTTAAGCCTTTCTCCTAACAAAGATCCTATAAGGGCTACCGCCATTTTGGCGGTTTGGTTCTTATTATCCAACACTGTATTGACTTCTGCGAATTCTGCGCTGGTAACGATGTTAGCTGCAGAAATTAATTCCATGGCGAGATGACTTTCACGATAAGTAAGTCCGCCCACAACAGGTGTTCCCACCCCCGGCGCATGTAATGGATCCATTACATCCATATCAAAGCTCACATGAACACCATCAGTCCCATCTGATACAATCCCAATAGCTTCTTCCATCACCTTTGCCATCCCTATGATATCAATCTCATGCATAGTATATACAGCAATACCCAATTTTTTCAGTAAAACCTTCTCACCTGGATCCAAATCCCGGATTCCGATCATGACAACTTTTGCTGGTTCCAGCTGAGCTTCCCTTCCTCCGATATTCATCAATCGTTCGTGACCATTGCCCAAGCTCACCGCTACCGACATTCCATGAATATTGCCAGAAGGTGAAGTTTCAACGGTATTGATATCACCATGGGCATCAAACCAGATAACACCCAACTTCTTTTGGTGTTGTAATACACCAGCTATGGTTCCAATCGCAATGCTGTGATCCCCTCCGAGAACCAGGGGGAAATTCCCTTTGCCCATCTCTTCATTAACCTTTTGGCAAAGCTCGTTATTAACTTTTTCAATTTCATCCAGGTATTTTAGACTCTCCCCGTTTACTTGGCAGACATCTGGTCTATTCACCATAATGTCACCTGTATCATCGATCTCATAGCCGATGACCTGAAGTCGTTCCCTCAGCCCTGCATGGCGTATGGCACCTGGTCCCATATCCACTCCTCTGCGGTCTGCACCCAAATCCAATGGAACTCCGATGATTGAAATGCGATTATTAATAATAGGATTCATGCAAATCCCCTTTCTACTATTATTGACGTACTGGCTTTTATTGTATTGTACCACGTCATTCACTAATTAAGTCAACTTATTGGAAATACTTTTAAATGAGTCGTAAACAATTATGTTCCAATCCCAATATCCAGCTGATATGATAAATCCCCTTTCAATAAAAAAATAAGGCTCATTGGATCGCCACGTTTAGCCTAAAATGAGTCGCAATGTTCACATCTATTGAATAAGATATCATATCTCAATTATCTATTAACATACTAATTTGGAAGGAGGATTTAAAATGTTTTTTGGTGATAATAATAGAGCTATATGGTTTCTGATTTTGATTATCAGCCTCTGGATTCTCTTATTTCCTGATTTTGATGATACCAGTTGTTCCTAATAATTAATTATCATTGCACCCCATTAAAAAAAACATCACAGGGCTGTCTCAATAATTTATATTGAGACAGCCCCGTTTTCTTTATTTACAGCTATTATAATCTATTGCTGTACAATTACACCCTACATAGCAATAGATTTAGTCCAAAAACTACTTAAGCATTGCCAGCATGGTACCAGCCGCAACAGCAGTACCAATAACACCAGCTACATTTGGCCCCATAGCATGCATCAAGAGATAATTTCCTGGGTTGGCTTGCTGACCAACTATTTGGCTTACACGGGCAGCCATCGGCACTGCGGACACACCAGCCGAGCCAATTAGTGGGTTGATCTTACCACCACTAAAGTAGTTCATGATCTTACCAAAAATTACACCACCAGCAGTACCGAAAGCAAATGCAACCAAGCCAAGAGCAATGATCATCAGAGTCTGAACATTGAGGAAATTTTCTGCTTTCATGGTAAGACCAGTACCTGTTGCCAAGAAAATAGTGACAATATTAATTAGAGCATTTTCTGAGGTATCGGCAAGACGAGCGGTAACCCCAGATTCGCGGAATAAATTCCCGAGCATTAACATTCCCATCAAAGATGCAATGGGAGGTAATAATAAACTAATAACAATGGTCGAAATGACAGGAAAAGCCAATCTTTCAAATTTTGAGACAGGACGCAGTTGGTCCATCACGATTTCCCGTTCTTTTTTGGTAGTCAATAATTTCATAATCGGCGGTTGGATAAGAGGTACTAAGGACATGTATGAATAGGCAGCTACTGCTATGGCGCCTAAGAGATGGGGAGCTAATTTCATGGTCAGATATATGGCTGTGGGACCATCGGCACCACCAATAATACCGATAGAAGCCGCTTCTTGCACTGTAAACCCCAGCGCCATAGCCCCCCACAAGGCAACAAAAACACCGATCTGAGCTGCAGCACCCAGTAATAAAGTAGAAGGACGAGCAATCAATGGACCAAAATCAGTCATGGCACCTACTCCTAAAAAGATCAGAGGGGGGAAGATTTCATAGGAAATACCAAAACCAATCAGTTGCATCAAACCAGGATCTGTTTCAAAACCTGTTTTGGGGAAATTCGCTAAAATACAACCAAAAGCAATGGGAGACAACAGAAGTGGCTCAAACCCTTTAGCGAAGGCTAAGTAAAGCAAGACAATACCAACAGCAATCATAGTCGCGTGACCAATAGTAAAAGCAGTAAACCCGCTATCTGTCCATACTGCCTGCAGGGAGACAACAAATGCGTCCGTCATTTTTTCCTCCTATATTCCTTCATGCTCACATGTTTTATTATATTAGCTGATAACGATTATTACATCACCTGTTGACATTACTTGACCAACAGTTGCACGTACATCAGATACTGTGCCATCCTGAGCAGCCATAATCTCATTTTGCATCTTCATGGCTTCCAGAATACAGATTATATCGCCACGTTTTATAGAATCTCCTACCTTAACATTTACTTCCAATATTTTACCGGGTATAGGAGCAATTACGCTTTGAGCACCGGCAGGAGTTGCTATAAAAGCGGCCTTGGGCGCTAAATTCGTTGCTGGAACTACAGGGGAAGGTGGGACTAGCGTAGGGGCTGGTGTTGGAGCTGAAGCAGTTTTTTTGACCCCAGAAGTTGTTGTGCTTATTTCTTCCACATCAAGTTCATATACTTGACCTTTAAAGGTAATTTGAAATCTTTTCATTTCTAATCCTCCCTAATCTTTTAGAATTAAAACATTCCGTTCCTCATATGTACGCCTTCCATACGAGCGGTTTGAGACCAGTTAGTAACACCTACTGGCCGGATTGCAACAATTTTTGCACCACTATAACCATAGGCAGCAATCGCTGCAGTAAAGAGAATAATCATTTCATCATAATCTTCTTCCTGGCTTGTGGTATCAGCGACTGGGATGGCCGTATTTAATGACTCTGGAGATTCAGATTGGTCGATCTTTTTTTTGTGCGTAGGATCGATAACTTGAATCAACCTAACGACTAGACTTAGTCCATACAAAACAGCAAATACTACGGTCATATTGATTAAGGCAATCAATATTGGATTTGTTGTAACAGAACCCATTGCCCTCACCTCTTTTCTATTTCTTATTAGTTCTTTTGTTACCCTAGCTCACACTTATACAGGGAAGTTACCATGGCGTTTAGCAGGGCGTCCTTGTCGTTTGGAAGCCAGCATACTAAAGGTATTAATTAGTATTGGGCGAGTTTCTTGAGGTTCGATCACCATATCAACAAAGCCTCGTTTTGCTGCTTGATAGGGAGTGGCAAAGTTTTTAACATATTCATCCGTTTTAGCTTTAATATCTGACTCATTTTTGAAAATAATATTAGCAGCACCAGCAGGCCCCATAACAGCAATTTCAGCAGTCGGCCAGGCAATAACCTGATTGGCCCCTAAATCTCGGGAACACATTGCTAGATAAGCACCGCCATAGGCTTTACGAAGAACAAGAGTTACTTTCGGTACGGTTGCTTCAGAATATGCATAGAGCATCTTGGCGCCATGGCGAATGATCCCCCCATATTCTTGATTAGTGCCAGGTAAGAAACCAGGAACGTCAACAAGATTCAGGAGCGGAATGTTAAAGGCATCACAGAAACGAATAAAACGGGAGGATTTATCAGAAGCATTAATATCGAGGCATCCAGCCATGACTTTGGGCTGGTTGGCAATAATACCGATAGTTTTGCCATCAAGGCGGGCAAAGGTGGTGATGATATTAGGCGCATAATAAGGTTGAACCTCGTAAAAATCTCCATTATCAACGATCTTAGCAATTACATTTTTCATATCATAAGATTGATTAGAATGATCAGGGATAATACTATTCAAGTCTGCGTCCATCCGCATAACATCATCACCATTGTTAACAACTGGCGTAGACTCTAAATTATTACTTGGTAGGAAACTAATCAGCCGACGAATTTGTTCCAAACAGTCATCATCATTTTCGGCTGCAAAGTGAGCAACTCCTGAGGTACCATTATGAGTCATGGCCCCCCCCAGTTGTTCAGTACTGACTTCTTCACCAGTGACGGTTTTAATGACTTGCGGACCAGTAATAAACATTTGGCTCGTATTTTTAACCATATAAACAAAGTCAGTTAATGCCGGAGAGTAAACTGCGCCACCAGCACAAGGCCCCATGATTGCAGATATTTGAGGAATGACACCCGATGCCAAGGTATTTTTATAGAATATTTTCCCATAACCCGCTAGTGCATCGACTCCTTCCTGAATACGTGCACCACCTGAATCGTTAAGTCCAATAATCGGTGCACCCATTTCCATTGCCATGTCCTGCACCTTGCAAATTTTCGCGGCATGCATTTCCCCTAGGGAACCACCGATGACAGTAAAATCTTGGGCAAAGACATACACAAGGCGGCCTTCAATAGTACCATAGCCTGTAATGATGCCTTCCGCTGGTGCTTCAGTTTTTTCCATGCCAAAATTGGTACAACGATGAGTGACAAAAAGATCCAATTCCATAAAGCTCTTGGCATCCAGTAATTTTTCGATACGCTCACGGGCTGTCAATTTACCTAAAGAATGCTGTTTTTCAATTTTCTTTGTTCCACCACCAGCCATGATTTTTTCCGTCAACTGTTGCATATCCTTAATTTTATCAAGTGTTGTCGACAAAAATTCCACCCCCAACTCTCATTTTTCATTATTAATTAATCTGAAAATAAAAAATATACTGATAATTTGTTAGGTTTTCTAACTTTAAATAATCTTTTGTCATTAAAGTAGTTACAGTAACTAAAATAATCAAATATTAATTACTCTAGTTACTATATATGTGCAATCCTGATAAATATCCCTCCTTACACTACTAAGGTATAATGACCCTAGGCACATCAAATTGGTATAAAATTTCATTTTTACCTTTATTTATAATTTCCTTCTATGATTCTTTATTCACTGCTAAAATACCTTCCCTCACTCACTATAATATTGAAAAAACATGACTCATGTTTTAAACCAACACGAAGTAGGTGCCAGCAATTTCATAAAAGGTTATCTTTTTTCAAAAAATTGCCAAAATAAGGAGGATATTTATAAAGTCCTTCGAATTAATGATAATAATAATGTACGATCATTGGCCATAAATTGAATAAAAGAGGAGAATGTTAATGTTATCACAACAAGCCTTAATTGCCTTGATTATATTCATCATCACATACGCAATCATTGTCTCAGAGAAAATTCATCGAACTAAAATTGCCCTTGTCGGCGCTATATTTGTACTGTTCTTTAAAATTATGCCTCAGGAAGAAGCAATTACTAAGATTGATTTTAATACGATTGGTCTTTTGATTGGCATGATGATCATCGTTGCCATTACCAGTAAAACTGGTCTATTTCAATATCTGGCTGTAAAAGCTGCCAAGATGGTCGGTGGCGACCCCTTAAAAATTTTGGTAGTTTTTTTCGCCCTTACTGCGATCTGTTCTGCTCTCCTTGATAATGTAACTACGGTATTACTCTTTACCAGCGTTACCTTTGCCATTAGTGATATGCTTCAGATCAATCCCATTCCCTTTCTGATTGCTGAAATCTTAGCAGCTAATATTGGGGGAACTGGTACTTTGATTGGTGACCCACCCAACATTATGATTGGTGGTGCTACTGGCCTCGGCTTTAACGATTTTATTCTTAATCTGATGTTTCCTGTCGTTTGCATCAGTATCGCAACTTGCTGGGTCCTTTATTTATTGTACCGAAAAGAGCTGGAGATTTCCCCTGAACAAAAAAAACTGGTCATGACTATGGAAGAATCCTCTTTTCTTGTCAACATACCATTAATGAAAAAGTGCATTGCCATTCTGAGCCTGACAATTTTCGGATTCGTACTACACCAGGCCCTGCACTTTGAATCAGCTACCGTGGCCATGGCGGGAGCAGCGCTGCTCTTATTGGTAGGAGGATTAGACCCAGAAGAAGTATTTAAAGAAATAGAGTGGAATACCATTTTCTTTTTCGTGGGACTCTTTGTATTAGTCGGCGGACTTGAGGTTACCGGCATCATTCATCAAGTAGCAGAGTGGGCTATGAGTGTTACTCAGGGAAATACCATCATGATGCATGTTCTTATTCTCTGGCTATCTGCCATCGGCTCGGCCTTTGTGGATAATATTCCTTTTGTCGCCACCATGATTCCCTTGATAAAATCCATGGGGGAAATCGGCAAAATGGATGTTACTTCCTTATGGTGGACATTATCTCTGGGAGCATGTCTTGGAGGAAATGGTACTATTATCGGCGCTTCCGCCAATGTGGTTGTTTCCAGTCTAGCCGCCGCTCATGGTCGACCCATATCCTTTATTGGTTACATGAAAATCGCATTTCCCCTCATGTTATTATCGATTGTGATTTCAAATATTTACATTTATTTTGCATATTTATTATAAGAAAAGACTTGGCTTGTGCCAAGTCTTCAGACGCAGGCAGAAGCCTTAGTCGTTCTTACTTGGAATCGAGAAAGTGATATACTTTCTGACTCCGTAAATAAACGCTATAACGTCCTTTTCTGTCATTGCGAATGTAGTGAAGCAAGCTCTGACCAAGTAGGGGATTGCTTCCTCGTACCTCGTCGCAATGACAGCCAAATTAATGACAAAGCCGACCAAGCTTCTTCAGCTCGGTCGGCTTTGTCATTAACTCTTCTTAACCTTTAATTTATGCAGCGATTTTTTTCTGTGTATTTCCCTTTTTGCTCTGGATAAAATAAATACCGATTAGTAGCACAATGCCAATAACGCTAGTCAGTAAGCCTGGCTCAATCAGCATTAATCCTGCAGCAAAGGAAATAATCCGCACAAACCAATGTACATCAGCATACCAGTAGCCAATCATAGCTACACCCAATCCAAACATACCAGTAACTGCAGAAATAGCAGACATCACGACTTCTGCTGGCGTAGCATTAACCATTAAGAGGACAGGCGCATAAACAAATATATAGGGAACAATAAAAGCGGCTATTGCTAATTTTGAAGCCACTACACCGGTTTTCATGGGATTGCCACCAGATATACCTGATGCAGCATAAGCTGCCAAGGCAACGGGCGGCGTAATATCAGCAATAATACCAAAGTAGAATACAAACATGTGGGCGGCTATAACCGGGACGTGCAATTGTATTAAGGCTGGTGCGGCAATGGTTGCCGTAATAACATAATTTGCGGTCGTCGGCACACCCATACCTAAAATCAAAGAGGTAATCATCGTAAAGAACATGACCGGAAGCAGCATGCCGCCAGCTAAGTCGATCAATCCACCAGCCATTTTTAGGCCTACACCAGTTTTCGTCACAACGCCAATAATAATCCCGGCAGTGGCACACGCCACAAGTACTCCTAATACACCTTTAGCACCGTTCTCCAGACCTTCAATAAGTTGAATGGGCTTCATGCGCGTTGATTTGCGCAATGCACTTGCAGTAATGGCAATGATAATTCCCCACAAGGCAGCTTTCGTCGGCGTCGCACCGTCTACAAGCAAATAAAGAATTACGATAAGGGGTAATGCTAGATGCCCGCGATCAAAAAATACATCTTTGAGTTTTGGCAATTCATTGCGGGGAATACCTCTTAATCCTTTGCGCTTAGCTTCCAGATGCACAGAAATCCAAATACCAGTATAGTATAAAAGTGCTGGTATTACGGCTGCTTTCACCACATCAAGATAAGGAATCCCAATAAATTCAGCCATTAGGAAGGCTGCTGCCCCCATAACTGGCGGCATGATTTGCCCGCCTGTAGAACCAGCGGCTTCAACTCCACCGGCAAATTCCTTGTCATAGCCCAGCTTTTTCATCATGGGTATGGTGAAACTTCCCACGCCCACAACATTAGCCACTGAACTGCCTGATATCGTACCCATCATGCCACTGGCGAGAACGGTAACTTTAGCAGGACCACCGCTTGACCAGCCGGCAATGGCATTCGCAATATCAATAAAAAATTTCCCCAGGCCTGTTGACTCTAAATAAGCGCCAAACAAGATAAATAAAAAGATAAAGGTTGATGAAACTCCCAGGGGAATTCCGAAAACACCTTCTGTTGTAAAATACAAATGGGCAACCAAATCTGATGGGCTTACACCTCGATGGGCTAGCATATCAGGAAGATAGGGACCTGCGAAGGCATATGCCATAAAACTTACCGCCACAATGACCATAGGTTTGCCGACGACTCTGCGACAGCCTTCTATAACCATTAAAATTCCAAGGGCGCCAACAGCATAATCCAGATCACTAACCGTTCCAGCACGTAACACGAGTTGTTGATATGTGACAACTACATACATGGGAATTGCGGCACCAATAATGGCGAGCAGCAAATCAAAGGGATGGATACTTGTCCGCGACCAACAATGGCGGGTAGGATATAACAAGAAAATAAGTCCCATACCAAAACTCAAATGAATTGCCCGTTGCAACTGGGCATCAAGAACCCCATAAATTGCAGTATATAACTGAAAAAGGGTAAAGCAAATTGCAATTGCTGATACGATTCGGCCAACAAGGCCTGTTAAAGTACGTTTGTCAGCCTCTGAATCAAACTCTTTTAGTATTTCATCGGCGTTAAACTGTTTATATTCTTCTTCTACTGCCACTTCAATCACTCCTTTAGTTAAGCCAGGCTTTCACTTTACTTTCTTAAATTGCAGAAATAAACCATAAATAATCATAGTTAGTGCTCACGACTACCAATGTCCCAGGCTCAAACCATTCGTATACAGGGTACTCCTGCCCATGGTGAACCAAGGATAATTGGGCTTCGGGTCCAACTCTTACTGGTATTTGGCTGAAAGGACGATTCAGATTTGTTAAAATAAACCGATCGTTTAATTGAGTAAATACGCCTTCAGAGGGAAGAGAGGGCATACCAACACCATATGATCGATATTCAGTCGAAGTAAGCATTAGTCCATCTACACCTGTGACAACAAAATTTTCCCATACGGGTGTTTTGTGAACAGAATGGGTAAACCTTAGGCTAAATGTATCCCCAAGCCTCGTAGGTAAGGTCAAGCAAGTACCTGATTCTGTTTTTACAATGATAGCTAATGGGGTGAGCCACCAATAAAGTGCTATACAAATCAATAAGCTGAAAATAATCGTAAGTAAATATATTTTTCTTTTATTTTTTTTTACCATAATATCTAATAAAATGCTGGGATGATAAAAAACAATCCCAGCATTTTATTTTCTCCCAAATTCTATTTTTCCTTAAAGAATTTGTCTGCCCCTGGATGAAGAGGTATTGGCATACCTTCTAGGGCGCTTTCTTTCGTGATACCTTCGCCTAACTTATGAGCTGCTTTCAGCCTGTCAGTATTGGCGTAAATAGCTTTCGTCATTTTATAAACAGTATCTGCATCAAGATTCTCTGGAACGACCAACATGGCTTTGACTGCCACAGTCGCAGTATCTGCCACTTGTCCGGGATACGTATTAGCCTTTACTAATTGCTTAGCATAAAAAGGATATTTTTTGATCAAAGCATCGGCTTTATCGGCCTCTATCGAAATCAATCTAACCTTTTTCTGAAATGCAATATCTTGTATGGCTGCAGTAGGAGCACCTGCAGTTATAAAGGCAGCATCAACATTCCCATCTTTCAAGCCACTAGCAGCTTCACCAAATGAAAGGTATTGGGGTTTTAAATCATTATATGCAATACCATAAATTTCCAATATTTGTCGAGCATTAGCCTCGGTGCCACTGCCGATTGAACCAACAGCTACTTTCTTGCCTTTTAGATCTTCTATTGTTTTAATTGAACTATCTTCCATAACAATAATCTGAATGGTTTCATTATACAGAGTGGCCACACCTCTCATATTGGCAACTTGTTTGTCTTTAAACATCTCAGTACCTTTAAAAGCATAGTAGGCTGTGTCGTTTTGTATCATAGCTAACTCAACTTTGCCCTCTTTGAGCATATTGATGTTAGCTACTGAGGCTCCTGTGCTTTGAGCTGTAGCGTTGATACCAGGAACATTTTTATTCAATATTTCGGCGATTGCACCACCAAGTGGGTAATAAACCCCAGCTGTACCACCTGTCGCAATGTTAATGAATTTTTTGTCGGGTGCTTTCTGTTCAGACGCCTTTTGTGCACCACCACAACCGGCAAGCAGACCAATTACCAGTATTGAAGCCAGCAGAATTACCAATAGTTTTTTCATAACTAACCTCCTTCATATTTTTGCAAAACCAGGAAAGTAATATCTACCATCCAGGCCCTTCCTTTCCATATATTCCATTATTTATTATATATTCCTGCTTGCAATATGTCATTTTTTCAATTTTTTAAAATTTCCGTTAATTCCATAAAATTCAACATCCATTTCTAATCATTATTATATTTCTTGTGATATGCTTACTATTATTAACCCATTCTTATTAAATCTTACCATTTAAATATTGATTTCCTGCGCGAATCGAGGTATTATATAAATAAAGTTAGCACTCACATACAGAGAGTGCTAACAACAGCACCTTTACTGGGCACATTACTTTTAAATGAAAAGGAGACTCTACATATGACGCAAAGAATCAATAAGGAAACTCGTGAATTCCAAGCTGAAACCAAGCAACTATTGGATCTGATGATTCACTCCATTTACACCAATAAGGAGATTTTTTTACGAGAACTCATCTCCAATGCCTCAGATGCAATCGATAAGCTGCGGTTTCAATCCTTAACTAACGATGACCTGCTTGAAGGAGATAATAACTTTGAAATTTTTATTATTCCCGATGAAGCTACTCATACGCTGACCATCTCAGATAACGGAATCGGCATGACCTATGAAGAAGTCGTGGAGAATATTGGTACTATCGCCAAATCCGGAACCAAGAGTTTTCTAGAAAAACTGAAGGAGAAAGAAACAGCCACTGACAATGAGTTGATTGGTCAATTTGGCGTAGGTTTTTATTCTGCTTTCATGATCTCTGATAAAGTAACCCTGATCACTCGCGCACCAGGTCAAGAAAAAGGCGTCAAGTGGGAATCTGCTGGCGATGGAACTTATACTATCGAAGAATGTGATAAAGAAAAACGCGGAACTACCATTACGATTACACTCAACGAAGATTTCCGCAACGCTAGTCGCCCTGAAGAAAACTTTTTACAACGCTACACTATTGAAAATCTAATTAAAAAATACTCTGATTATATCCGCTATCCAATTAAGATGAACTTCATTAAAGAAGAACAGCCCCTGGATTCTGAAGGTAAGAAAATAGAAGATGCACCAGCAATACAAAGTGTGGAAATCCGTACCTTAAACTCTATGACGCCTTTATGGACCAAGAGTAAAAATGAAATCACAACAGAAGAATATCAACATTTCTATAAAGACCTTTTCCATGACTGGGAAGAACCAATGGAAATCATTCACTCAAAGGCAGAAGGTACTGTAGAATACACCACACTACTCTTCATCCCTTCTCGTGCCCCCTTTGATTTCTACAGCCCAAACTCTACATCAGGCATACGGCTTTACTCCAAGCAGATCTTTATCATGGACAACTGCAAGGATCTTCTCCCTGAATATCTAAGATTTGTCCGTGGACTTGTTGATTCTCCTGATTTTTCCCTCAATATCTCCCGGGAAATCCTCCAACATAGTAAACAACTGAAACTAATCGGCAAGAATCTTGAAAAAAGCGTCCTAAAAACCTTAGAAAATCTTCTCACTAAAGAACGTCCAAAATATGAAAAGTTCTGGAAAGAATTCGGCAGAGCTCTCAAAATTGGTGCCTATACAGATTATAGCAGCCGAGACAAGCTAAAAGATTTATTATTGTTTTCATCTTCCCATGCAACAGATACTTTAACAACCTTGGATGATTATACAAAACGGATGCCAGAAAACCAAAAGGTCATTTATTATGCCACAGGTAAAGATCAAGCTTCAGTAGAACGATTACCACAAATGGAGCTCCTGAGAGAAAAAAATATTGAAGTTCTTTATCTGTTTGACCAAGTTGATGAATTTACTATTGATGCTTTAAACGAGTATAAAGATAAAAAATTCCAGTCCATCAGTCGCGGCGAATTGAATTTAGATGATATCGATTCTCCCGAAGCGAAAAAGAATACAGAGGCTATCCTTAAGGAAAATGAATCATTAATACAGGCCGTGAAAGAGCAATTAGAGGGTAAAATCTCCGATGTCAAGATTAGTAATCGCTTGAAATCTAGCGCAGTTTGTCTTGTTAGTGATGATAACGGCATCAGCCTTTCCATGGAACAAATCCTGTCAGAAATGAATCAGACCATGTATAAGGCCAACCGAATCCTAGAATTAAACCCTAATCACGATGTGTTTAACACATTACAGGCTTTGCATGAAACAGCCCCTAATTCAGACTCCTTCAAAGATTATTGTGAATTATTATATGTCCAAGCATTGTTAATTGAAGGTATCCTGCCTGAAGATCCAATCAGCTTTGCTAATAAAGTAGCCAGCTTAATGGCCCGTACCGGAAAATAATTTTAAAAAACATAAAGGGTTTGAACCATGTCTAAAATGGTTCAAGCCCTTTAATTTCGCTAAATATTGCGGAAACCTACTTTCTTGATACTCTGTATCTTCCCTTTTATCTTTGTATGCTGAAGGGCCTCCATGACAAGATCACCTTTTTCCCCAAGGATTTCAACATAAGAACATGTATCCTGAACATCGATCACTCCAATATCTGACCCACTAACTCCAGTAATACTACTTATAGCTCCCATTATATCTCCTGGCCGCATTTTTGTCTTTTTTCCAGCATTAATTCGAATTCTAGTGATCTCCTTATTTAACTCCTGGCTTTTATCAACTTTTAAGATAGGCCTCACTGTACTATTCCTTTTTAAAAGTTCCTTGCCAGTAGCCACGTCTTCAATTGTTGGATAGTTCTGCCTAGGTATCTTATACTGAACATAGTCCTCAATATCGTATAAGACATTCAATTCATCCGTCCTTACAAAGCTAACGGCTGCACCAATATTGCCCGCCCGCCCTGTCCTGCCAATACGATGCACATAACTTTCATGATCAAGGGGCATATCATAATTTACAACAAGCGCTATTTCGTCGATGTGAATACCCCGAGCCACTACATCAGTCGCAATCAAAAAAGGAAATGCGCCTCTTTTAAAATTTTGAATGGTTTGTAATCGATCTCTTTGTTCCATCCCTCCATGCAGGTTGCCACAACAAAAGCCTTCTCTTTCCATTTTTTCAAATAATGTATCAACTTTTTCCCTGGTATTACAAAACACAATACAACTTTCTGGCCGGGAACTATAGATTATTTTTGTTAAAAGATTGAATTTGTTCACTTCTTCGACTTCATAATATCCTTGCTGAATTTGTTCCCCAGTGGGATTTTCTGAATCAACATCAATCTGCATAGGATGAATCATGTATTTATTGCATATATCGCTAATCTTGTCTGGCATAGTTGCGGAAAATAACAGGGTGACTCTATTACCCGGTAGCATTTTTATAATGGCTTCCACTTGTTCTAGAAAACCCATATCTAGCATTTTGTCGGCTTCATCAATAATAAGATACTTAATGTCTTTCAATATAATATTCTTTCTTTCAATATGGTCAAAGGTTCTCCCTGGTGTACCCACAACAATATGTACCCTTTGCTTTAGCTCTCTTGTTTGTATATCCATAGGTTGTCTACCAAAAACAACAGCACATCGTATTCTCTTAAACCTTCCTATATTTGTAATATCCTGCTTGAGTTGTACTGCCAATTCTCTTGTGGGCGTAAGAACTAATACCTGGGGACTTCTTTGCTCTAATTCAATTTTTTCACAAATCGGGATGGCGAAGGCGGCTGTTTTCCCACTACCTGTTTGTGATCGCACAATGATATCCTTCTCTATAAGAACTAATGGTATGACCCGTTCCTGCACCTCAGTAAGATGTTCATATCCTAAGCTAGTTAATGCTTTGATTATTTCCCTACTAAAGCCATAAGATTCAATATTGTTATCATCCATACTCACTCTACCCCATTATTCCCAAAATTTATATTATATTTAATTGCATCTGTTATTATATACATAATAGCATACAAAAACACCTACACTCCTGTAAGTTGTAGGTGTTTTTCGAAAGAAAACTTAGCTTGCACAAGGATGCTCAACTGCTAATACATCGAACAAAACCTATCACATCGCCCTTTAAGCAACCTGTGTCTGCTTTTATTAACTCGATTTGGGGAATATAGCCCTATACACTTCTCCAATGATTTTAGCATAGACGACGCATGTTTCTATTCCGTAACGCAGATCGTCCACTGTATCAGTCAGACTATTCTGCAACGACCCAAAAGCATGATTTGTCTGATCAGCCGTTTCTTTGAGACTTACGGTCATCTCATTAACATTCGCTAATGCTATAGGCAACCCCGAAATTGTTTGGCGAATATCATCGCCGTGGGCATCGAGAACATTCCGAATATGACCGAGTATACGAAATGCTCGATGGAGAACAGCGATCACATAGCTACTGGCAATAATGATGATTATAAACATAATAAACAGTCCCAAATCATATAGCGAAATATACATGATTATCCCTTCTTTCAGCAAAGATTATAAAGAAAACTTGGCTTCCGCCAAGCCCAGCTCAGCTCTAAACCTTAGTTGCCCTTACTTGGAATCAAAAAGTATTACAATTTTTGATTCCGTTAACGAGCGGCCGAGCATTACTGCCCGGCCGCTCATCCTACTTCTTGTGGAAATATTATACCTAGACTTCTTGTTCTTCGGTGACTATAGCCTGTTTTTCCTTCATCTTTCCCTTAACTTCTTCTACCTTAACCTTGGTCTTTTCAACTATTTCTTTAGCTTTCTCAGGAAGTTCCTTAGCTGCTCTGACAATATCTTGACGATTTTCCTTACCAGATTTAGGTGCCAATAATACACCAGCAACTGCTCCAAGGGTTGTCCCAATAGCGGCTCCGATTGCTACATTCTTCAATACTTTTTGGCGTACTTTCTTCTGGCGATTTTTTTTGCCTTTTTCAATTAAATCCATTATGGACATTTCATGCACCTCCGCCAATTTGATAAATTTTCCTATGTATTAAGTTATACTTTCGACAAATCCTACGAAAATCCTTGTACTCAAGATATCAAAAGTCTCGTCAAAATAACGCCGATTAGCGATACCTGTCAAATCATCCATCAGAGATTGTTCCTCTAGGATATCCCTGTACTTTTTTTACTCTAGATGATTCCTGGCTCGAGCCTTAAGAATTGGCGGGCTGACAGGCTTAAAAATATAGTCAATGGCTAACATTTCATCTTTTCCACAGATAACTCTCCATTTCAAAAGGATTATTCCTCAAAAGAAAGAATTGTATAAAATAATAAATTGTATAAATCAATGGAGGATCTATGAAGATTGAACGACGGAGAACTGATCACCTTATCGAGCAAATAGAGCGCCTCACTCGCCACCTTGAGGCGCTACGAATTGCTGATTACATCGAATTATTAGAAAGGCCCTGGAAGCTAATCACAACCAATTTTATTGCTGGGGTCGCTCGTGGCTTAGGATTTGCCGTAGGGACAACCATTATATTTGCACTTGTCGTCGAAGGCTTACGACGCATAATAATGATAAATATCCCCATTATAAACGATTATCTAGTAGAACTTTTCAAACTTATTGAGTTACGGAAATAGGATTTTAGATTATGTAATTTTATAATATCTAGCAAGAATCTGACGGTTGTTAATAAGACAATCCCAAGATTGTAAAATGTAAGCAATTATGGGATAATTAATATAAAAAATACGAGGTGTATATAATGAATATGCATAACGCCAAAATTACCCATTTATTTCATAGCGGCTATGCGGTAGAAACAGCAGAGCATTTTCTGATCTTTGATTATTATCAGCCTATACCTGGAAAAAATGATGGCATCACTAAAGGAATTATCACAGGAGATTATTTGAAAACAAAAAAAAATATCTTAGTATTTGCTTCCCATAATCATGGCGATCATTTTGACCCAATTATACTGGACTGGGCAAAAGACAACCCAGCTATAACCTATATATTAAGCAGTGATATCTTGGTAAATACAAAACAGTTAAACTGTCATGTAATGTCAGCCTATGAAGAAATTAATGTTGGCCAAGTGACAATTAAAGCCTTTGGTTCTACTGACCAAGGAATATCTTTTCTGTTACAAGTAGATGGTCTATCCATTTTTCATGCCGGCGACCTGAATTGGTGGCACTGGTCAGGGGAAAGCTTAAAAGAGCAAGCCTCTGCTAAATTAAACTTTGAAGCTGAGATGGAAAAAATAATTGCACAAGCTATTAAGATTGATATTGCCTTTTTCCCAATCGATCGTCGTATGGAAGAATTCTACTCAATTGGTGCCGAATATTTCGCAGACAAAATCAAGCCTAAACTATTAGTGCCAATGCATTTTGGTACAGATTTTGCTGCTACCCAAGCCTTTGCTAAAAAAGCAAAAAATTTATTGATTAACACTGTTGAAATTAGCCATAATGGACAAGAAATCTTTTTCTAAGGTCTTAAATATATCTCCTGTTAAGTGGAACACTAAGAATTATGGTTCCACTTAATCATTTTAAAGGAGTTGTTGATATGAAAAAATCTAAAGTAGGTTATGGGCCAAATGGTCGGGGATATTTTGAGCAAAAACCTCGACTATATAAAGCCTATTCTGCTAAAGATTATACCTTATTACCTGATCCTGTAAGAGATCCTATTGTATCAAACAACATTTCAAATGTGGAATTTGATTATACTTATGATAGAGGGGACCTGATATAACTACAGTGAACTGTTGTTATAAACCATTAATTATTCCCTTTAGCACTGAATATTGAAGCGAAGGTTCGACAAGAAAATCAGCAGATCTCTTATAAAGAGAACCTGCTGATTTTTTTATCCCATTATTTATATTCTTTTACTTTCTCCTCGCCTCGAAGCACTCGCAATGCACCTTCTGTTAAAGCAATCATTTCGTGCTCACCGGGCACTATCCTGACATCGGCAATAAAGCAAACCCGATCAGCGATCATCTCGACAAGCACTTTATCATACGCAAGGCCACCTGTTAAAACGATAGCGTCCACCTTTCCAAACAATACGGCTGCATCTGCCGCAATCTCTTTTGCTATCTGATAGGCCATTGCTGAATAGACCAGTTTTGCTTTCCCATCACCATTCTCAATCATCTTTCCAACTTCTCTGCCGTCATTTGTCCCTAGATAGGCCACTAATCCCCCCTTGCTAGAAATTATTTTCCTAACTTCGCCGGGAGTATACTTTCCCGAAAAACAAAGATCAATCAAGTGCCCATTGGGTAGTCCGCCTGTCCGTTCCGGCGAAAATGGCCCTTCCCCATAAAGGCCGTCATTGACATCAATAACTTCCCCGTTTTGATGGACACCTACTGTTACACCACCGCCCATATGGGCAATGATTAAATTAGCTTCATCATATGACTTGCCTAATTCTTTTGAAATTTTTCGGGCTACAGCTTTCTGATTCAAAGCATGAAATATGCTTACTCTATCATAGCCAGGCAGACCAGATACTCTGGCAATATCAGTAAGCTCATCGACAACAACAGGATCAACAATAAAAGAAGGAATGCCTAATTTATCGGCGATTTCCCTTGCAATAACTCCCCCTATATTGGATGCATGCTCGCCTCTTTCAGCAAGACGCAAAGCTTCAATCATGGAGTCATTGACTGCATAAGTACCACCTGCGATGGGCTTTAATAATCCGCCCCGCCCTACTATAGCATCTAGACTTTCAATAGATATACCTCTGTCTTTCAATATTTGAAGAATTCCATTTTTTCTAAATTCATATTGCCCAATTATGCTTTCAAAGAGTGCCAATTCTTCGTTGGAATACCGTACTACCTGTTCAAATAGTAATTCTTCATTGTCATAGACTGCAATTTTGGTTGATGTTGAGCCAGGGTTAATTGCGAGTATTCTAAAATTATTTTTCACAACATCCCCCCTCATTGTTACTTGCCATCAAAATACCAATGGCAATTGAATTTAGTTTTACAATATCAGAATCAGCTCTGGAAGTTAGCACAATGGGTGCTTTTGCGCCTACAATAATTCCCGCTATTTTGCCCCTTGCAAAGAATACTATGGATTTATAAAGTATATTTCCCGCCTCGATAAAAGGCATGACTAATATATCTGCATGACCAGCTACTAGGCTCTTGATTCCCTTATGTTTAGCCGCCTCAAGAGATACTGCATTATCAAATGCAAGAGGGCCCGCTACTATACAACCTGTTAATTGGCCGGTCTCATTCAATTTTACAAGTTCTGCAGCATCAATGGTGACTTGCATTTTAGGATTTACTTTTTCAGTAGCACAAACACAAGCTACCTTGGGCTTTTCATTGCCTAGGGCATTTGCAACCTTTATCCCATTTTCAATAATTTGCTTTTTAGTATTTAGATCTGGTGCAATATTCATTGCTGAATCTGTAATATAGAATAGTCGATCATAGCCATCTATGTCGGCTACAGCAACATGAGATAATACCTTGTCGGTGCGGAGTCCGTTTTCTTTATCAAGTACAGCCTTAAGAATTATTGCTGTATCAACCATTCCCTTCATCAAAACCTGAGCTTTCCCCTTTGAAACAAGTTGTACTGCCGTTCTGCATGCTTCGATGTTATCGTTTTGTCCTAAGATGGTGAAGCCATCAATATCCATCTGATTTTCTTGTGCTATCTGTCTAATTTTTTCTTCATTTCCGACTAATATAGCATCGGCTATTCCTAAATCTTTAGCGTTTTTTACAGCAAGAAGCACTTCCAAATTTTCAGCTACTGCTACTGCAATCGTTTTTGGTCCCTTTAATTGTGCTGTCTTTAGAATTTCTTGAAATTTTCTTATCATTGCGTTACCTCATCATATTACTTAAATTGTATGAGGATGTAGGCCATCTACATCCTCATATCTCATTTTATTTCTTTACTGCCAATTCTCTATATACTGCATATTTTTCTACGGCGGCCTTTTCTGCCGCTGTAAATAATTTTTCGGCTTCTTCAGGAAAACTTCTCACTAGGGATGAATAGCGCACCTCGCCCATCAAGAATTCTTTAAAGTTTGCTGTTGGTTCTTTAGAATCTAGTATAAATGGATTTTCACCTTCTTCTTTACGTAATGGATTGTATCTATATAGATGCCAGTAACCTGCTTCTACTGCATTTTTTGATTCTAACTGAGCACATCCCATTCCTTTAGAGAGTCCATGACTAATACATGGCGCATAGGCGATGATTAAAGATGGTCCCTTGAAATTTTCGGCCTCCTTTAGCGCTTTAACTAATTGAGCCTGATTGGCTCCCATCGCAACCTGGGCTACATAGACATAGCCATATGTCATAGCAAGCATTCCAAGATCTTTTTTATGGATCTTTTTACCTGAAGCTGCAAACTGAGCAACTGCACCAATTGGTGTCGCTTTTGAAGACTGCCCGCCTGTATTAGAATATACTTCAGTATCAACAACTAAGATATTAACGTCTTCGCCTGATACCAGCACATGATCGAGACCACCATAACCAATATCATAAGCCCATCCATCGCCACCATACATCCATAAGGATTTTTTCACAAGATGTTCTTGATTATTCAATACGTATTCTTTTAATGATAATTCATCTCCAGTAAGAGTTGCTGACTCTAACGTTTTTACTAAAGAGCTGCTTACGATTTTGCTCATGCTACCTTGGTCAATATGCTTTAGCCATTTGCTGATTGCCTCTTTGAGAGCCTCATTCTTCGTAAGCATTAACAATTCTTCTAACTTCATTGCAAGTCTTTGTCGTTGCTGCTTAACCGCTAAACACATACCCAAACTAAATTCTGCATTGTTTTCAAACAAAGAGTTCGACCATGCAGGACCATGCCCATCCTTATTGACGGTATACGGAAAGCATGGTGCAGCTGCACCCCAAGCTTGTGTACAACCAGTTGCATTGGCTATATACATTCTATCTCCGAAAAGCTGGGTCATCAGCTTCATATATGGTGTTTCACCACAGCCTGCACATGCACCGGAAAATTCAAGGAGCGGCTGTTCGAACTGACTTCCTTTTACACTAAACTTATCTAAGGGGTTTTCTTTGTGGGAAAGCTTCAATGAATAATCCCAGTTCTCGATCTCATTTTTTTGACTTGCCAATGGCTTCATAATAAGTGCTTTTTCTTTTGCAGGACAAACTTGAACGCAACTTCCACAACCGTAACAATCTAATACGTCTACCTGCATTCTATAGTTATATTTTTCGAAGCTAGGTCCGCCATTGGCCTTTCTTGTATTATATCCCTGTGGTGCTATTGCTGCTTCTTCCTCAGTAAGCAAGAAAGGCCTGATGGCCGCATGAGGGCAAACATAGGAACACTGATTACATTGGATACAATTATCAGCAATCCATTCTGGGACGTCAACAGCAATCCCTCGCTTATCATAGGCGGATGTTCCCATGGGGAATGTACCATCTGCCCTTGCAGCAAATGCGCTAACGGGAATATCATCGCCTTTTTGAGCATTGATCGGAATCATGATATCCTTAACAAAATCAGGTAGATTTTGATTTGTATCTACCACTGCATCTACTGCATCGATCCAAGATGCGGTCACTTCAACTTTCTTTGCACCAGTTATACCTTGATCTACAGCAGCATAATTCATATTAATCACTTTATCGCCTTTTTGACCATAAGACTTGAGAATTGCAGCTTTCATGTATTCAATAGCCTGGGGCACAGGAATAATCCTCGCTAATTTAAAGAAAGCAGCTTGCAAGATGGTATTTGTACGATTGCCCAACCCAATTTCTTTGGCAAGTTTGGTTGCATCAATAATATAAAATTGGATATTCTTTTTTATCAAGGCTCTCTTTATACTTGCTGGCAGATTTTCTTCCAACTCGTTACCCGTCCAACTACAGTTTAATAAGAAGATACCATTATTTTTGATATCACTTACAATATCGTACTTATCAAGATAAGAAGGATTATGACAGGCTACGAAATTTGCGGTTTTTACATAATAGCTGGAGCGAATGGGTGTTTTGCCAAAACGTAAGTGTGATTTTGTAACACCGCCTGATTTCTTTGTGTCATACTCAAAATAGGCCTGAACATGCATATCTGTATGATCACCAATGATTTTAATCGAATTTTTGTTGGCACCAACAGTACCGTCTGAGCCAAGGCCCCAGAACTTACAACTAATGGTTCCCTCACTTGCAAAATCTACTTCTTCTCCTACCGCTAATGATAAATAAGTAAGATCATCATGAATACCTACTGTAAAATGATTTTTTGATTCAACATTTATCATATTCTTATAAACAGCTACAATCTGTGCTGGGGTAACGTCTTTCGAAGATAAGCCATAACGTCCTGCAAAAATTTGCGGCCTTACTGTCTTATCAATAAATGCCGAGCAAACATCCAGATACAATGGCTCACCAAGCGCCCCCGGTTCTTTGGTTCTATCTAATACAGTCACTTTCTTTACTGTGTTTGGAAAATCTTTCAAAAAATGCTCCAGAGAAAACGGTCTGTACAGATGAACTTGAAGATATCCTGTTTTTTGCCCCTGCCTATTTAAAGCATCTACTGTTTCTTGAATGGCTCCACTTACAGACCCCATGGCAACAATCACATATTCGGCATCTTCTGCCCCATAATAATTAAATAATTTATAGTTTTTGCCTGTCACCTTATTTATTTTATTCATGTAGTTTTCTACAATACTAGGTAGCTTATCATAATAAGGATTGCATGCTTCTCTTGCTTGGAAGAAAATATCTGGATTTTCTACCCCACTTCTTAGTACAGGTCTTTCTGGATTTAAAGAATTTTTACGGAATTCTTCTAAAGCCTCTTTATCCAACAAGCAGCTCAGATCTTTATAATCTAGGCATTCAATTTTTTGGATTTCATGAGACGTTCGAAATCCGTCAAAGAAATGTAAAAAAGGAATCCTACCTGTAATAGCCGCAAGATGGGCAACTCCGGATAAGTCCATTACCTCCTGTACACTTCCCGTAGACAGCATGGCAAAACCAGTCTGCCTGCAAGCCATGACATCCGAGTGGTCCCCAAATATGGAGAAAGCGTGAGTTCCCACTGTACGTGCACTTACATGAAGCACACCTGGCTTTAATTGTCCGGACAGTCGATACATAGTCGGTATCATTAAAAGCAATCCTTGTGATGCCGTATAAGAAGTTGTCAAAGTCCCTGCTTCCAAGGATCCGTGCATGGCCCCGATGGCCCCTGCCTCGGACTGCATTTCAACCAATCGTACTGTTTGACCGAATAAATTTTTCTTTCCCTTTGCCGACCATAGATCGACATTCTCCGCCATTGGAGAAGATGGTGTAATCGGATAGATAGTTGCAACTTCAGTAAAGGCATAAGATATATATGCCGCTGCTTCATTGCCATCCATTGTTTTCATTACTTTACCCATACAAATTACCCCTTTCATGATAGTCCCTTTATCTATTATCTAACTTTACAAATTTAACTGCCTGATCCGCCGTCGTAAGCTTTTGCGTGTAAGTTCACTTAATCTCCTCCCAAAGGAGAACTATCGACTGCTCTTACTCCTATATGCTTCTGTATGAATGCAATTTTTGTGCCAATTGCATTCATTCTTCCCCCTTGTCAAGCACTTCCGCGCTACATCTGCATTATTCATTATTTATCGAGTAAGGAATAGAGTCTAGATGCCTTCTTTCATTGAGTAACATCAATTCAGAACATAGATTATTGCCTCATCTGATGCATTTTGCCTCAATGTAATAATTCAACGATCTTCTTGACTCATACTAATTATCTGCCAATATCATGATGCATTTTGCCTCAGCACACAACAACAGAAAGCATATCTCTCCTGACATAAGAAAAACGCTAACGCGTCCTTTTTTTGTCATTGCGAGTGTAGCGAAGCAATCTCTGGACAAGTAGGGGATTGCATCCTCGTACCTCGTCGCAATGACAGCCAAAAACTTATACTTTCTGATTCCGTAAAAAAAAGAGATGGCGCCTGCATCGCAACCATCTCTTACTCAACTATTACTTTGTTCAAATTCCTTATTTCCTCGGCAATATTTGATGAAGACCATATTTCTTGATCTTGCGTAATACCGTAGTTTGGTCTAAACCTGTCGATTTGGCGATTTGGCGGCTACTTGAATGAAATTTCATTGCATGAGATAAAATTTGCTTTTCCACCTCTTCGATCGCTTGGGGGATCGGGCTGAACCGATTTACCATTATCATGTCAACCGACGCATCGGTTAAGTTTTTATGTCTCCAAAAATCGCCATCATCAGAGATAGATGATAATTCTAACTGTTCTCCGTCGCTTAGAACAACCATCCGCTCAAGCATATGCTTTAACTGACGTACATTCCCGGGCCAAATATAGCTTTCCAATGCCTTTTGAACTTCTAAACTAAGCCTTTTGTTTTGCCCATAACGCCGATTGTACTCATTCAAAAAATACATGCAAAGGGGCCGAATATCTTCTGGCCGCTCCCGAAGGGGCGGAATATGGAAATGGATAACATCTAAGCGATAATAAAGGTCTTCCCTAAATCTACTCTCATACACCATCTTTCCTAAATCTTTATTGGTTGCAGCTATGATCCTTACATTAACCAGAGTCGGAGAATTGGCTCCTACCCTGGTAATCTCACCCGTATCCAGTGCTCGCAGCAGTTTTGCCTGCAAACTAAATGGCAAATCACCGATTTCATCTAAGAAAATCGTTCCTCCATCAGCAGTTTCAAACAGACCTTTCTTGCCGTGCTTCAATGCCCCAGTAAATGCACCACCAACATATCCAAAGAATTCTGATTCCAAAAGAGTATCCGGAATAGCTCCACAGTTAATGGCAACAAAAGGAGCTTCTCTTCTGGAACCATTTTCGTGAATATACCTTGCCAATACTTCCTTACCTACACCGGATTCTCCGGTTATTAAGACGGTAATATCAACGTTACTTACTTTTGCGGCAGCATGGAAAATCTCATTTATTCTACTACTAACGGCAACAGGGGCTGTTGCTTTAGGATCTTCCAGGCTCTTATAATATAGTTCTTCAATTTCCTGCGCTCTTTCGAGTTGTTCCCGTAATTGCACCATCTCGGACATGTCTCGGCAATTGCCAATCACCAGGCGTACACGTCCATTTTCATCCAAAATCGGTTTGGCAGTAACCATGACCACCTTTCCCGGAAAAAGGTTAACATGGGTCCGAGTTACTGGTCTTTTGGTATCCAATGCCTCAATGCAAGCTGTTTTTTTATAAGGGCTGTTTTGTGCAAACTCACGAAAATTTTTACCCTCGACGTCTTTTCTGCCAAGGCCAGTTATCCGGAAGTAGGCGTCATTTACCAACACTACATCCGCATTACCATCGAGGACAAGTATACCATCATAGGACTGCTCGAACGCAGCAGATATTTCTTCAAAAGTAAGATTGATATTCTGTGAAGTCGGCGGAGATACAAGGGTCATATCGGTACTCACTCCATTATTGTACTTTTCCTATTATTACTGTCTAAAACATAAGGATGATCACTATGCCATTAGCATTTTCAATATATATTCGTATACTTTTTGGCCATTTGCCTCACCGAATAATCGCTTGCTAATCAACATAAATTTCACGCCCTTACATCTAATTTTAATTTGTTATACTCATAAACTATTCCATTTAATTATATAAACTCCTTCAGAAATATTTTTCATATCCTAATAAAACACTTTAGGTCTTTGTATTTCATCTTATCGATTTCTTCCGATTTCAAAAAAAAAGCATTGAGTCATGCCCCAACACTTTCTTGTAACTTTTTTATTTTGATAATAAGTTTGCTAATCGAAACATAGAAGGATCAATTGTCCTCTTATGGCCAATAGCATCAGCTAAGTCAATGGTAACAACCCCACCGCTCCGCGAACCAAACATCACATTAGATATTCCAGAAATCAGGGCTAATGTAGCATGTTCACCCAGGGTACTGGCTAAAATACGATCAAATACACTCGGTGAACCACCCCGTTGAATATGGCCGAGCACCGACACTCGTGTATCAAGGCCACTGCAATCAACAATTTTTTTGCCAATTTCTACTGCACTGCCTGCTCCTTCAGCCACCACTACCACACTGTATTTCTTACCAGAATCGTGGGACTGACGCAATTTTTCGCATAGTTCATCCAAATTCACACTTATCTCTGGAATCAGGATGTGTTCGGCACCACCCGCAAGTCCAGCAGTCATAGCAATCCAACCAGAATTACGCCCCATTACTTCAACAACAATAACTCGACCATGGGATGACGCAGTATCACGTAATTTATTAATAGCATCCACTACTGTATTGGTAGCGGTATCAAAACCAATAGTATAATCAGTGCCCCAAATATCATTATCGATAGTACCAGGTAAACCAACTACAGCGATCCCCAGATCGGACAATAGTTCTGCACCTGTCATTGATCCATCGCCACCGATAATGACTACACCTTCAATACCATGGCGCCTTAAGTTCTCAAAAGCCCGTTGGCGTCCTTCCGTTGTTCTAAACTCCTCACAGCGTGCCGTTCCCAAAAAAGTACCACCACGTTGCAGGATATCTCCTACTGACCTGGAATCCAATTGAACCATTTTATCTTCATACATGCCAGCATAACCGTTATAAATTCCCCATACCTCTACCCCTTCATGAATGGCTACGCGTACAACCGCGCGAATGGCAGCATTCATACCAGGAGAATCACCACCGCTGGTCATAACGGCAATACGTTTTAACATAAACATTCACCTCTACATTCCAATATATATTATTTAGGCAGCCAAAGTGCAAACCTTAGCTGCCAACTTTTATCACATTAAAAAAGAATCATATATCAAACTTGGTAGCAATCTCTTCAAGATTTTTCTTAATATCTGAAGTTGTACGTAGTGTAAGAATATGATCAGCCCACTCTTTAGCCTCTTGCACCGTAAGCTGACGAACAAGATTTTTAACTATGGGAACGCAGCGTGTACTCATTGATAATTCAGTTAAACCAAGTCCAATTAATAGAGGTGTAGCTAGAGGATCTCCAGCCATTTCACCACACATCCCTACCCACTTACCATTTTTTTGTGCAGCCCTCGCAACATTGGCAATCAGCCTGATAACCGGAGGTTGAAAATAATCACTCAACCAAGCCACATGCTCATTCATGCGATCAGCAGCCATGGTATACTGAACTAAATCATTGGTACCAATACTGAAAAAATCTACTTCCTCAGCTAGTATATCAGCAATAACAGCCGCGGATGGAACTTCAATCATGATGCCTACAGGCACATCGCTGCGATGGGCTATTCCTTCCCGTGCCAGCTCGTCAGCCACTTCTTTCAGTAAGGCTTTGGCTTTTACCAATTCATCTAATGTAGCAATCATAGGAAACATGATATGCAAGTTGCCTTCCACACCAGCCCGAAGTAATGCTCGTAACTGTGTTTTAAATACATCTTGATATACCATACAGAGTCGTATGGCTCGAAGCCCTAATGCAGGATTGGCTTCTGTCAGACCACCGATAAACGGTAGTTGCTTATCACCACCAGCATCTAACGTTCGAATTACAATTTTCTTATCTGGCATAGCCATAAGTACGGCACGATAAGACTGAAATTGTTCTTCTTCTGTTGGTACAGTAGTTTTGTCTAAAAACAAAAACTCAGTACGGAATAAACCAACACCATCAGCACCTGCAGCAATTACTTTTTTCATATCGGCAGGTGTGCCAATATTGGAGGCAACCTCAATATGAGATCCATCAACAGTTACACTAGGCAAATGCCCGACTTCTGCCAATGCTACAGCTCTGGCTTTTTCTGTTGTCAGGCGTTGGCGATACTCTTCCAGCATAGCTTCCTCAGGATTGACAAATACCAGACCGGCATGGCCATCAACAATAACCATATCCCCGTTAATTAGTTTGTCTATCGCACTGCCAACACCAACCACAGCGGCAAGTCCTGCCGCCCTGGCCAAAATAGAACTATGAGATGTTTTTCCACCAAGAGCTGTAATAAATCCAGATACAAGATCAAAATCAATGGCTGCCGTATCTGATGGCAACAAATCGCTTGCTACTAAAATACCTTCATATTTTACATCTTCCACTTTGCCCTGCAATATACGCATTAGACGTTTACCAATATCCTTGATATCAGCTGCCCTCTCACGCATATATTCATCATCAAGAGAAGCAAACATACTCGCTATCGACTGAGTAGCAGTTTCTACTGCTGCTTCAGCACTGGCATAATTTGTTTCAATATCATCAAATACAGCCTCAACTAAGCATGGGTCTTGTACCATTAGCTTATGTGCGGCAAATACTTCAGCCTGATGCTCTCCAACCGTAGCTGCTGTACGTTCCATGAGTTCATCAAGTTCTGTCTCTGCCACTTGCTGCGCTGACAAAAATCGTTCTTTTTCTCTTGGTGCCTCTTCAGGAGTCACTGTGCGGGAAAAATCATGTACACATTCCTGAATATGTACAATCTGACCAATAGCAATACCTGCAGATGCTGGAATCCCCTCTATTTTCCACATACTATCACTCTTCCCCAAATTTATTAGCAACTAATTTTTGCAAAGCTGCTGCTGCCTCATCAGCATCTGGACCTTCGATTTTGAGTAGCAAACTTTCGCCTTGTTTTACGCCCAGCCCCATAATTCCAATAATACTTTTCCCATTGACGCTTTTTTCACCTTTAAGTATCATAATAGTTGATTTATAAGCAGAAGCTTTTTGTGCAAACAGAGAGGCTGGTCTAGCATGTAGTCCTAACTTATTTTCAATTAGCAAATTTAATTCCATCATTTCATACATCCTTCCCCAAAAATATTTAATATCTAATATTCACCAACTAACTGAAATTCCCTGCCAAATCGTCAAAAATCTAAAAATACAAGCCTACTAAGATAGTCTAGGCTTATATATATATCATTTATTCTTCTATATTAAAATAAACTTTATAAAAACTCATACCTTTTTCTTCATCAAAACCGCGTTCAATAAACTGCATATTATCAGTTTCTGGGGTTGAGCGTTTCATTTTGATTTCAAATTCAGTATCTAGCTTAATTAAATTTTTAAACTTCTTTTTCATGGTTTTCACTGCAGGGTTTGAAATGCTAAAACTTTCGGCAGTATTAAATCCTTGGTTAATATCATAATTTTGTTTATGTTCTTTAAATTGTTCAATAAGCTCAGGTTCCTTAACCACTTCCTGAACAAAATTTTCAAGATTAAATTCACTGTGTTTGTCAAAATAAGCCACAGCCTCATTCATAAACACAACTTTATCTTTGCGATCAGCTTGATATATTTCACCATAAATATTCTCAACAAAATCCTGGCAGACTGTCAAACAATTTTCTGTGTGAAAATAACCATCCTGAACATTGGTAAGCTGTAAAAAATCATCTTTCCAATATAATGCTTCACTATTACCTTTGTTCACAGCATCTACAGTCAACACTCGATAGCCGTCATTTGATTCTATATTAAAAATAATACAGCCTTTATCTAATTTTTTAATATTAATTCCCTTATCACTGCCAACAAAAAATTCATCTGCATATCTAGTAATCTTCAAATAGGTTTCTTTTTTTTCTGTTTTAAAAATACCAATCGCATCAGCTTTTTGTTCATTGACCATGCAATCTGTAAAATATACCATGTAAAATTCCCCACCTTTAATTTGCGGATGGGAGGATTTTTCATATAAATGTTTTAAAATATTGATTGATTGCGTATAAAAACTATCACGATCCACAAATATGTTACTAATATACATATATAATTCATTCAAATGAATATCTGTTTCATGAAAAAACTTATAAAAAGCTTCTTCCTTGAAGGAAGATAAAAAATACTTGAGCAATAGTTCTTCCACATCGCCATCTTTCATCTCACATACCGTAGGAGACACAAAGAGGCCTTCATCCCGCAATTTATTACCTACTTGATGTATAATTAAATTTTCCAAATTTACAGTAGAAAAGTCAAACACTAGCTCCATCCTTCCTGATACTATCAAATAAATTGTCACCTTATTGTATCATATGTAGATACAATAAAACTATCTAGGTATGGATAAAGAAAACTTGGCTTTCGCCAAGCCTCAGCGCAGGCAAAAGCCTTAGTTGCCCTTACTTGGAATCGGAAAGTGCTATACTTTCTGATTCCGTAAGAAAAGCGCTATGCGTCTTTCAGAATAAACATAGCTAGAATTTTTTAACCGCAGAGAACACATCGGAAAGATTATTATTATAAAACCTCTGCGGTTCTTAAAGCTTATACATTCTATAAAAAAGCAACCTGAATCTCCCTAAAGAGATTCAGATTGCTTTTTTATACGCTTATTCTGCGATTCTGCCAAGAAGTACAACTTTTCCTGGATTCATGATGTTGTTAGGATCGAAAGCATTTTTAACGGTATGCAATACTTTCTTTTGGCCTTCGGTCATATGCTTGTACATTGCCGATACACGTTTTGCTCCAATACCATGTTCACCAGACAAATTGCCATCTAGCTTGTATACAGCATCATAGATTTCTTCCAAGACTGCATATTTAAGATCATGCCAAGCATGTTCATCACGGTCTTCACGTAAAATAGTCGCATGAATATTTCCGTCACCAGCATGGCCAGCACTAGGAATTTTACACTCAAATTTTGCAGCAATTTTTTCAATAGCATCAAGTGCTGCAGGAATATTAGAAATAGGAACAACAATATCTTCCATACAGTATACTGGGCTAATCATACGAAGTGCTTCGGCATAAGCCTTACGTGATTTCCAAATGCGATCTTGAGTAGAAATATTATCAGCTACAAATACTTCTAGAGCGCCATTTTCCATACATAACTTGCCAATGGTTTCATAATCTTCTTGCACTTGATTTTCCGTATTTCCATCCACTTCGCAAATGATGTATGCGCCTGATTCTTGGCTATACGGCAATGTCTTATTCAGATACTGTTCAGCCGCTAAAACTGATATACGATCCATAAATTCAACTGCAGTCGGAATAATACCAGCAGTCATAATTTTTGGTACAACTTTAATTGCTGATTGCATATCAGGAAACGGAATCAATAAATCGGCAACATATTGAGGCAGAGGCATCAATTTTAGCCATATTTTTGTAATGATCCCCAAAGTACCTTCTGAACCAACCATTAAATGCACCATATCATAGAAAGTAACATCTTTTACGTTTTTGCCACCATAGGTAACAATCTCACCATCAGGCATAACAACTTCTAAACCATATACATGCCGGCCTGTCACACCATATTTAACAGCTTTGTTACCACCAGCATTTGTCGCAACATTACCACCAATAAATGAGGACTCAGCTGAACAAGGGTCACCAGCATAAAATAGATTAAATACCTTAGCCTCTTTTTGTACTTCACCTGTAGTAACGCCAGGCTCTAAAACCATGAACAAATTTTCGTTATCAATTTCTATGATTTTATTCATTTTTTCTAGAGATAATACCATACCGCCATGCATTGGTACAGCACCACCTGCGAGACCTGAACCTCCGCCTCTAGGAGTAATAGGGATCAGTTCACGATTGGCCAACTTAACAATTTCAGCAATTTGCTGAGCATTCTCAGGTTTTATTACTACCTCAGGCATTTTTTCCCAGAGTTTATCTGAAGTCTCATCACGAGAATACATTTCCATTTTTTCTTCATCTACAACTACATTAGCTGCACCAATAATTTCTTGAAGCTCCTTAATAATGGAGTCTGTTACTTTATTAAATTGCATTACCTATACCCCCTTATGCTTTAGCTTTCATTTTTTTGACTGTTTCAATTAGCATAGGCACCACTTCAAATACGTCACCTACAATACCGAAATCTGCCACTTTAAAGATTTGCGCTTCAGGGTCTTTATTGATTGCCACAATGACATCAGCTGTCTGCATACCAGCCAAATATTGAATCTTACCTGATATACCTGCAGAAATGATTAATTTTGGTGATACGGTTTTACCGGAAAGACCAATCTGATGAGGGTAAGTGGACCAGCCAAGTTCAACTGCATCACGAGTAGCACCAACAGCTGCTCCCATTAATTCTGCCAATTCTTCTATCATTTTAAAGCCTGCAGCATTTTTCATACCTTTACCACCGGCAATAATTACATCGGCTTCTTCAATACTTACGGCTTGAGTCGTATCTTTAATAAACTCCAAAAACTTTTCAACTGTCATTATTGTTGAGCCTTCATACTTCTTAACAATAATTTCACCTGTCCGATTTGTATCAATATCAGCTTGTTTAGCTGATCTAGGACGTACTGTCGCCATTTGTGGTCTAGTGCCTGGAGTTTTAATGGTAGCCATAATATTGCCGCCAATCGCTGGGCGAGTTTGCAATAATAACTTAGTCTCTGGATCAATTGTAAGCTCAGTACAGTCAGCCGTTAAACCCGTATGGCATTTAGCAGTAACGAGGGGCATTACCGTACGGCCAGTGGTAGTCGCGCCAGCAATAATAATTTCTGGTTTTTCTTCATTCACTAAGCGAGTAATGGCATTACTGTAAGGCTGTGTCAAAAAGTTTTTGAAAATAGGATCTTGAATGAAAAATACTTTATCTGCACCACGCTGAATAACTTCCTGCATATTTTCGATTTCATCACCCAGTAAAACGCAGCCAAGTTCACATCCTAATTCATCGGCAATCCCACGTCCCCAAGTTAAGAGTTCAAAAGTAATAGCCCCAATCTTTCCATCACGTTGTTCACCAAGTATGAATACACCTTTAAAATCGGCGATATTTTGCGCTTGCTCTATACTGCAATTAACATAACTTGACATCATTATTTACCTCCTTTATAAAACATCCTTTTGAACTAAAAACGACATCAACTCATCAATAGGCTGCATTGTACCATTGGCTTTAGCCATAACCGTATCACGGGAAAGTTTAGGGCTGAAAATCTTAACTACGCGCGTAGGCGAGCCAGTAAGCCCAAGCTCACTCTTATCAAAACCAAGTTCAGCATTCCCTACCATAGGTACTTGAACTTGTTTAGCTTTTAATTTACCACTCAAGGTAGGGAATCCAGTGTCACTAATATCTTTATTTACAGAAACCAATACTGGATAAGTTACTTGAACGCGTTCAAAGCCACTTTCAACAGTACGTTTAACAATAACGCC
>Ga0316613_10000426_pt1 | contig 35448 bp, 43 predicted proteins | sample OWC_soil_day10_C_2_FD_207647 | JGI IMG/M metagenome (GOLD analysis project Ga0316613, IMG submission 207647) | Wetland soil microbial communities from Old Woman Creek delta, Ohio, United States - OWC_soil_day10_CT_b | ecosystem: Environmental > Terrestrial > Soil > Wetlands | place: USA: Ohio...
TAACTCTTGAACAAATCGCCATGCAGAGGGGATATTCGCCGCGGTGGGTTAAGAAAATGTGTGAAGTCAAAGGAATTGAGTTTGGGGTAAAACCTGGGGGAGTGTGAAAATTTGACTAGATCAAAAACGTCAGAGCACGACATACAAAATCATATTCGGGAATCATTGAATCCTTACGGCAGGTTTTTTAGGATCAATGTTGGTGTTGCTTGGGCAGGTAACGATATTGAAAATCGTCCGGATGGGTCCAAGTTGATTAAAGATCCTCGTCCATTTGCTACTTTTGGGACAGTGCAAGATACAAAAAACTTAAAAGGATTCTCCGATATTTTTGGAGTGGTACCGGTAATAGTGACTCCGGAAATGGTTGATAAAAAAATTGGCATTGCTACGTTTATAGAGGTTAAGGGTCCAAGAGGACGCGTTAGTGAAGAACAGAATAATTTTTTAACCGTTATGAGTAAGCGTGGGTGCCGTACAGGTGTAGTCAGGAGCGTAGAAGACGCCATAAAAATTGTGGGAGGAAATCAATCGAATAAGCCATGAACCAGCTAGTTTCAATCGAAAGCCAGCGCATCACCAGTTACTCCAACCTGGTTCATTACGTTATCCGAAAGTTTTACCCATACCATCCTGGCTTCGAGTATGAAGATTTGGTGCAGATCGGCACCATGGGGCTTTTAAAAGCCATACGGAAAGATGATCCGCAAAAAGGGAGTTTCGTATCGTTCGCGATTCGCGTAATAAAAAGTGCAATATGTGATGAGCTCCGCAAAATTCATAGAAAAAAGAGAAGTGGCCAGGTATTGTCGCTAAACGCGACCCAGAGTAATTTAGAAAACGGTCGAGAATGGATTGATGCAATAGCTGATCCGGCTGCTGGTAAAGCGTTTAATGCTATCGAAGAAGATAATCCTTTAGTTAAAATCACCACCGATAAAGAAAAGTTTACCGATACGGAATATGAATTATTGCAGTTCTTGATCAAAGGTTGCAACGTTGAAGTAATCGCGGAAAAAATGGAACTTAGCCAGCGGAAAATTCGGTCATTGATACGTGATCTAAAATCAAAAATTTACATGTTAATGGGGAGGAGTGAGCCTGTGCCTACAAGACGGATAATAAAAACCGGCAGTGAAGAGAGTTCGCCGATTAATACTGCCTTGGATTTATCGGAATTTCTTGTATTCGATGCGTCAAATTCTGCAGGAAACAGGGAATGTCACACTATAACGATTAGCAAAATCGGTAAAGTCAACTTGTCGGCTGCCATTGGAGCAAAGTATCAAACCGGCACTAAATTAGAAGTATTGGTAAATAAAAAATGCAACATAATCATTATTCGGCCGTCGAATAACGGGATTGCTTGCAGACCTAACGGTGGCCAACAAACCCAAGGAAAACAGATTGCCTGCAAATCATTGTTGCATCATTTGGAACCTTTAAAAATACCATTACCGCTTCGGTTTAAGGCCGAATTCGATGCCAATATTAACGGTTGGGTTGGGAGGAAATAACCATATGTTAAAAAGTTGCGGTAAATGTCTTTATTGGGATCCCCAGAAGCCGGAGCCAAAACTGTGTAAAGTTTGTAATAATTATCGAAATATGTTTGTTCTTAAAGATGGATACAAACAGAAGAACAAGGCCACTACGCGAGAGTGACCTTGTTCAAAGGAGAAGGACAATGGAATCGTTGCAGTAACATTATATCCGGCTAGGCTTGGATTATACGAAGGATGGTAAATGGTTAGGTTTGACTGAGCAAACAAAAAAACAAAGCCAGTGTGAGAGTGGCCTTGCTTAAGAGAAAGGTGTCTAACTGTATGAACAGTAATATTATGCTCGGCTAGGCGCTGGTTTTATACAAAGCGCATTACCAATATCTAGGACGACAACCGTAATACCTAGGTCGACAGCCGTAATATCTAGGACGACAACCATAGTACCTGGGACGACAACCATAGTACCTAGGTCGGCAACCGTAGTATCTAGGGCGGCAGCCATAGTAGGGATTAAACCATGGGCTAGGAGGATAGAAGTAACCAGGGAATCCAACCCCAACCCCTATCCCAGGAACCCCAAAACCGGTGCCTACAAACAGTTGTCTGTCATCACTTCTATTATCATCATCATCCCAGTCGGTTATTTCAGGAGAATCCCAATCGTCAGTACGGTAATCAGCCATATGACCCACTCCTTATGATATTTCTTAATTTATATTATGTAATTATGTTACAGGGTGTTACTATGTAGTCTTATTGTTAATATCAAAGTGTTAAATTGAGGAGGCGACCGGCAATACAAAAATTGACTAACATAATATACAACCTGCTATGCACTCCGCTCGGATGGCTGGCGCTGATCGGTGCGGGTATAGCAGTGGCAGTAGCGATAAAGGGGGCGTGAGGATGATATATTTTATAATCGGCATAGTGATTGGTGCTGTCGGCGTTGGGATGATTGCGGCCAATACGGTGTACAGGATCACCAGCAAGATTGACACATACATATGGGCGATTGATAACGGCTATCCACACAATGCGGAACTGGTATTAAAGGAACTTAGAGAAATAACGGGGACGGCTAAATAGGCTGCCATAACCTTAAGTCTCGGAGAGGAGACTAGATATGTGACTACACTAGAATTTTTATCAAGTATATTTGAATACGCGGAGCAAGGATATACGCAGATTATTGAACTTCCTTCAGTCAAGGTTACGCCGGTTGCTGTCGAAGATTTGTCTATTGCTCAAACAATCGTGGCTCAAATCCAGAGGGGCACTGACATATACTTTTCTCCTGGAATATCAGCTATTGCTAAACCTGATAAATTATCCGCGGATGATGTTATCGGAATAACCTCCTTATGGGTGGACATTGATATATATCATCCTGAGGCACACAAAAAAAATAATCTACCGCCAACGGTCCAGGATGCCATTGCATTATTGCCGGACAATATTCCGCCAACGATTATCGTCCATAGTGGATATGGTATTCATGCATGGTACTTGCTAAAAGAAGCCTGGTATTTTGATAGTTCAGAAGAAAAACAGCAGGCCCAGGAATTATTAACGAGGTTACAGGTTTTTATCCGTCAACAGGCAGGCGCCCGGGGCTGGCATTTGGATAGTACATCAAATCTTGACCGGATAATGCGGCTACCAGGTACGGTAAATTATAAAATGCCAGCATGCCCTGTTCAGTCAGTTGTGCTAGAATCTAGCGACGTTCGATATAATCCCTCTGATATTGCTGATGCACTGCCGGAGATTGATGTTAATAATGGACAAACTCGAAGTCGTCAAACGGCTTTTGAACGACGGGATACGGACGGACCAGCCGCTCACATGCTTACGAACTGCGCTTTCATGCAGCATGTCCAACTGAATGCTAAAACAATATCATATGGCGAATGGCTGGCCGCTCTGACTAATTTAGTCCGAGCCACTGACGGCATTGAGGCAGCTCATAAAATATCGGCCATAGATACGGAACGATACAACGAAAAAGAATGCGACAAAAAAATTGACGAAGCCTTGCAAAATATGAATCCTCAAAATTGTGAATATATCCGAACTCAATTAGGATTTCAAGGCTGTCCGGCTGGGGGCTGTGGTGTAAAAGCACCCAACGGATGGTCCTTGGGCAAACTACCACAAGCCAGGGCCATGGTGCGTTCCATATCGATACCTAATCCAGAAACGGTTTATTCTCCTGAGGTATTAGGTGCCTTGGCGCTGATCAAACGTGATTGCCCGGCGGAATACGATATTTTTTATCAACGCTGTAAAGGACAGTTGAATTTAAATACACTGAAATCAGAAATTAAGAAACAAAAGATGCAAGATGCGGGCCTTACTGTGTACGATGGGGTAGTTGCTGAAAACGAAACTGCCGCATCATTGGACAATGATCAGCGGGCAGTGAACGGTAACTGGTTAGCCGATGCGGTACCAGATGTTCCACTGAATTTGCAACTACCGCGAAAATCTAATACTCAGACATGGTTTTTCAGGCAAAATGGCGTTTCACTCCGGCGGGTGACCAATACTGGCGAATCGTTTAATGAGGTATCATATGCACCGATACTGATCACGGAACGGATATATAACATTGATAGCGGTACCGAAAAAGCCAAAGTCACATTTAAAACAAATCAAGGTTGGAAGTCTGTAACATTGCCAAAATCCACACTTTATGATGGTAAACGGAATATCTGTCTTGTAGATTTCGGTCTAAATATTAATGGCGACATGACTAGAAATCTAAGTAAATGGCTGTCATCTTTAGAATCGGCCAATGATAATCTTATTCCAAGATTGTCCGGAGTTTCGAAAATTGGGTGGCGAAACAACGAAAAAGAATTCGTTTTACCTGGGATCAAATCGACTTATGTTATTGATACTTCTAGTCCCGAAACAGAAGGTGTGCTATCAGCTATTAAAACAGCGGGCGATTTTGGTGTTTGGATTGAAACCATGAAATATTTACGAACGATTACCAAAGCCCGCTTCATTTTAGCAGCCAGCTTCGCTGCGTCATTACTAAAAATACTAGGGCAACGCACATTTATCATTCATAACTGGGGTGATACAACAGACGGGAAAACAGCCACTCTTCAGGCAGGAATGTCTATATGGGGAGAACCGGAAAAAATGTATCGAACCTTTGATGCTACAAAAACAAGTCTGGAAAAAATGGCAGAACTATTCACAGACTTACCATTGGGAATCAATGAATATGAAGTGCTTAGTGACAATAAAAAAAGTGAAATTGATCAACTGATTTATATGATTTGCGAAGGTAAAGGACGCGGTCGTGCCAATAAAGACGGCTCCCTGCAACGGACAGCTAGTTGGCGGACTATTGCCATTATGAACGGAGAACAGCCGATTACCAACTTTGCCAGCAAGGGGGGCGTAGTTACCCGCGTGCTGGAATTGGCCGGAGGGGCACTGAAAAATAATATCCGTTTTGCGTCCGACTTATATGGCATTTTAGCAAAAAATTATGGACATGCAGGGCAATGGTTTATAAAAAAACTATTAGAATGCGACCATGATGAACTTCGGAATAACTATAACCAAACCCGTTATAAACTCCGTCAATCTTATCCAGATAACCTGGATGCCCATGTAGACGCTGTTTCATGCGTAATTATTGCCGACTGGTTGTCCAGTAAATGGATATTTGGTCTTACTGATGATGGTGCCGGAGCCGAAGCGGTCAAAATGGGACAAGAAATTTTAGGTGAATTGGTTTCAAAATCAGAATCGAATGAGTCCGAACGTGCATGGGAGTGGCTGCGTGGTTGGGTTGGTCAAAACGATTCCAGAATTGCTGGTATGGAGGCAAAAATAGTTGGTGATCGTTACGGATATAGAGAAGGAGCAAAAATTTATCTTATTAAAGGTGTGCTCATTAAAGCCATGAAAGATAGTGGATTTAACTCATATAAGATATTTCCCCATTGGGCCGACCAAGGAAGAATATCGTTCTATGTGGATAAATATGGTAAAAACCGGTATGGTCAGCGCCTGGGATGGGGAGCGCGGGAAGAAACCATTCCAATTGAATTTACTTGAGAGTGTGACAAAAAAGGGCTGAGTGTGCCGGGGTGTGACGCGAGTGTGACGAGGTTTAAAAGCCCATAAACCCTTATATTATATATATTTATTTAATTAATTATATATATACGTCACACTTGTCACACCATTTCAGGTATTACACTATATAGAAGATATACTTCTTAAAATGTAAATTATACATTAATTACCAATTTGATATAAGGGTATAATTTATTATATATATATGTGTAAACTAAAAAAATGGTGTGACGGTGTGACGAAATGCCGATGAACCCTTGTAAATACTGAGTTTTTTACGTCACACATATGGTCACACACGTCATAAAACAAGATGTGACGTCACACATTTTAATAGAGCGAGGTGATTATGTTGGAACTTTGGGAGCATATAAAATATCCAGCAATGCCACCACCACCAATATCGGTTACGCCGATTGTTACTAAGCAGTTAAATATGTTTGAGCAATCAGGGTGGATGTACCAAGATTTATATCCACGTTCGCCATATGATAGCAATCTCTGGATAGAACTGTTTATTATAGCAGATAAAACAAGTCCTGAAATAGCGAAACGTCTTGAGTTTGTTCGAACAGTTGGCGCTAACTTAATCTTAGATAATACGTATGGGTTTATTATTAAGCCGATTATTGATGCTACTGGTACTAATGGCTGGACGACGATTGAACAATATAATACAGAGAGGCAATGTTTAGAGCCTTACTACAAAGAAATTACAGCAGCACTTAAAGAATTAAGACATTTATATAATACTGGGCAAATTGGAGCCTGAGTGGGAGGAGTAAAATGCGAAAACCATGGTTTTGCCAGGAATGTAGGATCGTAATGGATTACAACGAGAAATTTGATTATCATAAATGCCCCGTATGTGGATATGAAGCGTGGCCGCCAGATAAAGTGCAAACCGCTGATGAAATAACGAGTCTAATGCAAGATCGGGCTATGGCACATAAACCGCGTGAAGTTCCACCGGCGGGACCACCAATGTTTGGCGGTGGAAGTAAGAATTCAGTTAAAAAGCCAAAATCCAAAAAGTTAACACTCAATCAACTAAATATAAAATTACACAATGAAGTTTGACAAAATAGCATTCGGGTGTATAATATGGCCTGTGGATGTGATACCCATAAAAAACCGCTCTCATTATGAGGGCGGCATTTTTTATCTGCAATGACTGCCATGTATACTAAATCTCATAGTAATTCAATTTATTATGGGAGGAAGATTTTTATCATGGCAGAGCTAAAAGAAGTATTAAAAGTTGTTGAAGGGTTAAGGAAAAAACTGAATCAAATGTCTCGGGAAAAAGAGTTAACCGATCCAGAAGTAATATCTGCTAGTCAGATGCTGGATGTTGCTCTTAATGAATATCAAAAAATTATGAAGGATAAGGGAAAATGATCATGAATATTGGCGGCAAGTTTTAAATAGTGGTAAATATATACGAAATTAATTAGCGCCCTTTCGAGGGCGCTTTTAAAATTACAGGAAAATTAATCTTTTTTGCCGAAATGTGTATAAAAATGGTGTTGCACAAGTATAGAAAGATGGAGTAAAAATATGGGCCGAGTAATTGGATTTATGATTAAGTTTATTGCAGCTGTTCTAGCCATGGGTATATGCGCTGTAATGGAAGACTTTCTCCAGAATCCCCACGATATTTTGTTTAAAATATTTAGTTTTATTGTATTTATTGTATTATTTAGTTTGATTGTAAGTGTGTTAGAAATCATTTATAGGCAATTCTTTAAAAAAAGCTAGTTAGCACTTTGAAAAACTGTGGCGTCCTTAGGGGCGCTTTATTTATGCGTAAATGTAAGGATGTGAATATCATGCCAACAGTAGACTGCCATTTGATTGATTGTAAATACCACGGAATTGAAATCTGCATAGCTAGACGCATAGCTGTTGATGGTTGCGGACAAGTGGCATGTTATGAGCCTGTGCCAAGGTCTACTGTTGTGCATGAGCCAGTTAATCCGCAATGCTCTAAAACTGGCGGTAAGTATAAATCTAACAGGGTAAAAATTATAAAATGAAAAAAGGATAGATATAAAATACCTATCCTGGTGGTCCTTGCACTTTAATTATTATAATTATTAAGTGGTCTTAGCATTAATCGCTTTTTTGTCCCATATTGCGTTTAAATTGATGCTGGCAACAAAAGGCACGCAAAACTTAACTTGTACCTCAAGATGCTGTAACATCATATAAACCACCTCTTCCGCTTAGGTTCGCTAAACACCCGAGCGCAAGGTGCCCACACAATAGGGAAAAACCTCATCTATAGGTTGTCTGTCTACATCAATAATAGCATATTGTTAGAATTTTACAACAACAAGATATAGACAAATAACGACAAAAATAATGTCGTAGTCAAGGCGGTAAGTATAAATCTAATCGCCTGAATGTAATAAAATAGACCCACGATAAATCGCGGGTCTTAACACTATTCTTCTCTACGGGGTGCGCATTGACGAGGATAGCAAATTCTAGGAGAGCACTGTCGAGGAAAACACTGACGAGGATAGCAGGGTCTGGGATAGCAGCTAAATGGAGCGCAAAGATTGGGTAAACAGATTTGAGGACTACACTGTCTTGGTTGGCACTGACGAGGATAGCATTGACGAGGATAACATTGTCTAGGTGAGCATTGTTGTTGTTGGGGGTAACATTGCCTAGGAGAACATTGGCGTTCATCGCTTTCCATATCATCGTCATCATAATAATTTTCTTCTATGTCAGGAGCATCCCAGTCTTCATCACGATACGTAGCCATTAAAGCACCACCTTTCATATAGCATTAGTCGGGGCTATTACATAATATTCTTACCGTTTTATTATTGTGATTGATTGGAAGTTGGCACAGATATTAACGAGGATAACAAATCATTGGTGAACATGGCCAGGTAGGATAGCATCGTCCTGGAGAACAATGTTTAGGGTAGCAGTCAAATGGTTGACACTGCTGTGGAGAACATTGCCTGGGGGCACATTGAAGAGGTAAGCATATGCGATGATAAGGATCATTGTCATAGTAATCTTCTATGCGTGGGGTATCCCAGTCGCCATGATACGTAGACATGGAACACTACCTTTCAATTCATTATATTACATAATATGCTTACTAGTGTGCTACGGTGTGAGGCCGCTAGCTCATGGGTCCTTCTGGGGGTTGATTGGTTTACGGGTCTTGCGAGCCCCGAAAACTTTCTAGGCACAATTTCAAAGTCACGCTTGCTTGCGGATAACGGAGGTAACAATGGAACATGTAATAAAAATAACACGATCAACCAAAACCAATGCTGAAGGGCTTGCTGCCTGCATCGGTGTCAGCCGCCAGCGAGTGCAACAATTGGTGCAGGAAGGTGTTTTGACAAGGGTTGATAATGGCAAATACTCTATTGCAGATAACATACAACGATTTATTAATTACAAAACTGGCGGTGATGGTGCCGTTTCATATGATGAGGAGCGTGCGCTACACGAACAAACTAAGCGCCGTATGTCGGAAATCACTCTGGCTAAAATCGAACGGCGTATGCATGATGCGAACGACGTCGAATTGGTTATGACTGATATGCTGGCCAATCTGCGTACTCAGTTATTGGGTATGCCGTCAACGTTGTCCGGTGAATTGGCTGGTAAGACTCAGGAAGAGATTTACGTAATAATGACAAAGGCGATGGAATCGAAGCTTTCGGAGCTGGTTGATTATTCGCCAAGCTTATTTGATAACGAAGAGCTTGAGGAAGACGATAATGAAGACCGTTAAGTTATTTCAACGAATTTTCCGTAATGCTTTGTCGCCGATTCCTAAAATTTCAGTAAGTAATTGGGCAGATAATTATCGTGTATTGTCGTCGGAGTCATCAGCTGAACCTGGCAAATGGAGGACCGATCGGGCGAAATATCAGCGTGAGATCATGGATTCATTCACAATGACGGGAGTACATAAAGTTGTTGTAAAATCTGCCAGCCAAGTCGGTAAATCAGACATCATGAATAACGTTATTGGTCGGTTTGCTCATCTGGATCCGGCTCCGATCATGATGATTCAGCCAACAATCGACCTGTCACAGGATTATTCAAAAAGTCGTATTTCACCTATGATTCGAGATACAAAAGTGTTGACAGAGTTGTTTTTTGACGTTAAAAGCAGGGATAGTAATAATACAATTTTAAGCAAGTTATTTCCTGGTGGCCGGTTAATCATGTGTGGAGCAAATAGTCCTGCGGGATTGGCAAGCCGTCCCATTCGCATATTGTTGGGTGATGAAGTTGATCGGTTTCCGGCTAGCGCTGGTACCGAGGGTGATCCTGTTGATTTGGCGGCAAAGCGAATGACAACATTTTGGAATTGGGTTATGGGGCTATTCTCAACGCCAACTAACAAGGGCACATCTCGGATTGACACTGAATACATGGCTGGGACGCAGGAAGAATGGCAGCATGAATGCCCTAACTGTAAAGAATATCATTTAGTTACTCACCGTGACATGGAGTATAAGCATACGGAGAACCGTCATGATGATGAAACAAAATTTGTATTTGTTGAGTGTGTGCAATGGCGATGCCCAGATTGCGGAATGGCGTTTGGTGAGCAGGTGATGCGTAAAACCAATCAAAAATATGTTGCACTTAATCCATCGGCATTGAAAAATGGCGTGCGTAGTTTTTTTGTAAATTGCTTTGCGTCGCCATGGCTGAAATGGACCGATATGATTCATGAATACCTTGAAGCTAAAGGCGATCCAGAACGTGAGAAGGTTGTTTTTAATACTCGGTTTGGTGAAAGCTACGAGCGCAAAGGTAATTTTGATGATGAAGCTGTATTCCTAAATCGCCGTGAACAATACCCCGCCGCATTGCCGGACGGGGTATTGTTATTAACGGCTGCAGTCGACGTTCAGGACAATCGGCTGGAGTATGAAATATGCGGCTGGGGCGAAGAAGAAGAAAACTGGGGCATTAAAAAAGGCATAATTCTTGGTGTCCCGGATAACGCAGCAACCTGGGCTGAGCTTGATCAGCAGTTGGATCGACCTTATCGTTTCACTAATGGTACTGGTCTTGTGGTAGCCAGGACGTTTATTGATTCCGGAGGCCATTACGCAAAACATGTATACCAATATTGCTACGCTAATATGCATAAAAATAGGTTTGCTATTAAAGGGATGTCGGTTTCGGGGCTGCCTATTATTCATAAAATTTCTAAGGTGGCTGAATACGGCATTCCGCTTATCTTGCTTGGTGTAGATAGCGGCAAGCAGTATGTTTTCGATCGGTTGTCAATAGAAACATCCGGCCCGAAGTATTTTCATTTCCCGCTTGATGCCGATGGTGACCAACTACAGTCGGATATCCTGGCTATGCGCGGTTATGACCAGATATATTTTAAAGGCCTGATTGCAGAGCAGTTAGTTTCGCGTATAGTTAAAGGCCGTAGAGTTATGGTGTGGGAAAACGTTTCTAAAGACAAAAGAAACGAACCTTTGGATCTTAGAGTCTACAATTTAGCATGTTTATATAGTATAAATCCAGATTGGCAAGCCTATAAAAACATCATTTTAGGCACAAAATCAGCACCTAAAACAGTGGAAAAGACATCAAATCAGGGTAAAAAATCAAGCTACGGATGCATAAAACGAACCTCAATTTAGGAAAAAGGTGATAACATGGCGGAAGATATTCAGGATCAACGGTTAAAGAACTATCTTGATGCTGAGAAAAAGGCACTGATAAGCCAAGAATATCAAGAAGGACCGGTGAAAAACCGCCGGGCAGACCTCAATATGATTAACCAAGGGATTAATGAACTTTTAAGTTCGCGTGTTGGTGGACGTTCGCGACGGGTTGTATTAAGAGATTAATAGGAGGATGTCATGAGCAGAAAGAAAAACAAGCAAAAAGCTAGACAGCCCACGGCGACACCGGTTGCACCAACAGGAACTTCAATAACTAGGAAAATAGTTAATACAGGCTACTCTGAAGGTGGGGCCAGTTATCGAAAAGGAAGTATGGCCGCATGGCGCCCCATTCAAAGTAGCCCGCAGTCCGACATCGACGTTAATTTAAACACGCTACGAGCCCGGTCCTCAGATGCAGCCACTGGGCTGCCATTAGCAACCAGTGCAATCAATACTTCTCGTACCAGTGTTATTGGCGCGGGGCTGAGGTTAAGTCCGAAACCAAAATATAAACTTTTAGGTATTACCGCGAAAGAAGCGGAAGAATGGGGCCAGATAGTCAAGGAAGAATTTGATCTATGGGCCAGCAATAAGTTTTGCGATGTACTTAAGAAAAACAATTGGTATGATATGCAAGATATTGCATACCAACGGTATTTAATTGATGGTGACAGCTTTGCTGCTTTTAAATATCGGGAACCGCTTCCGGGGATGCCGTATAGTTTGCGAATGCAATTATTTGAAGCAAGTCGAATCTGTAATCCGGGGGTACAATCGATATTGGGATCCATTTCGCCGTGGAGTGTGGTTGTCAAAAATCCGGACAATGGTAATCGTATTATTAACGGGGTGGAAGTGGATGCTGATGGGGCGGTGGCGGCATATCATATATGCAATAGATATCCGTATGATCCAACCAATATGCAAATACCAAAATGGGTACGTGTAGAAGCCTACGGTATGGTTACCGGACAGCCAAATATTCTGCAAATAAGTCATGATGAGCGCCCTGAGCAATATCGGGGCGTTCCGTATTTGTCCCCTGTATTAGAGGTATTAAAGCAGGTTGGACGCTATACGGAAGCTGAATTGACGGCTGCGATCATAAAGTCGTTTTTTAGCTTGTTTTTCAAAGAACAGTATGCAGGAAATGGGGCATTCCCATTGCAATCGGCGTTTGGTCCTCATGAAAGAGTGGACTTAGATCCGAATGTCTTTGAGTTAGGATCGGGGACGTTGAATGTATTGCCGCCAGGGTATGATGTTACGCAAGTTGATGGAAGTCGTACCTTATCCACGTATGAACCATTTACTAATCAGCTAATAAAGCAGATTGGTGCTGGACTTGAGCAACCATATGAAGTGATTTTGAAAGCGTTTAACTCTTCTTATACTGCCAGCCGAGCAGCACTTTTGCAGGCATGGGCTGCATATAAAATACGCCGGGTTTGGTTCGCACGCGATTTTACTCAGCCGTCTTATGAGGCTTGGCTTACGGAGGCGGTGGCCATTGGGCGTGTAAAAGCGAAGGGCTTTTTCATAAATCCATTAATTAAAAAGGCTTGGAGTAATGCTGAGTGGTATGGTCCCGTTATGGGAGTCCTTGATCCGGTTAAAGAGGTACAAGCCTCTGCCCTACGTGTTCAGCAAGGGATTAGTACTCGCGAAAAAGAAGCTGCAGAAATGACTGGTACCAGTTGGGACGAAAATGTTGAACGGCTAGCAATTGAACAGCAGCGAATGAAGGACTTAGGTTTAGCGCTGGAATCAGTGGAAGTGAAAGATGAACAATCGGAGGAAGGAGGTAAAGAGAAAGAGTGAAAAAATGTTGGAGTATAAAAAATGAGGTTGATAGCGAAAACGCCGATCTACTGTTGTATGGAGAAATATCGGATGCTACTTGGTGGGGTGATGAAGTAACTCCGGCACAGTTTGCGAGTGACTTAGCAGCTTTAGATGGTAAAAATGTAAATGTACGAATTAACAGCCCAGGGGGAGATGTATTTGCCGCTCATGCGATTTTAAGTCAGTTGAATTCTTATTCGGGCGATGTCACTGTTTATGTAGACGGGCTAGCTGCTAGTGCTGCCACTATCATCATGATGGCTGGAAAAGTAATCATGCCGTGCAATAGTATGGTTATGATTCATAATCCAGCAGTTGGGCTAGTTGGCTATTATAGTGCTGACGATATGATGAAAATGGCGGGCGATCTTGAAATTGTAAAGCAAAGCATCATGGCTGCCTACAAAACAAAATGTAAGCTAGATGATAAAAAACTATCAAAGCTTATGAATGAAGAGACTTGGATGACTGCTGAAACGGCTAAACAATACGGTTTTGCTGATGAAGTTACTGGAAGCAGTGATGCGGTAAATATGGTCATGGATGGCAGCTTTTTAGTGGTTAATTCAGTAAAACACGATGTAAGTCGTCTGAAAAATACCGGACAATTAAAGCAACTAATCAATATGGTACCGCCCCGGATGGAAAATAGAGAACCTAAGGAGGAAAAAGAGATGCCGATAAATACAATTGATGACCTAAAAAAAGAAAAACCTGAGTTGGTTAATCAGGTAGTAGATGATGCTGTGCAAACAGAACGCGCTCGAATTGCCGCGTTGGATGCACTTAACGATCCCCAAAACGCGGCAATCCATGATTTGGTTGACGATGCTAAGAAAACGGGGAAAACTGTCGACGAAATCAAAACGGCAGTTGATATCGTGAAAAAGCATTCATCGGATATGATCAATGCAGCTGAAATTGCGACAGCTCAGGCAGCACTTAAAGCAGCTATAGTTGACAATAAGGGGTCTGGCATTGATGGCGCAGTGGCTACAGGCACAAACAATAAAGATGCCGACAATAAGCAAAAAGATGCTGCAGATATCAACTTTATGGCTAGTGTTATTAATAAAAAGAACGGGAGGGTTAAATAATGGCTAAATTAGTTAATGATATTGCTTCATTTGAGTATGATGGCCTAATTGGCGGCTGTGATCCGGCTGTGCTTACCGAGAATGTTACCATTGTTAGTGGTGCGGGGGCTTTAAAGCGTGGTACTGTACTTGGTAAAATCACGAAGGGCGCTATTACAGCAGCTGCAAAAACGGCAGGTAATACCGGTGACGGTACATGCGAAACATTGTCGCTTGGAACTGAAGCTAAAGTCGGTGTTTATAAAGTTGCGTGCACCACGGCGGCGACAGAGGGAGGAACCTTTAGCGTTATCGATCCAGATGGTTTCAGATTGACGGACGCAACTGTTGGAACTGCTTATACTGGTGTGATCAATTTTACGTTGACTGATGGTTCAACAGATTTTGTTGTTGGTGATGAATTTGATATTACTGTTGCTGCTGGCTCCGGAAAATACAAAATCGTTAACAGTGTCAATACGGATGGGAGCCAAACGGCTAAAAGAATATTGGCTTATGCGGTAGATGCAACCAGTGCGGATGTAATTGGAACAGTATATCAAAGAGGCATGTTTAACCGTGAGAACCTAATCTTTGGTGGTACTGATACGTCAGATGACCACGAAGACGCATTAAAAGATGTTGATATTTTATTGACGTCCGAGCAATAAAAATAAGGGGGCTTTATTACTATGACGATTAATATTAATAATACTTATGACCTGCTGCAGGCACTGACTCAGTCTTTCCCGCCGCAGACTTTATTCAGAGATACGTTTTTCCCAGATATAAAAACATTTGTTACTAAGGCGGTGCTGATGGATTACCGTAAAGGTAACCGAAAGATGGCACCGTTTGTTTCTAAGGGCGGCAGCGGTGTAAATGTTGATCGCACTGGTTATAGTACAAAGGAATATGAACCGCCAATGATGGCGCCGGAACGTCCGACTACTAATGATGATGTTGAAGGCCGAGCCTTTGGCGAAAATGTGTTTTCTACTATGACTCCTGAGCAACGAGCGCAACAACTTAGAGCGCAAGACCTGGCTGATTTAATTGATATGAATACACGCCGAATTGAATGGATGTGTGCACAATTAATGTTGTATGGCCAATTTGACGTTAACGGGTATGCAGATGATGGGAAGACCTCAATTATTGACACAGTAACGTATTCGGATTGGACCCAAAAGCTTACACTTAGCGGGACTGATATGTGGACGGATACCAGTGCAGATATCTATGGCGTTATGCAAGAGATGTCTCAGGCTATATCAAGAAACAGCGGACGAGTGCCAGATATTGCAATAGGTAGTTATGCAATCTGTAACAAAATAATAAAAAACGCAAGTATTCTTGAATATCTGATGATTCCTAATGCGCAAAACATGTCCTTGATGAGTATTCAGCCACGAATTGTGAGTCCAGGTGTTGTACGCATTGGCTATATTCAAAGTTTGAATCTGGAAATTTATGCGTATGACGGCATTTATGAAGATGCTGACGGAGAAACACAGCAGTATATTCCAGATGGCTATTTTATTATGGGCGTGTCTGGACGTGGCAGTCAGTTATTCGGTGCTGTTACTCAGTTGGAACAGGACGGAGTACGTCGTACCTATCAAGGGGCAAATGTACCTAAGGTATGGAACGAGACTGGTAAGGATGTGCAAATGATCCGAATTGCTTCAAAATGCGTGCCAAAACCAGAGTTTATTGACGACTGGTATACGCTCAAAGCTTACTAAAAGGAGGTTGTACAATGGATTTGCATGTAAAAAAGTTCAAAGTTCGGTACCAGGGCCAAGATTACGGTCCTGGTACTGTTATTTATGGGGTACCTGATGATATAGCGAAAGAGCTAATCAATGGGAGTAATGGTGCTATAGAGGCATTGCCGGATCGTCAGCCAGTTGCAGAAACAGCAAACCAAGACGAAAAACAGTCTGGTAAAAATAAAATAAAAGCGTCTGATGATACTGCATTGCCAAGCGTGGATCCTAGTTCGACGGTAAAATAGTATGAATTTCAAGGAATTAGTTGCAGAAGATGCGGCTGGATTATTTTTAAATATCGATGAAGCTGCTGAAAATCATAAGATTGACGGCGTGGATTTGCCTTGCAAGTTTTATCAAGATAAATCCACGAAAGGAAATTTCGACGGAATATATGTTGTTAGGCGTCAACTGTTGGTTAGTCCGGATTACTTAGGGTACAGGCCTTGCCCGGAACAAAAAATTAAGATTGATGGTAAAGATTTCTACGTTGTTGATTGTATTGAGTATTACTTATCCGGCCTTATTGAGGTAACCTTGGAGGCACGTCAATCATGATTGAGTTTAGTGATCAAGCAATAAAAAAAGCGGAAACATTGCTAGGTGGTGTAAAAGATGCACTTCCCAAAGCTCAAGTCAGGGTAATTAACCGATGTTTGCAAACGGCCAGGGCCGAGGCGGTTAGGGCTGTTCGCGAAGACTATGCAGTAGACGCCAGTGATGTTAGAAAAACTATGGAGATAAAAAATGCTGGCTTTTCAAATCCGACGGGGACAATTATTTCAACAGGCAACCCTATTGATCTTGCGAAGTTTGATGTTAGCCCAAGTCGCCCTAATCGTAAGTCGAAAAATTTGGTTACTGTTAGGGTTAAGCTGGGCAGCGGTCGTAAACCGATCAAAAACGCATTTTTGGCGCGATTGTCAAATGGCCATGTGGGAATTTTTATTCGAGCAAATAAAGCACGTTTTCCAATTAAACAGCTTTATGGTCCAAGTGTACCCCAAATGCTTGGTTCAGAAGGTGTCAGTAAAAAAATTGAAGATAAGGCTGTTGAAACGATGGAAAAGCGGCTGGATCATGAAATTGACCGGATATTGGAGGGCCATTAAATGAATGTTTCTATCATGCTTGATGAATTAGTCAAGCATATTCAAAAAGCCACGGAAAAACTGCAGCTTGTGACGCAAAAGGGAACTGCCCGTGCACCGCAAGTGGTAAGTGGTTATTTACCGCCGAAAGATCCAAAAGATATAGATGGGGTAGAAGATTTTCCGTATGTCATAATTCGGTATCTCAGCGACAATAGCGATGATGATGGAGCTACCGCCCAGGTAAAAGTAATTTGCGGCGTGTACTCCGATGATGACCAGCGGGGTTGGCAAGACCTTATGAATGTTATGAACGCTATTCGAACTCACCTGTTGCGCCAAATGGCTTTCGGAAAGTGCTTTTCTGTAGAATTGCCAGTAAAACGCGAGATTCCAGAGGAGCAGGGAGCACCATATTGGGAAGGGTGGTTTACCCTAGAAATATCGATCCCAACAATTTTAGAGGAGGATGATTATGTCAAACGATTCTTTGCAGAATGAAGAACTGGCAGCAGAGGAATCTACTGTGGCAGCCGAAACAACCACGGCGACGGTTGATGCTACTGGAATTGCCGAAACAACCACGACTGAACAATTAATTTACGTCGGGCCAAACATATCTAGTGAACGCTTAAACCGATTTGCCATATTTAAAAATGGTCTACCTCAGCATATGGATGATGTTCTTACCGCTTGCCCGGCCATAAAAAAACTGTTTATTAATATAGACAAGCTGTCTGCTGTGCTGGATAAAATCAATAAAACAGGTACGGCATATAATTCTTGGTACAGCCAGGTGCAAACATATCTCAAGAAGGGGGTGAAATAATTGGCATATAAACATGGCGTATATATAAGTGAAGTCGATACTTCGGTATCGGCTCCAGTCGAGGTTGCCGCTGGCTTACCCGTATTTGTTGGCCGTGCGCCGGTGAATCTTACAGATGATCCTACCGCCTACGTTAATAAACCGCTTTATGCTTCTACTTATGCAGAGGCAGTAGCGGCACTGGGATACTCCGACGACTTTGAAAACTATGAACTTTGTGAAGCAATTAATGTTATGTTTGAACTATATGGAGTTGGACCGGTTGTTTTCATTAATGTACTTGATCCGACCGAACACAAGGCTAGCGTAAGTTCATCTACTGTGACTATTGCCGATAGCGAAGTAACCCTTTCTACAAAAGGAATTTTACTTAGCTCACTTGTTGTAAAACTCACAACCGATAGTGATGCATTGACCGCAGATACCGATTACACTGCAGCATTTGATGATGATGGCCAAGTGGTTATTAGTGTGCTTGATGATGGAGCAATAACGTCCAGTCAGACGTCGTTAGTCGTATCCTACAACTACCTCGATCCGTCGGCGGTAACGTCCAGCGACATTATCGGTGGTACGGATTCATCAACCGGAGATGCGACCGGCATGGAACTTATTGACCAGATTTTTCCGCTGTTTGGCGAGGTTCCTGGATTGTTACTCGCGCCTGGCTGGAGTGAGAAATCTTCCGTTGCGGCGGTTATGAAAACTAAGGTTCAAAATATTAACTCACTGTTTACTGCAATGGCCATTTGCGATATTGACTCTACGAGTGATGGTGCGGATCTGTACACCGAAGTATATTCTTGGAAGACAACTAAGAATTACACCAGCCAGTACCAGATAAATTGTTGGCCTAAAGTTGCATTAGATGGTGTAGTATATCGGCTAAGCACTCATTTGGCCGGGCTTATTTGTTATACGGATTCAGAAAATGATGATATTCCATATGTAAGTCCATCCAATAAGACACTGCAAATCGATAGCGTAGTTACTGCGGACGGTACTGAAATTACCCTGGGGCCGGATCAGGCGGCGTATGTCAACGGAAAAGGCGTAGTTACTGCTGTTAATATTATTGGTGGTTGGAAAGCCTGGGGCAATAACACCGGGATTTATCCATCCTCGACCGATCCTAAAGATCGTTGGATTCCTGTCCGGCGAATGTTCAACTGGATTGGTAATAGCATTATTACTACTTATTGGGAAAAGGTCGACGATCCAATAAATAAAAGACTTATTCAGACTGTTGTTGACAGCATGAATATTTGGTTAAACAGCTTAACGGCCAAAGGCGCTTTACTTGGTGGTGAAGTTAAGTTTAACGAAGATGAAAATGCAACCACGGATTTACTTAATGGTGTTCTTTCATTCCATGTCTACATCACGCCGCCTATTCCGGCAGAAGACATGGAATTTATTTTGGAGTTTGACACTAGTAATTTGGAAAGCTTGTTTGATGAATAAAAGGGGGTGTAATGCATGAGTGTTAATACCATTCCGGAGCGCCTTGTAGATTACCGCGTATACCTGAGCGGCAGTGATTTATTAGGGGTTGCTGATGTAGAATTACCTAAGATCCAATTTCAGACTGAATCTTTAAAAGGAGCTGGTATTTTAGGTGAATTAGAAACCCCAACGGTTGGGATGACAAAATCGTTAAAGGCAAAGATTACTTTTCGGACAACAACAGCTGCAATGGTCAGCTTGCTTGATTGTTCTGGTCATGATCTTGAATTCCGGTCAGTTGCTCAGAAATGTGATGCGTCGGGTGGTCGAGCCTATGATGCTAATCGAATTGTAATTCGGGGGTTTCCTTCAGAAGGAGAGCTCGGTAAATTGGATAAAGGGGCATCAGGCAATAGCTCTATTGAGCTTGAATGCGTATATTTAAAGTACGTCATTAACGATAGTACCGTGCTTGAAATAGATAAGCTTAACTACATTTTTAAGGTTGGTGGCACGGACCTTTTGTCGACAATAAAAACAGCGTTAGGCATAGTTTAAGGAGGCAAGTATGCAGAAAGAAAAATTAAGCAAACCAATTAATAAAGATGGTAATGAAATTAGTTCACTCAATTTTGATTTTGATAAATTAACTGGCCGGCAGATTATTTCCGCTGAGAGTGAAGCTCGTTTGTTAGGCGATAAAAGCACCGATCTTCAATTTTCAAAGACCTTTCAAGCAGTGCTGGCGGCTAAAGCAATTGAAGAACCACTGATTATCGATGATATCCTAGATCTTCCGGCCCCGGACTTTTTGGTTGTTACCAATACGGTATCCAATTTTTTATTCGGTTGGGTCTTGGAAAATCTCCGGGAAAAACAATCCGGCGAACAGCAATAAATTTGAGCAGTTATGCTCCGGCTCCGCATTGGCTAAAAATGCCAGTGCGGGAGTTGTATTTATGGGTGGAAGATGCTGTAGAATTGGCGGAGAAAGAGGCGAAGCGAAGAAATGGCGAATAGAAAAACCTTTGAAGTGGCATTTGAGATTGCCGGTAAGCTGGGAGCGACGTTTCAAGGAGCCTTTTCCTCGGCTACCGCTCAAATGCAGCGTTTGGGCGCCCAGTCGAATGCATTAAAAAGTAATCTCAAGACCCTGGATAGTACCTACAAACAAGGTGTAATTTCCGTTGAAAGTTATAAAAATGCCCAAGCAAAATTAAAGGCTCAACTGGAAGAAACACGTGGGGCGCAGGCAAAACTTGCCGCAGCGCAATCTTTGCGTAATGAATCCAGTAAACGGGCAGGAGACATAAGGGGCAAAATGTTTGACACGGCGGTTATGGCCGCGCCGTTGATTGCAGCGACTAAGGCGGCGGTTGACTTTGAGACTGCTATGGGTGATGTGGCCAAGCAGGTTAACGGGGCGCGGGATGACGCTGGTAATCTTACAGATGTTTATTATCAGATGCGGGCAAATACCATGCAACTTAGTGAAGCCTTACGGGTGCCGCCAAGTGAAATAGCCGCAATTACTGCCTCAGCCGCTAGGATGGGTGTGCAAGGAACTGACGCCCTAAATGAATTTGTGAAAATGTCGGTTGAAATGGGGGTAGCCTTTGATGGCAGCGGCGAACAAATTGCTGAGCAAATGGCTAAAATTGCGAACATTCGTGGTATAAAAATCGATACTGCCGAAGGTCGGGAGCAGATCAGAGATTTAGCGGATACAATCAATTATCTTGACGATCAATCCGTCGCTAAAGGGCCTGAAATTATTGAAGTCATGCAGCGAATTAGCGGTACGGCAGCTCAGTCTTCTTTTTCAAACGGTGAACTGGCGGCACTTGCTACAACCATGTTGTCGCTTGGGAAATCGCCGGAAGTCGCATCGACCGGACTAAATGCTTTGATGAACAAACTAGCGGCAGCGCCGTCTCAGGCAAAGTCGTTTCAAGAAGCGCTGGCGGCACTTAATATTGATGCGAAAGAATTACAAACATCCTATATGTCGGACTCAAAAGGAACGATATTTGGGTTAATGGAAAAAATCCAAAGTTTGGATAAACCCCAGCAGGCAGAAATATTAACTGGATTATTTGGCGCTGAATATCAAGATGATATGTCGTCGCTTGCTGCTGGCCTTGATACTCTAAAAACAAGTTTTTCCCAGCTTGATGCTGAAGGCAGAAAAGGCAGTATGGATAAAGAGTTTCAGGCAAAAATGAAGTTGGTGTCATCGGCCATTGAGGGCACAAAAGCGGCGACAGAACGCTTGAGTGTATCGTTGGCGACATCATTGCTCCCTGGTGTAAATGCTATGGCTGGAATAGTAGCGGGAGGTGCCCAACACGTGGCTAATTTTCAGCAAAAGTTCCCAGGCTTAACGAATGCAATAGTTGCGACGGCAACGGGATTAGTTGGGTTCCGGTTAGCCTGGCTCGGTGTGAGCTTTATTATGAATCAATACCGGGCGCAGAAAGCAGCCATCCTTATACTGGAACGACGGCATAGTGCACAAATGGTGATAAATCGTACGCAAACAATGTTGTCTGCAGCTGCGACAGGAACGGTTACTGCGGCACAATGGTTATGGAATGCTGCTTTGTCTGCTAATCCGATCGGGTTAGTGATTGTTGGTATTGGAGCATTAATCGCCGTTGGATATCTCTTATATCAAAATTGGGACGCGATAAAAGCTTTTTTTGTTACCTTATGGAATGATCCGTCAGCAGCGATTGATCAGTTCTGCGTGTATTTTCATTCTCAAATTGATAGCATATTAAACTGGGTATCCGAAAAATGGGAATGGATTAAAGGTATATTCAGTACGCCAATTCAAGCCAACGTCCAAGCAAACGCTACTGCAGGCGGGGAAAACCAAATTTATGCGAACGCTGCTGGTGGTATTTATGGTCAAGGAACTTTTTTAACAACTTTCGCAGAAGAAAGCGATGAAGCTGCTATTCCGCTGGACGGCTCACCAAGAGCCGTGTCACTTTGGCAGAAAGCAGGAGATATGCTTGGTGTGAGCATGGGTGGTGGTACGACAATACAAGTTACATTTGCCCCGGTTATCCATGGTGATGGCCAGGACATTATGCCGGAACTCCAGCGCCAACAAGACAATTTCATGGAGCAGTTGAAAGAAACCGTCTGGCAGCAAGGGAGGGTGGCTCTTGGCTAGCACCTATAAAACAAAACAAGGCGATACCTGGGACTTAATCGCGTATAAACAGTATGGCGACGAATATAAAATGCAGGACCTTATTGAAGCCAATCCAGACTATGTTACGACAGTAATTTTTAGTGCTGGGATAGAACTTACCATGCCTGACTCAGATAGTACCACTGCAACTAATCTGCCTCCCTGGAAGACAAGCTCATGACAATAGCTAGACAAGCGTGGCTAGAGGTAAAGTATGAGGGCACAGACATAACTGAAGACCTCAAGCCATACCTAAAAAACTGGTCGTTTACAGATAACTTGAGTGGTCAAGCTGATGATTTGCAAATTACCCTGGCGGATAAAAATCAGCTGTGGCAAGACGCCTGGTTTCCTGATGAAGGGGCTAAGATTACGGCGACAATTTACCGAAAAAATTGGCACGATGACGATCAAACAGACTCGCTGCCGTTGGGTAGCATGGAAATTGATTCCATTGATGTCAATTACCCGCCATCAGAAGTCACCATTCAGGCGTTATCGGTACCGCAATCATCAGCATTAAAAGGGGAAAATAAAAACCGAGCTTGGGAGAAAACCAAACTGTCGGTGGTGGCCAATGATATCGCAACGAACGTCGGGGTATCGTTATATTATGATGTGGACGACGATCCAGAATATGACCGCATTGAGCAAACTGAACAAACAGATCTTAGCTTTATCCGAAAACTTTGTGATGATGCTGGGTTGGCGCTTAAAGTATCGGACAGTCAACTAGTTATTTTCGATGAATATAACTATGAGCAGGCTGATTCCGTACTGACAATAAATCGTCTGACGTTTCCGATCAAGAAATATAAGGGGCGGGCCACCTTAAACGATACCTATAAAGCTTGTCGTATTAGCTACCATAGCCCGAAAGGTCGAAAAAATTACGACTATACATTCACGCCAAGTAACCCGCCGAATACGTCGCGGGTTTTAGTTTTGCGCGAACAATTTGATAGCTTAGCCGAAGCCGAGCGGAAAGCGAAGAAGGCTTTACGAGAAAAAAATAGTCAGGCATGGCAGTTCAGTTTAACAATCATGGCCAATCTTAACTTATCGGCCAGTAATGTAGTGACACTCAAGAACTTTGGCAAGTTCGACGGTAATTGGCTTATTACTAAGGTAACGCACAGTCAAAGTGCTAGCGGTTATGAAACTAGTCTTGAACTTAGGCTGTGCCTGGAGGGGTACTGATGGACAGTCAAACAAAAAACTTATTCCGTGTTGGTACAGTGTCGGCGATCGACGAAGCCAATCAACTGGTTAGAGTGGCGTTCGATGATTTGGACGATACCGTGTCACCATGGCTGCAGGTAGCTGCCTGGGGTGCATATACCGATGACAACTATTGGTTGCCTGATCCTGATGAACAGGTGCTGTGTTTGTTTATGCCGACTGGTAACTCTGATGGGTATGTACTTTTCAGTGTAAGGGGAACGGACAATGCCCCGTCAAATGGAGCGCAGGGGCGGCGTTATATAAAATTTGGAGATGGTTCTACTGTACAGTTTGATAGATCTAGCAGTGCTATGACAATTGACTGTAAAGGTGCGGTAACTATTACGGCGGCCAGTGGTGTCGCAATATCCGGCGATGTTACGGTTACCGGCAGTATCACTGCCAGCGGTGATGTTTCGGCTGGAGGTATTTCTTTGGAATCGCATACCCATGGTGGCGTTGAATCTGGTGGTTCTAGTACCAGTGGGCCGCAGTAAGGGGTGAGGTATTAATGTCTATTGGTGTAATAAGTGGGAAGTTAGACAGTCAGACAATAGAGGTTGTATTTCAATCCTCATATAAATCCTCTGGCATTGAAAATACATACAGTATTGGTGGCTTGGTTAATGTATCCCAAACGTCGAGCGGCCTAGCTGTAAGTGTGGCAGGGATTAGCGTGGGTAAGAAAGCGGCATCCACCTCAGTTAAGGTTATGACATTTGACAACCTACAAAGAGAGGGAGATGGTCGCTGGGCCACTCATGAAATTATAGGCCAAGACAAAAAGCCGGTTATGGAATTCATTGGTCCAGGGCTGGAAACGCTTAGCTTTTCTATTATGCTGAATACCATGCTGGGGATTACGCCGGTAGATGAACTAAAAAAAATTAGAAAGCTTAGAGATAATGGTGTGGTATGTACCTTCACCATTGGTGGCAATGCGGTGACTTCTAACTCATGGGTAATAACAAAACTGTCTGAAACGCACAAAAGCTATGATAATAAGGGGAATCTCTTGGCGGCTTCAGTAAATGTAAGCCTGTCGGAGTACGTGAAACTGCCGAAGGAGAGTTAAAATGGCAACTGATTATGAAGTAAGTTTTACAAGCGGGTTTGAAATCAATTTTAGTGCTACCGATGAAACAGAAATATTGCAGAATGTGGCCATGATTATTTCGTCAGTCATGTATTCTTGCCCAATGGATAGAGCTTTTGCCTGGGACGGTAGTTTACTCGACCGGCCTATGAATATTGTAACCAATCTGTTGGCGTCCAGACTTTTTAGTGCGATTACTACTTATGAATCCAGGGCTGAGGTGGTTAGTGTCACATTTACCGGCGATGACGATGGTTTAAGTGGATTATTAAAACCAACGGTGAAAGTGAGGATAACAAGCGATGGCTGATTTAGAAGAAGTAACATTTGCCGAAAAAGATTCGACTACAATTGAAACTGAAATAATTGATCAATATGAAGAAACTAGCGGTGTTACTCTATATGATGCCGATCCAAGGAAAAAACTTTTACAGGCGCTGGTACCAATCATTGTTGGCCAGCGCTCTTATATTGATTCCGCTGCTAAACAAAACCTGCTGTATTACGCTACGGGAGATTATTTGGATCATCTAGGTAATTTAGTTGGATGTGACCGGACAGCGGCTATTGCCGCAACCTGCACTGTTCGTTTTACCTTGTCAGTGGTGAGGACGAAGGATACGGTTATAGCTTCCGGCATACGGGTAACGTCTGGCGATGGTGTATATTTCGCAACAACAGCCGAGGCCACCATTGCGGCTGGAGAGACTTATGTTGATGCCACTGCACAATGCACGACAACAGGCACAGAGGGCAATGATTATGCTATTGGTACATTGACAACGCTAGTTGATCCCGTGACTTATGTAGCATCAGTGACCAATACTACCGCAAGTTCTGGCGGGACTGCAGAAGAAACCGACGATGCGTACCGGGAACGAATTCAACTAGCCCCGGAGAGCTTTTCGGTGGCCGGTCCGACTGGTGCTTATGAGTATTGGGCAAAATCGGCGTCAAGTGAGATTAACGATGTAGCTGTATATTCGCCGAGCGCCGGAGTAGTTACTATTTGTCCACTCTTAACCGATGGTGAAATTCCAGGCGATGAACTGTTGGCTAGTGTGCTGGAAGTATGTAATGATACCAAAATACGCCCGCTGACGGATAATGTTAAAGTCGTAGCGCCGACGCAGGTTAGTTATGACATCGATGTTGAGTATTACATTTCCGAAGATGACGCTACTACAGCGGCCAGTATTCAGACGGCAGTGGAAAGTGCGGTAGAAACCTATGAGACTTGGCAGAGGTCGGTATTAGGGCGGGGAATCGATCCGTCTCGGCTTGTGTACCTCATGATAAAAGCTGGAGCCAGCCGGGTAACTGTTACGTCACCAACGTATACAGTGTTGGAACAAAATCAGGTGGCCAAAGAAAATACCGTTAGCATTAATTACGGAGGTACCGAATGAGCAAATCTATATTTGATGTAACATGGCTTGATTTAGTACCGTTGGTGCTGAGTGGTGATAGTCAGGTAAAAGCCATGAGTGCTGGTGCTAGTCCTCAGCTTCAGGAGGTAAGTAACGCCATTGTGGAGTGCATTATATTAGCTAGGCTAGATGAATTGGACGAAGACGTTGTCGATTTGCTGGCCTGGCAGTATCATGTTGATTTTTATGATGATGAATTAACGCTTACCCAAAAGAGGGCGTTGGTAGAAACCTCAATAGATACGCATCGACATAAAGGTACGCCCTATGCTGTTGAGAAAGTGGTAAAAGCAATTTTGGATAATGCGGTTGTAGAGGAATGGTTTGATTATGGCGGTGAACCTTACTATTTTCGGGTTGTTAAAATCGGTGGGGAAATGATAGCTCCCGATCAATATGTTCGGCTAAAAAAAGCAATCAATACTGTAAAAAATGCCCGTTCGCATTTAGATGGCGTATCTCTATCTAGGTCATTGTCCGGAACGATGTATTTAGGCGGGGCTATAAGTATCCATAAACGGATTGAGGTGGGATAATGCCGAATTGGTCAGGCAGTACATTAACAACAAAAGGATTAGCACTGCAAGCAAAAGTCGATGCCGGTGAGACAACACTAACGCTCACGAAAATGAAAATCGGTTCGGGAACGCTTTCCACTGGGGCGAGCATTGAAGATTTAACAGACCTAATATCTGGACAGCTTGATGTGACGATTAGTGATATTAGCGCAGCCGACAATATTACGACGGTAACCGGAGTGATCACCAATGCCAGCGTAACTACTGGGTTTTACATCACCGAATTAGGGCTGTTTGCCACGGATACCGATGCCACGGAAATTTTATATTCAATGATTACCGATGGTTCACCGGATTATTTTCCAGCAGCAAGCGGGGATGTAACCGTATCGGAGGAATTTGCCTATAATCTAGTGGTCAGTAATGCTTCCAGTGTAACGGCCACGATAGACCAGACCGGGCTGATAACGGCTGCGATATTGGCAGCACACAAAGAAGCCACTCCGATCGATCACCCCGATAGTTCGGTTACTGATGCTAAGATCGGTAACCGTGAGATTGATGACACCGTCGAGGCAGCCAGTGGGGCAGGGGTGCTAACGAATTTATTAAGTAAAATCGGTAATATGATTAAGTCGATTACCGGTAAATCATCATGGTATACGGCTCCTGATGTTAGTTTGGCTGAGGTGTTGCCGCTGGCAGGTGGGACGATTACGGGTGATTTAGTAGTAGAGGGCACTACTACTTTTGATAGCTACTACAGCAGTATTGTAAATATATGCTGTGAAGAATATCATAGTGTTCCAGTTTTAACTGCTGAAAATAAGTCAACGAAAGTATATAGAAAACTATTTACTCTACCAGCCACAACTACCGGTATTCGTGGTGATGTATTATTAAAAATGTCGTTGGCAGGTATAGAAGCATCGCAAGGTAGAGGGTACGTAGATTTATTAGTTTCAAGCCGTGGCAGTTTACTGTCAGTAGGTAAAATTTTTGGAACTATAGCAAATGTAGATATTGAGATTTACCTTAATAGTAATAGCACCTATTCGGTATATGCTACTGGTTATGGTTATGTTGCATCCACTTTTTCATCAATTATGAGTACTCATAACAATGTGACATGGGATTTCAAAACAAGCGAAGAGACAACCACTACACCCGATGGGACTCTAGAATATACTTTAAGTTCTGCAAGCAATACCGCAATATTAAGCGTAGCAGGAAAACTTACAGTACCGTCGCTGGAGGTTGATGGCACAACCACGTTAGATGGTACCTTGGCTGTCGCTGGAAATGTTGGAATAGGAACTTCAGCTACACCACCACGAGACGCTGTCACAGGCAGACATTATTTAACCATTAAAGGCTCAACTGGATTAGGCGCATTAGAGTTAACAAGTGCGGCGAGTGATGCCGATGCAGTACAAATAGGACATATAGCTTTTGTTGATTCTAATTGTAGCGTAACCGAAAATGGGATTGCTTTTGTTACTGCTTATTTAGACGGAGACACTTCTAATAATCGCGGAGGGGCTTTAGCCTTTTCTACTAAAGCTGATAATGCTACCACTATAAGCGAACGTATGAGAATTACCGCTGATGGATATGTTGGCGTGATAACGACTTCTCCTACAGCCGCTTTAGATTTGCCTGCTTCAACAACGTCTAGAGCATCTTTGCGTGTTCGTGCAGGTACAGCGCCAACGTCACCTAATGCTGGTGATTTATATAATAATGGTTCATCACTGTATTTCTATAATGGCTCTACTGCGTATAACCTTTGTAATAGTTCCGTTGGTACTGGTTCAATTAGAGGATTGAAGATATTAGTAACTTCTAATACTGCAATAACTGTAACGGCTGATGAAGTCCCCTTATTAACTTCTGGAAATATTAGAACGAGCATTCTTGGTTGTAGTTATGCTATCTCAACAGCATCAAGTGGTTCTGGCGGTTTAGATACTGACAGTATAGCGGCGTCAACTTGGTATTATGTCTATATAATTTCCAATGGCAGTGTAAGTCATGGGATATTGTCGCTTAGTGCAACTTCTCCTGCATTACCTAGTGGATATACGTATTATCGCCGTGTTGGTGCTGTATTAACAGATAGCGATGGATATTTGTATAGGATGATTCAAAAAGGCCGTGATGCTCAGTATATTGTTGATGGTACCTTATTAACTGCATTCCCGACTATAGCATCCGGCTCTAATTCAAGTACACTAACGGCCGCCTCGGTTTCTAGCTATGTTCCTACAACTGCAGGGAAAATTCGTCTAAACATATATCACGATGCAAGTAACGGTACAGGAGTAAAGATATGCTCAAATTCTAATTCTGGCTCAGTTGCTTATTCTTATAGTGGCAATCAATATGAATCTGCTACGATTACTCAGGCTGAAATGGTGCTGGAATCTACGAATATTTACTATTCATCCAACAATAGTAGCAATTATGTAACATGCGTTGGCTGGACAGACAATTTATAAGGAAGTGATAAAAGATGGGATACGCCTATAGTAACGAAGGACTTACCTTTCGTGCTTGGGATGATTCAAGTACGATTGAATCAGGCGAAGTATATTTTGACCACACTCCGACTACGACAGAGTTGACAGCGGCTTTCCCTGGGACGACTACGGTGGTGGTCGCCGGATCGTGTCCTTTTACGGTGACAAATCAATTTGTTGTTGGTGATACAGTGGCTTTTGATGATGTAACTCTTATCGCTGTATCTTCGGATGCTTCGACAGACCAGTTTGTGGTCGGCTCAGATATTGCGACTTCAGCGACAAATCTGGCAGCTGCTTTGAATGCTGACTCAACCGTGAGTAAGATTTATACCGTAAGTGCCAGTGATACCGTTATAACAGTGACGGAAACCACGGCTGGTGGCGGGAACACGCCGGAAAGTATGACGGTAACCGGGACCGGCGTAATATCGGCGGGAACAGCGACGACCAGTACGGCAGCGACTACTACCGGCGGGTACACGGAAGCTGTCAAAGAGGCCCAAATCACTGTGCTTGATGCTGAATATCAAGCACAATTTAATGAAATATCACAAGCCTATTTAACTGCCGTAATGGCAGGAGATACCACGACGGCAGCGGCAAGGCAAACGGATTATACAACGTTAAGGACTGAGTATATTAGCGCATTGGAGGCGGTTTAATGACAACCTATTGCTTTATCTGTGGGGCTAAAAACAGTACCACTACTGGAAAATGTACAAATAGTTCCTGCCCGCGGTATGGCGGAACGACTAAGGCATCATGAAGAAAACAATACTTATTTTAATTATGGCCATACTGGTTACACCGATATGCTCCGCCAATGCGGTTCATAAGATCGAAGACGCGCTGCCAATGGATAAATGGGCACACCTGGGCGCGGGCTATTTTATTAACGATCAATTACATAGGCATACGAAATTGACACCGTTGGAGCGAACTCTGACGGTGTTTTCCATTGCTTATGCCAAGGAAAGGTGGTGTGACAGTAAGTTTGACAGGAACGATATTGCTGCAACCGTAGCCGGGACACTGACGTATGAGGTGGAATTTTAATGGGAGGGGACGGAGTGGAGGTAAATTTAAGTACGACCGTTCAAATAATAACGGTCATTGGATTTGGAGCAGTTATAGTAAAATTGCTGATAGTTAAGCCTCTGCAAGGGGCTATAGAAACGCTACAAAGGGCCATTGATAAGATGGAAAAAATGCTTGATAACTTATCAGAAGAACAGAAGAATATCGACAAGCGCCTTGTTGCAGTAGAAGAAAGCTCAAAGTCAGCTCACAAAAGAATTGATGGAATGGAGGAATATAGCCGTGAACATTATTAAAAAAGAGTGGCCCTGGCCTAATGGATTTATCAATCGGAGCCTAACCCAATATATTGTCGTCCATCATACCGCAGGTCCCCAGATGCAAGATGTTGACCGCATCTGGGATGAGCATATTAATGCCGGTTATAACGGTATTGGTTATCATCGGGTTATTAAAGGCGACGGGACAATCGTCCAGGGGCGGCCCGACGATGTTATTGGCGCTCATGCCCTTGGCGTGAATTCCTGCTCTGTGGGTATAAGCCTTGAGGGTAATTTCCAGGATGGAGATATGCCGACAGATGCGCAGATAGCAGCACTAAAATGGTGCCTGGCTGATTATAAAGCTATGTACCCTGACGCTGAAATCATAGGTCACTGCGATGTGGCTGGTATTACTGATCGGTCAGACTATGCAACAGCCTGCCCGGGAGATACGCTGTATAACATGCTGCCGGATTTGCAGCCATGAATCCAGAAGTTGAAAAAAAGGTACTAAAGTATCTAATAGAACTTGCAGAATCGCCACCAGTGCAGGCCGAAATACAGGCCGCAAGGGTGGCGATTCTTAATATCATCGAAGCGGAGGCGGCCAAAGCCGTACCGTTGGGTTTAAGGACCATCGCCCGCGTAATGCGGTGGATATATAAAAAATTAAAAGGGGTGTATTTAACTATGAAAATGAAATTCGAATTACAGAGGTTTGCTGAGGATTCTGCTGCGGAAGAAGTAGCGACCACGGCAGAAGGCACCACCGATACTGAAAACACAACTACCGGCAGCGCAACAATCACTGTTAAGGATAGCGACGGTAATGCGCTGGAAGGTGTAGCCATGGCTTATACGGTTAATTCGGCAGCTTGTGAAGGCACGACCGATGCAAACGGCCAGCTTACCGTTACTGATCTGCCGGTAGGGACTTACAGCTTTGCCGCTACTCTTGCCGGTTATGCTAGTGGTTCAGTTGATGTTACTGTAACAGAAGGGGCAACGGCAACCGGGGATATTACAATGACTAAAGAAACTACTGAGGAGGAATCTAACGTGTCAAATTCTACTGATGTATCTTCGGCGGCTGAAACCGCGGCAATTACTAGCGTGATTAGTTCTGTAACGAGTGGAGCAACGGAGTTTTTAGAAAGGTTATTTACCTTAGCAGATACGGAAGCAACCAGATTGGAAGCCGAGGTGAAAACTACAACTGATTTCTTTGTTGCGTGCAGAGACAAAATCGAGGCCGTATCTTTAAGGGCGTTAATCGCCGCTGGCAGGGCCGGAGAAGTCGCTGCGGTTGCCTTGCTTGTTAGCAAACTCAAAACTAAAATATCTTAACCGTTCGACATGATGTCGAACCCTAAATAATTCTAGGCCAGGTCTATTATGATCTGGCCTTATTTTTTTATGTGGGAGAGTGTTATATATAATGAAAGTAGATGTTTTATTTTATTACGGGCATGATTGGATAGGCAAGGTTATTGATGCTGTAGAGGGTAAAGGAAAAGACCCAAGCCATACAGGTCTATTTATGTTCGGCGGGTTGTTGGAGGCAGTAAAAGAAGGATTTGTTAAGTCGCCAGCCACTACATATGATGGGCTAGAAACTAAAATAATCACCGTTGATGTACCCGATATGGAGGCGGCAGAAGTAAAAGCGAAGGCGCTATTTGGTAAACGTTATGGATATATTGATTGCGTTAACGGTGGCCTACATGATTTAACCGGCAAGAATGTTCCCGGTGATGGAGAAATAACGGTTAATTGTTCTGAGGCTGTATGCCGGATTCTTAGGGCTGGTGGTTTGGATATCTTGCCTGGAGTGTATGCCGATGATGTTACGCCTGCTGATTTATTGAAGGCGTTGTGGTCGTTGGCGGCGTAACTGCTTGCAAATAAAATGAACGGTCTGAGTAATTTAACCAAGGCCGTTCTAAAATCTTGAAAGGAAAACGTTCATGGGATTTATCGGGATTGAAGAATTGGTTATTTTACTGCAAGAAGGAGATAGCAAACAGTCGTTAAATGTCCAGAATAAGCATGTGCTTTCACCCTAACCACCGATTCCGAACCTCATTATGGACACTCCTTTCTGTTTACCTAATGTATGTTATGCGAAACTAGAAAATTAGTTACTATAGTATTAAAGCTGTTGCGTTGGCGGCATGAAAGAAAAGAAAGACCGGGGAATTTCCCAGGCCTTTCTCTATATCATTAGAAGGAGGAAAAGGGTAATGGCTAGGTGACGGTGGGTCAAATGTATCAGGAATATAAGGAGTTATGTTTAGTTAAATCGAGCAAGATGGACTATCATCCCCTGTAAATAACAGAAGAAGGATGATTATTATGATAACAACTATCATGGGGCTACGGCCACCGCCGCCGCCGAAATTACATCCCATATCAATACCTCCTTTCAGCTAACGTATCATATGCTGCCAGATGGTAGTGTGCTATGGGGATCAATTCAATCTATTATCCGGGAGTCGATTCATATTTGAAACTAAGGAGGTAATATGAAGATACCAGATTTTAAGTTTACGGTGAATATAATGCCTATAATAAGGAAGATATTTTGGTGGAAATGAGCGAAGCCTTTGCCTATTCTGTATGTAGTGGGCTTTTAATTACATAATATACATGTTCCATAAAACAGGATTATTAATTTGAATTGTCGTAATGTTGTAAAAAGTCTACTTGCTATAGAAAGGATGATATTGTGCTACGGATATCCATAGGAAGTCAACTTTATGCGATATTTTCCGTTACCATTATTCTACTGGTTATACTTTTGGGAGTAACCATGTATCAATTTGATTCTACATCTCGGGAATATCAGGATATGCTTACAGGTCCTGTACAACGTACAATGACGGTCAAGGATGCGAAGGATAGTTTTCACTCAGGTATCGCTGAATTACGAGGTTTCTTGGGATATGGCGTTGAACAATATGCTGATTCTTCTGTAAAAAGTCTAAATGAAAGCTATCAAGTAATACAGAAGTTTACAGCTACTACGAAATCTGAACAAAGCAGGAGAGAAGGAGAAAAGCTTCAGAACAATCTTCAGTCGTATATTAGTGATATTAACCGTGTAATTAGTGCTAAAAAAGCTAATGATCCTAGATATGAGGAAATATTGTCTTCTGCAAGGCAGAAAACTGAGCTGATCAATGAAGGTTTTGATGCGACTACTAAGGCTCAAGATGAGGCATTGAAACAACTGGTTGATGAACTAAATATAAAGGAAAGTTTAGTATTAAAGATAATTATTATCAGCAGTCTTTTAATAATATTAGTTGTAATTGCTTTAATTTTTTTATTTAATCGTAATTTTGCACAGAGAATGAATACCTTACGCAACCAATTAGTTACAATAAGTGAACTGAATTTGACAAGTAAAGATGTTTTGCCGTCACGAAATGATGAGATTGGGGATATGGCTTTAGCGCTTATTGAAATGAAAAAATCACTAAAAGGAGTGGTTAATCAGGTCCAAAACAGCGCGGACACATTAGCCGCTGCTAGTGAAGAACTGAATTCCACAGTGGAAGAGCAGCAACGCACCTCTCAAGTCATAGCCAACACGGTTAGTGAAGTTGCCAGCGGGTCTGTTCAGAATACCAATAACATCACTGAAATCTCGGCAGTCATCGAAGAAGTAACTGCTGGTGCTGAACAGATGAACGCCACTGCAGTTGAAGTAAATAACAGCACTAATAAAGCGGTGACCGACGCAAACCAGGGTATGAATCTCATTCGAAAAGTGGTGTTCCAGAATGAGACAATTGAAAAGTCCATGCATGAAATCACCGACGTATCTAGTTCCCTGGTCAAAGGTTCTACCCAAATCCAGGAAATAGTTACAGTTATCAAGAATATTGCCGATCAGACCAACCTGCTGGCTCTGAATGCGGCCATCGAAGCCGCTCGTGCCGGGGAAGCAGGCAGAGGTTTTGCCGTTGTAGCGGAGGAAGTGCGCAAACTGGCGGAACAAAGTGCGGACGCAAGCGGACATATTGGAGAAATCATCCAAAAAATGACGACCGATATTGATTTCTCTGTTAATGTGGTAAATAAGGCTAACACGGAAGTCACGGCAGGGAAAGAGAATGCAATTGATACGTTAAAAGGTTTTGAAGCTATCGTCGATAAGTTGGGGCAGGTCCAATCAGGTATTGAGCAGATTAGTCATGCAGTCGAAGAAACGGCTAAAGGCATGCAGGCTGTAGTCAATAATGTGCAAAATATTAGCGCTGTCGCGCAAGAGACAAGCGCAAGCACTCAGACGGTAGCTGCAGCAGCAGAGGAACAGACCGCCAGTTTGCACGAGGTAGCCTCTAGCGCAGAGGCGTTGGCCAAAATGGCTACTGATCTAAACGAAATTATCCGTAAATTCAAGGTATAAGTGATACTACTGGAGTATTGCTGTTGATCGGTTGACGGCATAAACGAAAGCCAGGAGGCGCGATATAAAGCGTTACTCCTGGCTTTCGTTTGGTGTTATTTAAATAGGTCTATCTAACTGGCTGAATTTTTTTATTAAAACCAAGATCAATTATGAGAAATAACAAGGTACTATAAAGCACAAACTCGGCTAATTCTTCATATAATTCTTCGTTAGGTGCGAAGATTCCAAAACTGTAATGCTCGACGAAAGTAACAACAATTCCGGCACTAAATAAAATTAATAGTTCTAGCTTCGGCACAGTTCCATATTTTATCCAGTTTCGTATTTCTGATGGTAGTCCATGTTTAAATAATCCCCATAGGGTG
>Ga0316613_10000428_pt1 | contig 35316 bp, 35 predicted proteins | sample OWC_soil_day10_C_2_FD_207647 | JGI IMG/M metagenome (GOLD analysis project Ga0316613, IMG submission 207647) | Wetland soil microbial communities from Old Woman Creek delta, Ohio, United States - OWC_soil_day10_CT_b | ecosystem: Environmental > Terrestrial > Soil > Wetlands | place: USA: Ohio...
TGAATTCCATGTAGGCCCTTTTGCATAGAACAACGCCGACGATGGACTCGCCGGCGTCAAAAAAATTCAAATCAGACAGTCAATCAAACGACCGCTTCTTCCTTGACCGTTACCGGCTTGACCATGTTCTCGCGCGTCAACCCGAACAGCAACAGCAACGGGCTCGCCACCAATACCGACGAATAGATGCCGAACACGATGCCGATCGTCAATGCGATGGCGAAATAGTGCAGACTTGGGCCGCCCAGAATCAGCATCGACAGCACCATCATTTCCGTGGAAAGGTGGGTAATGATGGTCCGGCTCATGGTGGCGGTAATCGCGTTGTCGATCACCTCCGGCACGCCCTTGCCGCGCATTTCCGGCTTGCGGAAATTTTCGCGGATCCGGTCGAACACCACCACCGATTCGTTCACGGAGTAGCCCAGCACCGCGAGCACCCCGGCCAGCACCGGCAGCGAGAATTCCCACTGAAACAGTGCGAAGAAGCCCAGAATGATCACCACGTCGTGCATGTTGGCGATCACGGCCGACACCGCAAAACGCCATTCAAAGCGGATCGCCAGATAGATGATGATGCCGATACAGACCAGCAGCGTGGCAACAAGACCATGGGTAACCAGCTCCGAACCCACCGATGGGCCGATGAATTCAACCTTGCGCATTTCCACGCTGGCATCGTCTTTCTTCAGCTCAACCAGAACTTCATTGGAAAGCTGGGCCGAAGTCTTGCTCTTGATGTTGGGCAACCGGATCATGATGTCTCGCGTGGTACCCAGCGACTGCACCTGCGATTCGCCATACTTCAGCGCATCGACCCGCTCACGCACCTTGTTGGTCTCGGCCGCCTGCGCATAGCGCACTTCCAGTACCGTACCGCCGGTGAACTCCACGCCAAAGTTCAGGCCCTTGAAGATCAGGAAAAACACCGCGACGACAAAAGTCGCCAGAGAAATCGCCGTCGTGAGCTTGCCATAGCTCATGAACGGAACATCGCGCTTCATGTGAAAGAGTTCGATCATTTTTTTCTCCCGGCCTCAGACTGCAATCGAGGTCAAACGGCGACGGTAGCCGTAGATCAGGTCAACCACCCCGCGCGATACGAATACCGAGCTGTACATCGAGGTGAGAATACCCAGACAGTGCACCACGGCAAAGCCGCGCACGGCGCCAGAGCCAAAGATCAGCAGCATGACGCCGACGATCAGGCTGGTCACGTTCGAATCCAGAATCGTCGCCCAGGCATGCTCATATCCGGCGCTGATCGCCGATTGCGGCGGCATGCCATTGCGCAACTCTTCCCGGATCCGTTCGTTGATCAGCACGTTGGAGTCGATCGCCATCCCCAGTGCCAGCGCAATCGCGGCAATGCCGGGCAAGGTCAGCGTGGCCTGCAGCATCGACAGCAAGGAGAGCAGGAACAGCAGGTTGGTCGCCAGGCCCACGGCCGACACCACGCCGAACACGCGGTAATAGATCACCATGAACAGCGTGATCGCCGCGAAACCGTACAGCGTCGAATGGAAGCCCTTGGTAATGTTTTCCGCACCCAGGCTCGGTCCAATCGTGCGCTCTTCGGCAATGCTCATCGGCGCAGCCAGCGAACCGGCACGCAGCAGCAACGAAACATCATTGGCCTCCTGCACGCCCATCGAACCGGTGATCTGCACACGGCCACCGCCGATTTCGGCGCGCACCACGGGAGCCGTCACCACTTCGCCCTTACCCTTCTCAACCAGGATCATGGCAATGCGCTTGCCAATGTTTTCCTTGGTTAGGTCGCGGAAGATGCCGGCACCTGCGCTATCGAGGTTGATGTGCACAGCCGGCTGGTTCTGGTCATCGAATCCTGCCTGCGCATCATTGATGTTTTCGCCGGTCAGCTCGACTTCCTTGCGTAGCAGGATCGGGCGTGGTTTGCCATCGCTGCCGCGTTCGGTCATCAACTCAAATCCAACCGGTACGCGGCCACTGATCGCTTCGCTCAGCTTGGCCTGGTCATCCTCGACCAGCCGCACTTCCAGGGTGGCGGTGCGCCCGAGAATATCCTTGGCCTTGGCGGTATCCTGCACCCCTGGCAACTGCACCACGATGCGGCCTTCGCCCTGCTGCTGGATGATCGGCTCGGCCACGCCAAGTTCGTTCACCCGGTTATGCAGCGTGGTCACGTTTTGCGCCACGGCATCGGTCTTGAGCTGCAGCAATGCCTGTTGGCCGTAACTCACCACCACCTTGTACGTACCGCTTTCCTTGACATCGACCACCGCCAAGTTCGGCATGATCCGGCGAATGGCCTTGCCGGCGGCATCGACGGTTTCGGCATCACGCAACTGGATTTCTACCTGATCGCGCTCACGGCTGACACGGCCGTAACGGATTTTCTTTTCGCGCAATTCACGGCGCACTTCGCCTGCGGTTTTCTCCAGCGCCTTGTCAACGGCCGCCTTCATGTCCACTTCCAGCAGAAAGTGCACGCCGCCGCGCAGATCAAGACCGAGAAACATGGGCTTGGCACCCATCTTTGTCAGCCAGGAGGGCGAGCGCGAAAGCAGGTTGAGCGCAACGATGTAATCTTCGCCCAGACCAGCCTGGATCGCGTCCTTGGCCTTGAGCTGATCCTCGGTATCCTTGAAGCGCAGCTTGACCGAGTTGTTCTCGAACAAACTGTCATCCGGGGTGATACCGGCAGCCTTGACCAGTTCCTCGGCCCGCGTCAGCAAGCCGGCATCGGCCTTGATCGTGGCCCGGACACTGGAAATCTGGACGGCAGGACTTTCACCGAAGAAATTGGGCAGGGTAAACAGAAAAGCCGCGACCAGCGTCACGGCCATCAGGAGGTACTTCCACAGCGGGTAACGATTCATGGCGAACCCATCAAAATTGAAAAGGCGACCCGCACGAAGCCAGGCTTCGCGCGGGTCGCCGGATTGGGCTTACAAGCCAGCTTTTTTCAGAGTGCCTTCTTCGAGCTTGCCTGCGACTGCGCCGCGCTGAACAGTGATGTTCACACCGTTGGCAATTTCCAGGACATAGTAGGTTTCATCAACCTTGACCACGCGGGCGAGCATGCCGCTGGTGGTGACCACTTCATCGCCCTTCTTCAACGCGGCGAGCAGTGCAGCATGCTCCTTGGCGCGTTTTTGTTGCGGGCGGATCAACAGGAACCAGAACAGCACGCCAATGACAATCATCGGTGCCAATTGGATCAGAAAGCTGTCCGGCCCTGCCAGACTGGCAGCATGTGCGGGCGCAATAAACATGGGATATCCTTTAATTAGTTGGATTCGACGAAAATCAAAGCGGCTCATTCTAGCCGCAGCCACCACCAAAATCCACAACCGGCGACAAGTTTAGCCCGGATTGACTACGGCGGCGTTATGATTAACAACATCGGTGTGTACATCACCGCCACCAAGGAGACAACCATGCGCATCACCACCTCGGTTCTGGCCGGCATCCTGTTGGCCGTCATGACCGGCGCGTCTGCCGAACCATTGACCAACAGCCGGGCCCCTATCGAAGCTGAATTCCAATCCGACGTCGCGGTCTGCAAGGAACTTGGCAAGGCGGAAATGCCCGCCTGCCTGAAAGAAGCCACCGCCAAGAAAAAAGCCAGCTACGCAGATGTCTGGAAGAAACGCGATCCTGCCACGCAGACCCGCGTCTACTACGGCGACCTCAACACCAACAAGCCGAAAATCGAGAAGGATTACCAGGCCGACATCGCCTTTTGCAAGGAACTCGACAAATCCGGCTCGGCCACATGCCAGCGCGAGGCGTTGCAACGCAAAAAGCTCGCGCTCAAATCGGTCATGACCGCGCCCAAAGTACCCAATGCCGCCTGTGCAACGTGCGGCGCCATTACGCATGTCAAGGAAGTGGACAAGCCCGGGCAAGGCTCACTGGTCGGCCAGATTGGCGGCGGCGTGGTCGGCGGCGTACTGGGCCATCAGGTTGGCGGCGGCAGCGGGAAGACCGTGGCCACCATTGTCGGCGCAGTGGGCGGCGCCATTGCCGGCAACGAAATCGAAAAGCGGGTCAAGACCAACAAGTATTACGAAGTCGGTTTCAAGCTCAACAATGGCGATGAAAAAACCATCACCTTCGACTCGGACAGTCACGGCTTCAGGATTGGCGACAAGATCAAGTTCGAGAACAACCAGCTGATCCGCCAGTAACGGGTTCAGCCCAAATAAAAGCGGGCGGCCAGTGGCCGCCCGCTTTTATTCATTCCACTCAGCTTCAATCCACGCCGCGCGCCCGTTCCGCCGCAAAGCGGGTGGCATACGCCGCAAAGGCATCGGCTTCAATGGCCGAGCGAATCTCGCGCATCAGCTCCTGATAGTAGTGCAGGTTGTGGATGGTATTCAGTTGCGAGCCAAGGATTTCGCCGGCGCGGAACAGGTGATGCAGGTAGGCGCGGCTGAAATTGCGGCAGGCATAGCACTGGCAGGTTTCGTCCAGCGGGCGCGAATCGTTGCGGTACTTGGCATTCTTGATCTTGATGTCGCCAAAGCGCGTGAACAGCATGCCGTTGCGTGCATTGCGCGTCGGCATCACGCAATCGAACATGTCCACGCCCTGCCCTACGGCAAACACCAGGTCTTCCGGCGTACCCACGCCCATCAGGTAGCGCGGGGCATGGGTGGGCAGCTTCGGCGCGGTATAGGCCAAGATACGGGTGAATTCTTCCTTGGGTTCACCAACCGACAAGCCGCCAATCGCATAACCGTGGAAGCCAATGTCCTTCAATCCCGCCAGCGATTCATCGCGCAAATCCTCGTGCATGCCGCCTTGCACGATGCCGAACAACGCGTTGTGGTTCTGCAGCCGGTCGAACTCGGCGCGCGAGCGCTGCGCCCAGCGGTACGACAGGCGCATCGAATCACCGGCCTGCTTGCGGTCGGCCGGATACGGCGTGCATTCGTCGAAGATCATCACGATATCGGAATTGAGCACCGCCTGGATGCGCATCGATTCTTCCGGCGTCAGGAACAGCTTGTCGCCGTTGATCGGGCTCTGGAACTTCACGCCCTCTTCGGTGATCTTGCGCATCGCGCCCAGGCTGAACACCTGGAAACCGCCCGAATCGGTCAGGATCGGCTTGTCCCAGCCCATGAAGCCGTGCAGCCCGCCAAACGTTTCGATCACTTCCAGTCCCGGGCGCAGCCACAGGTGAAAGGTGTTGCCCAGGATGATCTGCGCGCCGATATCGTTCAGATCGCGCGGCGTCATGGCCTTGACCGTGCCATAAGTGCCAACCGGCATGAACACCGGGGTTTCGACCACGCCATGATTGAGCGTGAGACTGCCACGCCGGGCGGCGCCGCTGGTGGCCTTGAGTTCGAATTGCATGTTTTTCCTTTGTGCTACCGGAGACACAGTCCGGCGCGTTGATTAAATCAGAGCTGCTTTTCCAGCAGCATGGCATCGCCATAACTGAAGAAACGGTATTGCTGCGCGATGGCATGGCGATAGGCTGCCATGATCGTGTCATACCCTGCGAATGCGGCGACTAGCATCAGCAGCGTCGACTTGGGCAGGTGAAAGTTGGTGATCAGGCGATCGACCACCTTGAACTGATAACCGGGGGTAATGAAAATATCGGTATCGCCTTCGGGCTCGGCCAGCAATCCGTGCTGGCTCGATGCCTCCAGCGCGCGCAGGCTGGTGGTGCCGACCGCGATCACCCGCCCGCCGGCGGCGCGGGTTGCGCGAACCAGCGCATCGGTGGCCGCCGGAATGGTATAGCGTTCGTGGTGCATCGTATGCTCGGCGATGTTTTCCACTCGCACCGGCTGGAAGGTTCCGGCGCCGACATGCAGCGTGACAAACGCCGTATGGACGCCCGCGGCCCGGATTTTATCGAGCATGTCCTCGGTGAAATGCAGGCCGGCTGTCGGCGCCGCCACCGCGCCCGGATCGCGTGCATAGACTGTCTGGTAACGCTTGGCATCCTCGTCATCCGGGGTATGCGTGATATAGGGCGGCAACGGCAACTGCCCGGCGGCATCGAGGATATCGAGCACATTTTGCGTGCCGGCAAAACGCAGCAGGAACAGGTCGCCGCGCCGCTCGACCATTTCCGCCGGCCATTTGTCTGCGAAGATCAGCTTCGTTCCCGGCTTGGGCGCTTTCGACGCGCGCACGTGCGCCAGCGCGCAATGTGTATCGAGCACGCGCTCGACCAGCGCTTCGATCAGCCCACCGCTTTCCTTCTTGCCGAACAAACGCGCCTTGATCACCCGGGTATCATTGAATACCAGCAAATCGCCGGCACGCAAGAATCGCGGGAGTTCGCAAAAAAGCGTATCGTCTAATTCACCCCCCGCCACATGCAGCAAGCGGCTCGCACCGCGCACCTCGGGCGGAAACTGGGCGATCAACTGCTCGGGCAAAAAGTAATCGAAATCGGAAACTTGCATGAACCGCTCGTCAACTGAACAATCGGCGGATTATACCAGCCGCAGGCCGTGCCATACCGCGTCCGGATTAGCCCGATTTATCAGCATCCGCTAAAGTTCGACCGGTTTTTTCAGCGATTTTTCGCAGTTTTACATGCATTTTTCTGGACAAATCCGAACTGAGTGCGGCAAACTGCGCCGAATCGACAGGGCTATCAGGGTCTGTCTCTGCCCGTTTTCTTTTGAAGAAAGCCCGCCGAAACAAACTCTAGCAAAGGATAAATCGATGCCCAATACCCGCAAGATTCTGGTTCTGCATGGCCCGAACCTGAACCTGCTCGGCGTACGGGAACCCCAGCACTATGGTGCCGACACACTGGCCACCATCAACGCCCGTCTGGCCGAACTCGGTCAGGGATACGGGGCGCAAGTGCAGGCTTTCCAATCCAATCGCGAATACGAGTTGATTGAACGCATCCAGGCCACGCTAAGCGACGGCACGGATTTTATCGTCATCAACCCGGCGGCATTTACGCATACCAGCGTGGCCATTCGTGATGCGCTGGCAGCCACTAAAAAGCCCTTTGTCGAAGTGCACCTGTCCAATGTGCACGCTCGTGAAGCCTTCCGGCACCACTCGTATTTCTCCGACCTTGCCGTCGGCGTGATTTGCGGGCTGGGCGCCAAAGGCTATGAATATGCGCTGCGTTTTGCGCTCGAATACACCCCGAAAGCTGGCTAAAACCCGCATTCAAAAGAGGAGATCATTCCGGTATGGACCTGAGAAAACTGAAGAAGCTCATCGACCTGGTCGAGGAGTCCGGCATTGCCGAGCTTGAAGTCACTGAAGGCGAAGAAAAAGTGCGCATCACGCGCGTCAACAACAACGCCCCGACTTACATCCAGCAAGCTTCGCCGATGCAGTATCAGTTCCCTGGCGGCGCACCGGCAGCGCCTGCGCTTGCGGCTGCCCCCGCTCCGGCAGCCGAAGCAGGCAGCGGTTTGCCGGAAGGCCATGTAGTCAAATCCCCGATGGTCGGCACCTTCTATCGCTCCCCGTCGCCGGGCGCAGCGGCGTTTGTCGAGGTCGGACAAACTGTCAACGTGGGCGACACGCTGTGCATCATCGAAGCCATGAAGCTTCTCAACGAGATCGAAGCGGACAAGAGCGGCGTGATCAAGGCGATCCTGATCGAAACCGGCCAGCCGGTTGAGTATGGCGAACCGCTGTTTGTCATTGGCTAAATTCTGTAAGGCGTGAAGTGTGAGGCGCGAGGAGAAAGACTCTTGCCCCTCACACCTAACTCCACACCCCTCACGGAGTTAATCCATGTTTGAAAAAATTCTGATCGCCAACCGCGGCGAAATTGCCCTGCGTATCTTGCGTGCTTGCCGCGAAATGGGCATCAAGACGGTCGTCGTGCACTCCGAGGCCGACCGCGAAGCCAAGTATGTCAAGCTGGCCGATGAATCGGTCTGCATCGGCCCGGCCCCCAGCGCCCAAAGTTATCTGCACATCCCGGCGCTGATCGCCGCCGCCGAAGTCACCGAGGCCGAAGCGATTCACCCCGGCTACGGCTTTCTTTCGGAAAATGCCGATTTCGCCCAGCGCGTCGAGGAATCGGGCTTTGTCTTCATCGGCCCGCGTCCGGAATCGATTCGCCTGATGGGCGACAAAGTCTCGGCCAAGGACGCCATGAAGAAGGCCGGCGTGCCGTGCGTTCCGGGTTCCGACGGCGCACTGACCGACGATCCGCAAGAAATTCTCAAGATGGGACAGCAGGTTGGCTACCCGGTCATCATCAAGGCCGCCGGCGGCGGTGGCGGCCGTGGCATGCGCGTGGTTCACCACGAGGAAGAACTGCTGCGCGCGGTCGAAATGACCAAGTCCGAGGCGGGTGCCGCTTTCGGCAACCCCATGGTCTACATGGAAAAATTCCTGCAGACGCCGCGCCATATCGAAATCCAGATCCTGGCCGACCAGCACGGCAACGCCATTTACCTGGGCGAGCGCGACTGCTCGATGCAACGCCGCCACCAGAAGGTGATCGAAGAGGCTCCGGCCCCCGGCATTACCGATGCTCAGCGCAAACGCGTGGGCGAAGCCTGCGCCGAGGCCTGTCGCCAGATCGGCTATCGCGGTGCAGGCACGTTCGAATTCCTGTTCGAAAACGGCGAATTCTATTTCATCGAAATGAATACCCGCGTGCAGGTCGAACATCCGGTCACCGAACTCATCACCGGCATCGATATCGTGCAGGAGCAGATCCGCATTGCTTACGGCGAAAAGCTGCGTTTCGCCCAGAAGGATGTGAAGCTGCGCGGCCACGCCATGGAATGCCGGATCAACGCCGAAGATCCGCTCAAGTTCATTCCCAGCCCGGGGCGCATCACCACGTACCACGCGCCCGGTGGGCCAGGCATCCGGGTCGATTCGCACGTTTACCAGGGCTATTTCGTTCCGCCGAATTATGACTCGATGATCGGCAAGATCATCACCTATGGCGATACGCGCGAGCAGGCCATGGCACGCATGCGCATTGCCCTGTCGGAAATGGTGGTGCAGGGCATCCACACCAACATCCCGCTGCACCAGCAATTGCTGGTCGACCCCGGCTTCGTCAAGGGCGGCACCAGCATTCACCACCTGGAACACCGCATGCCGGAAATCCGGGTACTGCTGGAAAAACAGTCGTAATCCAGTAAGGGGCGAAGTGTGAGGGGTGAGGAGTAAAATCACCCTGAACATTTCGCCTTTTGCTTATACTCATCACACCTAACTCCTGGCTCCTCACTCCCCATGCCCTGGCAAGAACTCCGCATTACCGCCGATTCCACCCACGCCGAGGCGCTTTCCGATGCGCTGTTTGACCTGGGTGCCCTTTCCGTTTCGATCGAAGACGCCGCCGCCGGCACCGCCGACGAGAAACCGATCTTCGGCGAGCCGGGCGAGCCCGTCGACCAGCTCTGGGAAAAAAGCATCGTGGTCGCGCTGCTGGAAGAGAATACCAGTGCCGAGCTGATGGCCGCAGCGGCCGCCAACGCGGTGAAGATCGCCCTGCCGCCCTACACGGTCTGCACGGTCGAAGATCAAGACTGGGTGCGCCTGACGCAGGCGCAGTTTGACCCGATTCCGATTTCGGCCCGGCTGTGGATCACGCCGACCTGGCACGAATGCCCCGATCCAGCCGCCGTCAGCATCCAGCTTGATCCAGGCCTCGCGTTCGGCACCGGCAGCCACCCGACCACGCGGCTGTGCCTGAAGTGGATCGACGCCAACCTCAAGGGCGGCGAGACCGTGCTCGATTACGGCTGCGGCTCAGGCATCCTGGCCATCGCCGCGCAGAAGCTCGGCGCCGGCGCCACCGATGGTGTCGATATCGACCCGCAGGCGATGATCGCCTCGAAGCAGAACGCCGAGCAGAACCATGTCGGCATCGGCTTTTACCTGCCCGATGCCGCGCCCGAGGGGCAATACGACGTGGTGCTGGCCAATATCCTGACCAACCCGCTGAAGGCGCTCGCCCCGCTGCTGTCTGGCAAGGTGCGCAGCGGCGGGCGGATCGCGTTGTCCGGCATTCTGTCCGAGCAAGCCGAAGACGTAATGACCATCTACGGGCAGTGGTTCGATTTCGCCCCGCCGGCGGTGGAAGAAGGTTGGGTCTGCCTGTCCGGCACGCGAAAATGATCCGGAAAATGATCTAGAATCCACGCATGGACCATATCACTCGTTGCCCAAACTGTTCGACTGCTTTTCGGGTAACCGAGGAACAGCTTGCCGCCTATCACGGGCAGGTTCGCTGCGGGCGCTGCGCCCTGGTCTTCAATGCACGGGACTGCCTGCTTCCGCATCCTCCCGCCGAACCGGCTCCGGCCGCTTCGTTCAACGCGTTCAACGAACCACCCCAGACCGGGCAAGCCGATGAAATCGCGAACGAGACTGAAGCCACGGCAAACAGGGAAGCATCAGAACAAGCGGAAACCGCCAAACCCGGCACGGAAGCCTTCCCGGAAGAAGCACCCGATGCACTGATGGAAACCGTGCCGGAAACACCGGAACAAGTGATTCAAGCGCAAGCAGCGGGCTACCGACCGATCACGCTGCCCGAAGACGACGCTTTGTTCGCCCCGTTGGCCAAACCCCGTCACCGGGCGACGTGGATCGTGGCCACGCTGCTTGCCACGCTGGTGCTGTTCCTGCAACTGGTCTTTGCCTACCGGATGACGCTGGCCATGGAATTCCCGGCCTTGCAACCGCGCTTCACCCGCCTGTGCAACACCCTGGGCTGCAGCATGCCTTTGCCACGGCAGACCGAGTTGCTACGCATGGAGTGGTCGGAACTGACGTACGTGCCAGACCACCCCACCCTGATCCAGCTCTCCGCCACACTGCGCAACCTTGCCCAGTATGAACAGGCGCTGCCGTTGCTGGAACTGACCCTGACCGACAATCAGGAACGCGTGGTCGCCCGCCGCGTTTTCAAGCCAGCCGAGTACCTGAACAGCAATGAAAAAAATCGCCGCAGCCTGCCGGGCCACGACGAATTGCATGCATTCCTGCAACTGGAAACCAGCCAGCTCAAATCCACGGGGTATTCGCTGTACTGGTTTTATTAGTCCCTGCCGGAATCGAAACCGATTCAACCGCAGCCCGTTGTCCGCAGGATGAATTCAAAACGATCGGAATGACTGGCTGGTTTATTTGCCAGATTTGCCAGATTGATGAGACGAGTTGTTGCCGGTGAAGCTGCTTTGCACCTGGCTTGTTTTCGCCGGATTACGTTCCATACTGAACCATACAAACTTTACATATTGAGGAGTTTTCATCCCATGGCCACCGTCATGCTCAATGGAACCCCGGTCAGCGTTGGCGGCCGATTTCCCCGTGTCGGCGATATTGCCCACAGCTTCATGCTGGTCGATACCCAACTGCAGGATGTTCCGCTCTCCAAATTCTGGGGGCAGCGCAAACTGATCGCCATCGTCCCCAGTCTGGATGCCGCCATCGGCCTGACGATCGCTCGCCGGCTGGAAGCGCTGGCCTACGATGTCGACAATGTCGTGGTCATGATTGTTTCCGTGGATACGCCCTACGCGCTGTCGCGGATTGCCAGCACCGAAGGATTCCGCAAGATCCATCTGCTCTCCACCTTGCGCGGCCGCGATTTCCACAAGGATTACGGTGTCATGATCACCGATATCCCGCTTTCCGGCTTGATGACCACTGCCCTGATCACGCTGGATGTCAACGATGAGGTCCTGTTCGCCGAACTGGTCAAGGACATCAACTCCGAACCCAACTACCAGGATGCGCTGGCCCCCCTGCAGCCCGCCACGCACGAGTTATAAGAGATTCCGCATTCCCCACACAGCCGGCACCCGCCGGCTGTGTGGTTTTAAGCTTGCTGCCTTGCACTACATTCCTGATAATGGGAATTGCTATCAAGCAGCAATCAAAACAATTATGGAGATCCCCATGGCATCAACCACTCTCGGCGGCACCCCCGTCGCCCTCAACGGCACTTTCCCCTCGGTAGGCAGCAGCGCCAAAGCGTTCAGCCTGGTTGGCAAGGATCTGGCGGATGTCACGCTCGCCAGCCTCGCCGGCAAGAGGAAAGTGCTGAACATCTTCCCGAGCATCGATACCGGCACGTGCGCCACGTCCGTGCGCCGCTTCAATCAGGAAGCCGCCGCGCTGACCAATACCTTGGTGTTGTGCATCTCGGCCGACTTGCCCTTCGCCCAAGCCCGTTTCTGCGGTGCTGAAGGCCTGAACAATGTGGTGACCCTGTCAACCATGCGCGGGCGGGCATTCCTTGCCGACTACGGCGTGGAAATTGCCAGCGGGCCTCTCGTCGGCGTTGCGGCCCGCGCCGTGATCGTGCTGGATGAACAGGACAAGGTTCTCCACGCCGAGCTGGTGCCGGAAATCAAGCAGGAACCGGACTACGCCGCTGCGCTTAAAGCGCTGGCTGCGTGATCCTTCCTCTTTCCTGATAGAAAACAAAACGGCGGGATACCCCGCCGTTCAAATTGTTGGCAATCCTTCGCGAGCGCCAGCGAGGCCCTTCCTCCGGCGGGAGGAAGCGGGGATGGCGGGAATCGATCCAAACAGGCTGCGGGTGGCAGCGCAGGGTCAAATCGGTCGAGCTTGCTCGAGGGTGCCATCATCCCTGGAGACTTGCCACGTTGTCAGCAGCAAGCGCTAGCGAGGCCCTTCCTCCAGCGGGAGGAAGCGGGGATGGCGGGAATCGATCCAAGCAGGCTGCGAGTGGCAGCGCAGGGTCAAATCGGTCGAGCTTGCTCGAGCGTGCCATTCCTGGAGGCTTGCCACTTTGTCAGCAGCCTGAGTCTTGTTACGCACCGTCACGCTTCAATGAACCATATCAGTTAGAATAAAAAGCAAATCCTTGCTGGAGATCTTCATGCAGCAACGTGCGCTTCCCTTATTGCTTTTGACGCTTGCGCTGTCGGCGCAGGCACAAACCCGGTTGACCGTGCGCTTTGCCAATCCGTCCTGGAACGGCGTCAACATCCCGGCAGGCCAGCAGTGCCCGAAATACGGCGGCGCGGGCGCCACCCCCTCACTGAACGTGTTTGACCTTCCGCCCGGCACCGCGGCATTGATGCTGGAGTTTTCGGAAAAAGGCACGGCGCTCGACAACGGCGGGCTGGGCCGCATCGGCTATGCCGTGGGCAAGGGAGTCAGCAGCGCCCAGGTACCCTCAGCGCCCGGCAACAGCATGGTCTTGCCGAGCGGCTTTTTCCTTATCCGTACCCATCTGGGCGACGACAAGCCCGGGGCGTATCTCCCCCCCTGCTCGGGCGGCAAGGGCGCGCGCTATTTTCTTGTTGTTCGCGCACTGGATGCAGCGAACAAGGAGGGCAAAGTGTTGGGCGAAGGCCGCCTGGAGCTTGGCAAGTACTGACTATCGGCGCGCGCATGAAAAAACCCTTTGGTTACGACACCAAAGGGTTTTTGACATTTTCGGCCCGATGCCCGATCAGTTATCGCGATACCGTTTCATCAGCTGAACGTAGTTGTTGGCAGAATAGTTGAAGCTGGCCAGCTCTTCTTCGGTCAGCGCGCGGATTTCCCGGACCGGGCTGCCCAGGTAGAGAAACCCCGAACGCAGCACTTTGCCCGGCGGCACCAAGGAGCCGGCGCCGATCATCACCCGATCCTGCACGATTGCACGGTCCAGGATTATCGTTCCCATGCCGATCAGGCATTCACTGCCGATGGTGCAGCCGTGCAGGATCACGTTGTGTCCCACGGTCACGCGATCGCCGATCACGAGCGGCGCGCCCTGCGGATCGGATTCGCGCTTGTGCGTCACATGCAGCACGGAGCCATCCTGAATACTGGTTTGCTTGCCGATCCGGATGAAATTCACGTCCCCGCGTACGGCCACATTAGGCCAAACCGAGGATTCTTCCCCCAGAACCACATCGCCGATCACCTGCGCGCTATCATGCACCCAAGCTCCTTCAGCGAGTTGCGGCGTGATATCGCCAAATTTGCCAATTGCCATTATTGCTCCCTGCTTGTAATTTGTTACCGGTGCGCCCATTTGATCACTACGAAACTCCGCCCTATTTTACCCGAGGCCCTGCCCCATGACCGCTGCCGTAAATAATCCCCTCCTAGATTTCTCCGGATTGCCCCGTTACGCCGAAGTGCGTCCGGAACACATTACGCCCGCGCTGGATGCTCTGATTGAAACTTGCCGCGCCGCAGTCAGTGCCGCAGAACAAATCGGCAAGCCCAGTTGGGATAATTTTGTCAGCCCGGTTGAAAATGCGCTGGAACAGCTCGGCCGTGCCTGGGGCATTGCCGGCCACCTGGAAAGCGTAGTGAACACGCCGGAATTGCGCGAAGCCTACAACGCCAACCTGGGCCGCATCTCCAATTTTTATACCGAACTGGGCCAGAACGAAGCGCTGTATGCCGGCTACAAGAAACTGGCCAAAAGCGCCGAATTCAAGAAATATGCCTTGGCGCGCAAGACCATCGTCGAACACGCGCTGCGCGACTTCCGCTTGTCCGGCGCAGAATTGCCGCCCGAGCAAAAGGTGCGCTTCACCGAGCTTGCCGAGCGCCTGTCCGAGCTGACCAACCGCTTTTCGCAAAATCTGCTCGATGCCACCGATAGCTATGCCGCCTATATCGAGGATGAAAAACGGCTGGCCGGCCTGCCCGCCGACAATCTGGCCGCTGCACGCGCCGCCGCCGAGGAGGAAGGTCGCCCCGGTTACAAGTTCACCCTGAAAGCGCCCAGTTATATTCCGGTGATGCAGTATGTGCGTGACCGCGCGCTGCGCGAACAGATGTATACCGCGTATGTCACCCGTGCCTCGGAATTCGACCAGGCGCAATGGGACAACACGCCGCTGATCAACGAAATCCTGCAACTGCGCCAGGAAGCCGCGCAGATGCTGGGCTTCGCCAATTTCGGCGAGGAATCGCTGGCCACCAAGATGGCCGAATCGCCGGAGCAAGTTTTGCATTTCTTGCGCGACCTGGCCAAGCGCTGCCGGCCGTTCGTGATGAGCGATCGCAGCGAAATGAGCACCTGGGCCTACACCAACCTCGGCTACAAGCAACTCGAACCCTGGGATGTCGGCTTTGTCTCGGAAAAAATCCGCGAGCAGAAATACGCGTTTTCCGAGCAGGAAGTGAAGCAGTACTTCACCGAACCCACCGTGCTTTCCGGCCTGTTCCATCTGATCGAAACGCTGTACGGCCTGCGCTTTGAGCCAGCCGAAGCGCCGGTCTGGCATCCGGACGTGCGCTATTACGAACTGAAAAATGCCGACGGATCCCTCGTCGGCGGCCTGTATCTCGATCTCTACGCCCGCACCGCCAAGCAGGGTGGCGCCTGGATGAACGACGTGCGCGGACGGCGCAAGCTCGACGACGGCAGCATCCAGCCACCCGTCGCGCTGGTGGTCTGCAACTTCGCCAGCGGCGTGGATGGCAAGCCGGCCCTGCTGCCGCACGATGATGTAATCACCCTGTTCCACGAATTCGGCCACGCCTTGCACCACCTGCTTACCCAAGTGGACGAGCTGGGCGTTTCCGGCATCAGTGGTGTGGAATGGGATGCGGTCGAACTGCCGAGCCAGTTCATGGAAAACTTCTGCTGGGAATGGCAAGTGCTGCCCAAGATGACGAGCCACGCCGAAACCGGCGAAACCCTGCCCAAGGAACTCTTCGGCAAGATGCTCGCCGCCAAGAACTTCCAGAGCGCCAGCGTGATGCAGCGCCAGCTGTATTTCTCGATCTTCGACATGGAACTGCACCAGAAAATCGAAGCGCCGGCCGTGCAGGAACTCGCCGAAAAAATCCAGCAAGACCTCGCCCTGCTGCAGCCGCCGTTCTATAACCGCTTCCCGCAGAGCTTCAGCCATATCTTTGCCGGCGGCTACGCGGCAGGTTACTACAGCTACAAGTGGGCGGAAGTGCTCTCGGCCGATGCCTATTCCGCATTCGAGGAAGAAGGCGTGCTCAATCCGCAGACGGGCGCGCGCTTCCGCCTGGAAATCCTGGCGCGTGGCGGTGAACGTCCGGCACTGGAATCGTTCAAAGCCTTCCGTGGCCGCGAGCCTTCCATCGACGCGCTACTGCGCCATAACGGACTGGAAGACGGCCATCACGGCTGATCCTGCCGGCATAAACAAAAGTCCGTACTGCGATGGCAGTACGGACTTTTTTATCACCATTGACCGAAAGAACATCAGAACCGGATCAACCGCTTCTCGTCCGCCGCATGGCGCGCCAGCAAGCTCGCCGCCGTACTGAGAAATGAATCTTCGGCCGACACCAAACATGGTTGCTCGCCACGGATACTCGCGACGAAATCGGCAAAGCATTGCACCTCGGACAACTGCGGCAGGATTTGCTCGCCCGCCGCGTTCAGCAGATGGACTTCCCGGTTGCGCACTTCGATCACGCCGGCGCTGCCGACCACGCGAATCCGGTCGTCGTCATGGCTGGGCGCACTGGCCGGGCGCAGGTAATCAATGTTGACCGTCGCCGCGACCTCTCCGGTCATCTCGAACGCACACATCGCGCTGCTTTCCAGCTCGCCATGCCCACCATTGGCGCGGGTGGAGTGGCTGGCAAATACCGAGACGAATTCCTGCCCGCTGAACCAGCGCAACCAATCTATCGCATGGCTGCCGACCCAGGGAATCGTGCCACCAAACGAATCGCGCCGGGTATAGAAGGCCTCGCGCTGGCCCAGCCGGTACGATTTCTGCGCATGCAGCAGGCGCACCTCGCCGATCGCGCCGGCCTGCACCACCTGATGCGCCGTCAGGAACCACGGCTTGTAGCGGATGCCGAACATTGCCGCCAGATGCACGCCACTGCCGCGCCAGAGTTTTTCTAGTTCAGCCAGATCGTCAAGCGTGGTCGCGAGCGGTTTTTCCGCATACAGATGGATGCCCCGGCGCAGACATTCGGCATTGATCCGCGCGTGATCGCCGAAATGCGGATTCACCGCCACGATATCCGGCCGGGTTTCATCGAGCATTGCCTGCCAATCGGCAAAGCGGCGCGGGTTCAGATCGAGCTCTCGCAAGCGCGCTTCGAGCTTGCCGAGGTTTTCGCCGGCGGAACCAGGTGCCACCGCGCACAGATCGACCGCGATCCCCTGCGCCAAACCGCCCAGCACATAGTCAAAATGTCCGGCCCCGCCAATGATGCAAAGCTTCATGATTCACCTTTTATTTTCCCGCCACGCCGGCCGCCAGTATGCCACCGGCAATCGCCAGAAACACGCAGCCCAGCGCTTTCTCGATCAGCGCCACCTGCCGCAGCAGGAAACGCCGCACCGCGCCGTTACCCAACCCCAGCGCCAGCAACGCATCCCAGCCGAACACCACCGACACCATCCACACGCCGTAGAACACCCGCAGCGCCACGGGCGTACCCGGCGGCGTCGCCACGCTCAGCAGGCTGAAATAGAACAGCGCGTTCTTGGGATTGAGCAGCCCGGACAGAAACCCGGCGATGAAAACGGAACCGCGCGGCGGCGGCAATGCGGTCAGCCCCTCATCCAACGGCGCGCTGCGGCTGCTGCGCAGAATGCGCCAGCCGAGCCAGGCCAGATAGCCGCAGCCGAGCCACCTGATCGATTCCAGCAACAGCGGCGCCCGCTGCATCAGCGCCACGCCGGAGAGCGCGCAGAGCACATATACCGCGTTGGCCAGTGCAATGCCGGCGCTGGTCAGTACCCCGGCACGCGAACCGAAGCGCGTGGACGTGCGCAGCACCAGAAAAAAATCCGGCCCTGGGCTCAACAGCGCCAGAAAATGCGTGCCGGCAAGCAGCAGAAACAACTGGAAATGGCTCATGGTTTACCCCTTGTAACGTAAAGAAGGAACAAGGGTAAGGAAGGAGTGGCGGCGGGTATTGCAGGAAATTGCGGTGGGTGGGTGGGTGGGTGCTTTGCGTAGCCTGGATTAGCCGCAACGCGGCGTAATCCGGGTCGTCGAAGACGATGAGGTATAAATCATCAAAGGCCACCATTCGGCACAATTTGCATGCGCTCAGTGTCGTACTTGGTGACAGCAGCAACCCGGATTCTGCTTCGCGCCATCCGGGCAACTTGCTTTTACACTCACCCCATTAGAATCCGTTGCGCACTCATTAGAATAATTCTCGGAAGCTCTTTATAAAAAATGTAGTCATCTTCACCATCCATCAAAAGCTCTTCCAAAATCGGGTGATGAGTACTCATCATAAGTAACTCCTCAAACTCCGCAAGAATTTTTTTGTTCTGTATTGGTGATCTTGAAGGGACAACTATTTTATTAATTATCTCCATGCCATCATCATAAATCCATGGCATCTTTTCCCTATATAGACTTAGTGCAATTTTAAGACCAATCTTTGGATTTGGTGACATATGAATTAATTCATCAATCATCATCGGATTAATTCTTCGCCTTCTTCTTTTCCCCTCGGCGCGTGAAGATCTATCTATTCGAGATGGCAAATCCTGAAACATGACCTTAATCTCTTCAAATAATTTCGCTGACGAGTTTTCAATTTCATTCACACTAACATCCACTTTCGAACTAAGTGCTTTGGGTTCTGCTTTACCAATTCTGCCGAGAATATCAGAAACTTTTATTTTAAATTTTTCAACTTGAAACTTAATAGTATCTCTATCTGGCTCAGAGTTTGGTATTCTATCCACCAATTGAAAAACAAGCTTTGTTAAGGAATCTTCATCATCTCCACAGTTTTGAAACTGAGCAAACGGGCCAGTCGAGGCATCCTTTAATTGAATACCAAGCGCAACCCCAAGAATTGGAGTATCTAATTTCCCTTTTGCCATACCTGCTTCAAATAGAATCCATGGCCGGTTTACGCTGCGTTCAGTCAAGAGGCAAACAACATCAGAAGCACCTTGAATATTCTTGATTATTTCAGGGTACCATTCAACACCATATTCAATCCCTTGATTTCCTTTTCTATCAGATGTCCTGAAGGATTTTAGAACTCCAGCACTTACACTTTTCAATAAATTACTAAAGGCCTCCGCCAGTTCAGCATCCCGCGTATCATGACTTATAAATACCAATGGATTGGTAGCCTTATTTCCTTTTTCTTCCTTGGCTTCTTCCGACACATTAATCCCCTATAAAAATTAAAATAAGTGCTTAATTTTTAACACAAAAAATTTTATTACACTAACACCGAGCCAACCCACAGGTAACACCATTAAAACAAGTATACTCAGAAACAACACCAAAAATGCCGCGCCAATAAAATAATTACGGATTAAGTAACTTATCTTAACTGCACGAATAATGCCCAATCAGAAACAACCTGGTTAAAAAAAGGAACTGGCACAGCGGCCGCATTGGTAGCACAAAACCATTCCCCCTCTTATCCCCTGCCCCGATACCGCCCCGGCGTCACCGCCATCCTTTCCTTGAAACAGCGGCTGAAATGGCTCTGGTCGGCGAAGCCGGTCTGCAGGGCGATTTCGCTCAGCGGCAATTGCGTGTTCCTGAGCAGTTCGCGGGCGCGGTTGATGCGCAGGTCGAGCAGCCAGGCGTGCGGCGTCAGGCCGCAGGCGGCCTTGAAGCTGCGGATCAGGTGGTAAAGGCTGATACCGGCTTCCGCCGCGACCGCATCGAGGTTCAACGGTTCGGCATGGTTTGCAGCGAGGAATGCCTGCACGCGCGTGAGCCATTGCGCCGGCATCGGTTGGGCGACTTGCCAGTTTTGCGCATGACGGCGCAGCAGTTCTTCCAGCGTATGCGCCAGCAGGTCTTCCTTCAGTAGCGGATCGCGGTTGCTGCACAAGCCATCGGCCAGTTGACTCACCAGCAGGTAATCGGCCGGGTCGGTCAGGAGCGTGGGCAGAAGGTGCAGATCGTGCAGGGCTTCGTCGAGGATGCGCGCCAGCCCGCCGTTTTCCAGATAGATCATGCGGTAGGCCCAGCGCGCCTGCAGATCCGGGTTGCAGGCATGCACGGCGTTGGGCGGGATCAGCACCACCGAACCGGGGCCGATGGGGAAGGTCTGTGCCGCGATCTCGAAGCGGCTCATGCCGGCATCGACCAGCCCCAGGCTGAAGCCGGGATGGGTGTGCGGCTGGTAGCAGGCGCGGCTATCTTGCGCTTGGCGTACTTCGATATAGGGCAGCGCGGGATCGCGCCAGAAGCGGATGTTGCCGACAAGAAGCGGGCGCGACATGACTCAGTCTGCGGCTTTGGGAATCGGCCGTTTGGCCATCAGTCGATCCAGTTGCGCGGCAAAGGCCTGGCGGTCGGCCTGGCTGAACACCGGTGGGCCGCCGCTTTCGATGCCGCTGGCGCGCAGCGTATCCATGAAGTCGCGCATGTTCAGGCGTTCGCGGATGTTTTCCGGCGAGTAGCGTTCGCCCCGCGGATTAAGCGCAATCGCGCCCTTGGCGATCACTTCGGCGGCAAGCGGGATATCGGCAGTGATCACCAGATCGCCCGCCGCTGCGCGCTGGACGATTTCGTTGTCGGCCACGTCGAAACCATGCGGCACCTGCACGGCGCGGATTAACGCGGAACGGGGAGTGGCAATCAGCTGGTTGGCGACCAAAATCACATTGATCTGCCAGCGCTCGGCGGCGCGGAACAGAATCTCTTTGATCACCTTGGGGCAGGCATCGGCATCGACCCAGATTTGCATGACGTGTTCCGTTTAGCGCGGCCCGTTCTGCGCGAACTGCCCGGACGGGTTCCAGCTGAAATGCGCTTTCCACGCGCCATAAACCATGTCCGGATATTCCGCCCGGCCCAGGCTGCCGTTGTAGCGGCCCAGCGCGCGGAACAGGTCGCCGTTCTCGATATCGAGGTAATGGCGCAGGATGGTGCAGCCGTAGCGCAGGTTGGTGTTCAGGTCGAGCAGGTTCTGCTGATTATTGCCAATTTGGCGCACCCAGAACGGCATCACCTGCATCAGCCCGCGCGCGCCGACGCTGGAAATCGCATAACGGTTGAAGCCGCTTTCCACGTGGATCAGCCCCAGCACCAGTTGCGGATCGAGCCCGGCGCGCGTGGCTTCGTAGTGGATCGCGGTCAAGAGCTTGCGCCGCATGAATTCGTCCGGCACGCGCTTGGCGATGCGGCCGGACATTGCATCCAGCCAGGCTTGCGCTTCGGCCGGATTACGGAAAACCAGGCGCGGTTCGATCTGGTCGTTGATCGAGCGCTGCATCGCGGTTTGCACCGAGACCGACAGCGCTTCTTCCTTCTGCGCACCGGCCCAAGCCGGCGCAGCCAGCAGCAGGGCCAAAGCGAATGCGCGCGCCCGCATGGTTTAGTCGGCCAGCTTCTGGCGCAGGAAATCCACCGCGCCATCGAGCGCGATCTTTTCCATGTCGCCACCGCTGCGCGCCACGTATTCGATCAGCCCTTCGGCCAAGCCCTTGTCACCAATGGTGATGCGGTGCGGAATGCCGATCAGTTCCATATCGGCGAACATCGAGCCCGGGCGTTCGTTGCGATCGTCAAGCAGCACTTCGACGCCGGCGGCGACGAGCTTCAGGTAGAGCGCATCGGCGGCAGCGCGCACGGTTTCGGAGCGGTGGTAGCCCATCGGCACGATGGCCACGGTGAAAGGCGCCACGGCGGAAGTGAAGCGGATGCCCTTCTCGTCATGCCCCTGCTCGATCGCGGCGGCGACGATGCGCGATACACCGATGCCGTAACAGCCCATTTCCATGACTTTCTGCTGGCCGTCCTGGTCGGTGAACAGGCAGTTCATCGCTTCGGAATACTTGGTGCGCAGCTGGAAGATGTGGCCGACTTCGATGCCACGGCACAGTTCAAGCGAACCCTTGCCGTCCGGGCTCGGATCGCCGGCGACAACATTGCGGATATCGGCCACGATCTGCGGATCAGGCAGATCGCGCAGGAAGTTCACGCCGGTCAGGTGGTAGCCGGGCTTGTTGGCGCCGCAGACGAAATCGCTCATGGCAAACACGCTGCGATCGGCGATTACGCGCACGGAATCCGGGATGCCGACCGGGCCGATGTAGCCGGGGCGGCAGTTAAGCGCCGATTCCACTTCGGATTCAGTCGCGAAGCGGAACGTCGCCAGCCCTTGGATCTTGTTGGTTTTGACTTCGTTCAGGTTGTGATCGCCGCGCAGCAGCAGCAGGTGGAATATGCCTTCGTCGTTGACCACGGCAATGGCCTTGACGGTTTTGTCCAGCGGCAGCTTGAGGAACTCGGCCACGTCCTCGCAGGCGGTCTTGCCCGGGGTGGCCACTTCCTGCAGGTCTTCCAGCGCACGGGCGCGCAGGTGGGCCGGCGCCACGGCTTCGGCGAGCTCGACGTTGGCGGCGTAATCGGAATCCGGGCAGTAGGCCAGCAAGTCTTCACCGGCATCGGCCAGCACATGGAATTCATGGCTGCCGGAGCCGCCAATCGCGCCGGTATCGGCCGCCACGGCACGGAACTGCAGGCCCAGGCGGGTGAAGACGTTGGAATAAGCCTGGTACATCACGCCGTAGGTGGCTTCCAGGCTTTCATAGTTGGCGTGGAACGAGTAGGCGTCCTTCATCATGAATTCGCGCGCACGCATCACGCCGAAACGCGGGCGGATCTCGTCGCGGAACTTGGTCTGGATCTGATAAAAATTGATCGGCAGCTGCTTGTACGAACGCAGTTCGGAGCGCGCAATGTCGGTGATCACTTCTTCGTGCGTCGGGCCGAAGCAGAAATCGCGCTCGTGCCGGTCCTTGATCTTGAGCATCTGCGGGCCGAACACTTCCCAGCGCCCGGTTTCCTGCCACAGCTCGGCCGGCTGCACCGCCGGCATCAGCAGTTCCTGCGCACCGGCGCGGTTCATTTCATCGCGCACCACGGCTTCCACCTTGCGCATGATGCGCAAGCCCAGCGGCATCCAGGTATAGAGGCCAGAGCCCAGGCGCTTGATGATGCCGGCGCGCAGCATCAGTTTGTGGGAGATCAGCTCTGCTTCGGACGGAGCTTCTTTGAGGGTAGAAAGATAAAGTTGCGAGGTGCGCATGATGAAAACCTGCTGAAAATTCGGTCAAACCGGGATTATATCGTGTTACGCCGCAGCATCTGCATCCGCAGCCTGTTTTGCCGCGAGCTCGGCTCGCTTGGCGGCGATCTTCGGCCGCAGCAGATTCATCATCACCACGTCGCGCGCCCACATCAGCAGGAACAGCCAGCCCAGCAGGATCACCATATACAGCATGGAATTGTTGCGCACATCCGATGCGTACATTTGCAACAACGGATTCAAGGCGTAATTGACGCTACCCAACACCACGCCCAGCAGCACCAGCGTGGAGATCGAGCGCTCTTTCAGGAAGGTGCCGCGCAGCATGGCGCGGCGTTCCCATTTCGAGAGGCCGGCGAGTTCAGGGACATCTTCGGAGCGAATATAGAAAGTCATGGTCACAAGGGGGGTGAGATAAAAGGGTTCCAGTTTCCGGGGCATCCGGCGGTTTGGCAAGCCCTCGAAAACAAATACGGCCCGGTGCATCAAGCCCCGGGCCGTATTCATGTTGCTTCGACGATCACTGAAAAATCAGTGCGTCACCTCAGGCGTACTGGCGGGCAGTCGCCTTGGCGCCCTGCGCTTGCAGTGCATCGGCTGCCTTGCGGATTTCTGCCACCACCTGCGGGTTGGTTGCCAGCGCTTCCGGGAAGATTTCACGCACGGCCAGCAGTTTTTCCAGCAGCTTGGCATTGTCGCCAGCGCTTTCTGCTGCCAGCGCGGTCAGGCGCTCGGCCATCGGATCGCTAACAGTATAGGCCTGGCCCGATTCGGACTTGCACAGCAGGAAGCGCATCCACGCAGCCACGGCCAGCGCCAGGCGGCTGTACGATTGGCCAGCGGCAATGCGGTCGGCAATCGTACCCAGAATGCGCGGGGGCAGTTTCAGGCTGCCGTCCATCGAAATCTGCGCAGTCTTGTGCTTGAGCGACGGGTTAGCATAGCGCGCCAGCAACTGGTCACGATAGGCCTTGCGATCAAAGCTGTCCGGCACGGTGAGGGTTGGGGCGATTTCCTGGTCCATCATGTTGCGGATCAGGTTGAAGACATCCTGATCGGCAATCGCTTCGTCGACGGTTTCAAAGCCGGCCAGCATCGACAGGTATGCGATAGTCGAGTGCGTGCCGTTGAGCATGCGCAGCTTGGCCAGCTCGTACGGAATCACGTCGTCGACCAGCATCGCGCCGACTTTTTCCCAGGCCGGGCGGCCCATGGCAAAGTTGTCTTCAATCACCCACTGGCGGAAGGCTTCGCACGGCACCGGCCAGGCATCAACGACGCCGAGCGCCTTGACGGCGGCTTCGCGCTCGCTGTCGGTCGTGGCCGGGGCGATGCGGTCAACCATGGTCGAGGGGAAGCGCACTGTGTCGGCAATCCATTTCGCCAGGTCTTTATCGACGGCATCGGCGAATTGCAACACCACGTTGCGCAAAATCGTGCCGTTGTGGGCGAGGTTATCGCAGGACAGCACGGTGAACGGGTTGTTCTTGCGGTTCTTCAGTGCCCAAACCAGGTAGCCCGGTGCGGTCTTGGGTTGATCCGGATTGGCCAGATCATGCTGAACGGCCGGGTTGTTGAAATCCAGCCCACTGGTCTTCGGATCGTAGCAGTAGCCCTTTTCGGTCACGGTCAGCGACACGATCTTCACTTGCGGGCTGAGCAGCAAATCCTTGAGTTCCTGTTGCTGGCGCGGTGCGACGATCACTTTCTTGATCGAGCGGATCACCTGCGCTTTTTCCCCGTCGCGATCGCGCACCAGCACGCTGTACAGGCAATCCTGTTCCTGTAGTGCAGCCTGCATCGCAACATCATCAAGCAGCGTCACGCCGCAAATCCCCCACTCGCCACCGGCCGCCAGCATGGCTTCTTCGGTGTAGATCGCCTGATGCGCGCGGTGGAAGTTGCCCAGACCGAAATGCACGATGCCGATGGCTGGATCGCCCAGCTCCTTGTCGAACAGATGCTTCTTCAGATTGGACAATTGCGTGCGATTCAGACGGGGAAGTTTTGCATCCATGATTGGGCTCCTGTTGGATTTGGCGACTGATTGATGAACTCAAAAAAACACTTGAATTCCACTGGTATATTAGTATATGTTGTTAGTTATAACAAGACTACAAAATTTCTGAAGCTGGTCTTCTTGGTAGTTTGAAAGAGATCATTTGTAAACAGGAATTGGCAATGTGCGCCATGTTTTCAGATAGCGCGGCATGCCAAAAAAGAGGATCAAAGATCCCGGGCAGTACTGACTAGCAAGTAAGCAGTTGGCAACAATTTTGTTTCCTTAACTACGCAGCAGGAGAGAATAAATGGTTCGCTTCAACGGAAAAATCGCTCGCATTGTCGCCCTGACCGCCGCCGCCCTGGCTTGTTCCAGCGCGCTGCAAGCCGCCGACATCACCCTGAAACTTGGCCACATCGCCAACGAAGAAAATTCCTGGCACAAAGGCGCCGTCAAATTTGCCGACGAGGTCAAGGCACTGACCAACGGCAAAGTGGAAGTCAAAGTCTTCCCGAACGATGCGCTCGGCAAGGAAATGGACTTGATCAACGGCATGCAACTGGGCACCGCCGATATGACCATTACCGGCGAATCACTGCAAAATTGGGCACCCAAGGCAGCCCTGCTCGCCATTCCTTACGCATTCAAGGACATGGCCGAGATGGACAAGGTCGTGAATGGCCCGCTCGGTGAAGACATCAAGAAAGAAATCACTGCCAAAGCCAAGGTCATCCCGCTGGCCTATTTTGCCCGTGGCCCGCGTTACCTGACCTCGAAGAAACCGATCAAAACGCTGGATGACGTAAAGGGCCTGAAGATGCGCGTGCCGAACGTGCCGGTCTTCGTGCAGTACTGGCGCGCAGCCGGGGCACAGCCGACTCCGATGGCATTCGGCGAAGTGTTCACCTCACTGCAGACCGGTGTGATCGATGCCCAGGAAAACCCGCTGGCCCTGATCAAATCCGCCAGCTTCTTTGAAGTGCAGAAGTACGTGAACCGCACCGAGCACGTTCGTTCCTGGATTTACCTCGCCATTGGTGAACGGTCTTTCAACAAGCTCAATGCCGACCAGAAGAAGGCCGTGCAGGAAGCCGCCAAGCGCGCACAAGCCTACGAGCGCGAGCTGATGCTGGCTGACGAGAAGAAACTGGAAGCCGAACTCAAGGCCAAGGGCATGACCTTTGTCGATACCGATCAGGCCGCCTTTGCCAAGAAGGCCAAGGAAGCCGTGATGGCATCGGTGAAAGACGAGCTGAAGCCCGCCGTTCAACAGCTGTACGCCGACTAAGTCTGCGCAGTACCCGGACCGGCTGTCACCCGCCGGGCCGGGCAATTCTGTAGATCGAGAGGAACAAGAAATGGTCGGATTTTTGAAAACCCTGGAAAAACTGATCAAGTGGGCCATTTTTCTGGCTTTCGCACTGATGATCGTCGCCGTGGTCGTGCAAGTGGTTGCGCGAACCTTCATGTCGCAACCGCCGCTCTGGACGGAAGAAACTTCACGCATCGCCCTGCTCTACATCTTGGGCCTTGGCGTCGGCGCTTCCGTGCTCACCGGCGATCTGGTCAATGTCGATCTGGCGTTGATGGTCATGCCCAAGCCGGTACGGCGTGCCTGCGAGCTGGTTTCGGCCGCGCTGGTTTGCGCATTTGGCTTCATTCTGGTTCCGGGTTCGTGGGAGTTTTTCCAGCTGGGCGCCATGCAAAGCTCGCCGGTACTCGATATCACGATGGATTACATCTACGTGACCATGCCGATCTTTTCTTTGCTGCTCGGCGTATTTGGCCTGCTGAAATTTATTGAAGTACTCAAAGGCGTGCCAGATCCCGAATTCACCCCCCACTCACCGACCGAGGTCTGACATGGGAATCACCATTCTGTTTGGCACTTTCCTGTTGTGCCTGGTCATCGGCGTACCTGTCGCCATTTGCCTGGGTGTTTCATCCGTCGCCTACCTGTTTTTCTATGCCGATTTGCCGCTGGTGGTCTTCCCGCAAAAAATCTTTGCCGGGGTCGATTCCTTCGTGCTGCTATGCATTCCCGGCTTCATCATGGCCGGCAGCCTGATGAACGGCGGTGGCATCACCGACCGCATCATCCGTTTTGCCAGCGCCGGCGTGGGCTGGATTCGCGGCGGGCTGGGATTGACCAACGTGGCGGGTTCGATGCTGTTCGCCGGCATTTCCGGCACGGCCGTGGCCGAAGCCGCATCGATCGGCGCGGTGATGATTCCCGGCATGAAAAAGGAAGGCTACCCGGTCGCTTTTGCAGCTGCGATTACCGCTGCCGCTTCGACCGTCGGCCCGATCATTCCGCCCAGCGTACCAATGATCATCGTCGGCGCCCTCAGCGGCGTATCGGTTGGCCGCATGTTCATGGCCGGTGCCATTCCGGGCATTCTGCTCGGCGTTGGCATGATGATCGTTTGCTACGTGCTCGCGGTTAAAAACAACTACCCGCGCCAGGCATGGCAAGGCTGGAAGGAATTGTGGCATTCGTTCCTGGGCGCTTTCTGGGCCCTGATGCTGACCGCCCTGATCATTGGCGGCCTGCTCAGCGGCGTGGTCACTCCGACCGAAACCGCCATTCTTGCCTGTGTATATGCCTTCGTGGTCGGTGTCTACATCTACAAGGGCATTACCCTGCGCGATGTGCCGAAGATCATGATCGACAGCGCGATCACTTCTGCCGCATTGCTGGCGCTGGTCGGCATCGCCAATGTGTTCGGCTGGATCATGGCCGCGGAAGAGATTCCGCAGACCATCGCCAAGGGCATGCTGTCGATCACCGACAACAAGTATGTGATCATTCTGCTGATCAATATCCTGTTGCTGATCGTGGGCATGTTCATGGAAACCATTGCCGCGCTGATCATCCTGTTTCCGGCGCTGCTTGCCGTGGCAACGGGCGTGGGCATTGATCCGGTTCACTTCGCCACCTTTGCCGTGCTGAACCTGATGATCGGCCTGACAACGCCGCCGGTGGGTGTTTGCCTGTTCGTGTGCGCGAATATCGCCAAAACCCCGCTCTCTGCGGTGATCAAGGCCATCTTCCCGTTCCTGGTCGGCAACATCATCGTACTGTTCCTGGTGTCCTACATTCCGCAATTGTCGCTGTGGCTGCCCAACCTGCTGTTCGGTGTGGGAAAATAAGCCTCATTGCAAATACGCCCCCGGCCACAAGCTGGGGGTGTTTCTTGATAAACAGTTACTGGCCACCATGAAAAAACCTTCCCTGACCTCGATTGTTCCCGGCGCATCCGCCGGCCAGCAAATCTACAAAGTGCTGCGGCAGTTCATCGTGAATTGCACGTTCGCGCCTGGCGAATCGATCTCGGACAAGGAAATTTCCGACATGTTTGGCGTCTCGCGCCAGCCGGTGCGCGATGCCTTCATCAAGCTTGCCGAAGCCGGGCTGATCCAGGTCTTGCCCCAGCGCGGCACCTTCGTCAGAAAAATTTCATCGCGGCAGGTTCGCAATGCGCGCTTCATTCGCGAAGCCGTCGAAACCGCGATTGTCGAAAAAGCCGCAGAATGCATCTCCGAGGCCGATCTGCTGACGCTCGACGCCATTCTGGCCAGGCAGCGCCTGGCCGCCCAGAACAACGACGTCGGCCAGTTCCTGACGCTGGACGACGAGTTCCACTACACGCTGGCCAAGTCGATCGATTGCATCGAGGCTTGGGAAATGATCGAAAACATCAAGGCGCAGATGGACCGTGTCCGTTTCCTGACCCTGCCCGGCATCTCTCCGATCGAGAAAATGACCGATCAGCACCAAGCCGTCATCGAAGCGCTGCACGCGCACGATCCGGCCCAGGCCCGTGAGGCAATGCACACGCACCTGCGCGAGATGATTTTCACCTTCAAGCCGGCATCGCAGATTCATCCGGAATGGTTCGAGGACGACTGACGTAAATCACCCCGCGTCCACGGCAGGTTTGGCACAATAGCCAACTTGCCGCCACGTGGGCAGCATCAGTTCAGGAATCACGCCGCAGTGCCCGACGTTTTCAGCTTCACCCCCATCGGCCATCTGGCCACCCCCTTCCCGGACAAGTTCGGCATTCCGCGCCAGCCCAGCCTTGCGCCGCATGCCATCGGCAGCCTGCGCCTGCTGCCGCCGTTCGACCGGCCGGAAGCGGTGCGCGGGCTGGAAACGTTTTCGCATGTCTGGCTCACCTTCGTTTTTCACCAGACCGCGGATGGCTGGAGTCCCACCGTGCGCCCGCCACGCCTGGGCGGCAACAAGCGCGTTGGCGTATTCGCCAGCCGCGCACCGTACCGACCCAACCCGATCGGACTGTCGCTGGTGGAACTTGCCGGCGTGGAAACGGTCGATGGTGTGGTCTTGCGTTTTCGCGGCGTGGATCTGGTCGATGGCACGCCGATTCTGGATATCAAGCCCTATATCCCGTTCGTGGAAAGCCTGCCGCAGGCGCGCGGCGGTTTTGTCGATGGCCCGCCACCGCGACTTGCCGTGCACTGGTCACCCCAGGCCGAAGCCGCCTGTAGCGCTGCACAGCAAAAATACCCCGACCTGCATTGGCTGATTGAAGAAGTGCTGGCCCAGGACCCGCGTCCGGCGTATGCCGACGATCCGCAGCGCCAGTATGGCGTGCGGCTTTATGAATTCGATATCAAATGGCGCTGCAACGGCACGACTGCCGTGATTGAAGCGCTGGAGTGGATGGAATGAAAAGACGTTTATTGCTTGGCCTGCTGCCCATCGTACTGCTCGCAGCCTGCCAGACCGCCCCGACCCCGCCCGTACAGGACAAGCCGCTGCCCCGGCTGAAGATCGGCCTCGCGCTCGGAGGCGGTGCAGCCAAGGGTTTCGCGCATATCGGCGTGATCAAGATGCTCGAAGCGCAAGGCATCAAGCCGGACGTGGTCAGCGGCACCAGCGCAGGTAGCGTCGTCGGCGTGCTCTACGCCAGTGGCCTAGATGCCTTTGCCCTGCAGGAGCGCTCGTTCGCGCTCGATGAAACCCAAATTCGCGATGTCAGCCTGTTTTCGGGCGGCCTGGTCAAGGGCGAAAAACTGCAGAATTATGTGAACGACCTGCTGCAGCACCGGCCGCTGGAAAAACTCGGCAAACCGTTCGCGGCAGTGGCCACCGAACTGGAAACCGGCCGGCGCGTGGTGTTTGTTCGTGGCAACAGCGGCCAGGCCGTGCGCGCTTCGTCGAGTATTCCCGGCGTGTTTGAACCGGTTGCAATCAGCAGCAAGCGCTATGTCGACGGTGGCGTGGTCAGCCCGGTGCCGGTCGATGCCGCGCGTGAACTCGGCGCCGATTTCGTGATTGCCGTCGATATCTCGAAAAAAGCCAGCGATGGCGAAGCGAAAAACATGCTCGGGATCGTCAACCAGTCCATCGCGATCATGGGCCAGAAGCTCGGCGAACAGGAACTCGCCCGCGCCGACGTGGTCATTCGTCCCAAGGTTGGCAAGATCGGCGCCACCGATTTCGACCTGAAAAATATCGCCACGCTGGAAGGCGAAAAAGCCCTGATGGCGGCGCTGCCGGAAATCCGTCGCAAGATGGCCGAGAAACAAAAAGCGCTGGCTATGCATTGATAAGGAATCCCGCCATGGAACGCCTCTGCCCCGCCTGCAACACCGTGCTTGAGTATCAGGTCGATCACTGGCATTGCAGCCAATGCCGCACTGATTACCGCCTGCGCGGCCTGTGCAATACCTGTGGCACAGAACTGGAACACTTGGCCGCCTGCGGCGCGAGCAACTGGTTCTGCCCGCAGTGCAACGAACTCAAATCCAAATCCGCCGTACAGACCGAGCTGGTCGTTATCTCCTGAAACAATACGCCGCCCATAAAAAAACCGGCGTGGGAGGGACGCCGGCGAATTTGAGGAGGAAGTGTCACTTTCCGTGACTATTACGATAGATCAGAACGTCAACTGCACCTTCATCTGCGAGCGGCGATCCGAGGCCAGCTCGAAAGCTTCCACGGCGCGCTCGACCGGCAGCGTGGCGGTGATGATCGGCTTCACGTTGATGCGGCCTTCCTTCAAGAGGCGCGCGGCCAGCGCGTATTCGGTATCGAAGCGGAATGCGCCGACCAGGCTGATTTCCTTGCCGACGATCACGCCGATCGGAATCGGCACATCGCCGGTCACGCCGACCTGCACGATGATGCCGCGCGGGCGCAGCGCCGGGATCACATCCTTCAACACCGCGCCCACGCCGGTGCATTCGATCGCCACGTCGAAATAGCCCTTGTCGGCGGTGAACTCGTCCGCTTTCAGGCCCGGCTCGACCGAGACATTCACGGTGCTGGTCGCACCCATTTCGACAGCTTTGGCCAGTGCCGCATCGTGCAGATCGGTCGCGACCACTTCCAGTGCGCCGGCATAACGTGCGGCAGCAACGACCAAGGCGCCGATCGGGCCGGAACCCGTCACGAGCACTTTCTTGCCGGCGAGATTGCCGGCCTGCTTGACCGCATGCAGCGCGACCGACAGCGGTTCGCAGCAAGCCGCTTCGCCCAGCGAGACTTCATCGCCGACCGGCTCGCACTGGTATTCCTCGGCCACGATCAGTTCGCGGAACGCGCCCTGGCTGTGCGGGGTGCGCATCGCGCTGCCGTAGAACCACATGTCGAGACAGTGATGGTGTTCACCGGCCTGGCAGAACTTGCACTTGCCGCACGGACGGCTCGGGTTCAGCGCGATGCGGTCGCCCGCCTTGACGCGCGTGACCTTGCTGCCGACGGCTTCGACGGTGCCGGCAACTTCATGGCCAAGCACGATCGGCTGCTTGACGCGGACGACGCCAAAGCCGCCATGCAGGTAGTAATGCAGGTCGGAGCCGCAGATACCGCCGGCGCCGATGCGCACCAGTACCTGATCTTCGCCCATCTCGGCGACGGGCACGTTTTCAATATGCAGATCTTTTTCTGCATGCAATACGCAGGCTTTGGCTTCCATTTTTGCTCCTGAATAATGAATTGAATCAACTGTCGAATATCCGGGAAGGCTGCCCCAGGCTGCGAGAATCCGCGCCAGAGGCAGGTCAGTCGGCTTTTACAGGAAGCCGATGGACAACCACGGGAAAACGATCAAGAGAACCAGCGCGACGAACAGCGCGGTCAGGTGCGGCCAGACATGACCGATCGCCTTGTCCGGTGCAACGCGACCCACGGCACAGGCCGCATAGAAGCCGACACCGAACGGCGGCGAGAACAGGCCCAGACCCATCGAGAAGATAGCAACCATCGCGTAGTGAACTTCATTTATCCCCATGAGCCGCGCAATCGGGAACATCAGCGGCCCGAACAGCACGATGGCAGGAATACCTTCCAGCACACTGCCCAGCACCACGAAGGCGACTGCGGAAATCAGCAGGAAGCCCAGTTTGCCGCCGGGAACGGTCGTCATGGCTTCAACCAACTGATGCGAGAAGCCCGATTGGGTCAACGCCCAGGACATGGCCGTGGCGCAGCCGACGATCAGCAGAATCGCACCCGACAGCGAAGCGGTATCAACCAGCATCGGATAGATCTTGCGCAGATCGAACTGACGGTAGACCAGCGGGCCGATGATGATGGTGTACACCACCCCAATCGTCGAAACCTCGGTCGCCGTTGCCACGCCTTCCACCACCGCGGTACGGATCACGAACGGCAAGGCAATCGCAGGGATCGCATAGATGAGAGATTTCCAGATCACCTTGGCCGGCGCGCGTTTTACGCCTTCCATGTTCTCGTTCTTGGTCTGGAAAAACACCACCACACACATGCACAACATACCCACCACAGCCGGCAGCAGACCGCCGGTAAACAGAGCGGCAATCGATACGCCGGTCACCGAACCCACAGCAATCAACACCAGGCTAGGCGGAATCGTTTCGGACATGGCACCGGAGGCGGACAGCAGACCGATCAGATCGCCTTCCGAGTTGCCGCGCTTTTTCATTTCCGGGAACAGCGCCGGGGCAACCGCGGCCATATCGGCCACCTTGGCACCGGAAATACCGGAAACCAGATACATCGCGCCCAGCAACACATACTGCAAACCGCCGCGCACGTGTCCCATCAGGGCCACCAGGAAGTTGATCATGGCACGGGCAAGACCGGCCATTTCAATCAGTGAGCCGAGGAAAACAAACAGCGGCACGGCCAGCAGAATCAGCGGCGACATCCCTTCGGTCATGCGGTTTGGCATGATCGAGAGCGGGGTCGTGGTGGAGAATGCCAGATAGCTCAGCGTTGCCAGGCCAAAAGCAAAGGCAATGGGTACCCCGAGCAACACGCACGACAGCACGATCGTGACAAAGAAGATGATCAAGTTGACGTTGCCCAAAGTGGCAAAGAACGGCGCGCACAACCACAGCACCGAACCGATGACAGCCACGATACCAACCGTTCCGGCCAACTGCTTCCATGTGGCATGTTCAAACAGTTTTTCAACCGCGGTAACGAACATCAGCACAACGCCGACAAGGACCGCGCCCACGCGCCAGCCTTCATTGATTTCCATGGTCGGCGTGACCACGATCAGGCTCTCTTCCAGGTATTCGAAAGCCGGGTGCATCACGAACAACAGGAAGGTGGAGGCCAGCACCATGCCAAATACTTCAATCCAGGCACGTGTTTGCGTCGACATTTTCTGGACAAACGTGGTCAAACGCATGTGCGCACCACGACGCAAGGCAATCACCGAGCCGAACATGGCCAGCCACAGGAACAACAGGGAGGCCAGTTCATCCGTCCAGATCAGCGGGTGACCGAAGAAATACCGTGCCGAGGTCCCCGCAATCAAAACACCAATTTCAACCAGAACCAGAATGGCTGCACAGGCTTCTGTGACTGTGGCCAACATTTTTCCGAACTTCACGAAACCCGGCCTGGTCGTCTCGGACGGCGGGGAAGCAGCTATTTCATGCATGATATGCTCCGAAGCAAAACTAAATTTAATGCCTGAATTTTTGAATCACATACTGCGAAAACGAATTATGTCTTCATGACCGGCCCTGCCTTACCGGCAGGGCCGTCACGGAGTTTCGATTGCCCCGATGATGATGCAATCTTGTTACAGCGATTTCCGACTCAATAAATCACAGCTTGCCGGAATACTTTTCCAGGGTTGCCCAGGCTTCATCGCCATACTTGGCCTTGGTTTCCGTGTAGAAACCCGCTGCCTTCAGGGCATCGATGAACGGCTTCTTGTCCGGATAGTTGAATACCATGCCCTTGGCCTTCAATTCGGCTTCGAGGTGGGTATTCAGCGCGGCAATGTCGGCGCGTTGCTTGACCGCGGCGGCATTGAGGTTCTTCGAAATGATGTCGCGAACATCCTTGGGCAGACCGTTCCAGAACTTGAGGTTCGTGAACATGAAGTGACCATCCCAAGTGTGGCCGGTCATTGAAACGTACTTCTGGGTTTCATACAGCTTGGCGCTCTGGATCAGCGGCAGCGGGTTTTCCTGGCCATCGACGATCTTGGTCTGCAGCGCGGAATACAGTTCGCCAAAGTTGATCGAGGTCGGTGCGGCGCCCATGCTCTTGAACATGGCAATCCAGAGCGGAATGCCCGGCACGCGGATCTTGAAGTTCTTCAGATCAGCAGGCGCATTGATCGGCTTGGTGGAAGTGGTGATGTTGCGATAGCCGTTGTCCAGCACCTTGTCGAAGGTATACAGATTGATGCCTTCGAGCTTGTTGTGAACATACTTGCCCAGATCGCCGTCCATGGCAGCCCAGACTGCGTTGTAGTCCTTGAACGCGAAGGCCACGCCATTGATGCCGGCAACCGGAACCATGGATTGAAGGTTGGTGCCTGCGGTCGACATGAATTGCAGTGCGCCGGAACGAACCTGCGAAATCATGTCCGGCTCGCTACCCAGCGTGCTTTGCGGGAAAACCTGGATCTCGATGCGGCCGTTCGATTCCTTCTTGATCGCCTCGGCGGCTTCCTTGATGCGGGTAGCGCCCGGATGATCGGTCGGGAATGCGGTGCCGTACTTGAACTTGTACTGGGCATCTGCGGCAACGGCCGAAGTGGACGTTACGGCGAAAGCCATGGTAACTGCCGCTGCAACGCCAACAGTGAGCTGGCCGAATTGTCTGCGCGAAATACTCATCTTCAACTACCTCCGATGTGATTGATCACTTATTCAAGGTGGCGTCTGCCACCTACACTTGCGTGTTCTTCCTGGCAGGCTTTGACTGAAACCGCCAGGACCCTGCCCCGCGCGCCCCGTCTGCAACAGGGCGCGCCGGTCAATTCCTGCTTACCAGTTCCACAGCGTGCCATCTTCCAGACGCGCCACCGGCAGGTAGGCCGGCTCGTACGGGTACTTCTTGGCCAGCTCTTCGTCGATCTCGATGCCCAGACCCGGCAGCTCGCCCG
>Ga0316613_10000430_pt1 | contig 35269 bp, 31 predicted proteins | sample OWC_soil_day10_C_2_FD_207647 | JGI IMG/M metagenome (GOLD analysis project Ga0316613, IMG submission 207647) | Wetland soil microbial communities from Old Woman Creek delta, Ohio, United States - OWC_soil_day10_CT_b | ecosystem: Environmental > Terrestrial > Soil > Wetlands | place: USA: Ohio...
TCCCCACAAGCAAACAAATAAGACAATGCCGTCTGACCCCAAAGATTCGTGGCTATACCACCAATTGTATAGTGGGCTGCTGGTGCTATAGGTATAAGATCTTTTTCCATATCATAACCATTCTGCAATAGTTCAGCAGAAACTTGTCGAAACCGATCTATTAAATATTCTTTGCCCAGATGACGGGCATCTAGATATACAACCTCTTGATTGTTGGATTGAATTTCCGTAACAATAGCTCGAGAAACAACATCTCGGGGAGCCAGTTCGCCGCTGGCATGATAGGAAAACATAAATCGCTCCCCTGCTGCATTGCGCAGTATGGCCCCCTCTCCGCGCAGTGCTTCTGTTAATAAAAATATTTCACCAGATAATGTAGCAAAGGCCGTGGGATGAAACTGGACAAATTCCATATCCGCAATTGCAGCCCCAGCGCGATAAGCTGCAGCAATCCCGTCACCATTTGCAGCAATACTATTAGTAGAACGGGCAAACAAACCACTATAACCGCCTGTAGCCATGACAACAGCATGGCCACGAAGAGTAACCAATCGTCCGGATTTTAGAACAATGCAGCCATAACACTGATTATTTTCCGTCAGAAGATCTATTAAAAAACAATGATCAAGTAAATCTATATGTTGCTGTATTTTAACTTTCTTTGCCATAGTCTCTGCAATATGTCGTCCCGTTGAATCATAATAATGAACAATCCGATTATGAGAATGACCTGCTTCCCTGCCTAGATATAGCCCGTCTTCCCCCTGATTAAAATGAGTACCAAGAGACTGCAGAAATTCTAGAGCAGCCGGTGCTTCTCTTACGGTGGCCTCTACTGCTGGCCCATAGCATAATCCTCTGCCTACTTGAAGCGTATCAGCAATGTGCTCTTCCAGGCTATCGTCAATTCCCAGCGAAATTGCCATGCCCCCCTGGGCTTTATAAGTACTACTTTCCTCAATGGATTCCTTACTAACAAGGGCCACCTTAAGTTTAGAATCTAAAGACAAGGCAACTGTCATACCGGCAATTCCTGCACCAACGATGATAACGTCATAACTTCGATCATCTAACTCGGCAATATCTACTTTTGGTGATACAATATATCCCCGTTCCTTCATTACACTACCTCCAACATTCTTTGCAAGGTAAGCCGTGCTCTTGCAGCATATTCTGCTTCAATATGAATTTCATATTGATTCTTCTGTAATGCTTGATATACACTTTCAATCCTGGTTTTTTTCATATTGGGACATACCAACCCTGGATGCAATAAGAAAAACTGTTTAGTAGGCAGAGTCTCTTTGAGCGTATACACGACGCCCATTTCTGTACCTATCACAAATATACTTTCCGAAGACTCTTTAGCATAACGCATAATCTCGGACGTACTGCCAACAAAGTCAGCTAAATCCACAACTGCCGGATGACACTCCGGATGAATTAAGATTTTTGCTGTTGGATATAACTCTCGAACCTGATTCACATCCCCTGGTTTTACTTTGGCATGGGTAACACAGTGACCTTTCCAAAGTATTAACTCTTTATCAGGTACCTGTTTGGCAATATAATCCCCTAAATTCTCATCGGGAACGAAAATGACCTTACGACCAGGCAGAGAGGCAACGATTTTAACTGCATTCGCCGAAGTACAACAAATATCACTTTCAGCCTTAACTTCTGCTGATGAATTGACATAACATACTACCGGCACATCGGGGTACTTAGACTTTAAACTACGCAAACCTTCCGCTGTAATCATTTCTGCCAATGGACAGCCTGCATCTTTCTCTGGCAATAATACAGTTTTACTTGGCGATAATATTTTAGCTGTTTCTGCCATAAAGCGAACACCGCAAAACACAATTACATCCTGTTTGCTATTGGCTGCTACTTTACTTAAATAAAAAGAATCTCCTATATGGTCTGCAACCTTTTGCACTTCATCTAATTGATAATTATGTGCTAAAATCACCGCATTACGTTCCTGCTTCAATCGCTGAATCTCCATTACTAAATCTACCAATGCTTTCACTCCTCATTCCTATAAATTGCAATTTCCCTCTTATCTTTTTCAAGATAAAGCTATCTGAATCCAAAATATACCTACTATTTACCTCATTGTAATCTATTAGTTTCACTTGTGTCAATACAGGTGTAAAGACACAATTTCTAAATGATCTCTCTAACTACTTTCCTTCTTTCCCAAGAAAACTCATTGACCTTATATACATAAAAACAGAACTCCCACCTGAAGAAGCGGAAGTCTTATATTTACACCATTGCATCAATCTGCAAGCTGCATCATATTGTATAATATCAAGTCTGCAAAGGAGATTCATACAATCAATGTCTAAGAAAACAGAACACATATTTGTTAATGAATATAATCCAATATTGGCTCTGCCGCCAATCATTCCTCCATTAACCTCCCCTTTTCCCATTGCATTGACGAACGGCGGTACAATAGATTTAGCTACTATCAATGCATGCGTAAAAAATGAATGTGATGCAGTCTTATTAAGTGCAGTCATTAACTGGAGTGCCACTTTTATTCCTCCCTCCAGCGTCTCCACCTCTTCCATTTTAAATACTCCAGGTTACGCTAATGTAACTTTTGAATTTTTAACAAATGGAGTCGTTATTTATAGGGTCACCCAAACCGCTGCTCAAATGGGATTTCCCATTAATCAGCCAACGGTTTTGTTTACCTTAGCTGTTCCAACTTATGAAATCGCCTCCATGTTATTTTTAGATACTACGTCTTTTTGTTGCAAGCAACAAAAAATGAATAATTATACACTAAGGGCAACCAACATAACATTAGTCTCTCCCGCAGTTGCCACAGGCGGAGCGTCAACAACTGCAAATGTAGGTGCAGTAACCTTTGTTGTAAATCTAAAAGAAAAATAAGGTGAACCTTTCCTTTTCTGTTCCTAATTGAATTGAAAATTTTTATCTCTTAGTGAATTATGAACCTATCACAAATTTTAAAGATGAACATATTATGTAATATAGTCCTCCTTACTATTGGTTCAAATATTTTTTTAACGGCTGCTCTTTTTAGAGCAGTCCTTTTTTTGCTAACTCCGTGCCCCACAAAGACTTCTTTATCTTTTCCTCCCATCATAAGGCAGCGGTATATATTGTAGCACTGGCCGGCTGGGGGTGTAATCTGCTGCGCGTTACGTTACGCTGCTTATACATCGGCCATAATGTAATAAAAACAAGAAATAACCAGAAAAAATCAGAAACATTCAAAACAATCCCTCCCTATATATCCTAGTATCAGATAAATTTGCGAATAATATTACTAGCTATACAGATATCTAAAAAGTTAAACAATATTAAAACGTTAAAGACACAGCCTTCCCATTACACTAGGATAGAAGGCTGTGTCTTTTTTGATTGCTTTTATTAGAGTTATCGCCCTTGCTTATTCATCCTCATTTGGTTTTACCCTAAACCAGGCAGCGTACATGGTAGGCAGCACTAATAAGGTCAAAATAGTCGCACCTAACAATCCGCCAGCAATCGCTACTGCCATTGGTCCCCAGAAAGTACTGGAAATTAAAGGAACCATTCCCAATATAGCGGCCGCAGCCGTTAGCATTATGGGACGGAATCTGAGGATAGCAGAATCAATGATGGCATCCCAAGGGGTCTCGCCAGCTTTGATATGCTGCTCAATTTGATCAATCAGAATAACAGAATTTCGGATAATCATGCCGCCAAGTGCTAGAATGCCAAGCTCGGCGACAAACCCCATAGGCCGCACGGTAAGAAGCATAGCAAGGCTGACACCGATAATTCCCAGAGGTGCAGTAAGGACGGCGAGAATCATAAGAGGAATCTTCTGCAGCTGGATCATCAGCAGAGTGATGATGATTACGATCATCACCGGAACAGGTTTTAGCAGAAAGTCCATAGATTGCTGACTGCGTTCCAGTGAACCGCCGATATCAATCCGATAACCAGGCGGTAGGCTCTGACGCAGCGCTGCCAGATCTGCATACACTTTTTTGGCAGCATCATTCCCAGTCACTTCCGGTTTTACATCTGCCTGAACCGTGATAGTCGGTTTAAGATCACGCCGCCAAATCAGTCCTTCTTCCGCGTCGTAACTGATTTTTGCAATTTGATCCAGGGGAACAAATTTACCACTACCGATATGAATTGGCAGATCTTTTATATTAGAGAGGTCTTTGCGATTCTGAACATCCATGCGAAAGACAATACCAACAGTTCTATCTTGTTCATAAAACTCGGCAATAGATGCCCCTGATAACTGAGTCTGTAAATCAAGAGCCAAGCTTTGGCTGTCAATCCCCAGGATTCTTGCTTTATCTTGATCAACAGACAAATGCATGACTTTATTTTTTTCATTCCAGTCAAAATTAACATCATACAGATTAGGATTTGTCGTCATTACCTCACTTACTTGTTTGGCAATCTCACGTACCTTTTCATGATCATATCCAGTCACCCGCAGCATAACAGGATAAGGAGAAGGTGGTCCCGTCTGAATCAGTTTTACATGACCGCGCACATTGGCAAAGTCCTCCGAGAATATAGTATTGATTTTATTATTTAAAGTCTCACGTGCCTCCAAATTCTTTGCAACAATAATAAACTGAGCATAGTTGGCTGCCGGCAGTTTGGGGTCCGTCGTTAATACGAACCGAGGTGCTCCTTGCCCTACATAATAACTGTAATTGTCAATATTAGGATCATCGCTAAGCTTTTCAGCAAGCTTTTTAGCTTCCTGTTCGGTTGCTTTTAAAGAGGAACCTTCCGGCAGCGTCATCTCCACAATCAGCTCAGGACGAACGGACGGAGGAAAAAATTCCTGTTTAACAAGTTTGAGCAGGAATAGAGAACAAATAAAACATGCCATGGTGATACCCAGCACCAATTTGCGATGGTGCAGACACCATGTAAGGATTTTACGGAAAAATCGATAAAATTTGGAATCATATACATCTTGCTCTTTATTTTCTTTTGGTTTCAGATTGATGAGCTTATATCCCAGCAGAGGAGTTACTAAAACTGATACAAACCAGGAGATTAACAGAGCGATGGTTACGACTGTAAAAATACTGCTGGTGAACTCAGAAGCAGATCCTTTGGAAAAACCAATGGGGATAAAACCGGCACAGGTGATTAAAGTTCCTGTAAGCATGGGAAAAGCGGTAGCCGTATAAGCGTAGCAAGCAGCCTCGAATTTCCCCCAGCCTTGCTCAAGTTTTACCGTCATCATCTCTACGGCAATAATAGCGTCATCTACTAATAAGCCCAGAGCAATAATAAGAGCTCCTAAGGAAACTTTGTGCAGATCAATCCCAAAGATCTGCATACATACAAAGATGCCGGCAATGACTAGAGGGATACACAGAGCAACAACGATCCCTGACCGGACACCAAGGCTTAAAAAGCTGACAATCAATACAATGATAATAGATTCCCTAAGAGATTTAATAAATTCTCCAATGGATTCTTTGACAACTTCAGGCTGATTGGAAACCTGATTGATTTCCAGACCTAGAGGCAAGTCCTGTTTAATTTGGCTGATCGTTCGCTCTAAATCGGCTCCCAGAGTAAGAATATTGCCGCCCTTATCCATAGAAAGGGCAATACCAATGGCCGGCTGACCATTATAATACATTTTAGGATCCATTGGTTCGGTATAACTGCGCTGGATCTTAGCTACATCTTCCAAACGGAAGGTACGATCATTAGCACGAATGGGCAGATTTTTAAGATCGTCTATATTTTCAAATACGCCCGTAACCCGCAAATACACATTATCCGATGAGGTTTCAATCATACCGGATGCGGCCATAGGGCTTTGTGTTTTTACCGTATTAATAATCAGATTTGGGTCGATTCCTAGTTGCGCTAATTTACTGTTTTCCATCTCAATATAGATTTTTTCCGTCTGAACGCCAATCAAATCTGCTTTTTTTACATTTTTGATCCCTAGTAGCGTTCGGCGTATTTGTTCAGCTTGTTCCCGCATTTCCTCATAGCTATATCCATCAGAGGTAAGGGCATAAATGCAGCCGAATACGTCATCAAATCGGTCATTAAAAGAAGGGCCAACGATACCCTGAGGCAGTGTCGACTTGATATCATTCACCATATTGCGCACTTCCAGCCAAGTGGGGCGGACGTCCTTTTCATTTACCGTATCCTTTAAAGTGACATAGATAACGGCTTTTCCCGGCTGGGAATAACTCTTTAAATAATCAACTCCAGGGGTATCTTGCAGTTTCTTTTCAATTTTATCAGTGACTTGTTCTTCTACCTGACGAGCAGTGGCTCCTGGCCAGGATACCGATACAATCATTTGACGAATAACAAAATCAGGATCTTCCATTCTTCCTAACTGCTGATATGAAAAGATTCCCATAATAAAGGTCATGGCGACAAAGAAATAGACTAATTGTTTGTGATTCAGTGCCCATTCTGTCAAATTCAGATTTTTCATATGCGCACCTTCTGTCCTTCATGTAGTTTTTGTACCCCTGCGGTAACAATGACATCCCCATCCTGAAGGCCCTCCAAAACCTGCACCTTGTTATCACCAAAAGCCCCTACTTTAATAGGACGTAATGTTACCATATCATTGACAATGACCCACACATTCGGTGTATCCCCGGTCTGGTAAACAGCCGAAAGTGGAATATAAACGGCCTGCTGGCCAACCATCTGGACGACGGTAACATTTGCCGTCATGCCTAAGTTGATGCCAGAAGGAGGATTTATTAAACTAATACGCACTTTGTATGTCCGTGATACCTTATCAGCTATAGGTGAAATTTCTCGAATGCTTCCCTCCGCTGTCACACTGGGCAAGGCCCAAAATTGAACCCAAATATGTTCAGCTTTACGTAACTCATCCACACGATTTTCCGGGACATTAATTTCGACTTCCCGTTCCCCCTCTTTCACGAGGGTAACTACCGTCTGACCAGCACTTACTACCTGTCCAGCCTCCACGCTGATACTGGAAATAATCCCGGCACTGTCGGCAATCAGTGTGCTATATCCTAACTGGTTGGTACCCTGGGTATATTGGGCAGAGGATTGGCGAACGGCAGCCTGAGCAACCTCATAGGAGCTTTCGTATTGATCTAATTGAGCACGGCTGATAGCTCCCTGCTCGTATAGAGTACGATAGCGCTCCAGATTGGACTGCGCTAACTGCAATTGAGATTCGGCGGAAGTAACTTGGGCAGAAGAAATATTGACCGTTTGCAGAATATCCTTAGAATCGATTTCCATCAATACATCTCCTCGGCCGACACGGCTGCCAAGTTCAACATTTCTTTTCGTAATCTTGCCACCCACTTGAAAAGCAAGCTGAGTTTCATATCGCCCACGGATTTCACCAGGATAGTTTGCATTTTGCCCGGAACCGTTTATTTTTATCGTTTCGGAACGAACAAGAGGTACATCTTCCTTGGTAGTGACAGCCTTGGAACAACCGGATAGTAATATAGCTATAATACTGAAGATTGCGACGGTACTAAAGACACCTGTCTTCACCTGGATTACCTCCCTGTAATGATATTCCCAATAAACCATTTTAGTATTATAGTTTATTTAGGGTAAACGTAATAATTTAGTGAATATACATTTTTTTTGATAACGGCAGCAGCTGTTATTTTTTCACAATAGCATGCACAATAAAATCAATTAATACATCTGTATAATATTCCTGTTTATCTGAATCGGCGATAAATTGACCTGTTCGCATATAACTAAAAGATTGAAACAGCTTAAATCCCGCATAAGCCACTACATTTTCATCCACGTCCCGGAAGATCTCCTGTCGCTTTCCCTCTTTAATAATGGCCGCAATATTAGAGATAATTTCCTGATCAATCAGGGCATGATATTTCCTGCTTAAGAAGGCCGAAAACAAGGCATCATCATCCTTTAGCAATCTGGTTACAAAAGTATCTTCATTGAAGTAGGATATGGCGATCCTGATGAGCTGAATTAATCGCTCCAATGGATTGACTATCTCACCCACCTGGGAAAACATAATTTCAATAGTCTTATGACATTCCCTCGTTAATAAAGAGGTAAACATATCCTCCTTATCCCTAAAATGCTCATAAATTGTTTTTTTAGAAATTTTACAGTCTCTGCTAATTTCATCCATCGTGGTTTTTTTTAATCCAAAGCGATCCAATCTTTCTTTTGCCTTATCTAGAATGTTATTTTTTATATCGTCCATTTTCATCACCTGTTATTTATTCTATAACCGAATACTATCTGGAAGTTCCCATTAACTTCCCCACTTATAAACTATTATAGTGTTTCAGTTTCCAAAAAGCAACTCAATAATTTTATCATAATAACGTCGGGACTCAATATGCTTATTTTTAGTCGATTAGGAACTTTCTCACATCAAAATCTCTTATCGTATTTGCCAAGTCCATAGGTGATACATCATTTTTATTTTTGAGACTCTTATCCGCCCCATAGGAAAGCAGTAATTTAATTACTTCCGCTCTCCCTTTTGAGCTAGATATCGCTCGGAATAAAAGTGTATTTCCATTCTCATCCCTAGTATCAATCATTGCCTTATTTTCCAAAAGCAGCTTACACATCTCTATAGAGAAATCTTGAGCTGCATAATTTAGAGCAGTATACCCTATAGAGTCTTGAATATTAACATCAGCACCTTCTTGAATAAGAAACTTAGCTATATCTAATCTATTTTCAATAACAGCATTCATTAGAAGCGTTTTCCCAGAGTTATCTTTACAATTAACATCACGCCCTGCCTTGATCTGTTCTTGAAGTAATGTGATGTTCCCAGTAATAGCCGCTTTTATTATATTCTTCATTAGCTACGTCCTCCTATTTGATCTTATGCTTTTATATTTCCTATCGTTCTACTCATCATACTCATTCAATATATTCGCACTTCTCACATATTTCCATCGCTTTTCGCTTACCAATCGCCGCAAATTCAAGAAGATTATGAGCCTGCTTGTCTTGCTATATCATTAAATCTATCTCTAGCAGACTTTTCATTCTCTACAAATCTTTCTGACAAAGGAACATCCATTACTTCACTATTGTAATCTTATGAATTTTCCTCATTTAATACCATCTGTTATAGAATAGAGGTTTTTTTAAATCATTACCTCTAGCAAAAGGTATAGATTTTCAAATGTTTTTTTAAAAATGCAATAAAAAAGGAATATTACCTGCTTTTTTGAGATCTTTCTCCTATGAATCGTTTTTTTACATACTTAGAATCACTGACTGAGAGCAACCCAGCATAGTTTAAAGAAAATGCAATTTGGTCCCCAACCTTTATCGCTTGTTCTGAGTCTGTAATATCAACAATGAGATGATCACTACTAGCACCCAATATTATTAGTTTTTCATCAATAGGATTAATGCCTTCAACATTAACATCCTGCTTCCCCATTGATACAATTGCTCTTTTTCTGACCCCTATATCGACAAATTCGGGTATATGACCAAAAGCATCTCTACCAATCGTACCTGTCGGCATCGTTGGCTTGGAATTAACTTCAATAACCTCCGCTCGCAGCAGGAACACATCCTGGTGAAGCCATGATATCTTTCTATTATTGGTTGTATCTGTACCTAATAATATACCTTCACCAATCCGCAATTGATTCACTCCAACAGGAACTTGATGATTTTCCAGCAGATATAAACTAGATGTCCCACCTCCCGAGATAATCTCAAGTTGAATCCCTAATTCACGTTCCACATAAAGCCCTATTTTAACCAAAAGTCCTAAATTATCGGGACTGGGCAGAATTCCTCCAAAGCACCCCATATTGGTACCTAATCCTGCTAGCTTTATTTCTTTAAAACAAGAAATTTGCTTTGCAACCTCAAGCACATTCTCCTTCAATAGTCCTTCACGAAGATCGCCAACATCAATCATTAAAATCACTTGATGTATTTTTTTAAATTTTTTAGCAGCTTTCGCTAATGCCTCTATTACTATTATTTCCGAATTGATACTAGCATCCGTATGCTTAACTACATTTATGACGTCGCTTAACCTTGGAAGTCTGAGCATAGTAATAGGTAAAGTAAATCCTTTTTTCCTAAGTTCCATGACATTCTCCATCCTAGCATCTGCCAGACCGTCAACCCCACCTTCCACCATAGCAGAAGCGATCTGGTACATAGCACTAAATCCTTTCGTAACACCAAGCACAGCAATCCCTTGTTCATGACATTTTTCTACTACCTGAAAGGAATTGTACTTAATTTTTTCTAAGTCAATATCAAGAATTGGAGAACCACGCATTATTACCACTTCCTTATGAGTCTGAACTACTTAAGATTAGTACATATCTAAAAAAACTCGTAAAGGAATATATCTATACCTTTACGAGTTTTTTTGTTTACCATAGCCGCATAGTATTCTTATTATCTCTTTATCCCATTCTTTCATTCCCTTAGAACGATTATTTAAAGAAAAGATACTTATATTGTTTCGCTCTTGCAGTACAATCATTTCATACTGGTCAAGCAGTTCTGAATTAAATCTACTGAGCTGTACGCGGATCTATTCTATCTCTGCCTGCTGAAAATGCCCAATTCACATAGAATTGGGCATTGATGTAGCGAGAACAGCCATTCTTGGACTCATACAAACAATAATTTATTTCGTATAAATATTTAATCCAATCTTTATATCATCATTACTAGGTATAGATTGGTTCCCCTCAGTACTGGCAATAATGATTGATTTACCACTACTTGACTTGCCAAATCGCTGAGATAAATCTACCTTTATTGTTAAAACATCTCCCTTAACGACCATATCAATATTTTTCATGCTTATACCTCCATTTTCCCTTGTAACTTGCGCCCTTTTAAAAGGAACCAGATTGCTTGTCCCTCCAATATTTTATTTTCCGGAACAAAATAATTGGAGGGTTCTTACATTGTCCATATTTCACAGCTATGTAAATCTAAAGAGAAGCTGCCCATAATCTAGTTTATTAGTACATTATGAGTAGCTTCTCTTTATTAAATGCCAAATCCTGCTAGATTTTTACATTATAAGCATTATTTTACCAAGAAAGGGTTTCGGGGTTAGGATTTAACAAAACATTTATTAAAAAGACAGCTGGACAGGAGTTCGCTCAGCGAGCCGTAACATTCTAATCCACCTTATCTATGTATTGGATAATCCTTACCTAGCTCACGTGAGCGTATTATCTGAAAACAGATAGAGGTCTTTATTTATTTTTGCCGAATATTCTATTAATTAAGAAAGGGAGTGTTATTACGGATATCAAGGAGCTACAGATATTAAAATCTTTTCATCATAAAATAGAACAAAATGCCTTTGACGCAAAAGATATTTATTCTTTTTTTAGTTCAATCAAGAAATTGGCAAAAAAAGATACCCCAGCTTTTGAACTTGGTGATTTCATTATGCAGAGGGAAAAACATAGAGGATACATTCATACATATTTACTTGACGCAAAAGCAAAGTTAGATAAATCTGCAAAAGAAAAAATAGCAATAGCGATTGATCCTGTTTACTCTTTTGATGAAATAGCCCACAATATTAATGATATTATGGTGCTACATAAATTATCTAGTTTTAAAGATGAAGTTATTTGTGGGATTGTTTTATGCATAATCTCTCTTTTACATGATGTAAAAATATTAAATAAAAAAGAACAGCTTGGAAAGTTAGTATTCTCTATTCAAAATGATCAAATTATATTATCAGGCGTAATACGTGACAAAAATAAAATCGATATTTTTTTTCCGATAATCCAAACTGAAAATACTTTTTGCAAGCTTGAGAATCAAACCAATGAACCTATTTTATTTAATGACGGCGTTAAAATAAAGAATATTCATAATAAATTGATTGTTAATTTCAACTAATCATTGAACCCTGACCAAACAATGCAAGATCCGTCCCCTTGTATCTTCCCAGTATCGATTCCTTATTAATTCAAAACTCTTCATTTTTCTTCATGTAAATTTTTAGCTATAGATTCTCATATATAACCCCTACAGCGATCCCCACTAATCTAAGAAGAACAGCCAGCATCTCCCGAAAAACGGAGTGCTGGCGTTTTTATTTTAGTCCTCAATGTAACTTTTTCCCTATGATGTAAATATGATATTGTGATATATGTTTTGTAAACGAGATAATTGCTGCATGAAAGGTGTGGTTCTTGAACCTTCAGGAGACTCCCTTTCGTTAAATTAGAAAGCTCTGTTACCCTATGACTACAAGGAGGTCTTACCATGTCCCCTATAGTACTGAAGTATCCCCAATCAAATCTCTCCGCAGAACAAGAAGAGCATATCCTTGACTCCCTGACGAACCTATCACAAACTTTCATTCCTAACGCCGGTCAGGTGCCCACACCTGCACATTTTTACACCTGCGGCGCAGGCTATGGCTTTTATTTTACTCCAAAGGCGGTAAATATGGCATTCATCGAACGACCGGCAAAGCAAAACAATTTAGACCACCATCTCCGGTGTTTTCGACCAGATGAAGTTCAGCTAGAAACGGAACAAGCCAGGCAGGGCATGGCTCTTTCCCTCCGGTTTATCGGGTCCAATCCGTCTGCCAAAATTAAAGCACGTAAAGAAGAACCGGGCATCGTTAACTTTTTTATCGGCAATGACCCAGCCAAATGGCAGACTAATCTACATTCCTATGCTGAGATTGTTTATCATGAACTATGGCCGGGCATCGACTTGATATTTCGCAACACCGGCGGCGTGCTGAAATATGATTTCATCATCCAAACCGGTGCAAACCTGAACAATATCCGCCTGGCTTACGACGGGGCGGACAACATATCACTAGATGCTGACGGCAATCTGCTCATCCATACTCCAATGGGCATATTGACCGAACAGCGCCCAGTGAGCTACCAACTAAACGGTGAACATCAATGGCCCGTCTCTACGAAATTTGCCCTTGAACGTCAGCCAGACAGTTCTTTGGTATTCGGTTTCACCGTCGGCGCAGACTATGACCCCCGTTACTCACTGGTAATTGACCCCGGCCTGGCCTACTCCACCTACCTCGGAGGCAGTGGCTTTGATGACGGCTTTGGCATCGCGGTCGACACATCCGGTTACGCCTATATCACCGGGTTGACTGAATCCACTGAATTCCCCACCACCCTAGGCTCATTTCATCTTTCTCTCAAAGGTGCTGCGGATGCTTTTGTCATCAAATTAAACCCAGCTGGTTCAGCCCTCGTATACTCTACCTATTTCGGCGGCAGCGGCATTGATATAGGCAATAACATCGCGGTCGACATATCCGGCAACGCTTATGTCACCGGGTTGACTAATTCCACAGATTTCCCTACCACCCCAGGCGCGCTTCAGACTTCTCTCAAAGGCGATTCGAATGCTTTTATCACCAAATTGAGCCCCAATGGCTCAACCCCTGTCTACTCCACCTACCTGGGCGGCAGCACCTTTGATGACGGCTTTAGTATCGCGGTTGACATATCCGGCAGCGCCTATGTCACCGGGGTGACTAAATCCACCGATTTTCCTATCACCCCAGGTGCATTTCAAACCTCCTTCAAAGGCATTGCGGATGCTTTTATCACCAAATTAAATTCCGCCGGCAGCGCCCTCGTATACTCCACCTACCTGGGTGGCAGCACCTTTGATAACGGCTTAGGTATCGCGGTCGATACGTCCAGCAATGCTTATGTCACTGGGTTTACTCAATCCACAGATTTTCCCACCACTCCGGGCGCGTTTCAGACCTCCCTCAAAAGCATTATGAATGCTTTTGTCACTAAATTAGCCCCTACCGGCTCAGTTCTCGTATACTCCACCTACCTGGGTGGCAGCAACCAAGATGTAGGCAATGGCATCGCGGTTGACATATCAGGCAACGCCTATGTCACCGGGTTGACTGATTCCATAGATTTCCCCACCACCCCGGGCGCGTTTCAAATCACTTTCAAAGGCGGAAGGGACGCCTTTATTACCAAATTAAACCCCGCCGGTAACGCCCTTGCCTACTCCACCTACCTTGGCGGCAGCAACCAAGATGAAATTTTTGGCATCGCGGTCGATGCATCCGGCAATGCCTATGTCACCGGGTTGACTAAATCAACTGATTTCCCTACCACCCCGGGCGCGTTTCAAACCTCTCTCAAAGGCGATGCAGATGCTTTCGTTACTAAATTAAATCCTACTGGCTCAGCTCTCGTCTACTCCACCTATCTTGGCGGCAGCATCTTTGATGACGGCTTTGACATCGCGGTCGACACATCCGCTAATGCCTATGTCACCGGGTTGACTGAATCCAAGGATTTCCCCACTACCCCGGGCGCGTTTCAAACCTCTCTCAAAGGCCAACGGAACGCTTTTGTAGCGAAACTACAGCCAAGTCCAAATGATAGATACTAATATTTTCTAAGAATAAGAGCCAGACCACCGTAGTTAAAAATCGGCGCGAAGAGACGGCAGAACGTACGAAAAGGAAAGATGCAGGGACAAAGAACAGGAACGTTGGTTGTGTTGCTGACACTACCTCCGTTCCCGTCCTTTTGATATTCTTTATAAAGATAAGAGCTTTCGGGGATTAACACTGAAGTACTACACAATAATACTGTGACAAGTACAAACGGCAAATAGTAAATCCGACCATCCCAGCATTATTTTCAGCAAAATTTCAGTTTGCTTTGCTATATTTATATAGTAAAAATGATCTGACAAACTAATCTGTAGAGAGACATATGGGAGAGACATATGAAGAAGTTTTTGAATTTGAGTACAAAAGTTTATAATGATGTTGAAAGGCATAATTATTGGCGTAAGATGGTTTTCCTAATCAGAACGATAGCTCATCATAAACAAATGATGAAATTAATCGAATTTTTTGAAGAAAATCATCTTAGACGTGATATTTCTACCGCTCAGCCATGTGTTTTTGAGCAGGCAACACGTCAATGGTTTTATCACCAATCTAACTTCTCGGAGAGAACTGAAATTATTAAAAGGCACTATTTAGTTGCTAATGATTGTTTTACAGAAGACGCTTTAAGGCAGATCTATCTTGGAGATGGCATCATGCTGTGGAATCAGGAATATCAAAATGAAATGCTTTCATTGAATCTGCACTTTAGTCGAGGAAGTCACGAAAAAGAAGGTTTAATGGCCATTTTACTTAAAATTGGCAAAAAGAGGATTTATCAAATAATATTTTGGCTGGCGCCAAATAGAAAGAACGAAATGGCGCTATGGATTGGCGCCCTGCAGGGTTCGCCGAATGGATTACAACTATCTCGTGGTTTGACAAAGCTTTTTTATGGTTATCGAACTAAAAATTTTATTCTTCATGCATTGTGCATCGTTGCCCGCCAACTTGCACTTAAAAAAATTTATGCAGTATCTAATTATGGATTTTATACCAATAATCACGTCCGTCTTGATCGTAAACTAAAAACATCCTTGGATGAGTTCTGGCAGGAATTAGATGGAAAACTATGCAAAGATACGCGTTTTTTTGAACTTCCTATATCTGAACTGCGAAAAGATCTTGATGAAGTTGATTCTCATAAACGCAATCAATATAGAAAAAGATTTGCAATGCTTGATGCAGTGGATTCAACGATTGCACAATCATTAGAGCAGTATCTTAAAAAAACATTTTCTCATAAGCTACTGTTTGATTCTTTGGGATCTTGTGAAGAAATAATTCCACAGACTTTAGACTTTACTAGACCTTAAAACAATGCTTTGATATCAGTCCCCCTTGCTCTTTCTCCTTCACAATGGTTTTGTTGTCCTTAATAAAACTTATATTATCTATATTCACTGCTATGTCGAATTTAAAGAGAAGATACCCATAGTCTAGATTATGGGTATCTTCTCTTTAAATTTACTAAATCTTCTTAGATTCTTTCATTATAAATAATATTTTACCAAGACAGGGTTTTGTTTCAAATTTCTTACCCCATTCTTTCAGTTCTCTTGCTTCTTGTCTATCAATGTGAAATGAGAGTGTTCTGTTACAGCATTTATTCATCTTGCTGCTTAATAGTAATACTTTTCATCTTATTTTCACAGTATATAATTATATGCAACCGAAGTCAGTAATAACTAAAAAGAAGCAGAGAAGCAGATACTTATTTCTAGTCTTTTCGATTTAAGAAATTTCGAATAAAAAAGGTAATTGTTAAAATTCTCCGAATTACTCAATATACGGCAAATTCTTGCAGTATATATTCCGTAGAGCAGATTCCTTATGTCTTTTTTTAGTTTATAGCCTCTAGCTAATTTAATCAACAAGGAGAATCAAAATGTTATCACAACAAGCCTGGATTGCGTTAATTCTATTCGTTTTAGCGTATGCGGTCATTGTATCTGAAAAAATTCATAGAACTAAAATCGCTCTTATCGGAGCTATCTGCGTATTACTATTTAAAATTATGCCTCAGGAAGAGGCCATTAAGATGATTGATTTCAACACGATTGGTCTCCTAATTGGAATGATGATCATCGTGGCTATCACCAGTAAAACTGGTTTGTTCCAATACATGGCCGTTAAATCGGCCAAAATGGTAAGTGGAGAGCCCTTAAAAATTTTAGTAGTTTTTTTCTGGCTTACAGCAATATGCTCCGCTTTTTTGGATAATGTTACGACCGTCCTACTACTGACAAGTGTTACATTTGCGATTAGCGACATATTACAAATAAACCCAATCCCTTTTTTAATTACAGAAATTATAGCATCCAATGTTGGGGGAACCGCCACCTTAATTGGTGACCCACCCAATATTATGATTGGAAGCGCTACGGGACTCGGCTTCAATGACTTTATTATTAATTTAATAATCCCTATATTTATTATTAGCGTTGTAATTAATTTAATCCTTTATTGGATTTATCACAAAGATATGACAATTTCTTACGAGCAAAAACAGCGTATTATGACACTAGAGGAATCTTCCTTTCTTATTGATGTACCCTTAATGAAAAAATGTTTATTAATCCTAGGTCTTACTATTATTAGCTTTGTATTACACCAACTACTACACCTAGATTCAGCGACCGTCGCCATGGCTGGTGCAGCTTTATTACTCTTGATCGGCAAACTTGATCCTGAAGAAGTATTTAAAGAAATAGAATGGAATACAATTTTCTTTTTTGTCGGACTTTTTGTCTTAGTCGGCGGGCTTGAGGTGACAGGCATTATAAATAAAGTCGCCCAGTGGAGTATCGACATAACACATGGAAATGCTATTTTAATGCATGTTCTTATTCTCTGGTTATCAGCTATCGGTTCAGCCTTTGTGGACAATATTCCTTTTGTAGCAACGATGATTCCCTTAATCAAATCCATGGGAGAAATCGGTAAAATGGATGTTACTTCCCTATGGTGGACCTTATCGTTAGGAGCTTGTCTCGGTGGTAATGGTACCCTTATCGGTGCCTCAGCCAACGTAGTAGTTTCCAGTCTTGCAGCCGCCCAAGGAAGACCAATATCCTTTGTTGGCTATATGAAAATTGCATTTCCACTTATGATACTCTCCATTCTAATTTCAAACATTTATATTTACTTTGCTTATTTAATGTGAACAAAATAATTTAACTAACGTGGAAGGTGGCTCTTTATGAAAAAAAACGTATCTTATTCAGAAGTCAATATTTCAAAACTAATCAGCCCTAGTCCTGCACAGCCAACTGGCAGGGTACACGCTGGGGAAATTATGCAAATGATGTATGATGCCGCTCGAAAAGTTGCAAGTAAACATGCTGGTACAGATGTAACTGCTGTTCGTGTGGATGAAATGATTTTTCTTCATCCTCTTCGCGTTGGGACAGTCATTACCTGCCATGCCTGCCTAACCTTTGTAGGTAAGACATCTATGGATGTTGAGGTTAGCCTCTATGTAGAAGGTTTAGAACCTTCAAAAGCAGCGTTAAAATCTTATTTCACAATGGTTGCCCTAGATGACAGCCAACATCCAATTGCAGTACCAGAATTAGAACTGACAACGGATGCGGAAAAAAAGCGTTTCGAAGAAGGACGGCAACGCTATCATCTACATCATAAAAATATCACTCTTTAAATTTGATACTTAGACTTGAGGTTACCTCATCAGTTAATCATTAATAAATAGCGAGTTTTAGGCATATGCAGCAAATCGACAGGCAAGTCTAAACGATACCAGATACCATGCATTTTCTAAGACTAGTAAGTGCAAGTGCTTGCAGTGTTTTTACGTATAATGTAGAAATGTCCGACAAAATGCCATTAGATCAACAAGGCCAGCATCTGTAAGAGATAGCTGGCTTTTGGCTTTTTTAAAAGTTTATACAAAAATTACAATATTAAAGCCTACGTAGAATCTTATTATTTTTACAGCACCATCCTTTGAATCTCTAGCCAATTATTTATCTTCATAAGAAGCAGTAATATTTTTGTCACATTTATCAAGTATAATTAGAATCAATTTAGAACAACTAGGAAATCAGGGGAGTGATCCCACTGAGTCAATCCTATTTTCATCTCCCCTGTAAGGAACAGCAGACGGGTAAGTTCTTTGATTTATTCTATAATTCAAAGGAATATTAAATGAAAATTCAATAATATAAAACGGCGATTAAAGTAATTATGTGGAGGTTTAATTGTGAATAAGTCATTTAAAAATTTTCAAGTCAGTGAGGTTCAAATTCCCAAAAGCAATCTATTTAAATTAAAAGTACGACAAGATAATAATCAAAGAAATTTTTTATTGCAAAAAATACATACTTTTTTTGCGAAAATAGATGCTTTAAGTATTGAGTATATTTCTCGTATATGGTAAATGGGTTCCTAGAAGAATTTAAGGGACGGTTTATCGAGTCAGAATCAAAAGATAAGTATTGAGCTGCTAAACTTCTTATCTATAAGTCAGCTATTTTTTTTATTTATATCTTCAAAATACTATTTTTTATGAAAGTCATTAAAATCATCCATTTGCTGGTATCTTTCTTTGTATATGAAAAAACTAGACGATTCCGTTTCTTCCAATTCTCATTAAAAAAGATTGAAGAGCGTTATTACATAATCTCCATATTCACTGATATGGTAAATAAAGAGAAGATACCCATAACCTTGTAAAAGGTATATTATGGGTATCTTCTCTTTGTTAAATGCTAAATCCAGCTTTTTACACCATTTTATCAATACGGGGTTCAATCTCGGTTTACCAAATCTTACACTTCCTCTTGCTCTCCCCAAAAAGTGAAAGAATTCCATAATGTTACTTATTCTTGCTGCTTAATCGTAATACTTTTCATCTTATTTTCATAATTACAGTCTATACTTAAATACAAATCGAAGTCAGCAATGAAAATAAAATAACAATCTGATATCAGAGGAGAAATATATATGAAAGTAATCTCGATAGTCGTACCTGTTTTTAACGAACAAGAAAATATACATTATTTTTATCAAGAAGTATGTAAGTACATGGAAAACCTAGGTTATCTCTTTGAGATAATTTTTGTTGACGATGGTTCGAACGACAAAACTCTCCTTATCCTCAATCGGTTAACTCAACAAGATACAAGAATAAGAGCCATTCTCTTAGCACGTAACTTTGGTCACCAGGTGGCATTGACCTGTGGACTTGATTATGCTGACGGTGATGCTGTAATAACGATGGATGGAGACATGCAGCATCCACCTCAGATGCTGCCAATCTTATTACAAAAATGGGAAGAAGGCTTTGAAGTAGTGCAGACGATTCGTGTAGATACTCAAGGTGTATCTTGGTTTAAAAAATTCTCATCAAGTCTATTTTATCGGTTAATCAATGGCATGTCTGATATTAATATAGCGGAAGGAGGATCAGACTTTCGGCTGCTAGATAAAAAAGTTGTTCACACTTTTCAGCATTTTAAAGAGAAAGCTCGATTTATCCGAGGTATCATCGGTGACATGGGCTATCGGCAAATCCAAGTGGAATTTGTGGCGCCTGAACGATATGCTGGCAAATCAAAATTCTCAGTCAAGAAGATGTTTGCATTCGCTCTCAATGGGATTACGGCATACTCAAAATTACCATTGCGGTTTGCCTTTTATCTGGGCATACTTTTTGGATTTCTAAGTTTTGTATTGACGCTTAACGTAGTATACATCAAACTCTTTACCACTGACGCAGTTCCAGGCTGGGCGACAATAGCAGTTAGTGTATTACTATTGGGCGGCCTCCAACTAGTGGGTATGGGTATAGTTGGCGAATACGTTGGTCGTATTTTTGAGGAAGTGAAACAACGTCCGTTGTATTGGGTACGTGAAGAATTAAAAAGCAATGATACAGCATTATCAGTCCATCGAACGCAACGCGGTGCTTAAACAACTAGAAGAGATAATACGCAGCATGATAAACTCCTGCAAACCTAGATTATTACTTTGCAGGAGTTTATCATTGCTTTTAAGATGCTAAAGCGACGAATCTATTATCTTATATATTAAAATTTTTATAATCTACCATTATCCAACTTACCCCTATTCACTGCTATGTCAAATCTAAAGAGAAGATACCCAATAATCTACCCGCAAGGTAGGTTATTGGGTATCTTCTCTTTAATTTACTAAATCCCATAATTATTTATATCATTCGGTGATTTGCTCCCACAAAGGGATGTGGAAGAATGTCTGGCGTCCTTTCGCGCCCTTACGAATGCCTAGATAGTAACTGAAATTGGTACCCAAATTCCTCAATTTCATCACGAGAGAGGATTATTCCCTCAGGGGGCCGGCTGTTGAGCTTGAACACCAGTGCCTGCTGCCCTGCCTCTTGATGGAAGTTAATTCGATTTAACGTGACTTTTGTTCCCAGAAGATCGGTAATTATTTCTGCTGTTGCTTTGTGTCCTACGGCAGAAATAACTTTTGGGGCAGAATGAATTAGTTTTTTGGATTCTTCTAAGCTGATTGTTCGACAGGAATATTCTCCTTCTGCTGTAATGATAGCACCATTTAGGATAGCGATAGGTTGTCTATTTTCCATTTTTATAGTTCTCCTTTGTAATTCTAGTTACAGCGCAATAACAAATAACAAAAAAGGCGTTCTTTTCCACCTTACCAGATAATACCTTATTTACTCGTTTAATTGGAAGTAGGTATCCCTTTATTTATTTCCAACAAAAGAATTAAACTCCTGCCGACTTGAATACAATTATATCAACTTGTTTCTCACAGCTAAGTGATCGAATACCTTACCGCTGGATAATAAGTCTAACTAAAAAAGCTAAAAGTTGCCAGCAGACGAAATAAAAAGAACAAAGCCATGTTAGCTCTGTTCTCGTATATGTACGTAAATATTATCGGGTGATTTTCATTATGAAATATGGAATAGAATATCTGATTTTTAATTTTAATTTAGTTCTTTCCACCATGGCGTACATGGATACCTCTCAGCACCAATAGTGACAATTTCACCGATTTTCGGTGTAGCTACTTTTATCGTCCTTATTTCAGCCTCTCTTAGTAGTCGTTCAATCTGACGTGTCCATTCATTATTTGATTGGCTGAACATACCCCAGTGGATTGGTAACATGAGCTGGCCCCGTAAGTCGATTTGTGCCTGTACTACTCTTTCGGGAGTCATATGGATCTTCCCGAAGGATTCAGCAGCCTGGCCACATTCCATAAGAGTCAAGTCAAACGGGCCATATTGGTTGCCAATTTTCTCAAAATGCGGGCCATGGGCACCATCACCACTAAAGAAAACATTTACCTTCTTATTCGTAATCACCCAGGAACACCATAATGTCTTATTACGATCAAACAGTCCTCTTCCTGAAAAATGCTGATTTGGCGTACAAGTAACTATCAGTTCGGCATAGCACAATGTTTCTCCATATGACAATTCTGTAATCTTTTCATTTGCAATCCCCCATTGCCGCAGCCGGGTGCCAACGCCCCGCGGCACACAAAATCTATGCACTTTATCTTTGATTCTCATAATAGAATGATAATCCAGATGATCATAATGATCATGAGACAAAAGAACAACATCAATTTCTGGGAAATCTTGAGGTGCAAGTGGTAATTTCTCCGTAAAACGTCTTCCTGTAAATATAGAGAAAAACCAAAAAAGATTCGAAAAAATCGGATCACACAGGATCGTACTTCCTCCGATCTGCATAAAAACAGTGGAATGACCAAACCATACGGCTTTAGACTGCTTTGCATTTAACATGTCATCCAAATTTAATTTCTCTACAGGAATTGGCTGATGCGGCCTTCGATTTGGATATGTATGTAAGAATCTTTTAAATAGAAAATATGGTATCTTCATATTATGTACATCCTTTATTCGAATACATAAATTTCTTTTTTTCAAAGCCAAAAAAAATAATGCCGAGGACTTCACGAGAAAATCCATTCGTCATCAAGCTATCACATTTTCGATGCATTTGACAGCTCACTATCTAATGTTATCATTATTCCCCTCTTGTTTCCAGAAAAATTCATAGTTAGCGTAAGATACTGTCCTGCTAGTGATAAAAGAGGAAGCCGAATAGTCATTGCTTCAAAAGAGTATTTGCCATAATTCGATATAGACAAGTTTTTACCTTCCTATAATTCTTTTATTGTATTTAAAGCCAAAACTGGATTCTGAAAATAAAAAAATCACTAGCTCTTAGCTGGGGTAAAGGGAACATAGAAAATATTTACCGATAGGATTGCTAGTTAGGGACTGCAGTATCCCTTAAAAAGGCCGGCTTAAGCTAGGACGGAAAGACAAGGTAAGTTGAGTAGTTAATTTATTATTCTTAGGTCGGATTTATAGTTGGTATAGAATATCTTAAAAAAGAAAAGCTGCCTCACTCAAGTGAGCAAGGCAGCTTTCGTGCATAGCAATATTATATCGTCGGGTCATGTTTTAGCAGGAAGTACTAAAGTCATCGTCAAAACTGAAGAACAACAGGAGAATGATAATAATGACAATGATAAACCAACTGCCGCCACGACCACCGAAACCGCCAAATCCCATAAAAATGCCTCCTCTCAATATAGTGGGATTTACATTATATTTTATGATATTTGAGGAGCATTTGTTACAGGGATAAATATAAGTCAAGGGATGGTTTTTATTGAAAAAGAAGATACCAATATGCGAAATAAGTAATATTGTTAATATAAGGGAGAAAAATGGTTTTATTCATTTTCCTAGTCATAAAATGGTATTTGCAGGTGCAGCGGTACTACTAGTCGTAGGAGTAATTAAAACTAAAGGAGGAAGATTAGAAAGAAATTTTTTTGCTACTTCTTGAATATCTTGGGGTAATCCTATATCAGGGAAATTATTTAAAACGTATGCTTGAATTGCTTGTAAAACATTTGGTGTAATCATTATTACAGGGGATGTAGTAATAATTGGAGTGGTTGATGTATTACTCGTCGAAGTAGTTGATGTATTAGTGGTTTCTGTATTACTAGTCGAGGCAGTCGATGTATTAGTGGTTTCTGTATTACTCGTGGAAGCAGTTGATGTCGTTGTGGTTGCCCCATTACTAGTGGAATCGGTTGATGTCGTAGTGCTTGCTCCATTACTAGTGGAAACGGTTGATGTCGTAGTGGCTGCTCCATTACTAATGGAAGCATTTGGTATAGTTGGTGTGATTGGCGTAGTTGGGGTCAGTGGAATAATTGGAACGATTGCATCGGTAACAACGACATTTGTAGCATTAGCCGGATTCATGAGGGTAGGCAGATTTGAATAAATAAAAACCTGTAAAATATTCTGAAAATCAACTTTCAAAGCCAAGATAACCCCCCTTTTAATTGGTTAAATGGAGTATCGATTCATGAGTCATTTAAGCTAATTTCATAACGGCGAGACGAATTCATTATGGCTGCTCCATCTCCTATCTAATTTATATACGCCTAGGTTCTAGGGGGCTAGCTTTAGCAAAGCTATCTCTTCATGTAATTCGTGTAGTTCCCTTTTTATTTTTTGGATTGTTTTTTCGCCTTCTTTATCTGTAACTTCATTTTCTCGTCTGCTTCTTATTGTTACGTATATTGCTAATAGGGTCGATAATAATGACAGTAATAGTGAAAGTATAAGCAATCTATAAGTTTCTTCAGATCGAATAATATTTTCATCAATCTCTAGCTCTCTCTCCTTAGATTTTTGTTTGGAAGTCATAGCTTTCCCCCTTTCTGTTATGCCTAGGTGTCCGTTTTTTTATTAAGTTTTCTTAGTATATGAAATCTACGTTTTGTTGGTGAGTACAAGACAAACTCCTGCAAGGCTCAGCTTTGCAGGAGTTTATCTTCATATATTTGTTTTTAATCAGAGCTCTTTCTTAAAACATACCAAGCAGCAAGCTAGTAGATATATAGGAGCATCTAAGGATAAAACCAGGGCCAGCAGAAATGACGTAGAGAAGTTTCTGTGCATTAAAACTGCATTTATACCTTTTTAACAAATTCAGATTTTAATTTCATAGCTCCAAAACCATCAATTTGGCAATCAATATCATGATCTCCATCAACTAAACGTATATTTTTTACTTTTGTACCTATTTTTACGACTGATGAACTTCCTTTTACTTTAAGATCTTTGATTACTGTTATAGAATCACCATCGCTTAAGACATTGCCATTTGCATCTTTGATAATCTTTTTATCTTCATTATTTTCGGTTTCTAACGCCCACTCATAGGCACATTCTGGACAAACAAGAAGGCTTCCATCTTCGTAGGTGTATTCTGAGTTACACTTTGGGCAATTTGGCAAGACAATCATACTTTCATTTTCTCCATTCGTTATTGTTAATCCTAATATATAACAATTATTTTTATTTGCCTTTTTATAACTTCGTAAGAATAGCAATTACCAACTTGAATTTTACAAAAAAACATATAGGGAATTTCTTATATGCAAATATACTATCATAGTTTTCTCCTATTGACAAACCTTCCTATAAAGATCCTTGAAGTTCCTTCCCAAGTAGAAAGATTGGGTTTCACTTTAGTGATTTTTATACAATTTGACGTGCCCCTTACCCATGTATAACTCTTCCCCATGAAAATACAAACAATCCTGCAAAATTTTTTCTTTAAACTTTGCAGGATTGTTTGTATTACAGATGATATCTATTCATATCATCTGTAATACAGAAACTACATATTCACGAGCTTTTTACCAGCAATACCAGGTTGGGTCATTTCCTCTGGGGATAAAATAATATCCATAGCTTCTCTAGTCAACAAATTCTTCTTCAAAATAAGTTCTCTTACTGGTCGTCCCGTTTTGTAAGCTTCTTTAGCCAACATAGAAGAGTTTTCATAACCGATATGAGGCAATAGCGCTGTAACAATACCAACACTTCCCTCTAACCATATTTCACATTGTTCTTTTTTTGCCTTTACACCTTGCACACACAACCTGTTAAACGTATCAATAGCATTTGTCAAGTACGTCATAGAATTGAAAATATTAAAAGCCATAACCGGTTCCATTACATTCAACTCAAATTGTCCATTTTCAACACCTAGAGTGACAGCCAAATCATTACCAATAACCTGATAGCAAGTCTGGTTTAAGACCTCTGGGATAACTGGATTAACTTTACCAGGCATGATAGATGAACCAGGCTGACGTGCTGGCAAATCCAATTCATTAAGACCACAACGCGGTCCCGAGGCCATCATCCTAAAATCATTTGCTATTTTAATAAGAGCCAAAGCAGTAACCCTCATAGCTCCCGAAACATCGGCAAATACGTCTGTATTATTCGTCGCATCAACCAAATTAGCAGCTGTTACAAACGGCTCTTGTGTGATCTCAGCCAATTGTTTTGCTACCTCACTGATATACTCAGGTTCCGCATTGAGTCCAGTACCAACAGCCGTAGCTCCCATATTTACCATATATAGACGACGCAGCGCATCTTTCACACGTTCAGATCCGCGCCGAACAGCTGAAGCATAAGCAGCAAACTCTTGCCCCATGGTTATAGGTACTGCATCTTGTAGATGTGTTCGCCCCATTTTGAGAACCGCTTTGAACTCTACTGCCTTTTCATCCAAAGCTACGGCCAAATTTTGCAGAGCCGTAACGAGAATACGTCCCTTACGAATTGTACAAACCTTAATAGCAGTTGGAAATGCATCATTCGTGGACTGTGCCATATTGGCGTGATTATTTGGTGAAATACGCATATAATTACCTTTTTTATCACCAATTAACTCCAAGGCACGGTTGGAAAGCACTTCATTCATATTCATATTTACAGAAGTACCGGCACCGCCTTGAATTGGATCAACACAAAACTGGTCATGTAGTTTACCACTAATAATTTCATCAGCAGCAGCAATAATAGCTTCCCCAATGATTTTGTCCAGACGGCCCGTGACTATGTTGGCCTTTGCCGCTGCCTTCTTTACAATCGCCATTGAATCTATAAAATCCGAATCTAATTTCTGACCTGTAATTTTAAAATTTTCCATTGCTCGAAGGGTTTGCACTCCATAATAGACATTATCCGGAACTTTCATTTCACCTAAAAAATCATGTTCTAAATGCATAACTTTTTCCCCCTATAAAATTATTAAGTAACACTCTATCTTTATTTCTACTGCCAACCACCTGACTTGACGCTTTACCAAATACCAATAACCTTCATCCATGGGATACCAATTCCTAACCATATAATCAGGTGAAGTATAGAAAGAATAAAACCAAGGCGCCACCACTCACTTTGGGTAATGTAACCTGAGCCGAAGAAAATCGGTGACACTCCGCAAGCGTAGTGGGTCAATGTTGAGCAGGTATTAGCAAATACCCCCAAGAGAATAGCAGTTAGAAGTATTGGAGCACCAGCAGCTACAGCTACAGTAGCAAAAGCGCTAAAAAGAGCCATCACATGAGCCGTATTGCTGGCAAATCCATAGTGAATAAAAGTATAAACAATACATAAAACAACTAGCACGATAAACCATGGAATTCCTACCAATTGAGCTCCTACAAGTTTGGCAAACCAAGTGATAAGACCAAGCTTTGCAAGATACGCCGCCATATTAACTAGAACACCCATCCAAATTAAAACATCCCAAGCACCTTTCTCTCCCAATACATCATCCCAATCAAGAACCTTAGTGATAAGCATGAAAGCTAAACCTAAGAGAGCAACAAAAGCTGAATCAAGGCCTGTAATACCGCTGGTAGCCCAAAGAATAAGAGCTCCAATAAAGATCAGCAGCAACACCTTCTCACCTCGATTCATTGCGCCCATACTAACCAATTCTTTCCGTGCTATTTCTTTGGCTTCTGGTGTTTTTTTCATTTCTGGTGGATAAATTTTATATAAAACATACGGTATAAGAATAGTACAAACTACACCTGGTACTAAGCAAGCCATAAACCATTGCGACCAGGTTATGGTTTGTCCAAATATTTCCTGAGTTAACTTCATAACGACTACATTGTTCGATGCACCAGTCAAAAATACAGATGCAGAAATAATAACGCTATTATACGCACTAAATATCAGGAATTTTCCTACCTTACCAGCTGTAGGACCGGGCTCGGAATCAAAAGCTGTACATAAACTGCGGACAATCGGATAGATAATTCCGCCCCCTCGTGCCGTATTCGATGGGGTAAATGGTGCAGTAATGAAGTCCGTTGCAGCTATGGTATAAGCTAACTTTAAAGTACTATCACCAAACTTGTTCATAAGAAGATACGCAATTCGTCGACCAAGACCGGTTTTAATAAAGCCTTTGGCAAACATAAAAGCTGCTACAATAAGCCAAATTACAGTATTGCTGAACCCTTCCAGAGCTTGTCCTGGAGTCAGGACACCAGTAATTACCACCGTCGTTAATCCAATGATGGATGCTGTGCCAATGGCTACCGGCTGTAAAATAAAGGCTGCTATAGTTGCCGTAAATACAGCTAACAAATGCCATGCTGCAGGTTTTATACTTTCAGGAATGGGACTAAACCAAATGATTAATCCAATCAAAACACAAATTAGACCTCTTACTACTTTATTATTCAATCACCTTTACCTCCTGTAATTTTTTGTACAACATAAACAATAGCCTAAGAAATCCATTATGCTTATTTTATTAAAACGCAAGCAACAATTCTTCAATGTAAATAATTATGTATTCGGTATTTTGTATACATGATTGGGGTAAAAAAATTCATTTCTACAAAACTACATATTCCTCACCTTGCCCTCTATCAATCTCAAGTAAGATAACCTGTCTTATGAATCCTTAAAGCAATCTCTACAACTTAAATTTATCATGCTAACTATAAAATCCAATATAATACTATAAATTTCTGATAATTAAAAAAAATTTCCTAAAAAAACGCTATTTTTTGTATTTCTGTGTATAATGTATATTGTATAAAACATTATTTCTTCCTATTTTTCTACAATATACATTATACACTTGCGCTGGCAACACATACTACAATTTCAACCAAGGAAGTGTCGCGAAAATGAATAGAAAATGGCTTGCGATTTTATTAATGATCCTGATTGTTCCCTTAGTTGGTGAACTCAAGTTTTATCCTTTTGATCGGGAATTCAGCACCTTTCGCGTTAGCTTTGGCTCGCCAAGCTTCTTATTTTTTTTACTATGGTTACGCACCACTTCTTTTGCATTATCCGGTTTATTAGTTGGCGTCTCTGTTCTGGTGTTTCGCATGGCATTAGATTGGGTCACTTTAGATGGCACTTTCGTCTCCGGATTTATACTTCATGTCCCTGCTTTTTTTTATTACGTAACATACGCTCTTATTTTTCATCTGGCTAAAGCTAAGGATTTATATAACCAGCCACTATATATAGGGCTGTTGTCCATTATTGCCGAAATAACCGCAAGCATAGTGGAGTTGACGTTCTCTCTGAGCTATTCTAGTGTAGCTGCTATCCCTACTTTCCCTATTATCGGCAAACTTTTAATTATTGCCGTTATACGTAGTTTTTTTATTCTGAACTTCTTTTTTATCATAAATTTACGTCATGCAGAATTTGTTGCAGAGCAGCAAAGAGAACAAAATAAGCATACGCTCCTGCTAATCTCCAGCCTGTATAAAGAAGGTATCCAACTTACGAAATCCATACAAAATGCGGAGAATATTACGCGAAATTGTTATAATTTATATGAAGACCTACATAACTCCCAATTGCCATTTGATAATAACCATTTAGCGCAACGTATATTGGAGATCGCTGGTCAAGTCCATGAAATCAAAAAGGACAATCAAAGGATATATGCCAGCCTCACTCAGTTAATATCAGACGGTAAATTGCATGACTATATGACTGCTTCAGAATTAGCAGATATTATTATTCAATCCCATCAAAAGTATGCTCGATCTTTGAACAAAACCATTATCTTTGATTTGCAAGTTGAAAATCGGCTGCCACCATTACATGTCTATACCGTTTTATCTCTTGTTAATAATTTAGTATCCAACGCTGTAGAATCTATTAAAGACTCTGGTTCAATCAAAATATCTTTTTACAGTATCGACAAATACATTGCCTTTCGTGTAGGTGATAGCGGTCCAGGCATTTCTACAAAAAAAAGAAGTCTTATTTTCAAGCCCGGCTACACAACCAAGTTTGACCTGCTCGGTAATCCATCGACTGGTATGGGCTTGCCTTATATCAGAGATTTAGCTACTAGCTTATGCGGCAGTATTACGCTAGTAGACATTCCTAATACCGATGAAACGGCATTTATCATACAACTCCCACTACAAAGTGTAATAAAGGAAGGATAATTAAGATGCGTTTTTTTATTGTAGATGATGATGAAGCAATCCGTTCTATGCTAGTTGAAATAATTGAAGATTATGATCTTGGAGAAATAATCGGAGAAGCAGAAAATGGTACTGCCATTGATGGCAGTTTACTAACTATGAAAGCAGTTGATATTCTTATTATTGATTTATTAATGCCAATGCAAGATGGAATTCAAACCATTCGTAAATTGACACCTGCCTTCCATGGCGGAATCATTATGCTCTCTCAGGTAGAGGATAAAGAGATGATCGGCAATGCCTATTTTCTTGGCGTACACTACTATATTACGAAACCGATTAATCGCCTTGAAGTAATCAGTATCATTCAAAATGTGATGGAACATATTCGACTGCAAAATGTCATATGCAATATTGAGAAAAACCTCAACGTGTTAAATTCCGAAAAAATTATTCCGGCACCTACGACAGTAAGCAAGAATGATATTAGTGCTTCAGGACAGTATCTGCTTTCGGAGTTAGGAATGATTGGGGAAAGCGGCAGTAAGGATTTACTAGACATGTTGGATTTTCTATATAAATATGATAATGAACGGCCATTTGGGCATGAATTTCCTTCCTTGAAAGAAATTTTCACCATAGTAGCAATAAAAAGGCTAGGCGTGGCAACCCCTGATCAAAACGATATAAATAAAGAATCTAAAGCCATAGAACAACGAGTACGCAGAACACTCTTTCAAGGATTGACTCACTTAGCCTCTATTGGTATAACAGATTATACTAATCCGAATTTTGAAGAATATGCTCCAAAATTTTTTGATTTTACCGAAATCAGGAAAATAATGCTTAACCTTAAAAGTAATATGAAACCGTCTATCTCTAATTCACACATTAATATTAAAAAATTTGTAAAAGTTTTGTTTCTTGAAGCAAAAAAAAGACAATAAATTACCCATTTTGATGCAGAATCGCTATTTGAAATACAAAGGAAAGCCTCATTCGAGAAGTCGTTCCAGCCCTTATAACAGCGACTGGACCGACTTCTCGAATGAGGCTTTCCTAGGATAGAGAAGAATTTCCCCAGTGATAAGAAGTTAACGTCCTTTTTACTTCTAAAAATAATAAATAATAGGATTCTTTTCGGAACTAAACACTCTCTGTTGCATATCTTATACCCATTTCAAATGCCGACTTGCACTCATTAGGAAATACTTCTTCTCGTCTTTTGGCCTTTTTCGCAGGGTCGAACCGTGGTGCAACTACCTTTGAATAATCATTAAACTGGTATGTATCAAAGCTAATAAGTGTTTCCGCTTCTCCGAAAATACGACGCAGCATACTTTCATTATTCTTTAGATTTTGCTCATAGCCCAATTCTTTTGACTGCTCCTCGGTAGCATTCATCGTATAAATAAACCCTGCATGAATCTTTTTAGGGAATAGTGATTGTGGCGGATTGGTATATGTCGAATATTGAAATAGAAAGCGATCCAGAAATGCTGCCATTTCACCGGTAACCCTTCCCAAATATATGGGTGACCCTAAAATAATAGCATCTGCTTCCTCCACTTTTTTGAAGATTGCTGCTAGATCATCCGGTATTGGGCACTTGCCATAGCTTTTACCACCTTTGGTCTTGCATGCAAAACAGCTGATACATCCTTTGTAATTGAGATCATAAAGATGAATCAGTTCGCTCTCGGCTCCTTGCGACACTGCACCTTCCATTGCTTTGTTCAAGAGTGTAGCAGTATTCCAAGTTTTCCTTGGGCTTCCGTTAATTGCTATTATCTTCATAAGTCCTCCCTCAATTCAACAGTATTGAAAACATATATTTCTTCTCCTTAATTTTACTTAGAACTTACAATTTCTCGTAGGTCTTCTTCAACAATAATGCATCATTCTCAACTCTAGGGCCTTCACATATAACGCAACCTTTCACATCGAAATCTTTTAATGCTTTTAAACAGGCTTTAAAGTTGAAGTCACTTTCCTCTAATGGCAAGTGATTCTTCTCACCTTTCGTGCTGTACGCGATTCCACCCATATGAATATGGAGATCATCTAAAGCAACTCGTCCTAATTCATCTAATATATATTGAAGTATGTTCGCAAAGTCATCGTAGCCCTTTAAACTGCCGTTATTTCTCGCATGTATATGAGCGAAATCAACACATAGTTTGCATGAACTGACATCTTTACACAGAGACACCAATTCTTGAAGTGTTCCAAATTGAGTTCCCTTCCCGGTAGTCTCTAATCTATAATCAATTCCTTGGTATGGCAGCCTAGACAAATTTCTTCTTATTGTATTATACGTCATCTCTTTTGAATCTTTCAGATAAAAACCCGGATGGAAAATAAGACTTCGACCTTGAACTTTGGATAGGGCTTCTGTTGCATCTAATATTCTTTGGATTGATTCCTCTTGTTTCTTCAACTCAGCAGCGTTTAAATTTATATAATATGATCCGTGGGCTGATAAATAAAAATTGTTTGTCAATTTGTTTCTCAATATAACATCTTTGTTCTTATCTGATACATTGACGGACCTAACAAAAAGAAGCTCCATAGCATCCAGACCAAAATCTTTCAAATATTTAATCCCAGAAGCATAGTTAAATTTCTGACCATTACCGATGGGAAGACCAGATATCCCAAAAAGAAGTCTATTTATAATAATCATCCTCTCTATTGGAGATGCAGTTACAATATCCATTTATTCAAACATTGCTCTCTAGGCTCAACACCTACCTATACCTATCATTTTATAAGGCAAACGCAAACATTACAATATTATAAGTCCTGATTTCATCTTGTCCACGATAAACAATTACTATTCTTTTACTTAATGAATCTAAGACCTTGCAAACACAGAGCTCAAGTTCAATCACGTGAATACGACGTAAACATAAAGAAAAGGGCTCCGTAAGCTTAATGCTTGCGGAACCCTTTTCTTTATGGATACCTTTTAAAACCACAAATCCTCATAACATCCCCTGCAAAAACTCCAGTCGCTCTCCATCAGGTCCAAGAAAAAAGAAGTTCTTCAAGCTTTTCCCCAAAGAATGTGGCGTATCAGACAAGAGCATAATGCCAGCAGCACGCAGCCTTTCCATTTCAGCAGAGATGTCCTCTACCTCAAAGGCAATATGGTCTACGATACCAGCTGAACGCTGCCCCAGCGTACTTCCTTGTAAATGCTGAACCAATTCGATGATTTGCCCACCAGAATTGAGAAAAATCAACTTAATCCGCTCATCTTGGTAGGCATTCACCACCTCACAGTTTAAAACCTGCTGATAAAATAAGCTTGATTTATCTGCGTCTTTCACTACGAGTCCAACATGTGCTACTTTATACATTTCATTCACTCCATTTCGATACTAAGAAAGCCCTTTCTCATAACAAACATTGAGCACTGTCTCATCCTCAGATGGATGATTTAGATTTCAATTAGCTCATACATTTTTCTACCTATACCGATTTTCTCAGCATGATCAAGGCAGACCTCCCAATTCGTTTCCGGGTGAGTGGCGCGGAAATGATCACCCTCACCGCAATTACAGTCTTGACCTCTTAGCTGATCTTCTAAATAACTGCCTGAGGTGACTGGCGCCTGATTAGCCATGTCAGCACAAGCCATATCAAGTGCTACCGGATCAAACGATGCAAACATACCAATATCAGGAATAATAGGTACGTCATTTTCGGAATGGCAATCACAGAAAGGCGCAACATCAATAACTAAACTTATATGGAAATGGGGTCTGTCATGTAAGACAGCCCAGGAATATTCGGCAATCTTTTTATTAAGAATATCATTAGACTCATCCCAGGCTGCAACAATTGCATTAAAGTGACAAGTACCGATACATCTGCCGCAACCGACACATATTGAAGGGTCTATTTTTGCCTTCTTATTTGCAACAGTGATTGCATGATGAGCACAAATTTGAGCGCACGCTCCACACCCCACACAAGTTTCACTTTTTACGCTCGGCTTACCGTCACTATGCATCTCCATCTTACCAGCTCTTGAGCCACATCCCATACCGATATTTTTCAATGCACCGCCGAATCCCGTAAGCTCATGGCCTTTAAAGTGAGTCATACTGATAACAATATCGGCATCCATTATGGCACGCCCAATTTTTGCTTCCTTTACATACTCACCACAAGGTACAGGCACATAGGCTTCATCTGTTCCCTTTAGTCCATCACCAATAATAATCTGACAACCTGTAGTGAATGGATTATAACCATTTTCATAAGCTGCATCTAAATGTTCAAGAGCATCTTTGCGCCTACCTACATATAAAGTATTGCAATCTGTAAGAAACACCCTACCACCACTGTTTTTTATAACATCAGCAACAACCTTGGCATAATTAGGTCTGAGAAAAGCAAGATTACCTGGTTCACCAAAATGTATTTTAATAACAGTAAATTTACCTTCAAAATTAATTTGTTCAATACCAGCCTTTTTAACAAGCCGCTCTAGCTTCTGCAGCAGATTCATATTAGGTGTTGTACGCAGATTAGTAAAATAAACCTTTGACTTTTCCATAATATCCTCCTCTTAATTGAAAATTTGCAAATATACTTTTATACTACTCCTTAGAGTGCGCTGGAAGTCAACAAGTTTTGGATATGTACAACATAAATCGGTGTAGGACTATCGTTTACCCCTGAACTTCGGGTTGCAGCAGTCCATTCCCTGGCCCCTTACAAACGCGTCATAACATCCCAATTTTTTATTAACTTTATCCAGGCAATCATTCATCTGAGCAATTTTTTGTTCAATCGCATACTTATGCTGTAATATTATTTGCCTTCGGCTCTCAATTGTTTTATCACCTTCCATACACAGCTCAACATATTGTTTTATCTCACCGACAGACATTCCAGTAGCACGTAGGCAGCAAATTAGCATAATCCATTCAATATCATGATCATTAAATATCCGATTCCCATTGGAATCTCGTTCAACAAAAGGCAGCAGGCCTTCCTTCTCATAGTATCGCAAAGTATATGCTGTCAAATCAAGTTTTTCTGCTACTTGCTTAATAGTAAATCCCATAAGTTAAACCCCCTATAAAATCAGTTTATCAATTGCTATGCACACTAAAATTTTTGTCTTACATTATATCATACATCTTTGAGTGCACTCGAAGTCAATGTATCATTAGAAACCAAATTATGTACCATTACAAAAATACTGTAAAATGAAACTACCTCACCACAATCCTTAATATATCATCCTAGGGGGAAAAAAGGAATGTCTCTTTTATCATTCCAGTGAATGTCCTCGGGGAATCAAAGAACTCACGAGAAGATTACAGGATCATATTACTTATGGGGTTACTTTTCGCACGGACTGCCGTTCAATGTCATAAAGCTATAGTGTAAAAAAAAGGGAATAAGGTAATATGAAGGATTAATCCAAAAAAGTTTAGAAAAGCGTAAAAACACTTGACATTTTAG
>Ga0316613_10000433_pt1 | contig 35168 bp, 40 predicted proteins | sample OWC_soil_day10_C_2_FD_207647 | JGI IMG/M metagenome (GOLD analysis project Ga0316613, IMG submission 207647) | Wetland soil microbial communities from Old Woman Creek delta, Ohio, United States - OWC_soil_day10_CT_b | ecosystem: Environmental > Terrestrial > Soil > Wetlands | place: USA: Ohio...
ACGGCCTGAGCGCTGGTCTGGCAGAACACGAAACTGGCATCAGGCAGGCAAGGTGATGCTGAATCCAGAGCGGGAAAAACAGGCAGCCTAAATCAACCGGGGGTGCCAACTATCTTGACACTTACCGCCCTCGGGCGGCTGTGAGATGGCGTTATTGCCAGCTCGTGTAGCTTCATTTGCAACGTCTGTGATTTCATCGCCGCGCCGTTGTCCGCATGCAGTACCGGCGGGTATTGCCAGCATCCTTCCCGGAGAACCGTGCGTTGTATCAGGGCTGCCGCCTGCTCACCACTTTCAGTTTCATGCACTTCATATCCCACGATTTTTCGGCTGTAGAGGTCTTCCACCAGATACAGGTAAAACCAGCGCCCCTTTACGGTTGACGGAACCCATGTAATGTCCCATGTCCACACCTCATTCGGCCCGCTGGCCTGCCAGCTCGTTGCCGGGGTGGCTTTCTGCGCTGCCCGTTGCCGTCCCCGGCGATGCACCTCTCCATGACGACGCAGTACCCGGTAAAAGGTTGACTCGCTTGCCAGATAAATCCCCTTATCCGCCAACGCCGGTACGATTTGTGACGGGGGGAGACTGGCGTAGTCTGGCTGATGGCATACTGCCAGTATCTGTTGCTCTTCTTGCTCACTTAACTGGTTCACCGGGGAGGGCCTGACCGCGCTGACACGCTTGTCCTCCCACGACGTTTGCCAGCGTCGCCACGTCCGTTCACTTAATCCGGCTTCCGTCAGCGCTACTGGCAGCCGGGCTCCTGACGCCATCGCTTCCCGCACGTAACCGATAAGGGCCTGCCGCTCTGTTCCGGGCGTCAGTCGTCCTCGTCGGTTTCCCCGTAAAAATCCCGCAACTGCTTTCGCAGCACCAGTATCGCCGCCGCCTCCGCCAGCGCCTTTTCCTTACGAACCAGTTCGCGTTTTAGTTGCTTAATTTCTTTCTGGCTCTGCCTGAGCGCCGCTTTGTCATTGGGCGAAGACACCTGCAAAAAGCCTTGTTTCCACTGACTAATCTGTGCCGGGTAAAGCCCTTTTTTACGGCAGTATTGCGCGAGCTCCGTTTCGCTGAGTGTGGCTGTTTCGATAATCACAGCCAGCCGGGCTTCGGCTGACCATTGGTCTGTAGTTTTGTCTGCACCCGGCACCGGTATTCCCTCTGCTTTCGCCTTGTTACGCCAGTAATAAAGGGTAGCTTCCGATATCCCTTCCATCTGCGCAACTGCGGTGACGGTCATGTTGTAGGGTGGTAATAATTTAGCCAGTGCGGCTGATTTACGTTCTGGTGAAATACGCTTCACGCTCTGTTCCCATCTTGTCATTAGTATTTCGATGGGGGTGACAACTATCCTGACAGAGGGGGGCTCCAGGAACCTCTATACGATTATCCTTCCAAATCTCTGTAATAAAATGATTGAAGTGGTCAACAAAAACTGGCCACAGCTTTAGATTTTTTCCAGTATCGATTTTCCGATTCGTTGGATGATAACCCGCCATTATATTCGTGTTGACCGGCTCCCCATTGCTTAATACAGGAAAATATAAGCAATGTCTTCTCATGCCGTCAAAGAAGTATTTTCCGTTCAACTGTTCGGTTGTATCCATAGCATTTCCCTGTACAGGTTGACGACCTAAATCCTAATACCGGCTTTTTGCCTCGTCCAGAACATACGCAACAGCTTAATCCTAAACCTTCATTTATGTGAAATGTCCCTGGCAGTAGTGACATTTTATCTTGGGTATGAAGAACTTTGCGTTGACGCTATTGCCGGAGATGAGCGAGTTGTGTACGATTAATTTGCTAACGTTGTCTCTGACAACTGCCAATGCCTGAGTGATTTGAGACAGGTGCCTTCGGGTAATCACATGCCAATGCCACATAAACCTGAGAGTGGCGCCTTCGGGTGGTTTTGTTAAGCCTGTTTAACCTTTGCAAACAGGAGCCTGATTTTTCAGGTTAAGGTCCATTCAACTCATCTGTCAGATTTTCATCCCACGGGACAACGCTTCCCGTATCGGGTGGTCGTTTTCCTTTTTTATTCAGGAAATGCCGCCATGACCTTTCTTCATATTATTTACTTTGCTGCTGTTTTTGCCGATCGCTTTGTGTGCTTCATGATAGCGCTGTACATTTCACTCACTTCTCCCGCGGGACTCCGTTCCCGACAGGGCAGGGTTCCACGCTTAATAAGGAACCATTTATGACTGCTTTCGCTATTACTGTTGATGTCCTTAATACCAAAACCCATTCAAAGACCGGATTTATTTCTGTTATGTCGGATATTGAAGGGCTGTTACAAACTGCTAATGCGCTGAATATTTGCGGTATCCCGGACAGCATCGACCTGGATGGTTTTCCGGAACGCTGCAGCCAGACAATCCACCTTGCCAGCGTTATTGGTGAAGCCCTGGAAATGAATCTGATTCCAGACTCTCTTCGTCAGTTTGTCGATGATGTTGTCCTGACGGGAAAACGCTTCGACGCTGAAGGCGACACTAACGCATGGTGCTACGGTTTTATGCTGGGAACCGAACGTGGACTGGCTTACTGGAATGAACTCAGCTGGGATTGCTAGTTCCGGCGTTTAACTACAATGTCTGGTTTTTTACGACGGATATTCAATTACTGACAACTCACCCATGCGGGGATAACCCCCCGTATAGCGGTGAAGGTGTCTCCGCCTTAACCAACGGAGACATACCATGAGTATAATGCTCATCCTTGCAGCAAAAGCGGCTTCAGCTCTGGAGCACTTTTCTGAGTCACTTAATCTACGTAAGAAAGAATGGTTCGCCAATCAGTCGGGGCACAGCAGCTTCCGGCCGGAAGTGATCCACGATGGTAATGGGTTCACCGCCGTTATTTCCCGACGAACCGGTTACAGTCCGAAAGACTGGACCTATCAACACTGTGCAACCGCAGGACGGTTCGTCTCTTCACGACAGGCAATGAGTGCTGGCCGCCGAATGGCGCAGCAGTTGGCTGATTTACGTTATCGTTTTGACTGATACAACACACTGACCTCCCCCAGGGATCTTCCCTGAGGGAGGTACTGGCGGGCATGGCTTCATTTCATTCTGAGGTGTTCAACATGGCCGTATTTAATGACATCGTTTTTGACAGATCTAACGCTCCTCAGGGAATGCATGAACTTTGGCAGGGGCAACGCTCGCTTTCCCGTTTTATCGCTTATGTTGCGGAATTAGAGGGCGAACTCCTGGCAATACGTGCATTCCGGCGCTGCGGTATCTCTGACCTGACAGGCAGTCATGGTGTTCTGGTACGTACATTCCGGCTTGTTTCGATTGCCCGGCTTCTTGGTTACGCCTGTATGACCGGGGCATTTACTGACGGTTTATTCGAAAAGTACATTGCCGGGCTGATTCTTCTCGGAGAACAGATTGACCCCCGGACCTGGAATTTCGGGTTTAATGAGGGGCTGATGCACTTTGATGAGATGCGCTCTGACGAGGAAGCCAGTGAGGAACAACGGGCTGTATTTTGTACGAATGCGGAATATATAGCCTGATTTCTGAAGCGAAAGCGGCTCCCGTGAGAAGCTTTCTCTGTTAGTTAAACAAATCACTTCCCGGAGGGACCTTCCCTCCCGGGGAGGTCTCCTCCTTATTAATTTAAGGAGTCCTGATGATTCGCTTTACCTCAACTGAACTACGCTCGCTTTTATCACAGCAGGGCGGTATGCAAAGGCCACTGCTGCTTGAGAAGAACCCCGGGATATACATCCGGGTTCCGGATGACCGAAACCCCGGCGAATGGCTCAGGGCATGGGCGGAAGGCTGTAATCCCTCAAAAGATGCAAACTGGTCGGAAAATGCAGACCTGTTAATTCCGGAGAAGGAATACGCTTTTCAGACCTTTATGGAGCAGAGCAAATTCGACGCCGTTCTGAACGACCATCACGATCTGTTTATGATGCCTTCGGCCGGTCCATTGGGTACCGGTATGACAATTCGTAAAGAGACTCGTCCGCCAGAAAAGGTGTATGTCCTGGTGGAGGAATATCGCAGCAAAATTCGCTGGCTCTACGATCAGTCTCTCCGGCATTTACCTGCATGTGTGGGGAATGCGGAACGTCTGAGCTGGCGCTCACAGGCGCTGCATGTGCTTGACAGAGTAATCCGTCTTGACTGTAAACGGGCAAAACCGGCTGACCGCGCGATGTTTGAGAGTGCGGTTCGCAGCGTACGCAGCAGCGTCAGCGAGGTGATGTCTGATGGCTCTTTCCGTTACGCGGGAACCCGCCGCTAGGTTGTATCACTGACTGTCTCTGACGCTTTTTCCACTCCCGGTGGCGCATTCTTTCGCCCCGGGGAGGATGCGCCCTTTTTTACAGGTTGCATCCGTATGAACAAATCCATTCGCGGCCGTAGCGGAAACCGGCAGTGCCTTTCTCTGCGCGGAGCTCGGTATCACCGGCGACGTGCAGCACGAAAGCTATCTGGCCGGCTGGCTGAGAGCCCTTCGTGAAGACAAAAGAGCGATTTTCCGTGCCTGCCGGTTTGCCCGGGAAACTTCGGAATATTTACTTGCCCCCCTGAACCGGAACACGGAACAGGCGGCATAAACAGACCCGGCGGCTGCGGCCGCCATCATCCCCCTGAGGGCATCTTCCTCAGGGAGATGCCCTCTTTTCGTTTTAACCGACAAGAGGAGTTTCACAATGTTCTCATGGTGCCAAAACCGCCTGGAAATTACCGGTAAATCAGTCTGTCTCGATGTGATGCAGCCCTGGATTGCCGGCACGGAAAAACCGCTTTACCGGCACGCCATCCGGCAGGCGATAAAGCTGTTCCTCGCCGGCTGTGCCGGCATACTGAAGCCCGTCAGGGTGGTGGATTACGCACCGTATCCGATGCTGACCGCATCCGGTACAGGCGCACAGACCTCACCCAACCAGGCCTTCCAGCACTTTATCGAGTTACTGGAGCAGGACGCGTATCTTGACAGCAAGACGCTCTCCCGCATGGAGAAAATCTGGCTGCAATCCGGCATCGATGCACTGAAATGGGAAGCCATTCCCTTTACAGCGCGGCAGATAATGGCGCAGCTGATGGCCGTGCATTATGCCGACTGGTTCGGCGTTGCCGGTGCCGGTGGTCAGTTTGATCCGCAGGAGCGCTGGGAGTCGCTGAGCATCATGCCGGAGACGACCTGTCCCTGTGACATGCTGATGGTGATGCCGTCACGTTTGGCCGCCGAGCTCAACGGCGAAAGTGGCCTTTTCAACGGGCTCTGTACAACGTCCGAACTCTATATGCAGCTCTTTGGTATGGAGTTTCCGGCGGGCCATCAGGCCAGCTGGAGCAGGGATGATGTGGGGTCACTCACACTGAGCTTTGCGTCTCCCTGGTATCCGCCGTCAGGTGAGGTTATGGGGATAATGTCGCAGATGTTTGACTGTGAAATCCGTCACTACTGGATTTCACCAGATGCCGGAACGTCAGGCTACAACTGCTTTGACCGGGGGGACCACGTTGACAGCGGTCCGTACCCGGTGGAAGAACTGCGGCAGTCTGCATCCGGCGACGGTGCACGCATGTATCTGGTGACACCGGAAACGGCTGCGGTTCCTGCAACCACCGCAGCGCACTACGGCAGCATCCGCGCATAACACTCACTTAACGCCGGTTTATCCGGCTCCACTGACCGGTCACAGCGAAAGCTGTGGCCGTTTTTTCACCCAGAAGGGAACACCGTTTCCCTCCGGGCGCGTGTTCTCTTTCCGGAAGGGAGCACATATGAAAAGCGTCATCAACCACGAAAAAGCGTTTCTTTCACTCTTCAGCCAGACTGCACGGTACCATCACCGGCATCAGGTATTTGAAGACTTTGTCAGCTGCAGTGTGATTGCACTGCAGAATGCCCTTCAGTTTTGCGAGAAACGGGAAGAAAAATACATGCGTATTGTCGGCCGTTACGAAAAAACGGACGTCTCTCGTATGGCGCAGCTGCTGGCCCATGTGACCAACGGGCTGGATGAGAAGCCCGGCGATTTTCTTGGCCGCGTTTTTATGCAGCTCGAGCTCGGTGATAAATACCGTGGTCAGTATTTCACGCCTTATGGGCCCATGTTAACTGTTATGTCTTTTTAAATTTATTAATATCAATGAGTTATGCTGACGATTTCAACTAATTATTTTTCTTGCTAAACGTGCATGCCACTTTATATGAAAAAGATCTTTACTCATCTTCCCCATGAAAGGGAGGCCATACAGTTGTTTTTCGGGAAAGGATTAGAAGGGTGATGACATATTCATATTGCTCTGATTGTATTTTCATTTCACGAACTGAAGCGTCTTTATCTGCATGAGGGAACCAAATTGATGCAGGGATCTTCATTCCTGCTCTTTCCATTGAAATGCTCTGGTTTGCAGCAAGCGATCCTTCTGGAATACATACAACATTGCGTTGTGTGCGAAAGAAGGCTCCGTTACGGCGAGCCGCGGTGCTGGAAAAGGCCCATTTCATGTACCCGTCACGAGATAAAATGAATACGGCATTTTCTTCAGTACATTCAAGCCATTTCAATGTAGCCGCTGTCAGCGATACCCCATAACGGATCGCATACTGACGTAATACTTCAATATCAATGTCTGGCGTCAATTGTTTCCGGAAATCATTGAATGGCATCAGTAAGTAAGAAGCAAATAAATCTGCTTCTGATTCAATATTTTTATCTTCCCAAGATAGCATATCATCACTGCTACATCTGAACTCATCACGATTTAGACGATGAAGTATGTAATGTCCCAGTTCATGTGCCTGAGTGAATCGAATTCTCCCCGGGGACGTTAAATCGTTATTATAAAGTAGCATCCAACGACTGCGGGCTTCATTGGCAATTAATGCACCATCAAATCCTTTGATGTCAACGGGTTCTATTTTTACTATAGGGTCAGCCCATTGGAATAACTCTGCTGCCCCCAGAGACAACTCACCAACGTTAACAGGAAATCGTTCTGTGCCGTGAATTTCACTGAAAGTATCGCAAATTTTTGTTAGCCGAATAGCTGCTTTTTGAGGCGTCCATATCTCTTTTTCTGGCATAACTAAAAGTCCTTTTTAAAGGTGTCCAATATTTTTCTTAACTGTGCTTTAGCCTCAGGTTCAAGGTTTTTATAGCCTCGAAAGAAAGCATCATCAAGATGTCTTTCTTCCGGTTCTCGAAGATCATCTTCTAAAAAGAAACTAGTCCCAACTCCCAGTGCATCTGCCAGGGCAGTGAGCTTTTCTGCCGAAGGACGTTGAGACTCGCGATTTTCCAGTTCCCATAGATAGCTTTTACTCAGTCCAGCCATGTCAGCGAGTTTTTCCAGTGTTAATCCACGCTGTTTACGCAAATGGCGAAGTTTTTCGCCAAGACGGGTTGCCATTGTTACATCTCCTCATTTGTCTCTTTCATCATTGTACCACTATTCCGAATAAAAAGTTTGACAAGTATGAAAAATGCACTCATTCTTATAAAAAGTTCGCTATACCGAACTTTGTGGCCGACGAAAATGAACATGACATGTCGTCCGGCTTGGATAGAGTGAAGACTTCTAGTGAGGATGAGATGTCAACAGAGCATGTCGACCATAAAACTATAGCGCGATTTGCCGAGGATAAGGTAAATCTTCCAAAAGTAAAGGCTGATGAATTCAGGGAACAGGCCAAGCGATTACAGAACAAACTGGAAGGGTATCTTTCCGATCATCCTGACTTTTCATTAAAGCGAATGATTCCATCAGGTAGTCTGGCTAAAGGGACTGCTCTTCGCTCGTTAAACGATATTGATGTGGCTGTGTATATCAGCGGCTCTGATGCACCACAGGATTTACGTGAGTTACTTGACTATCTTGCTGATAGATTGCGTAAAGCATTTCCTAACTTTAGTCCTGATCAGGTTAAACCCCAGACATACTCTGTAACGGTTTCCTTTCGGGGCTCTGGCTTAGATGTCGATATTGTCCCTGTATTGTATTCGGGGTTACCTGACTGGCGAGGTCATTTGATAAGCCAGGAAGATGGCTCGTTCCTTGAAACCAGTATTCCTCTGCACCTTGATTTCATTAAAGCCCGCAAGCGTGCTGCTCCGAAGCATTTTGCTCAGGTTGTCCGTTTAGCAAAATATTGGGCTCGTTTGATGAAGCAAGAGCGACCGAATTTTCGCTTTAAATCGTTCATGATTGAATTGATTCTTGCAAAATTACTGGATAATGGTGTGGATTTCTCGAATTATCCGGAAGCTTTACAGGCATTTTTTACCTATCTGGTGAGCACTGAATTACGTGAACGCATTGTCTTCGAGGATAATTATCCTGCGTCAAAAATAGGCAAGTTGTCAGACTTAGTGCAGATTATTGATCCCGTTAATCCTGTAAATAATGTTGCTCGTTTATATACGCAGTCTAATGTGGACGCCATCATTGACGCCGCAATGGATGCCGGTGACGCTATTGATGCTGCATTCTATGCACCAACCAAGCAATTAACCGTAACCTATTGGCAGAAAGTTTTCGGTTCTTCATTCCAGGGGTGAAATCATTATGTCTTCTTATAGTTATACGGTAGCAGAGACACAAACTTTCAGCGTAACCCACGCTCGTCACATGGCTGCTAAAGTTGCAACTGACTTGCGGCGGATGCAGCGTTTTTATGGTTACCCTAGTGATGCTGACATTGAAGCATACGAAGAAGAATTGGTTGTGTTTCTTAAGGCTGGATATTTGGGGGAGGTCTCTTATGGTTTTCAGAAAAATAATAACTGGATCGAGCCGACCCTTCGATATACCGCAGGCGACTTGCTTGGTTCAGGAACAGATGACGATCCTGGAAAAATCCGCCCAGGAAAAGATGTATCGGGCGCATCCTTCTACAGTTTTATGACTTATAGCTCGAAATATCTGAATGCTACTCAATCGGAAAAAGATACTGCTTTGAAAGATCTACCATTCAAACGGGTTGGTGCCCAGTCTCCAGGGATTAATGGCTACCTCGAAAATGATAAGACTTATTCGGCCGGTGGTCGCTCCCTCACTCGCACTAGCGTAAGGAATTATGTATGAACGTAAAACCATCACTTGATGAATTGTTTGAGCGGCGTATTAACTTCCCTGACTTTGAGCCTCAGGAGCGTCTGGCTCGTTTAGTTGGTCTTGATGAGCAAAAAGAGCGATTATCCAAAATATTAGGTTTGCTTGTAAACCCTTATGGGATTCAGGAATGGGCAAAAAAATATCATCCAGATGCTCGTGCGGCTGTTGATACAGTACTCAGACGGCCACCTTTAGTTGTATTGGCTGGGGACGTGGGCTCAGGTAAAACAGAGCTGGCGGAAACCATTGGTGATGCTGTTGCCCGGCAGGAAGATATTGATATTACGTTGTATCCTTTGAGCCTTGCTACCCGAGGGCAGGGTAGAGTTGGCGAAATGACTCAGCTGGTTTCAGCTGCATTTGATTACACCATTGAAGCCGCAGATAAATTAAAAAACACGAATGGAAAAGCTCGTGGTGCGGTTTTGCTGTTGATTGATGAAGCTGATGCATTGGCTCAATCCCGGGAAAATGCTCAGATGCACCATGAGGATCGTGCTGGTGTAAACGCTTTTATTCGTGGAATAGACCGGATCGCCAATCAGAAACTACCAGCGGCAGTTCTTATGTGTACTAACCGGTTGAAGGCTCTCGATCCGGCCGTCCAGCGTCGTGCTGCTGAGGTTTTAACTTTTTCCCGGCCAAATGATGAACAACGACACTATTTGTTGCATTCAAAACTTACGGGGTTGGGATTAAATTCTACGGCGATAGAAGAATTAGTCAGGTTAACCGGTCCAAGGGACACGAATTCGCCGGGATTTACTTTCTCAGATATTACCCAGCGGCTAATTCCATCAATAATTCTTGCTGCCTATCCATATAGCGCAGTGTCAGTCCATTCGGCACTGCAGGTAGTCAATAAAATGACACCAACACCTGCATTTATTGACCGCTAATAATATAGTAAAGATAAATGCCCATAAATAGTATTATGGGCCATGCATACTTAAGCAACGTATGAGTATTACTGAATAAAGGAATCTATTATGTCAGATTGGTCACTTTCTCAACTATTTGCTTCGTTACATGAAGACATTCAACTTCGACTGGGAACTGCACGTAAAGCTTTCCATCATCCAGGGGCTAAAGGGGATGCCAGTGAAGGAGTATGGATTGAAATGCTCGATACATATCTTCCCAAACGCTACCAGGCAGCTAATGCTTTTGTAGTTGATAGTTTGGGTAATTTTAGTGATCAGATTGATGTGGTCGTTTTTGACAGGCAGTACTCACCATTTATTTTTAAATTTAATGATCAAATAATTGTTCCAGCAGAAAGTGTCTATGCGGTTTTTGAAGCGAAGCAATCAGCGTCAGCAGAGCTTGTTGCTTATGCACAGCGAAAAGTTGCAAGTGTTCGCAGACTTCATCGTACCAGCCTTCCAATTCCACATGCTGGCGGGACATATCCAGCAAAACCACTCATTCCAATTTTGGGAGGGTTACTTACTTTTGAAAGTGACTGGAGTCCTGCATTGGGGGCGTCGTTTGACAAAGCTCTTAATGGGGATTTATCAGATGGTCGACTTGATATGGGCTGTGTTGCATCACATGGGCATTTTTACATCAATAACATTGATGGAAAATTCAATTTTGAACCAGGAAATAAGCCAGCTACTGCTTTTCTTTTCAGGCTTATTGCACAGCTTCAATTTAGTGGCACTGTGCCAATGATTGACATTGATGCCTATGGAAAATGGTTAGCTAGTTGAGTACTGGTTTGTTTTTTTATTTATTTCGAGAAGATTTATTTTTTAGATTGTAATTCAGCATTTCATTGATAGTCGCCAGCTTTGATATTCGAAGCTGAAGTTGTTGGATCTCATCCTGTAAAACTTTGTTTTTGGCATTTGCATCCTTTAACTTTTCACGTAATGTTGCCCAAGAACGCCGGGGAATATTATCTGCTATCCTCCTGATTTCATCTGCGATATCTGGATAGTAGTTGTGAATCAATGAAGTGCTAACGCCCGCTTCCCGAGCTACGCGAGAAATATTTACAGGTTTCTTCAAAACCATAAGCTTCCTGATTATATTCCTGAATTTCTCACGGCGAATATGTGCTGGCTCATGTTTGTGGCTCATCGGTGTCTCCATCGTTGATATTAATACCAAAGGATAGCATCACTCTCTTACAATGAGTTATATCAGAGGATATTCGCTTCTGAGATGACTGGTTTTTAATACTACGCTGTAATATTTTCAGGTCTTCATATAGTTTCTGGTATACGGAAAGATGTGAAGAGTCGATAACCGCGTTTTGACATTCGCTACAGCGCAACATATTTTGCGAAAAATTACCCGAACATTTTCTGTTATCTGCTGTGCACCAGGCATGACCATTGCTTCGTATTGCAATGCTTTCTGCAATTGATCGCAACATATGTTCATGACTGTGAAAAATGTGGGAGGCATCGGTTTTTCTCCAGTGCTTCAGACTCTCACCATAGCCTCCTGCGAGTGGCGTTTCAGACTGGAGCCACTTGTCAATCAGGGTTGTTTTTATTATTGCTACATCCTCTTTTATCTCACTAAGCAATGTCATTTCCTGAGAAGCATTCACTGCATATCGCAGTGTCATATCAACAGACCAGTGCTTAAAATGTTCGCGAAGATAACGAAGGTCACCAAACTGACTTTGCGCCGCATAGTTGGCGAATTTTCGCCGAAACTGGTGTGTACTGATAGCCCATGTAATACCATGATATTTGCAGAAAGAACGCAGACGTAGATTCCATTGGCCGCCATTTAATGTCCGTACTACCCCCGTATGAGGATGCTTCCCCGGAAAGAGTACTTTCAGGTGGCGTTCAGCCTCCTGAATCTCTGGATCATCCGGGTTGATGAGTTTTTTCCGTTGTATTTCAGTTTCTAACTCTTTATGAAGGGGAAGTGCTAATTTTTCCGCCACTCTGATTGCTTTTACTGCTGCAGGTGGGATCATCCACTCCGTCTCTCCTTCCCCTGTTTTTGTTGACCGGGAGCGCATCCACCAAAGTATCTCACCGTTTTCATGTCTGACCTTATAGCACGCACCTGTTTTTAACCATGCCAGTTCGTGATTCCTGCACCCCGAGAGGCTTGCGATGATAATGTAACAGGCTGCACTGAGATGAGTCAGAGCTTCATACAGGGCCTTTGGTCCTGATTTCCATCCTCTTGTTATCAGGCAATTACTTCGGGCAAGTGAACGAGTTGACGGGCTTTTATGTGCAACATTTTTGCTGATCTGTTGCAGGGCATCACGATGCTGAAGTAGTTCACTGGCCTGGGTCACTCGATGCCAGGCATGCTGGAATAAGGTGGTGAATACAGAATCTGGCATCAATGGAGTTTTTTGCATCGCGAGGTCATTCATTCTTGCCAGTCTGTGGGATGATGTTCCGGGCCAGGGATGCGGAATCATTTTGTCCGGGCAAAATTGTCCCAGTTCAAATAACGTTTCAACGGCTGCGAGTCGGCGGGACAGCGTTGCTGGTTTCAATGGTTCATCAGTGTTAATGCGTTTATACTGCTGTAGATATCGAGCCCAGGCCAAACAATGTTCAACAGTAATTTTATTAAGTGTGTGGATATTTTGGAAAGTCAACCAGTTAAGGAATCCAGTAATTTCCGATATAAACGCTATTATTGTTCCAGGACGTGGTTTTATTTTACCCGGGCGGCCATGAGACAGCCAGTACCATGATATGTATTTCAGGATTGTTCGAAAAGATACGGGAATTGCAGTGAAACGTATATGCCGCCGCGATTTACAGGTATTGGTTGGTGCATCATTGAAGATCCATTCATCGTTAATATAGATGCTTAATGTAACCCATTTCCCATTGATAAATATGCGCGATATTACGGTGTCGTCAGGTATTTGAGGCTGGAGTGAGCTATTTTTCTGCGATATGAGGGTCATTGTTTTTCCAGCCAGGTTATGGGAGTGCTATACGCCCAGAATGGATGTGGTGAATGTCTCGCAGATTCACGAGCCAGATCGATATCTGCTTGCCTGAAAATATGATTTTGTAAACCAGGTGTGACTACGTTTCGCTCGATCAATCGTGGGATAAAAGCGTAGAATCGCTTCCAGCAACGTCTACTTACCCGGTTATGTTCATACAGCACACGCCAGTAGAAACTGAACACACGATAAAGGTCATCAGTTGTTACTACATAATGGCGGCAGCGAAGGCAATTTAGAAATGAAAAGCACTGAGCTCCAGGAGTGGTTGGTGCATATTCTCCACTTTTGCGATTGCGGCAATGGCCAGTTGGTGTTTGCTCCAGGTTATCAGGGTTTGTGTTGAGTAGTTCTGAGGTTAATACTATCCCCATTTTTTTCCAGTTAAGTCTGGACTGTTCAGTCGAACGAAGATAATTTTTTTCCGTCACTTGGGGGCTGTTGCCGGCAGCCGCAGCTGTAGAGATGAGATCTCCATCCAGTACCTCATATATTCTGTTTATGAACGTTTTTCGAAGTCTGCTAATATTTAGACGAAGCTGATTACCATTATCATCAAAAAGTCTGGCCTCTTTAATAAGTTTATTAGTATGATGCAGTATTACGGAAGATGTCAGCGTTGTCAGTTGACCAGTTGTAGGGCCTGCGGGAACCCGATACAGCCATAAAAGTGTTTTTAAGTGGGACGTTGCTTTTTCACGAAGTGGCGCTGTTAATTCAATTACTTTTTGAATGAGTTGTGCCATAGAGAAATTTATAGCTGGCCATGTTTCTTCATCTGATATGGTGTTCTCCCGTATCACCACTTTGTCTTCAAAATGCCCCCGACGTTTGTTCAACTGGAGAAACATTAACCCTTGTCTTGGATGGGGGATGAGGCAATTGCAGCTCAGTTCCAGTAATGGTGTCGTATTGCGTCCGGTATGCAGAGCTATCGACAACAGTACGTAACTTAGTAAATCAGGGCCTGGAGCGATCTGTAGTGACATTAGTGGTTTTGTGGCTTCTCTTAATGCAATTGAAAATGCAAGGCGCTGATGTTGTGGTAATGGAGATTCTCCTCTGGCTCGTCTGTTACTGCCTGGAAATGGGTTTATCGGAAAAGTCAGTAGGTCGGGCTTCCCTCTAAGCGTAATTTTTATTTTTCCGCGTAATCCGATAGCTTTTAATACTGAACGACAAGCACTATAAATAGCTCGCTGGCTCAGTGTAGATATGTTCCTCTGATAAAGGAAATGCAAAAAACCATTAATAGTATTACGATCAATATCAAGCAGTGTTATCTCCTTCTGAGAGGACTGACTACTCAGGGCCATAAAATCTAAAAAATTACGCCCTGCGATGCAGCAGTAGTTAACAACAGTAGTCGTGGATAGCTGATTGTCCATACCAGCCAGAAATCGTTCTATCTGTCTTTGCCACTCTCCTGTAATGTCGTCTATTCCTACTCCGTACCAGGGGGAGAAATCAAAGCTCCTGTTTGTTGTTGGATTGTCAGGAAAAAAAACCAGGCCCGTTGAGGGGCGAGATGGAATATTAAATGACTTTTCATGGGAAAAAAAGTTTGCGGCTTCCAGTGTGGTTTGAATGAAGAGTTTGCGTTTACCCATGCGTTAGCCCATCCCCTGATTGAGAGAGTCGCTGTACTTGAGGATTGCATCTTCAGCAAGAGAATTAATTAAATGCAGATAACGCATAGTCGTATTGACAGAGGAATGGCCCAGCTGTTGCTGAATAAAAACGACAGGCTCAATGCGATTTTTGTCTCGTTGTTGTTGCAGTTCCGACAGCATATGGGTGGCCCAGGTATGTCTGAGCATGTGAGTATTAACCTTTATACCAACCCTGTGACCGAGTTCCCTGATGATCCGATCAATGTGTTTTCCTCTGTCGGCATAAGGTAAACCATTTTTATTCAAAAATAAGGCCTGTTGCTCAAATGGTGAAAGTGATGCTCTTTCATATCGGCGAAGACGGATATAGTCGCTAACGTTACGATAGAACTGGCTGCTGATATAAATATCTCTTGGTTTCATTCCTTTCGTTCGCATGCCATAGCCATCGCCTGGAGTGAGGGAGATTCGAACATTGCGGAAACTATTAGTTGAGTTTGAGTTCGCTATATATGTGACAGGAAATGTAGCCAGTTCTTCTCTGCGTAACCCTGTATGAAGTGCCATCAGTAGCAGCATCCGATGATGTGGATTGTGAGCTGCGGAAATTAGATTATGTATTTGTTCGGTGGATAAAAATTTTGGAAGCTGGCGCCATTTTCTGGGCATAACACTTCTTGTTGCTCTTCTGCCTGCAGATGAGTCGGTATGTGCCAGGAATGTTGGCGGGTGAGCTACGGCTCTGTATTCAATTATCCATGGCAGATTCGTTACCCAGCCTTGTTGGGCTGCGTACTCATAGAACTGGCAGATAAAATGCAGTCGCAGACTGACAGTGTTTCGTGAAAGCCCTAAGTTAATACTCCAGATCCGATAACTATCGATCAGGCTGATGGTGGCTTGCGATGATACAGCATTCCATTGCAAAGTATGCGCCTGAAGAAAGCTGAAATAGTCGTAAAGTGCCTGTCCGGCAGCACGCCATGTATGACAAGAACTACAGCTACCTCTCGTCAGATAATGCTGAAGAAAAATATTAGCTTCACTACAACTTTCCATTGAGTCGTAGAGCAGGATAGGAAACCCAGGATAAAAAACACCTGATAAACAAAACTCATCTGAAGCCCAAATCAGCTGCATGGTTTCGCCTAGCTTTCGTTAAGTGGGGATTCTCCTTACCTCTGGCAATGATTCCTTTGAAAAAGTTTTAACCTGAACCTAACAAATTTCAAGGCCCATAACACGCCGTGGGATATCGGTCTGATGATGGCCAGAATGCAGCTCGGCAACGTAGAAGCTAATTTTCGCGACAAGCCGTTTATTACACTTTCTGAACCTGCCTGTGGTGCCGGCTGTATGGCACTGGCGTTTGCTTTTGTTTTACGTGAGGCTGGTTATTCACCCCATCGGTATTTGTGGGTCTCTGCTCAGGATATCGATCCTCTGGCGGCCGGTATGGCGTATATCCAGCTTTCGCTGTCTGGTGTACCGGGGGAGGTGGTGATCGGCAATTCACTAAACGATGAGCGCCGGCGAATACTTCACACGCTCGCGCATTACATGGGGAACTGGAGTTTCCTGCTGCAGACGAGAATGAATGCAGCCGTTGCATGAAAGCTAAGACTGAACAAAAGGCCACGAATTAATGTGGCCTTTTTTTACATATCTGAAAAGATCTCGATGATTTCAGATAAATAAATGAGGAATAATGGGATAATATAGCTGGCAATAAAACCGAGACGAAATAATTCTAAGTAATTGTCAGTAAATGGTTTAATATCCCACATTGCGAATGCACCCAGAGTTGTTACACATGCCATTAAAATATAGCCGGCAACGGGGCTGAATAGCTTCATGAGAAGTACAGGCCATTTTTCATCATTCTCACACAAATAGAACGCAAATCCAGATATCCATACGAATGTTAACAGGATAGTAACCCGCCAGCTTATGTATTCCGGTGGAAAAATATTTCTTTCCATCATGACAAACCAAAATAGTAACTCCGTAACATATATGGCTAATGGGATCGCAAGCAAAAATAATCTTGAGTGCCTGATGTTAATTTTCATTCTATAGCCTTTTAACCTTGGTCATCGAAGTACGGATCTACAATAAAAGAACCGTGCTTACCGACGACGGCTCCCGGTTTTTTCCGTAAAGCATAAATAAATATTCGTAGCGGGATTTCTCTTCTCATCAGAAGTCTGGTCAGCCTGAAGATATAAATAGAATGGTGATAATACTTCATACCTGTGTTTTGTCTGGTAACCGCTGAATGGCTACTCCGGTTTAGTTTTGTGATCATACGGCCTCCTGCTGCTGATATTCACTAACGCTTTAAACTCACTGGTGGCGTTATCCCAGTCAGCAAGTCGTTGTTCATGCTGCACCGCCTTTTGTCGTCGTGATTGTGATGGCGAAAGGCACATCCGGAGTACCATGAGATGCTGAGTTTTCGATCACAAAGCCTACTTCGTGGACCTTCTCACAATCGATGTATCCTTTTTCGTATTCCTCGTCCTCAGGCAATACGTCAAACACTGAGCGAGCCAGGGCTTCCTGCTTAGCATTCATCAACATGTAGCAATTGTTTTCATGCACAGTAAGGGAGCCATTTACGTGGCGCAGTAAAACCATGTCAGAACCAAACTGACCAACACGTTTACGCACCTGTACGCAGTAGCCAACGCGCGCAGAATCATCCTTAAAATTTGGGCCAGTCACTACAAATTGTCCCTGTGCCGGGTTGCCGGGATAGCTGATCATTCTCTGGTAGTCCGCCAGTTCAACAATGCGGGCAAGTGTTAATTCAGTATGCTCTTTCATGTGATTAGCCATCGCATTACTCCTCACCGGATATTACTGAAGCGGGGAGACTTTCCCGTTCAGGGACGATATCGGTATCCGAAATGCTTTGCAGATAGCGCAGCGCTTCTTCTGCTGTTGAATATTCAGTAATACTCAGGCGACTCATACAGCTGTCAGTCGTAATTCCGTATTTTCCCGTTTCAGTATTAAAAACGAAGTTGTGGCAACAATTGTCAGTCGGGACGTTATAGATAATCATTACTTTTTCGTTATTGCGGTCGGCCCGCAGATATTGCATGACGAATTCAACCATGCGGATATTTTGATGCAGTTCGTGCTCTGATGTTGTGGTAAAACCAACAGAGAAGGCTACCTGATTGGTATTGCAATTATTCATCCCGACCGCGTGAAGGCCTTTTTCCCTGATCCATTTCTCTTTGTATTCATACATCGTCGGTGAGGGATTAATGAGGTCAAAAATAACCTGCCAGTTCGGTATATCTCCCCATGAAGCAATCAGCAGTTCATCACGTTCGTTTTGCAGCTGAGCGAGGTTGTCCTCTGCAATTTCAAGATTGCGTTCTGCACGTTTAACCGACCGTTCCCGGCGTTTCACAATATCCTGCGCGTCAGCAATCCGTTCGTGGATTGCATTGAGTTGTGTCTTTAACTGAACCATGATGTGACCCCTTATTTATTTGAGAGAGCCGTCAGCAACTTCAGGTATTTGTTTCATGAGGCGTGAAGTCCATGCCGGTTTCAGATGTTCCGGATTCGACGAACGGTAGGTGGCAGTCACATAACTGCCCTTTGAGTTACCCGTGACTTCGAGGGTGAGCCTGTCATTACCGGCCCAGTTGCGGCTCATACGGTACCAGTTGCCTGGCTGAGCCAGCCAGCTGGTACCTTCGGATATTGCGGATGCTGACCAGCCAGCGTTTCCCTGGCCGCTGTTGCGCGCGGCAGCAACATCCTCATCGGATGAAAATCCAAAGTGCTGTTTCAGACGAATGGCTGCGGTATCCACCCCTGTGCCTGCCGGCAGGGTATAAACGCTGACAACATCGTTACGGTCCGCTTCTTTGGACGTCGATGGCTGTGCTCCGGGAGCAGGTTGGGATGTAATATCAGAAAGCTGCTGCTGAAACTGGGATAGCTGACTCTGGCTGCATGCCGTCAGGGACATCAGCAGGGCAGTCATGGCTGGCAGGAGTAGTCTTTTTTTCATTTTATTTTCCTTTTGAAGTCTGCAGGAATTGAAATACCGGGACTTATCTTCTGTTGCCCCGGGTTTGTTGAATCAGAAGGTGAACTGCATCTGGGCGACTGCACCGTAAGTACGATCGGTGCCGGCAATGCCCGTGATGTCCAGATGGACCACATCAAATGGCGAGAAACCGAGCCCGGCCGTGAAGGCGGAGCCATCGTTCGAAATGATGTTCTGGCGGTAACCGGCACGGACCTGCATCCAGCTCCACGCATTCAGCTCGACGCCGGTACTTGCAAACTGACGCTTTTTGTCAGTATCGAAACGGCTGGCTTCAGTCAGGTCGACATCGAGCGCCGTCGTGATAAAACCGCTGTGCCATGCGGCTCCGGCCGTGGCCTGAGGCTTAACTTTGAATGTCCCGGTCGAGCCATTTACCGGTTTGGTCTCAACGGAACGGGGAATGACGTTCAGGACCGCCAGACCCAGAGTCCAGCTATCTGTCAGATCCGTTGCCAGCCCCAGGTCGGCGTTAAAACCTGTTTTTGTGTTGCGGTAATCGCCGGAATGGATATTGCTCTTATCGAAATCACGAACGGAGACATTGTAATTAAACAGGTCAATACGCTGATATTTCGGGGTGATACCCAGGGACCATCTCTGACCGGCTGTTTCGAACTGGTGAGCCATTGCGACGCCGACGTCTGTGATGACGGCAGCGCGCCCACTGACTCTCGATGTCAGGGCATCTTTATCAACCAGCGATGGAGGAATGGTGCCCTCAGCCACTTTGCCCAGGTATTGCAGATCGTGGTCCGTAACCTTACCGTCTACGGACACGGTACCCCATGATTTCACCACAACGGCAAAGGGAAGCGTCCTGCTCGGCACCGTCGCGATTACCGACGCACCGAGCTGGCCACCGGAATGCGTGTCTTTCAGTTCATTCAGTTTGTTTTTCAGTGCGGCGGCGCTGGCGCTCACACCGGACTGGTTGTTTACCGCTGTGTCGAAGTTATTCCAGAGGTTTTTGACGTCGTCAGCCTTATCCACGGTGTTATCCGGATCGGAAACCTGAGCACCCACAGACGGCAATACGAGGCTAAAATCGTCAGACGGGCCAAAATGTGTCAGCAGGGCAGGATTGGACAGCGCCGCTGTACCATAGCGGCTGGATGCAACGCCGGTGCCCCCCATTGCATCATTGCGTGCCTCCATATAGCTTGTTGCTGCATGGGCTGACGTTGCTCCGGTGGCAAACAGAACAAGTGAAATACAGCGTGTAATCTTTGAAACTTTCATCATTTATTTCCTTTTTCATTTATGGTGTTTCAGGCAAAAAAATCCCCTGACGCTGGCGCGCCAATTAATACGGACTATTCAGTGAATTCAGATGGAACGGGTTGAAATAATGTCTTCCGCTATCTTTCTCCATTCATCATTTATAAAATTATCCGGATTAAGGAAAGGCTCACTTTCGTCAGTGCTCCAGATCCTTTGAGTATATTTTCCGTGAGTGTCGTGGAATGGTTTTTGTATTTCCCTTAATGCTGCCGGTGGAAGTATTTCCCCGGATATCATTGAATCAAGAATGTTCCCTGAATCAATAAAGGTATCGACAAGGAAGAGGACTTCGGCTTTAAACAGCAATCCGCACATGGACAGGAATGAAGTAAATTGTTTCCCTGACTCACCGGATACTGAACAACGGCCAGCGCATTCCACAACACGGAACCTTGTGTCGTTAATGGTTCTGTACCGGCGAATAAACAGGAAAATATCATCCTGCTCTTTTTTTCGAATAAAAAAGAGTTCCGGCCGGGCGATAACATCTTCCGGATTGATTTCCTGAATTCTGCACGTTAATAACCGGGCTGCATCGAGCCAGTCAGGAAATACGGTAATCCGGACCGGAGGGACGATTTTGCCCGAGAGCCACCCAGTACTGACATAAAACCATTCAGACAATTTTTCCAGCAGGGGCGCGGTCATGTAACCGAGCGTTCTTTCCCGGTTTTCCAGCACACCCAGGCTCATGTTCCAGTCCGCAAGCAGATGGGCCACCTCCGGAGATGACAGATTGTATTCATCCATCAACAGCCAGAAACGTTCAGGGATGCGGGTAATGGCGGCCTGTTGCGGTGTGAGGGTTTCACGCATGACGCCTTCAATCAAAATATTCACGAGAGCTGCAGCCGAGATACCCAGCCTGCCTGACATGAGGACGATAAAATCCCCCACAGCAGGTTTGAAACGTATGGCCATCGGGTTACCGGATGTCTTCTTTCCGTCGGACATTGCGGCGGCCAGTTGCAGCAATTCGTCGTCTTGTTCAAGGGCGATCCTTGCCAGCAGGGATGTCAGGTTCAGATGTTTCATAAAGAGTCCTGGTGTTGACTAACAGTCTAATTTTCATGGATTTATTTATATGTATCCGGTGTGAATACGTTACGCTGCGAATATGCGGATGTATAACGGAGAAAATCGATCGTTCAGATCGAATACATACATGTATCCAGTGTGAAACGTGGCGCTGAGCGTTGACAGGTGAAATTATTTATCCGTGTTTAAAGATTTTCGCCGGAGGACCAGTACGGGCCAGTCCATGCGGAAGTTCGTACGCCAGCGCCACTGTCGGAAAAGGATTTCAAGCTGCATCAGTGCTCTCTTTGCCGGTGTGAAGGGGATGCGGTAAGTCCGGCTGTGGACGGTGAGTCCACTTTCCCCGATACAGGCCAGCACGCGTCGGGCGCGGAAGCCTGTCAGAAGGTGCGAGGAAATGATAACGGTGCGATGTTTTTCCAGTGCCAGGCAGGTTGACGTGTTCACACTCTGCCAGAACAAACAGACCCGCGCTGGCGTCAGGTCTGTGGTGGGCTGCCAGGAGGCAAGATGCACCCATGCCCGACTGCGACGATAGCGGGTAATTGTCATTGCCGGCCTGAACTGCCGCTCTGCCCATGAGAGAGGGCGAAGAAAGAAAGGAAGACAGAACAGCAGCCCCCAGACCAGATAAAAACCGGTACGAGTGCCGTCGGGGATAAAACTCAGGCTCATCGTCCCGGACAGGGCCATCCAGAGCATAAAAAAGGAGAAAACCAGTGTTTGCTGCATGCTGATGCTCACGATACCGGTGTAAACAGAGGCATGCAGGAGAGCATCCCTGTGTCACCACGGCATCCTGAAAATCTGAAACCACTTCTGAATATTTTCACAAGCAGGATTTCTGTCAGGGGCGATTAAGGGTTTCCGGTTGCAATTATCATGGGGGCTTTTAGCGTAGCGTCATTTTCAGCAGGCATATTCCGGCGGAGGTGACGGTGCGTGGACTTAACTGGTTAACAGGCAGGGGCAGAGAGGGAAAACGGCCCGGAGAGAGGCCGTCGCAGGTTGTCACTCCGCTCCGGACTCTTGCTGATGATGGCTGGCACCCTGCCCAGATGGGCAGATCGCTTCTGCAGGCAGACGAACAGCGTCGCCTTATCCGGGTATTGACAGAAAACAGCCCGTTTTCACCGCAGGTCACGGAAGCCTGGTGGCTAAAGCCACTGGAGGATATGGCGGGACGGGTGCAGGCCTGCCCGGGAGCCTGGTCCGGTCCGTTCTCCGGGCCGGGAGGGTTTAATGAACTCAGCCTGAACGTAGCCGCGCGTGCGGTGAGGCTGGTACGTGGCATGATGTTGCCACCGGGTGCCACGCCTGAAGATCAGGCAGAGCAGACGCCCGGCTGGGTCTGTGCAGCGTACTGGGCTGGTCTGTTCCATCACCTGCCCTGGTTGATGCAGATTGAGGGAGCGCTGAAAAGCGGGCGTGTCTGGTATCCGGGGCTGAGTGTGCCAGGAGAACCCTGGCGGGTCAGACCGGCCGGTGAACGATCGGGAGAGATGGGCAGTGTATATGTGGCGTTCAGACTCCTGCCTGAGGCCGCTCTGCTGTGGCTTCAGCGCTGGCCTGCGCTGTCCGATACGCTGCTGCTGTTTCTTTCCGGACGTCGCGCGGAAGCCGGGATTCTGAACAGCATTGTGAACGATGCGCTGCGAAGCTGTGGTCTTTCAGATACTGTCGTTATGTCCGGGCAATCATCTGACCCGGTGTCCCTTGTGACAGCGGTGCCTGTCACTGGTCATACCTTCCCTAAATTATATGAAACTGATCCTATCCCATTGTCCAGTAACGATAATTCTCCGGATGTTTCAGTGCCAATTAAAACCGGAGATATGACCTACAGTTTCAGTCAGGACGGAGAGAAACCACCTGTAAATATTGTCCCGCCCGCACCTTTACGGGTACTGGAGTCCTCTCTTTCAGTCAAGGCCCCCCTCGTTTGTGCAGAAAACGACATTAGTACTGACGAAGAAGCTGAGGCACAGGTATCCACGGAGAATCTCCTGTCATTGCTGGATCTGATGGCAGAAGGAAAAGGCTATGTGGCAACGGAAAAAGTACCTGTGGATACTACTGATGACCATCCGGTCACGGCGCTTCCGCCCGAAATGCTCCTTTCCCATGAGGAGGGGATAGACCAGGAAGAGCAGGCCGGTGCGTTATTTCTAAAGTGGGTCAGGGACAGCGTTGAGGACGGCACGCTCAGCGTCAATGAAAAGGACAGCCTTCTGCACGTTCTGGCGCAGTTTGTATTCATGGTGTCACCGGCCTGTTTTTACCGGCATACCTCGACAGCGGGAGTGGGTGGCACAGACAAGGACAGATTGCAAAAAAGTTTTGAGGCACTGAACGTACATCATTCACGAAATGGTAAGGGCTTATTTCATTACCATCAATACGACACGCCGGATAAATGCGGTCGTTTTACCAAAGTGTCAGGCTACATGATTAACGCTGACATTATTTTTAAAAAAGGGAGCTGTCCTGCGGACAGTATATGGCTTTCAGCGAAGAAATAATTCGCTGAGGTTAAGTTAATATTACGAGGTCATTATGGCTGACATTGTGACGTTTGAAAAAATTCTCGATGACTATTTTTTTAATAAAGTTCTTCGTCGTGCAACTGAATGGAGTTACCGAAAGGTGGTGAGAACTTTCCTTGAATTTTACGGTAAAGATATTCTTCCGGAAAATGTGACGAGAATGGATGTTCTGAAATGGCGACGGTATGTTCTGAACGAACAGATGTCCAGCAAGCGAACATGGAATAACAAGGTAGCTCATATGCGGGCAGTATTTAATCATGCCATCACGAATAAGCTTATTTCTGCCAGAGCGAATCCTTTTAACCAAGTAATTGTTAAACCCGATATTAAACGGAAAAAAACACTCTCCAGGGAACAGATGAAGAAAATTGATTTAATCATGGAAAGGAAAATTGAGCTGGAGCAGACGGGCGTTCACGATCCACGACCAAATGCCCTTGAACCCGCCTGGTTCTGGATGACAGTCATTGAGACACTGAAGTTCACCGGTATGCGCCAGAATCAGCTGCTGCACATACGACTGTGCGATGTGGATCTGAAACTGGGCATCATTGAATTACAGGCTGAAGGCTCTAAAAACCACCGGGAACATCGCGTGCCGATCACCGCGCAACTGAGGCCGCGGCTTGAGCACCTGTATCTTATGTCTGTACAGAAGGGGGCCAAAAAAGGGGAGCAGTTATTCAACATCAACCGGTTTACCCCCAAAAAGAAAAGAATTATCCGGGCCAAAAATATGGATCACCTCCCGATGAGGGCCTTTTTCAGAAGACTGTCCAGAGAGTGTCAGTGTGATATCAGCCCGCACCGGTTCAGGCATACGATAGCCACAGACCTGATGAAACGCCCTGAGAGAAGCCTGAATGATGTCCAGATGCTGCTCGGTCATTCCAGTGTGGCGGTGACTCTGGAATATGTGGAAGCAAACATGGATAACCTGAGGAGGAATCTTGAAGCCGCGTATGCAGCTTAGGAGTAATCCTAAGTCAAATTCATAACGATTTGATATCTAAACGGGAAAAAATCGTGGGTTTTCCTTTACAGATCGTTGACAGAGCAGCGATGAGAAGGTAAATACCTGTAACTGAAATTGTTGGGATGTGAGAAACCCGGATGATGCGGCAAACATCATCCGGATTCTTAATCCCTAAACCCTCAGGTGCAGAACGACTTTGCCTCATCCTGCACGATGATGGGTCCGGAACTTTGTCTTGCCCGTTAAGGATCTCATCTCTTAACGAACAGGCTCTGAAGAAGTGGTGCCCGGACTCGGAATCGAACCAAGGACACGGGGATTTTCAATCCCCTGCTCTACCGACTGAGCTATCCGGGCAACGGGGCGCATTAAACCCTAATCGTCTTAAGGCGTCAACCTTATTTCTAAAAATGCTATCCGGTTGCTCAAGTTTGCGGCAAAAAGGGCAATTGTGCAGCGAAATCAGGTTAACGCGCCGCCCTGGCGGCAACAGGCGAAACGCAGAATATCTTCCGCCAGCCGCTGCGCCGTATCGACATCGGCCTGGCTGCGATTAACCAGCATCCGGCTCAGACAACCTTCCAGCACCAGCTCCATCTGCTTAGCCACCATTGCCGGATCGTCAACTTCCAATTGCATCAACACCTGATGGGTATAGTCGTAGGCGTCACGCTTTTGTTGAGCCGCCAGTTGATGGATTGGGTGTCCGGAGTCGGGAAAGAAAGTACACGCGGCGATAAACAAGCAGCCGGGATAGCGGTTGTTGCTGACGCATTCAGTTAACGCACCGTAGCGCGCCAGCAGCTTCTGCTCATGAGTCAGTGTCTCATCCAGCAGCAACTGTCTGCGCCAGGCATCAACCTGCTGGCTCAGATAACGCAGCGTGTCATAGAGCAGGGCTTCTTTATCCGGCCAGAAACGGCGCAACTCATCGAGGGGATAGTCGATGCGAGCGGCAACCATCTCAAGAGTGGTTTCGGCAATCCCTTTTAGCTCAAGTAATTGCAAAGTCTGGCTCAAAACGTTTTCGCGTTGCACGGTGTTGTCCTCGGTTATCTGAAGCGCGCTCCCCCAAACAGTGTTGTTTATGGGGTGCGATTGCGCAAATGCGCGGCAAAGGTTGCCGCATCCATAAAACCGGTCACCCGGTCAACGGGCTGCTCGACGCCTTGTGCATCAAAAAAGAGGATTGTCGGCAGACCAAGCACATTCAACTGGCGCAGCAGCGCGGCATCCTGCGCGTTGTTCGCCGTCACGTTGGCCTGCAATAACACGCTCTCTTTCAGCGCTGCCTGCACTTGCGGGTCGCTGAAGGTGTATCTCTCGAACTCTTTACAGGCTACGCACCAATCCGCATAAAGATCCAGCATTACCGGCCGACCTTTTGCCTGCGCCAACGCCTTATTCAGATCATCAACGGTCTGGATCGGGGTAAATGCCAGCGGTGAGTGCGCCTGTACGGTGGGTACGTCAAATACCCAGTCCTGCAACGGACGAGCGCACACCAGTGCAGCACCGAGCAGAGCAATTTGCACGACCCGTATTACCGGGCGAGTCACGTGTAGACTGGAAATGAACGCCCAGGCAAAAAACGCCAGACCCAGCAGCGACCACAGCCGCAATCCCCATGTATCGCCCAGCACGCGCTCCAGCAGGAAGATGGGCAGGGCGAGGATGACGAAACCAAAGGCGATTTTGACCTGCTCCATCCACGGCCCGCTTTTTGGCAGCAACCGGTTGCCGAACACTGTTACCAGGATCAGAGGTAAACCCATGCCCAGCGCATAAAGATAAAGTGTGCCGCCGCCGAGCCACAGATTACCACTCTGGGCGATATAGAGCAGAATGGCGCTCAGTGGCGCGGTGGTGCAGGGCGAACAAATCAGTCCCGCTATTGCGCCCATGGCGAACACGCCGCTAGGCGAACCGCCCTGCCGGCGGTTACTCCACAGTGTTAAACGGGTTTGCAGCGCGGACGGTAATTGCAGGGTAAACAGGCCGAACATCGACAGCGCCAGCAGGCTAAAGAGCACAGAGAGCCCAATCAGCACATAAGGATGTTGTAGTGCCGCCTGAAATGATAACCCGGCAGCGGCAACAATCAGCCCCAGCGCGGTGTACGTCAGCGCCATTCCCTGTACGTAGATAAACGCCAGCAGCAGTGCGCGCGTGGTGGACAGGCGCTGTTTGCCGCCCAGAACAATGCCGGAAATCAGCGGATACATCGGCAGTACGCAAGGGGTAAACGCGATGCCAATACCGATAAGCAGCGCCCAGAGCGCGGAAAAGGGCAGCGAGGCCGCAGGTGTATCGTTTGCTGTAACCGGCTTTCCGGCGGACGCTGGCGCGGTGGATTGCGCGGCGGCAACCTCCATCAGCGGCACGACTTTGGTTTCAGGCGGATAACAGAACCCGGCGTCCGCACAGCCCTGATAAGTGACCGTCAGCGTCGCGCCTTTCGTCGCCTGCGTAACTTCAAGCGGTAGCGTGAGTTGCTGTCTGTAGATCTCACTTTTGCCGTAGAACTCATCTTCATGCATCTCCCCGCCTGGCAACGCCAGTGTGCCAATGCGGGCCTGATTCGGGGTGACGCGAATCTGTTGGCGGTAAAGATAGTAACCCTCTTTCACCTGCCAGTTGAGCGTAAGGTCGTGCTGATGTTGCTGAAAATCAAAAACAAACGCTTGATCGGCAGGGACAAAACTGGTGCGACCAGGCGCGTCGAATAATCCGGCAAAGGCGGATGTGCTGCACAGCAGCAGAATCAGCGTAAGGATGCGTTGAGCCATGATAGGTAATCGTAATCTCCGTGGGTAACGGGCAAAGCCAGTAGTTCCGGGGTCTGGTACGGGTGGTGTGATTTAATGCAGGCGAAAAGACCTTCCAGATGCGCGACGTCAGTTTTCAGCAGTAGTTGGACTTCGTACTCCTGCTCCAGTTTACCTTCCCAGTAATACATCGATGTTGCACCCGGCAGAATAGTGACACAGGCGGCAAGCTTATCGGCCAGCACTTTGGCGGCCAGATCCTGGGCAGTGGCTTCATCCGGGGCAGTACAGAGTACAACAACGGCATCAGGCGTGTTCATCGTCAACCTCGTAGCAGAGAAAGTACCGACTATATCACGCTAAGGAAAAGGATCGGGCCGCCGGGCGACCCGATTTTAAGGACTTTTACAACAGGATACCGCCAAAGATGAAGCCGAGAATGACGCACAGGGCAATGGCGATCACGCCAGGAATGAGGAACGGGTGGTTAAACACGAACCTGCCGATGCGCGTTGATCCGGTATCATCCATCTCTACCGCCGCCAGCAGCGTGGGGTAAGTGGGCAGCACAAACAGCGCGGAGACCGCCGCAAACGATGCAATGGCGGTCAGTGGCGAAACGCCCAGCAGCAGCGCGGCAGGCATTAGTGCTTTGGTGGTTGCTGCTTGCGAGTAGAGCAGTGTCGCGGCGAAAAACAGTACGACCGCCAGCAGCCACGGATAGTTATGCAATAAGTCGCCGGCAACCACCTGGATATCTTCAATATGGTGCTTCACAAACGTATCACCCAGCCAGGCGACGCCCAGCACGCAGATACAGGCGCTCATGCCCGATTTAAACGTACTGGCGTTCAGCACTTCGCTGGTGTCGATTTTGCAGGTCAGGCAAATCAGCGTTGCGATGGTCAGCATAAACACCACAATCGCTTCGTTACGCGGTAGTACCGGGTGGGCAATCAGCCCTACGGTTGGGCTGATTGCAGTGGCGTACAGCATCACTGCCACAATGCCAATCAGGAACAGCAGCACCGAGCGTTTAGCGTGGGGTTTCAGTTCAAATACCTGTCTGCCGCGCAGTTTCACTTCACCTTTTGCCAGACGCTCCTGGTACACCGGGTCGTCTTTCAGTTCGCAGCCGAGGAAGTTACACACCACGGCGGTGATCATCACGGCAATCAGTGTGACAGGAATACAGATCGCCAGCAGCGTCAGGTAACTGACCCCCAGCGGTTCAAGGATACCGGCAAAAAAGACCACGGCGGCAGAAATAGGCGAGGCAGTGATAGCGATTTGTGAGGCGACCACGGCAATCGACAACGGACGCGACGGGCGAATTCCTTGCTCTTTCGCCACTTCGGTAATCACTGGCAGCGTGGAGAATGCCGTGTGCCCGGTTCCGGCAAGAATAGTCATAAACCAGGTGACCAACGGCGCAAGAAAGGTGATGTACTTCGGATGGCTACGCAGCATGCGTTCAGCCAGGCTCACCAGATAATCCATGCCGCCGGCCACCTGCATTGCGGCAATAGCGGCAATAACGGCCATGATAATTTCGATGACGTCGAAGGGAATGGCGCCAGGTGGGATTTGAAAGAACAGGGTCAGGACAAGAACACCAAGGCCACCTGCAAACCCAATGCCGATACTGCCAAGCCGGGCGCCCAGGTAGATGGCTAATAAGACGAGGACAAGCTCTGCTGCAAACATAGTTGGCTTCCTTGTTTAATCAGATGATATCGGATTGTTATGTTTTGGTTGCTATCCATAAGAAAAAAGGCACGTCGCGAGTGACGTGCCTTTTGTTGGTCTATCCACCGGAATATCCACCGGAATATCCAGCGGAATTACTGTTCACTTTCATCGGTGTAGCGCTTCGCTTTATAAGCCGGGTGCATCAGGTTCTGGGCGGAGAAAATATCATCCAGTTCCGCTTCCGTCAGAAGTCCTCGCTCCAGTACCACTTCCCGTACGCTTTTCCCCGTTTCGGCGCAAACCTTGCCGACGATATCGCCGTTGTGATGGCCGATAAACGGGTTAAGGTAGGTCACGATGCCGATGGAGTTATAGACGTAGCCTTCACACACTTCCTTGTTCGCCGTGATGCCATTGACACATTTTTCCAGCAGGTTGTAGCAGGCGTTGGTGAGAATATGGGTCGACTCAAACATTGCCTGGCCAATCACAGGTTCCATCACGTTCAACTGCAACTGGCCCGCTTCGGAGGCCATGGTGACGGTGGTATCGTTGCCGATCACTTTAAAGCACACCTGATTCACCACTTCCGGCACCACCGGGTTGACTTTCGCTGGCATGATCGACGAACCCGCCTGCAACTCCGGCAGGTTGATTTCATTCAGCCCGGCGCGCGGCCCGGAGGAGAGCAGACGCAGGTCATTACAAATTTTGGAGAGTTTCACCGCCAGACGTTTCAGTGAGCTATGTACCATCACGTACGCGCCGCAGTCGGAGGTGGCTTCAATCAGATCTTCCGCCGGAACGACTGGTAAGTTGCTCACTTCCGCCAGTTTCTGCACCGCCAGGTGCTGATAGCCATCTGGCGTATTGAGGCGAGTACCGATGGCGGTAGCGCCGAGATTCACTTCCAGCAGCAGTTCAGCAGTGCGCAGCAGGTTTTTGGTCTCTTCATTCAGCAGTACATTGAAGGCGTGGAATTCCTGACCGAGTGTCATCGGCACCGCATCCTGCAACTGGGTGCGGCCCATTTTCAGGATATCCTTGAACTCGGCTGCTTTGTTCTCAAAACCTTCACCGAGTTGTTTGATGGCATCAATCAGCTTAACGATGGAGGCATACACCGCGATGCGAAACCCGGTAGGGTAGGCATCGTTCGTAGACTGGCATTTGTTGACATGATCGTTCGGGTTGAGGAACTGGTAGTCGCCTTTCTGGTGGCCCATCAGTTCAAGCCCAATGTTGGCCAGCACTTCGTTGGTGTTCATGTTGACGGAAGTACCCGCGCCGCCCTGATAAACGTCTATCGGGAATTGATCCATGCATTTGCCATTGTTCAGGACTTCATCACATGCGGCAACGATAGCGTTCGCGATATTTTTAGGAATGGTTTGCAGCTCTTTGTTCGCCAGCGCAGCCGCTTTTTTTACCATTACCATGCCACGGACAAATTCAGGGATGTCGCTGATTTTGCTGTTGCTGATATAAAAGTTTTCAATCGCTCTCAGAGTATGCACGCCATAATAGGCATCCGCTGGCACTTCCCTGGTACCTAACAAATCTTCTTCGATACGAATGTTGTTTAACATGTGAACCTTCTTTTGCAAGCTACGAATGAATACACTAAACACATAGTATTTATGTGGATATGTGTCTTTTTCGACCGACGATTATGCCCTTAATCGGTCGGATGCCCGAGATTATATGCTGGATATGACCAAAAGCCGTAATCTCGATCACTTATTATCTTCGTGAATGCATCATTATTAATAATATGTGAAATGTGTCACCGCTTCGTAACAGACAAAACTTTACATCGCGCTGGAAATTGAATTTTTTCAATCTGCCGCCATCTCAGGGCTATGCGATCCGCAAACCCTTACTGACAGACGCCACAGGACGTCTGTTTTCTTCACAGGAGAAGCCAGTGCGCTGGATACCGTTTATTGCTTTTTTCTTATACGTCTACATTGAGATATCGATCTTTATTCAGGTTGCTCATGTTTTTGGCGTCCTTATGACACTCATTCTGGTGCTCTTTACCTCAGTGATTGGTATGTCGCTGGTGCGTAACCAGGGCTTTAAGAATTTCATGTTGATGCAGCAAAAAATGGCTGCGGGTGAAAGCCCGGCGGCAGAGATGATTAAAAGCGTATCGCTGATCATTTCTGGTTTGTTGTTGGTGCTGCCGGGGTTCTTTACCGACCTCCTCGGTCTGCTGCTGCTGTTGCCGCCGGTGCAAAAACACCTGACGCTGAAACTGATGCCGCATCTGCGCTTTTCGCGGATGCCGGGCGATGGTTTTTCGACGGGAGGCGATGCGGGCCAGACATTTGAAGGCGAGTATCAGCGCAAAGACGATCAGCGTAATCGGCTGGATAATAAAGACGACCGCTAATGTTGATGCCCGGCAACCGCCGGGCTTTTTTACGGCTGTACGGAGCGGATCGTTGTGGCGCGGCGCTTCGGCAGCAGCAGCCACAGCGCGGCCAGCATGATCACCGCGTACAAACTCTTCCAGCCAGGGATGACCAGCAGTAACAAGCACAGTGCGCTGCCAACCATCGCCAGCGCTTTATAGCGTCCCTTCAGCAAGCGACAACCTGCCAGCATGCACAGCAGGTAGATCATGATAAAAATTCCGTTGGCGTAGATAATCAGCGTATCCAGATTAATGCTGAAAGCGTAGATGGCGATGGTACACACCATGCAGCAGAGCAGCACGGCGTTGAGCGCATTCACTGGCAACTGGCGTTTAGATAGCTTTGCCAGTGCACTCCTGGGCTTATATGCCGCCTGCGACCACACCAGCCGGGCGAAGCTCTGGATATAAATGTTCAGACTGGCAAAGCAAGCCAGATAGCCAATAATGCAGGCTACCCACAGTGCCTGTTTACCGAACAGTTCAACGACGATCGCCGGAAGCGATGCCGCTGCGCTAAGCGTGCGCCAGATATCAAAGTGCAGCACCACCACGGTACAGGCCCAGTAGACCGAACCCGCCAGCAGCAGGCCAATTATCAGCGCCCGCGGGAAATCCCGCTCCGGGTTTTTGAATTCCGAAGCCAGATGGGCGAAAGCCTCCAGGCCGACAAAACACCAGAACATTACTGCCAGGGATGCCGACATCGCGGAAACTGACACCTGCGGCAGCGGCGGGAAAGGAATGTCGCGGAAGGTGATGCCGCCACGCCACCAGATAGCGACGATTAATGCCACAATTAGCCCGGCGATAAGCGACTGCAAATTGGCGCTGGAACCTGCGCCATGCGTGCCGATAAACCAAATCAGCACCAGCGTGCCAAGCTCAGCCATGAGTAATAGAGGCCCTTGCCAGCCAAACATACCTTGCCAGAAGCCCGCAGCAATATGCAGGGCTGCCGGTAGCCCGACCGGGATCACCGAGAGAAATAGCCAGCCGGTGACCCGCTCAAGTCGCGGGCCGAACGCCAGGCCGACAAAGTGGGCGACGCCGCCCGCACTGGGGAAATGACGGCCAAGTAACGCAAAAACAATCGCCACCGGGAACACCAGTAAAATGAGCACCGGCCATGCCCACAGGCTGCTGTCGCCTGCGGCCAGCGCCGCCAGCGCGGGTACAGCGAATACGCCGGTGCCGAGCAAAGATGTTGATAACAACCCAATGCCCTGCGCCAGCCCCAGCTCCTGTTTTAATTCACTCATTGTCGTTGTCTGTTGGTTATCAGTTGCGCAGATGTTATCACAGTCGGTTTTACTTATGGCTTCGCCAGCGCCTGCCAGCAATAGCGGGATCTTCCCGATTTAGTGGATAAGTGCGATTTCATAAATTTTTTTTGTTGTTCCCCCTTGAAGGGAGGAAAAGCTAACCCCATCTCTCTGGTCACCAGCCGGAGAACCGTTTGCGGCCCGGCGCTATCCATAACTGATAAAGACTTTCTCAAAGGAGAGCTATCAATGAGTATTCGTCCGTTACATGATCGTGTGATCGTCAAACGTAAAGAAGTTGAATCCAAATCTGCTGGCGGCATCGTTCTGACTGGTTCTGCAGCAGGTAAATCAACTCGTGGCGAAATCATCGCTGTCGGTAAGGGCCGCATCCTGGAAAACGGTACCGTTCAACCACTGGACGTGAAAGTGGGCGATATCGTGATTTTCAACGATGGTTACGGTGTGAAAGTTGAAAAAATCGACAACGAAGAAGTGCTGATCATGTCCGAAAGTGACATCCTGGCAATTGTTGAAGCGTAACAACGCGCGCGAATCTGAACGAATTTAAGGAAAGAGAAAATGGCAGCTAAAGACGTAAAATTCGGTAACGACGCCCGTGTAAAAATGCTGCGTGGCGTAAACGTTCTGGCAGATGCAGTGAAAGTTACCCTCGGTCCGAAAGGCCGTAATGTGGTTCTGGATAAATCTTTCGGTGCACCGACCATCACCAAAGATGGTGTTTCCGTAGCACGTGAAATCGAACTGGAAGACAAGTTCGAAAACATGGGCGCGCAGATGGTGAAAGAAGTAGCCTCCAAAGCGAACGACGCTGCGGGCGACGGCACCACCACTGCAACCGTTCTGGCGCAGTCAATCATCACTGAAGGTCTCAAAGCCGTTGCTGCGGGTATGAACCCGATGGATCTGAAACGTGGTATCGACAAAGCTGTCGCTGCTGCGGTTGAAGAGCTGAAAGCACTGTCCGTACCGTGCTCTGACTCTAAAGCTATCGCTCAGGTAGGTACTATCTCCGCAAACTCCGACGAAACCGTGGGTAAACTGATTGCGGAAGCGATGGATAAAGTCGGTAAAGAAGGCGTGATCACCGTTGAAGACGGTACCGGCCTGCAGGACGAACTGGACGTGGTTGAAGGTATGCAGTTTGACCGTGGTTACCTGTCTCCTTACTTCATCAACAAGCCGGAAACTGGCGCAGTAGAACTGGAAAGCCCGTTCATCCTGCTGGCTGATAAAAAAGTCTCCAACATCCGCGAAATGCTGCCGGTTCTGGAAGCCGTTGCGAAAGCAGGCAAGCCGCTGGTTATCATCGCTGAAGACGTTGAGGGCGAAGCGCTGGCAACGCTGGTGGTTAACACCATGCGCGGCATCGTGAAAGTCGCGGCTGTTAAAGCACCGGGCTTCGGCGATCGTCGTAAAGCTATGCTGCAGGACATTGCAACCCTGACTGGTGGTACCGTGATTTCTGAAGAAATCGGTATGGAACTGGAAAAAGCCACCCTGGAAGATCTGGGCCAGGCTAAACGCGTTGTTATCAACAAAGACACCACCACCATTATTGATGGCGTGGGTGAAGAAGCTGCAATCCAGGGTCGCGTAACTCAGATTCGTCAGCAGATCGAAGAAGCGACTTCCGATTACGATCGTGAAAAACTGCAGGAACGCGTAGCTAAACTGGCTGGCGGCGTTGCCGTTATCAAAGTTGGCGCAGCAACTGAAGTTGAAATGAAAGAGAAAAAAGCACGCGTTGAAGATGCGCTGCACGCGACCCGTGCTGCCGTTGAAGAAGGCGTGGTTGCTGGCGGTGGCGTTGCGCTGATCCGCGTAGCAAGCAAAATTGCTGAGCTGAAAGGCCAGAACGAAGATCAGAACGTCGGTATTAAAGTTGCGCTGCGCGCAATGGAATCACCGCTGCGTCAGATCGTGCTGAACTGCGGCGAAGAGCCGTCTGTCGTGGCGAACACCGTTAAAGCTGGCGACGGCAACTACGGTTACAATGCTGCCACTGAAGAGTACGGCAACATGATCGACATGGGTATCCTGGATCCGACCAAAGTGACCCGTTCTGCTCTGCAGTATGCGGCATCCGTTGCTGGCTTGATGATCACTACCGAGTGCATGGTAACCGATCTGCCGAAAAGCGATGCGCCTGATTTAGGTGCTGCTGGCGGTATGGGTGGCATGGGCGGTATGGGCGGCATGATGTAATTGCTGCCGGACGTGCGAACAGGGCGACCTGTCGCGGGTTCAACGAAAAGAAAGGAGCGGGCATTGCCCTAATGCTTGTCAGTTAAGCTTTTGATGGAAACCGTAACGCGTAGCGTTGCGGTTTCTTTTTTACTGCCCTTGGATAATGTCTCACCCTCCGCGCGGGCAGGACAAAACTCTCTGCCATATCCAGTA
>Ga0316613_10000434_pt1 | contig 35138 bp, 29 predicted proteins | sample OWC_soil_day10_C_2_FD_207647 | JGI IMG/M metagenome (GOLD analysis project Ga0316613, IMG submission 207647) | Wetland soil microbial communities from Old Woman Creek delta, Ohio, United States - OWC_soil_day10_CT_b | ecosystem: Environmental > Terrestrial > Soil > Wetlands | place: USA: Ohio...
ATCGGCGACTTCAACGGTCATCATCTGCTCATCATCTAATCTCATGTTATCTATCGATGAAGCTATGTCATGCCTTATGGCTGAACGATTTTGTAGTGTCAACTTGTCTTGTGACTTTACTGCCCGGCGACTTGGGACAAAGCATGTTTTTCTAACCCGGTTGCGAAACATGGAGCAGTCTGAAAGGATATGTTCGTGCATAGATGTGAAACCAAGCTGCTCTGGTGTGATCGGACCGCAAACCGTCATAATCTTCTGCGACATACTATCTGCCCTTCTCTTCAAATTATTAGCGCATCTTAACGAACGCTTGAGAGCAGTTCCGAAGGCCAAAAGACTAATCCCAACTGCAATGTTTTAGCCATTAGTCTACGAATGGTAGCCTTTTGCTTTTGCCCCAGATACGGCTCTCCCATAATAATATATGCCTATTCGAAGATCAGAGGAACGGTTCATATCGCAAAAAAATCACACATCAGCGACTTCCTGAAAACGAACCTGAAACAAGGAGTCCGCTTGAGGTGTATAAAGATCTAGCAGAACAAGCTTTCCTCAATAATCAAAGATTAAAAACGGAGGAGCCCAGATCTAGAATCTGAACTCCCTCCTTGTGACTCTCTTTCTATCAGAAAAATCTCCTTCTACTTTTATCGCTAATTTTACTACCATTAAATAACAATCGAATAACACCTAAAGCTTCAAAAGGTTTCATCTTGTCTTCGTAACCCAATTGTTCAAAATCTGCCCAAACACTTTTTTTTATTTCTTGCGAAAGTCCCATCAGATTGCGTATTTCAGGAATAACAGCATTTATCTCATCACTGTCCATCAATGAAATGATGCTCCTACCTCTTTCTATACCAATTATGACAAGAAAAACGGCTACCTTTTGTAGTGGCTTCAATATTAACTACCTCCTTGGCTAACTTATACTAGAAATAACAAATCATTTGAGTATTATTAATCCTATTTCTTATATCCTTCTAACATTATATCAATATTTTAAAGTAAAATATCAAAAAACTCAGGGAACAAAATCCCTGAGTTGTATAAAACATGTTTTATCCTTTTACTCTTTTATTGACTACATCCCAATCAATATTTTTTAAAAAGTTTTCAATATAATCTGGCCTTTTTAGACCATAGTCCAACATGTAAGAATGCTCCCAGGCATCTAGCACTAACAAAGGCGTACGATCTACAGAATGTCCAACATGATGTTCGTCAATCCAAAAATTATTCAAAGTTCCAGTACTATTATCTTGGCACAACATAGCCCAGCCAACACCTCCAATACTCGCTGTAGCCCTAAAATCCGCTTCCCATGCCTCATAGCTACCAAAATTTTCTTCGATTTTTTTCACTAATGATGAGTCAAGGCTTATAGCACTCCGGCCACCCAAATTTTCAAAATATAGTTCATGTAAACTCATACTATCAGATTCCCAGCCCATACGATTCTTAAGAGAAGCAAATTCCAAGGTCTCTGCCTGTCCTTCTGCTAATAAGCGGTCAAGGGACTCCATAATTTCATTGGCATTTTTTGCATATTCATTATATAAGGTAAAATGATTTTTAAGTAACTGTTCACTAAATCCCTGCATTCCAAAAAGATCACTATAATCTTGAGCTTGGTATGACATTTGCCTTCCCCCCACTCTAAAGTCTTTTTACAAAATACGATGTCTCTTCTAAAAAGGATCATTTTGTAATCATACACTAAATTTAATCATTAATCTTATTGTATGTTATTATTTTGTATTATATCATTTTAAAACTATTTTTGCCTCCCTAGGGCAACACTTATACAGTATACTTTATTGGATTAAAACAGTATAATGCATAATGAATCATATTCTGCAAACTTATCTGTTATTGCAGCATAGCATTTATATGCATATAATATAGACAAATTATATTATATATTAAGGTCAATCTAATTGCTTAAATTGAAAGAGGTTATCTTATGGAATTAAGGCAACTACAGATATTCTGCATCGCAGCCGAGACCCTCAACTTTACAAAAACAGCTATCAAATTAGGATATGTCCAATCCAATATAACAAGCCAAATCCGACAATTAGAAGATGAATTAAATGTTAAATTATTTGATCGATTGGGACGCAGACTAGAGTTAACAAGTGAAGGAAAAGATTTCTTAAAAAAGGCCGAAAATATACTGCAACTATGCCAAAGAGCAAAAAGTGAATTTTCGCCAGATTCTTTTAGAGGTATTCTAAACATCGGGGCAGCTGAATTTCTTTGCGTTTATCGTCTTCCGAAATTATTGTTTGAATACCGCAAACAATATCCTCTCGTTGAAATACGGGTTCAAACAGAAAGCTACAAGCCGCTTTTTGGCCTCATTCGGAATAACAGTATCGATATAGCTATGGCATTGACCAACGAAATTGGTCAACTAGATCTGGACGGAAGAACCCTTTTTAATGAGAAAATGGTTGTTGTAGTCAGCCCATCACATTCACTCGCTCTGAAAAAAATAATAGAACCCAAAGATTTATCTGGTCAGTGTCTAATTCTCAGCTCCGAAGGATGCGGCTATCGACCAATTGTTCTTGCGGTTCTAGAGAAATACGATCTCAAGCCGAGTGTGATAATGGAACTTTCAAGTATTGGAGCAAGAAAAGAATGTGCGATTTGCGGATTAGGAGTCACTATATTGCCTCAAATAGCAGCAAAAGATGACTTACAACAAGGAAAACTTATAGAGTTAGAGTGGAAGGGACCTAGTTTTGACGTAAAAACACAAATCATGTGGCATCGAGAAAAATGGTTATCACCAACAATTAACGCATTCATAGAACTATGTAGCTCTATGAAGAATTAAGGATCATGAATGATTCATCTAAATATTACTTCTCCGCCTTTAATCGGCAAAAATCATGGCAGATCCTCTTGTACTTCCTACTGTCAGCCATCCTTCCATAAATGTCTCACAAGCTGACTTAATGTAGATCACAGGCCAACCGACAGCTTGAGGCGCCCACAACCGTCTACCTCCAATAATCTGGTTTAAGCCATCCAGCCATATTTGCTCCATCACTATATACTTACCTGCATCGGGTGCAAGCTTCACCCGGCACAAAACCGCTCTGATATCTATCAGCTTATCTGTCAGCTCAACCGCTGCTGGACGCTGCTGTTGCAGCGCTTCCTGGGCTACAGCGTCAAGGTCTATTCTCACCCACAGCCGCTTGTCACTATCGGCAAGGGTATTTTTCAATCGGCAAACTGCAACCCCACCGTCTTCCCCCAGATAATCCACCGCCTCTGGCAACCGTGAATATCTCACAAGTTCCTCACTTGCAGTCTGGGTAAAGAAGTGGTAGGATCGAGTGCTGTTCAGAAGTTCTTGACAGGCCGAAGACGCCTGCAGAATACGATTTTGCCTTTTATACATCTCAGCCTGTTTTTGTACCACCATAGCAAACTCCTGGGTAAAATCGCGTCCTTCCGACAAGAAAAAATTTCGTTTGCTTATTTCAATGTAAGCATCTGTCCCGTGGGATACTAAGACAAGTCTAGTGTTTTGTCCCACCCGCCACTCGGAGTAATCGCCAAAATCAACCTTTGCGGCTCTCAACTCGTATATAATCGAGTTGCCCTCCCCTAACAACTGGGTCAAATACTTCTGTACCAGATTATACTCTGTGCCATCAAAATCAACATGGACTAAAACTAATCCCTCGTCTTTGTCAAAAACCAGGCGAGGGTTGGCATCGGTATCTACAGTTCCCAGTAAGGAAGACACATCTTCATCGACGCTGTAGACCGCTAGATTTGGGGCGATGTCTGTAATATACTTAATACCTGCCAAGCCACTTGACTGCGTTCCCCATGGCCAGCATAGGAAGCCTGCCTGCAGGCTCATCACGGCGGCACTAGTTTGTAGCAATTGACTATCTTGCGACACTCTGTGGAAATCTGGCTCTGACGTTGTCATAGCCCCTATCGCCCCTTTACCGCACGTAAGACCAGGTACCGCCAAGAATATTGCTACTAATGTCACCACCACTCTTCGTATCAATTTGATTCGAGCCACATTGCTTCCCTCCCTGTTTTTTCTTTAACTTCTATATAATTCCAATTATATAAACGTCATGTAAGAGAAAAAGTAACGCTTTCACCAATAAAAAAAAATAAGTATCTTACCAGAATAGCAGCAATCCTGCAATAGCTCATAACATAAGAAAAATGGCTTCTCTAACATAGAAATAGCCATTTTATTAATCTGCTTTGCAATTGAATGATCATTATAAGATTGTTCGCACACCTAAAAATTCGTTATTTACAGACAAGTTTTTCTATATACCCATATTAACATAAATAGCTTAATCCTTCCGGGATCATAAAAATATAAGAAAAGCGGTTACAATTACTTCAAGGAAGCAATTGTAACCGCTTTTTTATAATACTAGCTAGAATACCACCGACTACTCCAGTAACAAACTGTGGCCAACTCATCACAAGCATCAAGCCAGCAGCAAGCTTTGACGGAATGTCAATTAACGTAAGCAACCAACTAAAAGCAGCATACATAAATGCCATCTTGCTTGAAGCTGCAACACCAATCCTCAGCCATGGATTCCACCTTTTACCTATGGAAAATACCCCAATATAAATAGCATTGCCCAGGACCACTGGTATAATGAAAATGGGCAATGGCAGCAATTGCTGAAAGTAAGCAACGATTGGCGCTACTAATACAATAAGCAGTGCAGGCTTAACGCCCACAGTTTCCACGGCAACCAATAAACAAGCATTCACCAAACTACCAATCAAAAATGTAGATGCAAAGACAGGAATAGGAATAATAAAACGCAGTGACTGAAATACCAAAGTAAGAGCCAGTAATAACGCAGTTCGCGTCAATATTATATATTTTTTAATCATAAAATAAATCCTATTTTCACTTATGCCATTTATGGCGAATCTCAGGCGGTTTAGGGTTATCATTACGACGACGCCCATACATCATCCAACCCAATAGCGCCAGTACGAAAAGACTACTCATCATATCGCTCATCATGCCTAGATCTGTAAGAATAGAAACAACTGTTAATCCACCTAAGAATATCATACTACTTTTTAGATTTATATTAGAATGCCTACGTAAAATCAGATAGGAAATACCAAGCACTGCAATATCAACACACACCCATACCAATGAATTAGGAAAAAAAGATTTGACTATACTGCCGCCAATCATTGCCGCAAAAATTTGCAACCATATTTTATTCACTTTCGCACCCCTCCAAATATTATTCAAGTATTAATTATATTCATATTACCACAACTGCTTCTATTTCACTATGTTTTTAAAGGCGCATGACCTTTTCTGCTCAAAGAAATAATGGCACCAGCTCCAGCAAAACAGGCACCAATGATTAAGGCAGTATGATATGCTGATAAAAATGCACTAATATACACAACTTGATCAGGTATCACAATTCCGGCTAATTCCTGCTGCCGTTTACTTTCAAACACAGATACTGCTACTGCAATACCACTTACCATGCCTACATTACGCATCAAAGCACTCATTCCACTCGCTAATCCTACTTTATTCTGGGGCACCGAGCTTAAAACACTGTTATTATTAGGTGACTGAAACATGCCTGTTCCAAGGCCCATAACTGCCTGCCCTATGGCTACTTGCCATATAACAGCTTGAGCATCAAGTGTTGATAAATATAGCAATCCCACCATCATAATCGTTAAACCGCTGCAGGTTAATATTACAGGACTGATCCGTTCTGATAGGTATCCGCTAACTGGTGCAGTCACTGCCATTAGCAAGGGAAAAGGAGTGATTACCAATCCAATCTCAGTTGGTGATAATAACAATATTGAATGCAAATAAAACGGCAATAGCATATTATTGGAAAACATGGCCATAAAGGACAATAACCCTGATAAATTGCCCGCTAAGAAGGGCCAGCATTTAAATAATGACAAATCAATCATAGGATGCTCTATCAGACTTTCATAATAGACAAAAATACTAAGAAGCACAAATGTTATTATACCAATAACATTTACAATATATGAGCCCCAACCCCACTCTTGTCCATTGATTAATACGACCAAGAAACCTGTCATGCCTATAGCAAACAATATCGCACCCACAAAATCAAATGATCCTTGCTGATGTTTTTCTTCAACAGGTAAAATGAAATAACCTAGAAGACACGCAAATAGACCTATCGGCAAATTAATATAAAAAATGGACTGCCAACTGAATATACCTGCCAGTAACCCACCTAAACTTGGTCCAACCATTGAAGCTAAGGCCACTACTGTACCAATCATCCCCAATGCTCTTCCTCGCTCTTTGCCAGGAAAAGTTATACCGACAATGGCTGGCGAGTTAGCCATCAACATAGAAGCCCCGATGGCCTGTACAACTCTCGCTGCTACCAAAAAACAAATAGAACTAGAAATACTACAAAATAATGATCCTAAAGTAAATATAATAAATCCCAGCAGAAATATTATACGCCGACCATACATATCACCAAATTTACCAAACAACGGTAATAAGATGGTGATAACTAATAAATATGCTGACACCACCCACTGTACCACTGCCAATTCTATACCTAAGTTAAGGGCAATCAAAGGTAAAGCTACATTAACGATACTAGAATCTAACACAGCCATAAATGTCCCCATCACAGCCACGCCAAAAATCAACCACCGATAATATCCCAACTGCCTTAACCTTTCCCGCATAAATTAACCTCCAGCACAAAATAAAATTCCTAACTTTTCTAATACTAGATACAGAGATAGCAGGGTTGCCTCCCTGCTATCTGAAACGACTAACATAACATATAATCGTTTTTTATTTACGTCCACATTCTTCATCAATGAGTTGTGTATAGGCTTCCTGTAAACTCCGAGTAATTGGCCCAACAGTGCCATCCCCCACCAGAGTGCCGTTGATAGTTGTAACCGGCATAATTTCGGTACTAGTTCCTGACAAAAAGGCTTCTGACGCACCTTTAATAAATTTTACATCAAAGGGCTTTTCCAAAACAGTGAGACCCAATTCTTTAACCAATTTTTCCACTACAATCGTTCTGGTAACACCTTTTAGAATCAAATTAGTGGTTGGATAAGTCCAAATGACGTCATCTTTAACCACAAAAAAATTACTGCTAGTACCTTCTGTGACTTGTTCATCGCGGACCATGACACCTTCATAGCACCCAGCTTCTTTAGCCTGCTGTTTACCTAAAATATTGCCAAGCAAATTTAAAGACTTAATATCACATCTGAGCCAACGTTCATCTGGAATAAGGATTACTTTAACCCCCTGTTCCCATGGACGAGTATTAACTGTGCCTGTAGGGCGTATAGACATGGTCAAACATGGTACAATCTGCTCAGGGAAATGATGTGTACGCGCAGCTGTACCTCTGGTAATTTGTAAATAAATTGCCCCTTCATTAATACCACTTTTTTCAATCAACAGTTCGTGGAATTCAACTAACTCCTCGTAGGTATATGTAGCAGGAATCCTAATTGCCCGCAATGAACGATACAACCTATCTAAATGTGGCTTTAAGGCAAAACACTTACCGTTATATACTTTTACGACTTCATAAACACCATCACCAAATTGGTGACCACGATCTTCCATTGGTACAACATTTTCATTAAGATCAACCAATTTACCATTTACCAAGCCTAATGATTGCATATCCATACCTCCCCCAAAAACGTTTATCTATATATTCAAAAATAAGGTTTCATATTCCTGCCTATTAGAGTAGGTTTCTCCCTTAGAATAGACTTTATTATATGCATAAGCAGGAATAATATATATTAATTACGAATTATCTCCTAATAAATTATACTTATATAAGAAAGGAACTTCATCATGTCGAAACAAAAAATTAATGCTCTTGAATATATTCGCGGCATATCTATGCTTGGCGTGGTGGGCATTCATACCGGTGCCTACTCGTTAAGTAACCCAAAGGTCAATATACATCTTTTTGCTTTACTTGAAATTTTCACTCGCTTTAGCGTACCAATTTTTTTCTTTGTATCAGCCTTTGGTTTGTTTATAAATCAAGACCTAACAGCTCGACTAAACTATGTCACGTTTATGATAAGGCGTTCCCGTACTGTTTTACTGCCCTACATTGTATGGTCACTATTATACATGGCTCACTATACATTTATTAGCAGGGATATGTCTATATGGACTGCGCCTCTACTATACGAATATCTTTTATTTGGTTTAGCTTCCTGTCAACTCTACTTTTTAGTTATCCTACTATGGTTTTATGCCCTTATGCCTATATGGCGCTCTATGGTTCGCCGCATAATAGAGCATCCACTCCGCAACTTAGGGCTAATCTTACTACTTCAAATCATTTTCAATTATTATTCAAGTTATCTGCTCAAGGTAGATATTCCTAATTATTATCTCAGCAAGTTATTATCATACCGCCTCAACTACTGGGTGCTACATTATCTCTTTATTTTCCTATTAGGTGCTGTCTGCGCAGTAAAATATGCAGTCTTTGAACAATTGATCACCCGTTATCAGCGGCATATTAAGACTTTCTTTTACATCACTTTGTCAGGCATGTTAGCCTTTTATTATTACCTACTGTACGCCTACCACTACACACCTGAGCAGGCCGTGAACACCGCTCATCAACTCAGCCCCATCGGCGTATTATATACCTTATCTGCCACTCTATTTTTGTATATGCTGTTTAATCAAAATAACATCCCCCAAATAGTCAGGAATATTCTTTCTAATTTAGGTAAACATTCTTATTTAGTTTACCTGGTCCACCCTTTAATCATGTATTACTTGACCAACTATCTGACTGGACATAACATCATGATGTCAGCACCAGTCGTAATTGGCTTTTTTCTATTAACATCAGGTCTCAGTTTAACATTCGCAATATTTATTCAAAAAATCAATAAATTCTTTCCCATCATCAGTTTACTATTAACAGGTAGCCTACCAAAACCAAAATCCGGCGTATAATATACCCGGATTTTTTCCACCCTTCTATATGCCTAATCTCTGCCTTTCAAAGTTCGAAAACAACATCGGCTCCATAAATTCAGCATCACGTGGCATATATTTTTTTGCTTGCTTTTTATTTTTCAGCCAGAATAACAATAATAACTGACAATATTTTTTTACAGATTTTTCATTAATAATGATTTCTGGATGGGCCATCCAACATTTAAAAATCTCGACAATAGTTTCCCCTGTTGAACCAAATATATTCTGGCGTGCAGCATAGGTTAAGATAATTAGACACTCTCTTACTACTCTAAATAAAAGCTCATGATGAAAATCATCAGTATATTCTACATATCTTAGTTCTGCCCAAAGCAATTTACGTCCCAATTCCAGTATCGGATACATTACCATAAATGCTGCAATAATACCATGACGATACACAGCCAGTTTTGCTACCCGCCCAGTAAGGGCGAGTACCTTTATCCACTGCTTATTAAACTTTTGACGATTAGCCACTTGAAATATAAACTCTATAATAAGCCCAGCTGCTCTGCTATTAGGGTTTAAACAAGCTGAAGCAGCAACATTTCCCCATTCATCAATAATCAGTTCAATCCCAACATCAGTGAGTGCTTCTGCTTCAATCAAACTAAACGTAGAATCTGTTATTATCGAAAATAGGAATGCATCGTCTAGCCATGTAATACGATGCAGCCAAGCGGTGAGCGTACTTGCTATTTCCGTTGATATATCATCAGTTCTCGGATTGGCAACAATCCAAACTGACAGACGTTTATTTATTTCTCTAAATAATGCAGCATCACGACGGCGCAGTCCAAGTACACCTATTACTTTAAGTGCCTTAATGGCAGCTATCAATATTTTTTTCTCAGCAGTCACATCTGCCTGTTCTATAATAAAAAAAATACATTCTACTACTTTGGCAGCTAAAAAATTGTGCTTTTGTTTTAAAGCAACGGTGGCGATTAACGTCAATTGATCTACCGCACTGACAATAGATTCAGGTGGCAACTGGCGAACTAGAGGTCTAAAGGCATCTATAATAAAACTGACAGTATCAGGCTTGTTATTGTTTAATGCCGTTACACCAATTGCCATTAACCTGGCAGACTCACTGGGTCGCACCACCCCATAACCAAAAGCTAATTTGAGCAAATCTAAAGCTTGATAAACAACTATTAAATTATCTAGAGCCATACCTTTATTAATGATGACATAGATATTTTTTAATAACTGCTGCACTACTTGCCGATCTCTCTGCTGACAACGAATTAATTTGTTTAATCTGCCCGTTACCAACTTAATCTGCCAGTCTAATGTTAGGCAATAATGCCAGCCAATTATCATCACCAGTGCAACTATACTAATTATTCCTGTCATCAAGAGCAACATAGACGCCCTCCGCTCCTACCAAAATAATCTCGTTACAAATTATCGAACGTTTATTTCATCTCGGTAGATTAACATGTCTGTTTCCAGCATGGTTTTTAAAATTACAGGTTTGTCAGTGCTAGGTCCAAGGGTGGAAAAAATATCAGAAAAATTATCCGTTTCTGACTGATTTTTTCATTACAACATGTTGACAAATAATTTCACTTGCTTCGTTAGCTTCTGATTCTAGTACCAAAATCTCGTATGCTCCATCACCATTGATGGTCGCTCCCGCTGTTGCTCTTGTATTGGCCAAAATACCTTCTGTACAAAGTAAATCTTTCATTTTTTCAGCTTGTACACGATTTGTTGCAATATATATTACAGTCCACATAAGTCCTCCTACTCCTACTACTATATAGTCAAAATATCATCCTTATCTGATTAACCCTCTATTATTTTCTCCATATTGAACAGTATTCCTGCAAAACTCTTTGTCCTTTATATCAAAAAGATAAATCCTATCTCATTGCGCTATGATATTATACACATAATATCATAATCTAAGGAGGACTACCATATTTTTACCAAAAAAATACAAAATTAATTTATCTTTACCCTGCATATGCCAATAATTCCCTAGCATCGATTGGATAACTTAATATCCAGAGCAAACACTTGGTTCATGACAAGTGTCTGCTCTTTTATACAATATTTACCCTACCTTTGCCTATAATACTTTCTAAAGCCTCAACCACTTGAGTGGAAGGCTCTATCCAAAATTGTTTTTCTGTCTTAATGATTCGCCGGCTATCAATAAGATGTAAATATACAACAGTTGATCCAGGATATTGTTGTAACACTTGTTTTAACTGCTCAAATAGCTCTCCATTTTCCTGTTGTTTAGAAATTTTAATCCGTACTTCACTACTCACCTCACTATCTAAGCTTCGAATAGTATCCGCTAGAATTTTAGTGCTTTCATCATTAACGCTTAGTCGTCCTGACACTCTAACAGGCATATCTGGCAGTAGCATTTTGCTAAATTTCTCAAAAACTCTAGGAAAAACCACGACTTCAATTTGGTCAGTAAAATCTTCAAGAGCAATAAAGCACATCATATCGCCATTTTTAGTAATAATACGCTTTGCAGTGCTTATCAGCCCTGCTACCTGTACATTTTTACCATCAACATAATTACCACTTACAAGCACACCTATTGGTGTACAACTGTTCATTTTATCACGATAAGCATCTAGTGGATGTCCAGTCACATAAAAACCAGTGATCTCTTTTTCCATGACCAGGATTTGCTCTTTAGGTATTTCAGGTATATCAGGCAATCTGACCTCAGCAGCCTCATTAAGAGTTTCTTCGCCAAATAATCCAATTTGACCGCTGGCCTTATCTCGCTGACTCACTGCAGCCATGTCCACTGCCCGATCAAGCACTGCTAGCAGCTGAGATCGTCTTGCGCCAAGTGAATCAAAAGCTCCGCATTTAATCAAACTTTCAATGACTCGCTTATTCACCAATCGCATGTCAACCCGTGTACACAAATCCACTAATGATTTAAAATGCCCCTGTTCATCACGGGCTGCTACCATATTTTGAATGGCATTTTCACCAACGTTTTTTACAGCCGCGAGGCCAAACCGAATAGCAGAATTGTCGACACTAAAACTGTTCTGACTGGCATTCACATCTGGCGGCAATATGCCAATATTCATTTGGCGGCATGCCTCAATATAATAGCCAACTTTCCCATTTGTTCCCACTACACTCGATAACAAAGCTGCCATAAATTCCTGGGGAAAATTCGCCTTTAAATAAGCGGTTTGATAAGCAACCAGGGCATAGGCTGCACTATGAGACTTATTAAAACCATAATCAGCAAAATGGGCCATCAAATCAAAAATTTCCCCCGCCAGTTTGCTATCAATGCCCCGTAAGCTAGCTCCCTGTAAAAAATTTTCCCGCTGAGCATTGAGTACATCATGTTTCTTTTTGCCCATAGCTCTTCTGAGCATATCAGCTTGTCCGAGAGTAAAACCGGCCATCACAGAAGCAATTTGCATGACTTGCTCTTGATATAAAATAACGCCAAAAGTTTCATGTAAGATTGGTTCTAACACTGGATGTACATAAGTAACTTGTCTTTTACCATGACGGCCATTAATAAAATCAGCTACCATACCACTCCCCAGTGGACCTGGTCTATATAGGGCTACTAAGGGTATCAAATCAGCAAAACATTCTGGTTTCAAATCTTTTACCAACGTAGTCATACCACTTGATTCTAACTGAAAAACTCCAGCAGTATCACCATTGCTGAGCATCGCACATACCTTAGCATCATCGAAGGGGATATTGTCTATATCAATAGTTATGTTGCGATTTTCCTTTACCAACTTAATAGTATCACCAATGACAGTCAGTGTTCTAAGGCCCAGTAAATCCATCTTTAACAATCCGATTTCTTCGACTTTATCCTTATCATACTGTGTTGTCAAAAAACCTTCAGACGAGTTCTGCAGAGGTACATAGTGGGTCAAAGGTTTTTGAGAAATGACCAGCCCAGCTGCATGTGTAGACGCATGACGGGGTAATCCTTCTACCGCCATGGCCAAATCTAGCAGTTTAGTAACCACACTTTCACTCTCATAAGCATTTTTCAGTTCTGAATTCACATTCAAAGCGCGCTGCAAGTTAATGCCAAGCTCATTAGGTACCATTTTGGCAATACGATCGACTTCTCCATAGGATATATTTAAGGCCCGCCCCACATCGCGAATAGCTCCCTTGGCTGCCATTGTGCCAAAGGTAATGATTTGCGCCACTCGATCAGCACCGTAGCGAGCAGATACATATTCAATGATTTTAGCGCGCTTAACATAGCAAAAATCAATATCAATATCGGGCATGCTGACTCGCTCTGGATTCAAAAACCGTTCAAATAGCAAACCATATTTAAGGGGATCAATATTAGTAATGCCTAATAAATAGGATACAATACTGCCAGCAGCTGAGCCTCTACCAGGCCCGACTGGTATATCCTGTTTGCGAGCATAATTAATAAAGTCCCATACAATTAAAAAATATCCAGAATATCCCATTTTATAAATAACCGATAATTCATATTCTAGACGCAAATTAGCCTCAGAGATAATTTCTCTATAGCGTTCAACTAGTTTTTCCCTGCACAATTGTTCTAGATATCGATCCGCTGTCAAGCCTTCGGGCACTGGAAACTCAGGTAAATACATATTTCCAAATTCCAAATTAACATTACAGCGTTCGGCAATGCGACAGGTATTCGCTAAGGCTTCCGGATAGGCCCCAAATAATTGCATCATTTCAATGTGATCTTTTAAATAAAATTCGTCTGTGGAAAATTTCATCCTACTCGTATCATCGACAGTTTTCCCCATTTGAATACACAGTAGTACATCATGACATTCGGCATCTTTTTTATAAATGTAATGTAAATCATTTGTAGCGACTAGTCCAATGCCTAGTTTATGAGACATATCGATAAGTAGCGCATTTGCCTTTTTCTGTTCAGGCAAGCCATGATCCTGTATTTCAAAGAAAAAATTTTCTCTGCCAAAAATGTCAATATACTCTTTAGCTAAAGCTTCAGCCCGGTTTAAATTCCCCTTTAATATCCAAGAAGGTATCTCCCCAGCAATACAGGCACTCAGACAAATAAGCCCTTTGCTATACTGTTTAAGTAGTTCCGTATCCACCCGAGGTTTATAATAAAAACCCTCTGTATTGCCCCTGGATACCAATTCAATCAAATTACGATACCCTTCATCTGTTTCCGCCAATAGCACCAAGTGATAATAGTTTTCCCCATCGACGGTACATCTTTCTCGCCGAGACCGAGGTGCTACATAGACTTCACAACCAATGATTGGCTTAATACCTTGCTTTTTAGCCTGCTTATAAAAATCTATAACCCCATACATTGTACCATGATCTGTAATGGCGATTGCCGGCATCCCCAGTTCCTTGGCCCGCTCTACCAAACTACTAATCCGACTGGCACCATCAAGCAAACTGTATTCGGTATGACAGTGCAGGTGCACAAACTGTCCTTTATAATTATCATCTCTAGTCTTATTCATAAGGGTTAGTTATCCTCTCCATAGTATGATGATAAGTAGTAATTACGAGATACTGATTTTCGCCTACTTCTATCATCTCTATTGGTTAATTTCAATTCAACTGACTTATCTTAAAGTAATTTCTATTCTTTCCTTACCTTTTCCAATATTATTTCTTTTTAAAACGAGTTGTCCTACTTCACCAGTCCTCTTAATGTGCGTACCACCACAGGATACTTTGGCGAAATTTTCAATTTCCCAATAACGTGCTTCATTCTCTTCATCGCTAAATTCACTTTCAATAGGAACATCACTATCAATAATGCCCTTAAGCTCTCTTTCAAGGAGTTCAAAGATCTGAGAAATATTTCCTTGCCAGACAAAATCAACTCTTGCTTTATCCTGTCCGATGTGTGCCCCGATTTTTTCCGGCTTATTAAAATTTTGATTTACTAGCTCCAATACAAGTTCAGCCGCAAAATGCAATCTCATTATTTTATATCGTCTATCCCAATCTATCCTCATTATTACACGATCGCCAACTTGTAAGTTGTGAGATTCAGCCAATGTATATATAATCTGCTTACCTTGTTTATCAGCTGTTATAATACTATTTTCATTAATAGTCCCATAGTCAGATTCCTGGCCACCAGAAAATCCATAGGCAATTGTTCTGTCAACAGTTACCAATTCCTTTGTTACACTTGTTACTTTAGCAGTTAATTCCGTCAAGTAAGGATCATGCCAAAATACTTTCTCTACACACATTTATTATCTTCTCCCACAATAATTGAATAACTTACACATTCTAAGTGTAGCATAGCATTATATGATAAAAATTTCTATCATATAATGACAATATTTATTAGCATTTTTTGCAGGTAATAGCTGATATATGTTGAAAATATATTAGTTAGAATTTTTTAAAAGAGGTGTTAGTCTTTGTATAATATCGGCATTCTGCAGCTTACACAAAATTTGGATGATGCAGTACAGGGATTTAAATATGGTCTTGCAGAGCAGGGCATTGCCACTCAGTTTCATTATCTAAATGCAGATGGCAATGTAGGCCAACTGCCTAAACTAGCCACCCAGCTATCTGAGTACAAAGTTGATCTTATCTTTGCCTGCTCTACGCCATCAGCGCAAGCAGCCATCAAATTAGAGGATAATATTCCAGTGGTCTTTACACCTGTTTTTGATCCAGTCGGATCGGGCCTAGTCAATAGCATGTCCCTGCCAGGCGGCAAAGCAACAGGCGTAGCAGGCATGGTCGTAGCAAATGCTAAAATGGCTTTCATCCAACGATTGCTACCTGCAGCTCATACTCTAGGTATACTGTACCATACTGCTGACAGTAATGCGATTGTGGAGGTCGAAAACTTTCGCAAACTCCCGAGCCCCGGATTAAATCTAGTAGAAATCCCAATCCATAAGGCTGAGGATTTATCGAATCTACCTGATATCTTGCCTGCTGAGATAGATGCATTGTTCTTACCAATCGGACGAGTGGTTGAGGAAAATTTCCCGACTATTGCTTATTATACTGATACCATCAATTTGCCAGTTATTGCTTCCCATGCTCCCAATGTATCTGCCGGAGCGCTCGGGGCATTGGTTGCCAATCACTATCAATTAGGCAGAGAATGCGCTATAAAAGCTGGTGAAATTCTCCGTGGCACAAAAGCAGGGACTATCCCTGTCGATGTTGTAAAAACGCCGGAAGTTTTGCTGAATAATTTCACTGCACAAAACTTAGGACTGAACTTGCCTGTAGACTTAGTCGCTGAAGCAGCAGAGATTTTTGAATAATTTTTTATTAAAATGCTGGAGATGAAATAATGTTATTAACACGAAATTCTGTAGAACTATTAGCTCCTGTTGGTACCTGGGATGTACTCGAAGCAGCTATTGAAGCCGGCGCAGATGCCGTTTATCTAGGCGGTAAACGCTTTAACATGCGCATGTTTAAAACAAATGCTAACTTTGATGATAATCTGCTCGCTAAAGCAATTGAATACGCTCACAAGCATAATGTCCGTGTACATGTTACTGTCAACAATCTGATAAGCGATCGCGAAATAGACAATATGCGATCCTATCTCAAACTCCTTGATAAACTGCAGCCCGATGCCCTTATTGTCCAAGATTTAGCCGTTTTGGAATTGGCCCGAGAGATGAATTTTAGCGTCCCCCTCCATGCCTCGATTATGATGAATACACATAATGAGCATGCGGTGCGAGTTCTTCAGGATTATGGCATCACGCGCGTTGTGGCAAGCCGGGAAATGTCACTTACCCAACTTACCCTATTAAAAGAACGCACTGGTATTGAGGTAGAGTATTTTATTCATGGAGATATGTGTATTGCCCACAGTGGTCAATGCGTGCACTCAGGGGTAGTCTTTGGTCAAAGTTCTAACCGCGGTCGTTGTTTAAAGCCCTGCCGTTGGCCTTATGAGCTTGTAGATATGACTACCGGCAAGCCAATAGAGGGCCCAAACCCTGGACCTTATAAATTAGCGATGAAAGACATGTGTTTATACATGAATTTACCCCAGCTTATTCAAGCTGGCGTATGTTCATTTAAAATCGAAGGACGTATGCGTACGGCCGATTTCGTAAGAAACATTGTACAAGTCTACCGCCGTGCAATTGACAACTATATTGCTGATCCTCTTGGCTATACACCCAACCTGCAAGATTGGCAAGACTTGTACAATAGTCGTGCCCGTGATTTTTCTACTTGTTATGCATTGGGAAATCCTGGTGCGAAGTCTATTGGTTACACAGGTGAGCGTGAACCTCGCTTTTTCAGCCAAGCTGTCCGCGAGGCTGACATGACTGCACCTTTTACCATATCGGCAGCAACTACAAATGACAAACAAACTGATCCTGTACTGGCTGTCCGTGTCGCTGATTTACCATCACTTCGAGCAGCTTGTCAAAATGGTGCAAATATTATTTATCTTGGCGGGGAAGCATGCAAGCCATCTATTCCCTGGACCTTAACAACAATCACTCAAGCAATAGAAGAAGCCAATCAATATCAAGCAAAGGTAGTTGTTACCACGCCGCGTATTACTATGGAAAGGGAATGCGGAGAATTAGAACAATTTTTCACTAATATGAATACAATAAAGCCTCATGGCCTAATGGTCAGCAACATCGGTGCACTGCGTTTGGCACGTGAGTTATCAGACCTTCCAGTACAAGCTGATTTCACCTTTAATGTCTTTAATCATTTAACTGCTCAATTGCTAAAAAATAATGGCATTAGCAAAGCTACTATTTCCCTTGAAGCCACTCATGAACAAGTTGTGAAACTATTGCATGAGAGTGCATTGCCACTAGAGATGATTGTGCATGGCTCACTGTCAGCCATGGTTACAGATCACTCGATCTCTATGGCCATTTTGAATACTAGTGAATGCGGCACTTATGATCATATACTAGATACCCGGCAATATGCCCTACTTGATACTGCCGGAGAACTACATCCTATTATGGTTGACCAATATGACCGCAGTCATCTTCTATTTACTAAAGATTTATGTTTACTGCCCCATCTAGCCGCATTAAGTACTGTCCATAATTACCGTATTGAGGGTCAATATTACACTCCTGAACTGATAGGCCTGATAACAAGGATCTATCGTCAAGAACTAGATAAAATTAGACTTCAGCAATCACGATACCAATTTGATACTATACAGCTAGACAAACTTGTTGCCGCCAGTCCACGAAAATTAGGGCTCGGCGCCTTCCGCTACCGTATTTCGCGCTAAGCATTGAAAGGTGGGATATTTCTTGAATCATTATATCGGATCTGAAGAAATTTTACGCAAAAAACGTGAATATTTAATACCTTGTGTATATCACTTCTACAATGAACCTATGCAGTTAGTACGTGGTAAGATGCAATATTTGTATGACAATACTGGCAAACAGTATTTAGATTGCTTCGCTGGTGTATCTGTTGTCAACTGCGGTCACTGTAATCCTGAAATTACTACAGTAATTTGCGAGCAGGTTAACACCTTACAACATACATGTGCTATTTATTTAACACAGAATATTGTTAACCTGGCTGAACAACTAGCCCAAATAACACCAGGCAAATTACAAAAAACCTTTTTCTGTTCTAGTGGCAGCGAGGCCACCGAAGGGGCTGCGCTCCTCGCTTCTCTTTATACAGGCAGTTCTGAATTTATCAGTTTGCGTCAGGGACTCCATGGACGTACTAAACTAGGTATGAGCCTGACAGGTCTCAGCATGTGGCGCACTGATCAGACACCTGTCGGCGGCATTAACTTCGCCCCTAACGCTTACTGCTATCGTTGTCCATTTGATAAACGCTATCCTGAATGCGATTTAGCCTGCGCCAATGAAATTGAAACAATTATTAAAACAGCTACCTCCGGAAAAGTAGCTGCCATGTTTGCGGAACCTATTCAAGGTAACGGCGGAATCATCACTCCGCCCCTGAACTATTTCAAGAGAGTCAAAGAAATTTTGGACGCTTATGGTATTCTCCTCATTGTTGACGAAGTACAAACAGGATTTGGACGTACGGGTAAAATGTTTGCCATTGAGCACTATGGTGTGGAACCTGATATCATGGCCATGGCTAAAGCTTTAGGCAATGGTACACCTGTGGGAGCATTTACTGCCAGAGCTGAAATCGCAGATATCTACACTCGTCCTGGTGCATCCACCCTAGGTGGTAATCCTGTGACATCTGCCGCCTGCCTGGCTACTCTAAAATATATTACCACCAACAACCTACCTGCTAGAGCCGAGGAGCTTGGCAAACTATTTAAAGACGGTCTGCTCAGCTTGCAGCAAAAGCATACTATTATCGGCGATGTACGAGGCCTCGGACTCATGCTTGGCGCCGAACTCGTCCATTCTGATAAAATACCAGCCATCACTGAAATCGATATCATTATAGAAAAAATGAAAGACCGAGGATTTTTGGTGGGAAAAAATGGTCCCAACCGCAATGTCTTGGCCTTCCAACCACCACTAGTCATCACAGCTAATGATATTAACAATCTGCTTACTAACTTAGATGACGTATTAGGCTCAGTGAAGTTCTGACTATAGTCCACGCACTCGACTTGTTGAGCGTGCCTTTGAGGTACGCTCAGTTTTTTTTATGCCATATACGGGAACATATTGTCGTCCTTCCCTAGCCGTTACACTCTTCCCATGAGCGACAAAAGATAAAGCAGCTATAAGAGCCCATATCCCTACAAATATTTGTCCAGCAGTATTTGCAACAAACTCAGGTATAAACAGGAAAAACAACATGAACATGGCTGCCAATGCACTTAAACTAATCAACGCACTAAATTTGCTAAATTTTCTATTAAATAATCTTCTTATAACCGTCACCCCCTTACTCAATCAATTCATCAATCTGCCTGGTAGTTTACTATATTCTAACTAGGTCTTAACTATGACCACTAAGTATAATTTCATTCTAAATCTGAGTAGCACACCACATCTTGAAAACATACGATAATAATGACTACAATGTATTATTCTCTCATATTAGAGAGCTTTACAACAGGCTCGATTCGAATCGAAGGAGGAAATATCTATGGGTAATCATTCTATTGAAATTTTAGGAATTACACCAATATCACATTTCCCTAAATGCCCGCCACATCATCCTTGTACTCAATTCTGTGAAAGCGATAAATTGTGCATCCCTTCCCAAAAAATTACTATGAATAATATACGGAAAGTATGTTTAAACGTATCTATTAATTCATTCAAAATAATCTGTACACCAGCAGGAAAAAAACTTGTTATTGACGGTAAAAAACAAATAAAAGTTTTTTTTGTGCCTGATGGTCCTCACCAGGCAGTCCATTCTGCCGACTTCGAGATTCCGTTTTGCACCTTCGTTTTATTAAAAAATATCCCCGAAGAAGTTGTACAAATTTGTAGCGTAGTGGAAGATATCTCTGTTAAATGCCTAGATTACAGATATTTTATTGTTACCAGCATCATTTTTGTCTGCCCAGTATTTAAAAAAGATCATCAACTTTGTCCGTGCCCTCCCGATAATAATACCAACTGCCAACATAATCACTGTACAACAGAATTTGATTGCCATGATAAACAACAATGTGCTTGTAACATCCCTCATGATTATCATATCCACCATGATAATCAGTCCCATCATCCCCAACCAATATGCAATAATTGTCAATCATATATAAATCGCTAAAATACCTTACTATTTACGATTTTATCGTAAACCATTTTAATTATAGTAGTTTACAATTATAGTGGAAATATTGTACTATATATAAGTAACTATTTCATACTACAGGAGGAAACACTATATGAAGTTAACACTCAGAGAAATGATCTTAATTTCAATTTTCGCTGCATTAACTGCAGTTGGAGCGTTTATCAAAATCCCTACCCCAATTGTACCTTTTACACTACAATTTGTCTTCTGTGCCTATTCTGGTATTTTTTTAGGTGCAAGAAACGGACTATACTCACAGTTATTATATGTCACTATCGGCCTAATCGGTATTCCTGTCTTTGCAAGTGGTGGAGGCCCCTCTTATATACTCCAACCTACATTTGGTTATCTGCTAGGATTTATGGCCTGTTCTTATATAATTGGACGTTTTAGTCAAAATCTTTCTAACATAACTTTTTTAAAAGTATTTAGTGCTTTATTGCTAGGTTTGTGTTTTGTTTATCTGTTTGGCGTAGCTTATCTGTACCTCATAATAAACTTTTACTTACACAAACAAATGACAGTGACCACCGCTATTACCGTTGGTCTTTTACCTTATATCACGTCAGACTTAATTTTAAGCACATTAGTATCCCTTACAGCTATACGCATCGTTCCTATACTACGAAAAAACGGTTATTATCGATCAAAATAATATAATTACTCAAAAAGGAATAGAGCGTTAAAGGTCTGAGGCGAAAACTTTACAAAATCAAATCTACCCTATCGTTCATCAGAATATTAAGCTGAGATCCCCATAATCTTATTAAAAATTTCAACCTCAGTTACATCCTACTTGTCAATCGTGATTACTCTTGGTTGCTGATTATGTATGACTTTTAACGCCTTTCTTAAGAATTTCTTTGCAGCATCTTTGTCACGATATTCTAATAAAAAAATGCTTCCATTTAAACAAACATTTCTGTGACATTCTCTTTACCTCGATACTCAAGTTTATGGCAGGAGTATATCGCAACCCATATAACAAATTGAAAATAGAAAAAGAGAAGATCCAGTAGAAATATTCTCACTGGATCTTCTCTTTTTTACTACGTTTTTGTGTTATCTACTGATTATTTTCATTTCGATTACAGCTTTGATTTTTATCATTAGCTATTTCGTTAATCAATATTACTAAATTTTGTGATACGTTTACACCAGAAGGAAATTACCGCCTTCTGACTTGCGATGGGTAAAATCCCAATGCATGTCATATGAGCGCCTTAGTCATCGGACAAATGCAACACCAATAAGACGTAATCTTTCTGGTTGCTTATATCATTTTATCTACTTGATTAATTTTCAGACATTGAGTTTATCTGACTCTTGATAAGACGATGAACCCCATAGATAGAGCATTCAATATCTCACCTCTACAAAAATGATTTAGTATTTCACAATAACCGTCCCCTGAATGCAAGTCACATGTATGAAGATCCGTAAATTCCAAATACTATACAGGGAATATTTTAGTAGCAAAGGTGGTTCTAGTATGGCAAAAAAAATGAAAACAATGGATGGCAATCAAGCGGCTGCTGAAGCCTCTTACGCCCTTACTGAGGTTGCAATCATTTTTCCGATTACACCCTCATCTCCGATGGCCGAAGGAGTTGATGAAGCATCAGCTCACGGTAAGAAGAACTTGTTCGACCAACCTGTAAAAGTCGTAGAGATGCAATCTGAGGCGGGTGCTTCAGGAGCAGTTCACGGTTCACTTCAGGCAGGAGCTCTCACAACAACGTATACGGCTTCACAAGGGTTACTTTTGATGATTCCTGAGATGTATAAAATGGCGGGTAATCTGGTACCGGCAGTTTTTCACGTAACCGCCCGTGCCCTGGCATCCCATGCCTTATCAATTTTCGGTGATCACCAGGATATTAATGCCTGCCGTCAAACCGGTTTTACCTTACTTTGCTCTAACGACGTCCAAGAAGCTATGGATCTTGGTTATATTGCGCATCTTTCCGCAATCAAGTCCAGGGTACCATTCTTGCATTTCTTTGACGGATTTAGAACATCTCATGAAATCCAGAAAATTGAAGTAACACCCTCTGACGCGATTGCGAAACTTGTCGATCATAAAGCAATTGAAGAATTCAGAAACCGAGCTTTGAATCCCGAACACCCTGTATTAAGAGGCACTGCTGAAAACCCTGATATTTATTTCCAAAATCGCGAGGCTTCTAATCCTTTTATCGAAGCTATCCCTGACATTGTGGAGAACTACTTCCAAGAATTTAAGAAAATTACCGGACGTGAATATCACCCCTTCGAGTACTATGGCGATACTGACGCTGAAAACATAATTGTGGCCATGGGCTCTGTTTGCAACACGACAGAAGAAACCATCGATTACCTTCGGACAAAAGGCGAAAAGGTTGGACTGCTCAAAGTCCACTTATACCGTCCGTTTTCCAAGAAATATTTCTTTGCGGTTTTGCCTAAGTCAGTGAAGAAGATTGCGGTCCTTGACCGCACTAAAGAGCCCGGATCAACTGGTGAACCCCTTTATCTCGATGTGCTGCAGATGTTTAATCATGAGACCGTAAAACCGATTATCGTTGGCGGGAGATACGGTCTTGGATCTAAAGATACCACACCTAATCACATCCTCGCTGTTTACGAGAATCTTAAACAAAGCCAGTCTAAAGATCACTTCACAGTTGGAATTGTCGACGATATCACTCATACCTCGCTGCCGATAAAAGAGTCAGTAGATACCACGCCGGAAGGCACGATTAGTTGCAAATTCTGGGGACTTGGCTCTGACGGGACTGTCGGTGCCAATAAAACTGCAATTAAAATTATCGGTGATAATACTGACCTCTATGCCCAAGGATACTTTGAATACGACAGCAAAAAATCCGGCGGTACAACAATATCCCATTTGCGTTTTGGCAAAAAACCGATCAAATCATCCTATTTAGTATCTGATGCCGACTATATCGCCTGCCATAACCGGTCATTCCTTTATCAATACGACCTGCTTAAAGGGCTTAAGAAGAATGGTAACTTTGTCCTTAACTGCCCTTGGGGACCAGAAGAACTGGAAGATCATCTCCCAGCCCTGCTAAAACGCTATATAGCAAGAAACAATATCAATTTCTATGTCATTGATGCCATATCCATTGCCGAAAGCATTGGACTCGGCGGTCGTATTAACATGGTCATGCAAGCAGCTTTCTTTAACTTAGCAAAAGTCATACCAGTCGAAGACGCCATCAAGTACCTAAAGGATTCCATCGAAAAAATGTACGGCAAAAAGGGCGCTAGTATTGTTGAGATGAATCAAAAGGCTGTCGACCGCGGCGTTGATGGATTGCATCAGGTTAAAGTTCCTGCCTCTTGGGCTGATGCCAAAGATGAAGATTTACCCGTAAAGGACGAACCCGATTTCGTTAAAAACATTCAACGTCCCATGGCCAGGCACGACGGGGACGATCTCCCGGTCAGCGCTTTTGTCGGAATGGAGGACGGAACGCACCCACTTGGTACAACAAAATATGAAAAAAGAGGAATTGCCGTTTATCTTCCTGAATGGCAAATTGATAAATGCATTCAATGTAATCAATGTTCCTATGTATGCCCGCATGCGACCGTTCGAACTTTCCTCTTAAATGATGAAGAACAGGCAAAAGCTCCTGATACTTTTAAGACTACGGAACCAAAAAACAAGAAACTCCAAGGATATCATTACCGTATTCAAGTTGCTCCCCTTGATTGTACTGGATGCGGTAACTGCGCCGATATCTGTCCGGCACCGGGAAAAGCGCTTATTATGAAGCCGGCCGATCATGAAATTGAGATGGAATCGGAGAACTGGGAATTTGCTATGAGAGTGAAGGAAAAAGCGGATTTAATGGAGAAAAATACTCTCTTTGGCAGCCAACTTTCCAGGCCGCTCCTTGAATTCAACGGAGCTTGCCCAGGCTGCGGTGAGACTCCCTATATCAGACTCCTCACACAATTATATGGCGACCGCATGCTGATTGCCAATGCTACAGGCTGTTCTTCCATCTGGGGCGGCAGTTCCCCCTCCATTCCTTACACAACGAATGCCGACGGAAGAGGACCGGCCTGGATGAATCCCCTCTTTGAAGATAACGCCGAATTCGGCTACGGTATGTATCTCGGCTCGAAACAAATTCGCGAGAAAATTGCCGATCTCATGCACCAGGGGTTAGAAAGTTCGATCAATGAAAACTTGAAGCAGTCCTTCCATGAATGGCTTGACAATATGGACGATGGTGCGGGGTCTAGAAAAGCTGCAGACCGCGTAATTGAAGAGCTGAAAAAGGAAACCGTGTCCGACAATCCGCTTTTGTCAGAAATTATGGCCCGAAAAGATTATCTCGTGAAACCTTCGGTCTGGATTCTCGGCGGAGATGGCTTTGCCTACGATATCGGTTATAACGGATTGGATCACGTCATAGCCAGCGGAGATGATGTAAACATTTTTATTATGGATACAGAGGTTTACTCTAACACAGGCGGTCAAGCCTCAAAGGCTACACCGACAGCAGCCATTGCAAAGTTCGCGGCCGCCGGAAAGAAAATTCGCAAAAAAGATCTCGGTCTTATGGCTACAACATACGGCTATGTTTATGTTGCCCAAATCGCCATGGGGGCCAATATGAATCAAACCCTTAAAGCAATTACTGAAGCGGAAAGTTACAAAGGGCCGTCCCTCATTATTGCCTATGCTTCTTGCGTAAACCATGGGATTAAAACCGGTATGGGCACGAGTATGTATGAGATGAAAAAAGCCGTTGAAGCGGGATACTGGCATCTCTGGCGTCACGATCCCCGTCTTAAAGATCAAGGTAAGAATCCTTTCATACTCGATTCCAAAGAACCGACAGCCTCCTTCCAAGATTTCTTAAAGGGCGAAATTCGTTACTCCTCACTCAAGACGACCTTCCCGAAAATTGCGGATGGGATGTTTGCAACTGCAGAAAAGCATGCCCAGGAAAAATATCGTACCTTAAAGCGTCTCGCAGAAATGCAGTATTAAAAAAGCATTGGTGTCTCAATATTTGAGACACCAATGCTTTTTACTTAAGGAAATTACGACAAGGAATTCGTATTTACCCATTCCCTAGCCTCAGTCACGGACTCCTCGCTGGGAATAGGAACATTTGACTCGGGCTTCGTACTTTCGATATGACCGCGCCAAGCCGCAGTATCATGTCGCTCAATGGGATTTGCTAGAAACTTTTCTTTTGAACGATTTTCAGTCATAATAAATACCTCCTTTTAATCCTCATCTTAGTATTTTCCAAGTTCAAAAATTTATTAGGTGAGTATCACATTTATCTCTGCACAGTGACGTGTTTCTGTTCTAGTGCAAAAAATTAAAAGTTAAAAATTACGGTTTTAAAAACAACGCCATTTGATCTGAATGTAAAAGATGTCAATTGGGTTGTTGTGCAACTGGATCAGGATTCTGAAATGAAGGTGGTTGAGGACTTTAATAACATCCTCCATAAAAAAATTCGCTTAAACATACGTCTAAACGAACATAAAACACACATATGAAATTACCCTAAAGCCTGATTAACTTTGCGTAAAGGTTCGGCACCCTAAAATTGGGATGCTTATTTCTATTATGAAATTAAACCTTTATGAGAAACCAATATTTCCTATTTCGCGGTAATCTTTTTCAGCACATCTGCTGTAATATTCAAGCCACCGCAAACGACTTCCTTATTTCCAATGACAATCGATAATCCTTTTTCTGTGGCTACTTCATTGGCAACAGCTACGATCAAATAAAAGACTGGATAAAACCATCCAGTGGTATAACAATCCGCTTATTGACTTTGACCACCGACTGGCCATTATCACTTTTGAGATGAGGCTACACCGTCATAAGATCGCTGCGTACCAAATTGCTTGCAACATGGATGGCGCTAATGGCGTGGGTGAAATTATTCTGATTCATTTTTTCATTCTGCTAAATGCTCTTAAAAGGGACTTTTGCATTGTTTTCGCTGCAATATTAAAAGCCTTCATTAATTGATAACCCATTATATTATTGCTCTTCCACATGTTTTTAAAGTCTCATTCAAGCTTAGGTTTTATATATGTAGGCACTGAATAAGCATACAATTCTTTATCTATATCCACATTGATTGGAGTATATATAAATACAGAATCAGCAATTCGCTGAACATTACCATTAAGAATATAACAAACACCATTCATAAAATCCTTGATCGAATTCTGCATATCCCTATCTATACTTGTTAGATTAACTACAACTATTTTATTGGCCTTTAAGTGATCAGCATACATACGCACATCATCAAATTTCGCTGGCGAAACTATTAAAACTTTTAAAATTGTCGACTGATAAGTGTGTACATATAGATTCGCCGTTTTACGTGCATGAGTGCCATCAGATTCAGATACCAATTGTTCCTTCTGCGCCACCTTTTCCATTGGCATCAAATAATTTGTCAGCTTATCAATCATACTCAATCCCATTATTTCGGCCTCCTGACATTTCTCTAATCAAATCGCCATTTTATGGTAATGATTCGACGTTTTCAGCGAATATCCTGCATTACATTATTTTTTTTCTATTTTAAAGATAATTAGCATCAATTAGCAAAAAAAAGACCAAGGTATTTCCACTAGCCAAATCATGGTGTCTTTTGAGTTCAGCATTTTTATGTTCAATAATGCATCTTCATTTTGAACGTTCTCTGAAGGTTGTACTGGCTTCAAATTCCATATGTTGTTTGTATTGATCTGCTACAATTCGTATGGAGAAGGTTTTGCTTTTTGCACCCGACTTTATAACTGCGAGAGTATGAGTTGCGTCAACGATTAACGTTTTTGATTTAATAAATCTCTTATCAATACATTATCTTACTATTATCTTAAGTACATCATCTACCTGACTTGCTCCTAATCGATGACTACGAAACCTTGATAGTTGGGAAGAATCAGGTAACTTATCTTCTGGAATAAGATTATATAATTCTGAATGAAAAGACATTCTAGTTTGCTTGAAATCAGTAAACATAAATTCGCAACCGTTCTGTAGTTTTATATGTTATTATAACAAAAACCAGCACCAAATCGGTGCTGGTTTTTGTTATAGGTTGACTTTTACAGTGTTCTCCAAAGGACGCTTTTTTACTATACAATAGCTTTTTACTTACGAATTCTTACGCATTCTCCCCCGCAAAGTACGATCTAAAATAGCCTTACGCAAGCGAATACTCTTTGGAGTCACTTCAACTAACTCATCTTTATTAATATACTCTAACGCTTGCTCTAGGCTCAAAATCCGTGGCGCTGTTAGACGCAACGCTTCATCAGATGCACTAGTACGCATATTAGTAACATTTTTTTTCTTGCATGGATTAACATCCATATCCATTTCTCTAGTATTCTCGCCAATAATACTCCCTTCATAAACAGGTTGTCCTGGCACGATAAACATAACGCCTCGATCCTGCACGTTGAAAATACCATAGCCAGTTGTTTCACCTGCTTCAAAGGCAACTAGTGCTCCACGAGTACGTCCAGGGATATCGCCCTTGTACGGCGCATAGCCCTCGAATACGTGATGCATAATACCATTGCCCTTTGTGGCAGTTAAAAACTCTGAACGGAAGCTAATCAATCCCCGAGCTGGAACAACAAATTCCATTCGCAGATATCCAGCTGTTTCAGTCATATTCACCAAATCAGCTTTACGAGTACCTAAAGACTCCATAACTGGCCCCATAAACTCTTGAGGTACATCAATCGTTAATGATTCCATAGGCTCGCATAGCTGACCATTAATGGTTTTATAAATAACAGCAGGTTTACCAACTTGGAATTCAAAACCTTCGCGACGCATTGTCTCAATTAGAATGGACAAATGCAGTTCTCCACGTCCACATACTTCAAAAGTATCTGCACTATCTGTTTCATTTACACGTAAACTTACATTTGTTTCAACTTCTCTAAACAAACGATCACGTAAATGTCTAGTGGTAATTAGACTACCTTCTCGACCAGCAAATGGGCTGTTATTTACACTAAACATCATAACTAAGGTAGGTTCATCAATATCAATGGTTGGCAATGCTTCTGCATTTTCCAGATCGCAAACAGTTTCTCCGATATTTACATCATTAAGACCAGTTATGGCTACAATATCACCAAGTCCCACTTCTTGGGTTTCAATGCGTTTTAGCCCTTCATATGTATACAAACGAGCAATCTTACCTTTTCTCTCCATATCGCCATTTAGTATTAAGACCTGCTGTCCATTACTCACCTTGCCACGAATAACCCGACCAATGGCAATACGTCCAACATAATCATCATAATCAAGAGTTGTAACCATGATCTGTAGTGGTCCATCAATATCGCCTTGGGGAGCAGGAATTTCATCAATTAACATTTCAAATAAAGGTTCTAGATTACTACTTTCATCAGCCATATTCAATTTGGCAATGCCATCTCTAGCTGCAGCATACACAACTGGGAATTCTAATTGTTCATCCGTAGCATCAAGATCCATGAACAATTCCAATACTTCATCAGCAACCTCTTCCACTCGTTGGTCAGGACGGTCAATCTTATTAATAACAACAATAACTTTTAATTTTTGTTCCAAAGCCTTTTTCAAAACATACTTGGTCTGAGGCATAGAGCCTTCAAAAGAATCAACAAGTAGTAGCACTCCATCAACCATGTTAAGTACTCGTTCCACTTCGCCACCAAAGTCCGCATGGCCTGGGGTGTCTACAATATTAATCTTCACACCATTATGCATAACAGAGGTATTCTTCGATAGGATAGTAATACCCCGTTCACGTTCAAGATCATTAGAATCCATTACCCGCTCAGCCACAGTTTCATTAGCGCGGAAAACACCGCTTTGTCTAAGCATTGCATCTACCAGAGTCGTTTTACCATGGTCAACGTGCGCAATAATCGCAACGTTGCGTAAATCAGTACGTTTCATAAATTAAGCCCTCCTAAAAAATAAACAAAGAAAGGATGCGAGTTACACTGCACCCTTTTATTGTGGCATACAAACCACTATATTATACTGTCGCCCGACTGTCAATTACCAATATCAAAAAAATCTATATATTTCGCAAAAACATGTCCTTTTATTTAAACTTAAAGGCCATTTAATGTCTTATTCATATAACTATGAACTTTTTCCAAACTACGCATAATTTCTGCAATTTTACTATTATCAGCGCCCCCCATTTGTTCAAGCTTTTTGCGCTGCTCTATATACTCTCTATCCAATACATCCAGATAGTCATGCAACTGCTTTACAGCAGGGCTCGTAACCTCAGCTTCTTCAACCTGCCACACTCTCCCCGTTAAAGTAGCCACATCCCCTAAATTCGGAATATAAGTAGATACCTCCATCTTTTCTTTAATAATTTGAGCAAAGGTTTCTGATGCTTCCGATTCCCCATGTACTAAAAAGATGTTAGCTAGCTTTGTTTTGAAATAAGATAACCATGTTAAAAGTTGCTGTTGATCAGCATGTGCTGAAAACCCATCCAAACTATGAATCTTAGCCTTGACACTAATTTCTTCGCCTAGGACTTTTACCTTTCTTGCACCTTCAACTAAGCGCCGCCCCAAACTTCCTTGGGCCTGATAGCCGATAAATAATATGCTGGCTTCCGATCTCCATAAATTATGTTTAAGATGATGGAGAATGCGACCAGCATCACACATTCCGCTCGCCGAAATTATAATAGCCGGCTTATCCAACTCATTAAGAGCTCTCGATTCTTCAGCTGTTTTGGTAAAGCGTAGCTGAGGCATGAGTAACGGATTATCATGGTCTTTATACAACATGTCGATAGCTTCAGTATCATAATCTTGAGTATTATGTAAAAAGATATCTGTGGCAGATATCGCCAACGGACTATCAATAATCACCGGCATCTCTGGAATTCTTCCCGATTTTAAAAGATTATGCAAATAATATAACATGGTCTGCGTGCGCCCTACAGCAAAAGAAGGAATAATGATATTACCACCTCGTGCCACACTAGCATTAATAATGCTTGCTAATTTTTCTTCTTTATCATAATCTTCATGTAAACGATTTCCATATGTAGTTTCTACAATGATATAATCAGCCTCATCAATTAAAGTCGGATCTTTGATAATGGGTTGGTTAGGCTGCCCTAGATCACCCGAAAATACTAATTTGGTTGTTTTTCCTTCTTCAGTTACCCATACCTCTATCATAGCCGAACCAAGAATATGTCCAGCATCTCTAAAACACACCTTAACAATAGGGGATAAGGTTACTACTGTATCATAGTCTACTGGAGAAAAGTGGGTTAAACATATACGAGCATCATCTATACTATATAAGGGCTCCACAGGTTTTCTGCCAGCTCGTTTACCCTTGCGATTCTCAATTTCCGCATCAAATTCTTGAATATGGGCGCTGTCAGGCAACATAATACCACATAGTTCATTCGTCACTTTGGTGGCATAAATCATTCCTTTAAAACCTGCCTTACACAATTTAGGCAATAAACCACTATGGTCAATATGCGCATGTGTTAATATTACACAATCAATCGCTGTAGGGTCATATAAAAACTCACGACGATTATTTGCAGTAATGGTTTTTGAACCTTGAAACATACCACAATCGACTAATATTTTTTGTGTACCTACTTCCAATAAATAAGACGAGCCTGTTACCATCCCTGCGGCACCTAAAAAAGTCAATTTCATATTACTCATCCCCCTTGTATCTTTATCAGTATATTTCGACATTTATCACCAATCACCTGCTACTACATATTGTGATGCAAATGGAAAAAAGACTTGGATTACACCAAGTCTTAAACTATTCTTCACCGACTATACGAACCTCAGGCTCTAGCATAACACCCGAATGTTCGTAGACACGGCGTTGCACTTCTTTGATTAGCATTAATACATCTTGCGCTGTTGCGCCACCAGCATTAACAACAAAACCTGCATGTTTTATTGACACCTGAGCACCACCCACTGTAAGTCCCTTTAGTCCTGCCTGTTCAATCAGCGTACCTGCAAAATTACCTGGAGGTCGTTTAAAAGTACTACCGGCACTAGGCATTTCTAGAGGTTGCTTCGTCTCACGCTTTACTTGATATTCATACATTTTTTGCTCAATCGTTGGTTTTTCTTGCCTTATAAGATTTAATTCTACTTCGCAAATGATACAATTATTATCCTGAAATGCGCTATGACGATATCCAAAGACAATTTCATGCTCTTCAAAACGTTTTACAGTACCATCAGCACAGACCCCTGATACAGCACTAACAACCTGGGACATTTCACCAGAGTAGGCACCAGCATTCATAAATACAGCACCACCAACGCTCCCTGGAATACCGATTGCAAATTCCATACCGCCAAGCCCATGCTTTGCTGCATAAATACAAGCATCTGCCAGCATAGCCCCAGCGCCAATAGTAACAATAGCTTCTGAGTGCCTAATATAAGACATTTCACTGCCAAATTTTAATACTAAGCCTTTAATGCCTTTATCAAGAACTAAAATGTTTGAACCATTACCAAGAATACTAACAGGTATACCATGCTGTTTGGCAATGATCATCACGCCAGATACTTCATCTATAGAAGATGGAAATACCAGATAATCGGCTGGACCACCTATTTTAAAGGTAGTATGTTTTGACAGCGGTTCATTTACGAGCAACCGAGTTGTGGGAATAATCTTATGAAACTTTCTTAATACTTCATCATAATTACTATTTTTTATCAAAAAAATCCATTCCTTCAGCTACAGAATCACCCAAAATTTTATAGATATCAGCTACCACTCGCTGAAATTTCATATAGGAATGCATAAATTGCGACGCTTTACTATTAGCAGCGATAAGTTGATAGAGCTCTTGTATTTTCCCTGTTTTAGCTTTATCCTCAGGTTTCCCTCCCATCATTTCATATTCCAGTTCCATTTGCTTAGCGATAAATTCCTTGACCATGGACCTAGCTTGCTCATCTGTATCAAGAACCTTCTTGGCTGCCATAAATTCCATATATTCTGGTGATGACTTTATAGAACCTACCAAGGCATGAGTTTTATCATATATATTCATATTTTGCCTCCTATTTTTTTATAATATACCAATTACACGCAATTCATACATTATACAATAATATGTATAAAAAAGAAAACTAGACTTCCACTTACAAGAATATTCGACTGCTAGCGCATCGAACAAAGCGATCACATCGTCGCTGAAGCGTCGTGTGCCTGCTTTAATGAAAAATATAAATCTTGCATCACTTTAGCATCATTAGCCTGAGTTCCTGCTGATTCACAAATAATTCGGGGGGTGAATCCCCGTAAAGCACAAAGCTCAACAAGAGGCTCATGGGGCGGCCCAAAATTATCGGCAAAAGTCCAATGACGTTTTTCCCCCCCTTTAGTAAATTCAATACGGCTAAAATGAATATGTAAGTTCTTCGCCACCTCTGCACCCAATTTCTCAGCTACGGCATCAAAAACAGTTTCTATTTCTTGTTTGGTGACAAACTTTCCACCTGTCACAGCATGCAAATGTCCAAAATCCACAGCTGGTCTAACCCATTCAGACATTGTACACAGCTCCATTACCTCTGCTAATGAACCCAGTTGATTTTGCTTTCCCATAGTTTCAGGACATAGAAAGATGCCAGTTAACCCTCGTTTCTCTACCTGTTCCAGCACATTTCCAAAGGAACGTTTAACTCGTTCCATGGCTGCACCGCGTTCTTGTTTTCCTGGCCCTCCCATATGAAAAACAATACGGTCAGCTCCCATCCAAAGGGCTACCTCTAATGATTTCAAAAAATGGTTTTGTGTATTGGTAATGATTTGTTCGTCCTCAGTGGCCAAACTAATAAAATAAGGCGCATGAATACTTAATTTAACCCCATGTTCTGCTGATCTACGACCAATCTCTCTGGCTGTTTCTTCTTTGATATTCACACCTCGGCTACACTGGTATTCATAGGCAGTTAGCATCATTTCGCCGAGCCATGCTGGCATCTGTACCGATGCTTTATTCCCAGCCTCATAAAAGGCATCAGGATTACCTGCTGGACCAAACTGTGCGTACATTATTCATCACCATCTCTATTATATTTCATTTGTTGCTATTTTAGATTTAAAAATTTTTGTTGCCGCAAGGCTTCGTAAACTACAATGGCCGCAGCATTAGACAGATTTAGGGATCTAGCATCACCCACCATGGGAATACGAATACAATTTTTCTGATTAGCAGCCAGCAGGCCTTCAGGCAAACCAGCTGTTTCTTTGCCAAACACCAACAAATCATCAGGCATATACTGAATATCAGTATAGCTTTTATTTGCTTTCGTTGTATTAAAATAGAAATTGTGACCCTTATATAATTCTAGTACTTCCTCAAAATTTTCATGGCAATGTACTTTCACCAAGTTCCAATAATCAAGACCAGCACGTTTTAAATACTTGTCCTCAATAGAAAAACCAAGTGGTTTCACTAGATGCAGTTCACTATTTGTTGCCGCACATAACCTTGCAATGTTCCCAGTATTCCCAGGAATCTCTGGTTCAATCAATACAATATGCATTACACTCACCTCAACGATATCTTTATAAAAAAAACTCTAGGACGGCCTATTAAACCGCAAAGGCGCGAAGGACACAAAGGGTATTTAAAGGTTCATTAAATTAAAACATTATTATTCCCTTTGCGATCTTAGTGATCTTTGCGGTTAGTCATTATTCTTTATTATCAAAAAAATCACTATGACTGCTGCAGCGTTTCTAAATTATATTGTAGCATAAATACTACAGCCAATACCAATAATCCACCAATCATCTGTAGAAAGCCCATAATTTCACCTAAAGCCAAATATGAGGTCACTGCCGCTATGACTGGTTTAAGATTAGAGGTTACACTAACTAACCATATATTTCTTTACCCACTATTTACCCCCACCATCTTGCCCTTAACATTATCTAATTTACAATAATTCCACATCGTACAGAAAACTCCTACCCAAAAAGCCAGTATTCTTTAATAAAAACATCCTATTAAAATTTACCCTTTATTGCTTTTTTATTAATGCCACAATTAATATGCACATCATCAAGTGAAGTTATTTTTCGTCAGTAAAAGAGTAATGCCCTACAAGCTCTAGACTGTAGGGCATTACTCTTAAGGTTATACTAACCCAAATTATGTATAACGAACAGGTTATTCGGTAACTTCTTCGTCCTCGTCTTGTACATCTAGAACTTCCTCATAAGTATCAAGAAGATTAAAGTGATGTTCTATCA
>Ga0316613_10000437_pt1 | contig 35106 bp, 28 predicted proteins | sample OWC_soil_day10_C_2_FD_207647 | JGI IMG/M metagenome (GOLD analysis project Ga0316613, IMG submission 207647) | Wetland soil microbial communities from Old Woman Creek delta, Ohio, United States - OWC_soil_day10_CT_b | ecosystem: Environmental > Terrestrial > Soil > Wetlands | place: USA: Ohio...
CACCGGCAAGCTGGACGAATATCCGCACAACGAACTGAAATTGCCGCTGGGCGATTCCACCCCGCGCGGCGGTAACGCAGGCGGCGGCGGTCAGCCGGGCTGGGTTCTGAAATGTAAGCCGACCTCCCCGGACGACACCAACAACTACGTGTACTTCACGGTTCAAGCTTCCGCATGGGCCAAGATTTGCGACATGGTTGACAAGCCGGAATGGAAAGACGATCCGAACTACAACACGTTCGAAGCTCGTCGTGACAAGTTCTTCCAAGTCATCAAGTACATCGAGTCCAAGTTCCAAGACAAGGACAAGCACGAAGTTACCAAATGGGCTGCCGAATACGACATTCCTTGCGGTCCGGTTAACTCCTTCAAGGAACTGGCACACGATCCGTCCCTGCGCAAGGTTAAGACCATCGTTGAAGTTGATCACCCGATCCGTGGCAAGTACCTGACCATCGGTTCCCCGATCAAGTTCTCGGAATCCGAAGTCGAAATCACCCGTTCCCCGATGCTGGGAGAGCACAGCGAAGAAGTTCTGAAATCGCTGGGTTACTCCGACGCAGAAATCGCAGCCATGGTTGCTAACGGCACCACTGCTCTGTACGGCAAGTAATTCCCTGTCTTTGACAGAATAAAAACGGCGCCTTCGGGCGCCGTTTTTATTTCTAGCATGCTGTTTAGTCCTTAAAGCGTATCACTACTATTCAGTAACGAAGCGCTTTATGTTATTGCTTCTGATGTGATGCCATATCAGGACAAATGTGCGCCATCCAGATAACCGCTCTTCCCGCGGAAGGCCGCACACTGCTTGAACGCGGACAGAGAAACAGCCTCGTTGATACCAGCGCAGAAGCGACTGGTCAGCTTTAACAACTCCTTGATGTCGCGCCCGCTTGAGTTCGGAAACGTTTCAACCAGCTCCTGAACAAGGCTGTCGGAGATGGGGATGTGGAATTGATCGGCCAACGTCCGCCACAGACGGATGGCATCTTCGCGTGGCGGTATTTCATAGCGGATGACGGCAATGCAACGTGAAAGAATGGCATCGTCAACATCGTCCATGCGGTTAGTCGTCATGAACAGCAAGCCGTTGAAATATTCCAGCGTGCGCAAAAATTCAGCAACAATGGCATTGTGCTGCATGTCATTGTCGCGCTTGCGGATGTAGACGTCGGCCTCATCCAGCAGCAGAATGCATTCCCAGCGTGCGGCGCGGCGCAAAATCGAAGCGAGCGAAGATTCAACCGATTCGGCAGATGTGCCGAGCTGACCGGAATGCACGCGATATAGCGGCTTGCCCACGACTTCCGAATACACTTCTGCGGTAAGCGTTTTCCCCAATCCGGGAGCGCCCATGCAGAGGATGGTCGTGCCGCCCGATTTTCCCTCGATGATGTCGTCCATCAGCATGTCCATGCGCGACGTCAGGATATCAATCAGAATGCGGTGCTGCTGCGGCAAAACCAGCTTGTCACGCAGACCAGGACGGTACGAATACTCTTCCAGATTCTGCACATGGATCCAGATGTTTTCATGCAACTCCAGATGGAACATGTGGAGGTAGCAATGCAGCGGAATGCGTGTGAAGTCGAGACCATGAACACAGCCCGCGCGACGGTCTGTATTAACCTCAATTCGCCGATTAATCATTTCCTCGTCATTGATGCACTTGACGGGAATGTCTTTCTCGAAGCGATAGAATTCAAGCCCATCCAGGCGCTTTTCCGGACTCAGCAGGAAAGCATGATTACGCGCATAAAATTGCTTGCCCGACTGCGGCTGAAACCGCTGAAAACGCGCAACCTGTGCTTCGTACTCTGCCTTAAACTCAGGGCACTCCCGGAAAAAACCTTTGCGTGCCAATAGCTCCGGAACGGTCCATTGCCCCATTTCGCGACGCCTGAACAGAATCGCATTGGTCATGCCAGAGCGCCACATTTCAGCATTGTCCGCGTCCTCTTCTTGCCGATTGGCTGATTGCACCGTGTTGGCAAGCAGGCTAATGGCAACGAATGGCAACCCTGTCCCCTCCGGTGGCTCAATGTATTCAATGGAATCAACCAGCCACGGCAACAGGATGCCATCCCGGTTGCGGCGATACAGCCAGCCGTCAATCGCATGTCGCGACAGGTATGCCACAATCGCCGGCACCAATTGCAGCAGATCATCCACCACCGGCTCACGATTGTCCTGCAGGATATTTCTCAAGGCGATAATCTGGAACTGCAAAGGCAGGTCTTTGTCTTCCTTGGCCAGCCTGTCTAGCTGCTCAAGGTCATGCTCGCAAAATAAGCGGGAAGGCACCACGATTTGGCCAGAAGTCAGCCCATGCGAAGACAAGCGTTCAACCAGAGGGGTGTCAGGCAAAAGGTGGGGGATCAGTTTCGTTGCGAACGGTATGGCGATATCAAATTCCATAGTAATCCAAGCTGTCGACAAGTGAATGCGATTTTACGCGATTCGTATTCGTGAATCGGGCGCGATCTGAAGTTTTGCTGGCGTCCATTTTGTTATCGCACAGATCCGGCGCAGTACATGCCATTCGTTGCCAGGCACGATAACGTACCTGAGGGATGCTTAATGGCCAGAGGATTTGCTCCGATTGAGGAAAAAATCCACCGCCTTTTCCACCACGTGCGGGTGAATGACATGCCGGCCACTGAATTCGAAGTACTCGACCTCATAACCCGCGTCCTTGAGTTGCCTGACGTGTTTCCGCCCGCTGGCATCGATCGGCAATTGCTCATCTTCCGGGCTGTGAGCAATGAAGATGAGCGGCTTGCCAATCGGCTTATATGCATTCATAAAGCCGCCGGACAGCGCAATTACATGACTGAGCCAATCGCCATTGGAAACGCCGATCGAGAGCGAGTAGCTGGCGCCATCGGAGAACCCGCAAAAGCAAAAATGATTGCGGTCAATTTCGTAGCGTGCCGTAATTTCGGCCAGCGCCTGGTCGAGTCGCTCCAGATCGGGGCCGTTGCCAGCAATGGTCAAATCCCAAGTTGCGAAAGTAGACTGAGGCACAAGCAACAGGAATTTGTGCTGGTGTGCATGCTGTTCAAAAAAGGGCAACACCTTTTCAGCGCTACCGTTAGCGCCATGAAACATCACCAACAATCGTACTGGCCTGCCAGCATCCATCCCTTCCGGCACGACCAAAATTGTGTCGCGTTCTGGCGACAGTCCAAGTTGGTGGCGCCCGGGCGGGAACGGCGGCTTGACCGGCGCAGCGGGCGAAAATGACAGCCGACCAAGAATCGACGGTGGAAGAAAGGAAAGATCAAGGCCCTCAAGCCCCAATTTGGACAGATCGATCATGCGTTCGCCAGAAGTTTGCAGTGATAATACGAATCGCATTATAGCGGCCTTGCACTGCGTGTTAAGGCATAAATCCTGCCTATGCGCCAGAAGCACGTGGAATCTGCTGTGATTCATCAAAACACGGTTCTGGAGAATGTGAGTAGAATGGGAGCGCTGCTTCTTCTTTTTTAATGACGGGGGGGGAACTAACATGAGTAATGTACCTGCGATTGACATCGGCATTTCTGCCAAGGATCGCGCAGCGATCAGCGACGCGCTGTCCAAGGTGCTCGCTGACAGCTTCGTGTTGTACCTGAAAACGCACAACTACCACTGGAACGTAACCGGCCCGATGTTCCAGACGCTGCATCTGATGTTCATGGATCAATACACGGAACTCTGGAACGCGCTGGATGCCATCGCCGAACGCATCCGCTCGCTCGGTTTTCCTGCCCCAGGCACGTTCAGGGAATTTCTTAAACTGTCGTCGATCAAGGAAGTCGAGGGCACATTGAGCGCAGACAGCATGATCCGTGAGCTGATCGCCGGACAGGAAGCAGTTACCCGCGCCTGCCGGGCGGCACTGGCTGTTGCCGACAGGGCAGATGACCAGCCATCGGTCGACATCATGGTACAGCGCCTGCAAATCCATGAAAAAAATGCGTGGATGCTCAGAAGTCTGATCGACTCAAGCCCTGCCGCCTCAGTCAAGACCGCCAAAGGCCGGAAAAAATAAACCCGACAGGATTGGCCGGTGCGGTTGGCGCCGGCCATGACCATCACTCTTCCAGCGGCGCGAAAATCGCCTCCAGATCTTCTGGGGTGATCTGCACGTTCTGCGTTTCGCCGGCGGCGAGCATTGCGCGCGCCAAATCCGCCTTTTTCTGCTGCAGTTCCTGAATTTTCTGTTCTAGCGTGCCATTGGCAATCAGCTTGTAGACGAACACCGGCTTGTCCTGACCAATGCGCCACGCGCGGTCGGTCGCCTGCGTTTCCGTTGCCGGGTTCCACCAAGGATCGTAGTGAATCACCGTGTCGGCCGCGGTCAGGTTCAGGCCAACGCCGCCTGCCTTCAGGCTGATCAGGAACAGCGGCACCTCCCCCTGCTGGAAAGAACGAATGACGGACGCACGATCGACCGTGTCACCTGTCAAAAGCGCATACGGGATATCGCGCGCCTTCAATTCTGCCTCGATCAAGGTCAACATGCTGGTGAACTGCGAGAAAACCAGAATGCTGCGTTTTTCCGCCAGCAATTCCTCCAGCATCTCCATCAGTTCGGTCAGCTTGGCTGACGCGGCGGCATTGATCCGTCCATGCCCGCCCTTGACCAGCCGCGGATCGCAGCACACCTGCCGCAGTTTCAGCAACGCCTCCAGAATCACGATCTGGCTGCGCGCAACGCCCTTCTTCGCAATTTCGTTGCGAATCTTCGCATCCATCGCCAGCCGCACCGTTTCGTACAGATCGCGTTGCGCACCAGTCAGTTCGACGCTGCGTATGACTTCAGTCTTCGGCGGCAACTCCTTCGCCACCTTGTCCTTCGTCCGGCGCAGCAGGAATGGCTTGATGCGCCGTGTCAGCAGATGACGGCGCGAATCGTCACCGAGCTTTTCAATCGGATTGCGGAAATCGGTATTGAAGCCCTTTTCATCACCCAGCAGACTAGGCAACAAAAAATGGTATTGCGACCAAAGTTCGCCCAGATGGTTTTCCAGCGGCGTGCCGGTCAGGCACAGCCGGTGACGTGCGCGCAGCATTCCTGCTGCCTGCGCCGATTTAGAGCGCATGTTCTTGATGTACTGCGACTCGTCGAGAATGATCATATGGTACTCGTGCGCCTGCAGCATTTCTTCGTCGCGCGGCAATAGTGCATAGGTTGTCAGCACCAGGTCGTGTTCGTCGATCAGGTCGAAACGCGGCATCCGATCCTTGCCCTGCAACAGCAGCACGCGCAAGTCTGGGGCGAAGCGTGCTGCTTCATCCTGCCAGTTGCTCATCAGACTGGTCGGCGCAATCACCAGCACCGGTTTGTCCAGCCGCCCGGCTTCCTTTTCAGTCAGGATGTGCGACAACGTCTGGATCGTCTTGCCCAACCCCATGTCGTCGGCCAAAATACCGGCAAAACCGTATTCGCGCAGAAACTGCATCCACGACAAGCCATCAAGCTGGTAATCACGCAGCGACGCGTTCAACCCTTTCGGTGCATCGACCCGCACGACACCACCAAACTCATTCAGCTTCTGGCCTATTTCCAGCAAATTCTCACCACCAGACCAGCGCATTTGCGTTGCCACAGCCAGCTCTGCCAGCCGTGCAGCATCGAGTTTTGACAACCGAAGCTTGTCTGTTTCCGGCCGATCACTGAAATACAGTTCGCCCAAGGTGCCGAGGATTGGCTTCACTCGTTTCCATGGCAACGCCACGCGCCGGCCATCCGGCAGCGTCGCTAGCAATTGGTCGTTATCGGCATGCGCCGCCAGCGCCTGCGGATCGAAATCGAACGGCGCATTGCGAATCAGCGCCACCAATACCGGCAGTAGCGACACCCGCTCGCCGTTGACGACGATGCCAAGTTCGAGGTCGAACCAGTTCTTGCCAGGTTCGTTGGTGTTGTCCTCGACGGCTGCATACCAGTCGTCGATTTCTGTTAAATCGTAACGATACTCTGGTGTCTTGACGATGCGCCAGCCACGCACCACCAGTCCTGCCAGACCATCGCCAATGAAACGCATCCATTCCGCCTGCGACGGCAACTCAAGCGCACCCGAGATTGGTCGCAGCGGTGACGCTGGCTTGCGCGGCGCGGCAAAACCATGCGCGACCAATACCTGGCTGGCATCATTTTCTGCCTGCTGCTGGCGCACGATGCGCTCGATGCTGTCATTGCGTTCGCGCACGATGGGGCCAACCTGCCCCGGCAGCACCATTTCACCATCGTAATCAAAGGCCAGCACCGCATAATCGTGCCAGCGCTCGCCATGCCGCGTCAGTTGAGCCACACTGCCCAGCGTCAAGCACGGCACCGGCCTGATATCTTCGCGCACAGTTTCCTGCACCTGCTCCGGCAGCGGCACAATCGCACTCAACCCCTGCGCAAGCAGCAGATGCGACACCACCGGCTTGTCGTCAGCCGACAGCACCGGCGCCTGCGCAACCAGCTCCTGCAGCTCCTTCACCGGCACCGCCGCGATGCCGTCCTGCTGGCGCAATTCACCGCATGACAGATTGTCCACATACCACGGCGGATTGGTCGGCAGTATGTAATCCATCAAGCCATTGCCGGAAACCGGCGGCTCAAACTGCCATGACAACCGCAGCGAAGCCCCCTGTTCTCGCCAGGTCAGGCTCGCAGCGCGAGTCGGCGCCTCCTTCAGAGGAAACAGCAATCCCTTGGCCATGTCGGCATATGAATTCGTCCACAGCAGCCGCTGCTCGCCTATCAGCATCCGCAGCAACTGCGCGCCAATCTTGCCACGCGGCTCTGATGCGCTGGTCGCCTGCGACGCAACGCCGCTGCGCATCGCGATAAACAACCGCACCAGATCGAGATCTTCCGGCTTGACGTAGGCCGGGGTGTTGGTCAGCAGCGTATGCAGTTCGCTGACCGGGCTGGCCATTGAAATCTCGCCATTCGGCCGCAAGCGCCCCTTGCACACAGCCAGCAGCACATGCCGGCCGCTCTTGTCCGGCGACAGCACGAACAGCAACCGGTAGGAAGAAGCCGCGGCATCTCCCTCTTCAGCCACCTGACGCTGCGTCTGTGCAGCACGCTCAACCCGCTGCAGCCAACTGGCAACACCCGTCGGCAGATTCTGCAGTGCGTCCGACAGCCCGGTCGAAGCCGCAGCGGCGCTTTCCTGCTCCATGAACGCGATCAGCGCTGCCGCGACATGGCGGCAGTTGTGGCCGACCGCGCAATTGCATACGCCATCGAAATTGATGCCCTTGCGCGTCGGATACAGCAGGATGTCCTGCTGGAACAACTTGTCGCCGTCACCGCGCACGCTGGATTTGATCGAATTGCCAACCAAGCTGATTTCGCACACATTACCGTTGCGCACGAACTCGCTACCACGCTGAATAAGCGCAGCCTCGAAATGCTTGCGGATGTCATCAATGGTGAAATACATGATCCCGTTGAATCGAATTTGTAGCGAACAAAGGCGACCAAAGGCACCTATTATCCACCAAAACCCACGCCAGCAAAATGGAAAAACTGCGCTTCGGCGATTTTTTTGTTGCACTTCCGCCATAGCCTACCGCTTTACATACTCCCACCTGTATTTTATATACATCATTAAAAATAAGGTCAAAAACATGATTTTTTACACATACCCCAACAAAAACACAAAAACACTGGAAAATTAAGGTTCGCCACTGGCGAATTCGCGCAAATTGCGTATCATCTGCACCCTTGATTTTTTCAGCTGGAACTTGTCATGCTGCCACCCATCGAACAACGTCTGGCCACAGAACTGGCCGCCCGCCCGAGCCAGATTGCTGCCGCGATTGCCCTGCTCAATGATGGCGCCACCGTGCCTTTCATTGCGCGCTACCGCAAGGAAGCGACCGGCGGACTGGATGACATCCAATTGCGCCTGCTGGAAGAACGGCTGCGCTATCTGCGCGAACTGGAAGACCGCCGAGCAGCGGTGCTGAAATCGATCGACGAACAAGGAAAACTGACGCCCGCACTGCGTGAATCCATCCTCTTGGCGGAAGACAAGGTGCGACTCGAAGACCTGTACCTGCCGTACCGCCCCAAGCGCCGCACGCGCGCGCAAATTGCAATCGAAGCCGGCCTGATGCCGCTGGCCGATGCATTGCTGGCCAATCCGACACTCGAACCGGAAACAGAAGCAGCGAAGTATCTGAAACCGGCCTTCACTTCCGAAAACGGTGACAACCCCGGCGTGCCGGATGCAAAAGCGGCGCTTGATGGTGCGCGGCAAATCCTGATTGAACGCTTCGCCGAAGATGCCGAACTCCTGCTAGGCCTGCGTGATTACCTGAATGAACACGGCGTGGTTGAAGCCAAGGTTGCTGCCGGCAAGGAAGAGGCCGGGGCGAAATTTGCCGACTATTTCGATTTTGCGGAAAACATTGCCGCCATCCCTTCGCACCGCGCGCTGGCGCTGTTTCGCGGTCGGCGCGAAGAAGTGCTGAACATTGCGCTACGGCTCGACAGCGAAGAGGAAAAGCCGAAATGGAATGCGCCACACAACCCATGCGAAGGTCGCATCGCTGCGCGCTTCGGCATTCGCGAGCAGCAACGCGCAGCCGATTCGTGGCTGATGGACACGGTGCGCTGGGCTTGGCGCGTGCGCATTTCGATGCATCTGGAAACCGAACTGATGGGCGCCCTGCGCGAACGCGCCGAATTGGACGCCATCCGCGTGTTTGCCCGCAATCTGAAAGACTTGCTGCTGGCCGCCCCTGCCGGGCAACGCGTAACCATAGGCCTTGATCCGGGCTTGCGCACCGGCGTCAAGGTGGCGGTGACCGACGCAACCGGCAAGGTCGTCGCGACCGACACGATTTACCCGCACGCGCCACGTGACGACTGGGACGGCTCGCTGCATCGCCTGGCCGCACTGGCAAACGCCAATCACGCCACGCTGATCGCCATCGGCAACGGCACCGCATCGCGCGAAACCGACAAGCTGGCACAGGAGCTGATCCGCCGGCATCCAGAACTCAAACTCGACAAGATTGTCGTGTCCGAAGCAGGCGCATCGGTTTATTCTGCATCCGAATTTGCGTCGCAGGAATTGCCGGAGCTGGATGTATCGCTGCGCGGCGCGGTATCGATTGCGCGCCGCTTGCAGGATCCGCTGGCGGAACTGGTGAAAATCGACCCGAAATCGATTGGCGTCGGCCAGTACCAGCACGATGTCGCGCAAACGAAACTAGCCGACTCGCTTGACGCTGTGGTAGAGGATTGCGTGAACGCGGTCGGTGTTGATGTGAATACCGCTTCGGTTCCGCTACTAACGCGGGTGTCTGGCTTGAATGCCAGCGTTGCTGCCAACATCGTCCGCTACCGTGACCAGATGGGGCCGTTTGCCAGCCGCGCCGATCTAAAAAAAGTACCTCGCCTGGGCGACAAAACTTTCGAACAGGCTGCGGGCTTTTTGCGCGTCACGGGCGGCGCGAACCCGCTCGACGCATCCGCGGTGCATCCGGAATCGTACCCGCTGGTTGAAAAAATTCTGGCAGACCTTGGCAAGAACGTGCAGCAAGTCATCGGAGACAGCAAGCTGCTCAAATCGCTAAATCCGACCAAATACGCGGACGACCGCTTCGGCGTGCCTACCGTCACCGACATCCTGACCGAACTGGAAAAACCCGGGCGTGACCCGCGACCGGAGTTCAAGACAGCGAACTTCAAGGAAGGCGTGGCCGACATCAAAGATCTGCGGCCGGACATGATCCTCGAAGGCGTGGTAACGAATGTCGCCGCATTCGGCGCATTCGTCGATATCGGTGTGCATCAGGACGGACTGGTGCATGTGTCAGCACTGTCGGACAAGTTCGTCAAGGATCCGCACCAGGTGGTAAAAGCCGGCCAAGTGGTGAAGGTCAAGGTGCTTGAGGTCGACATCAAGCGCCAGCGCATCAGCCTGACGATGCGCTTAAGCGCTCAGCCATCACCGATGAAAGACAAGCATCTGCCGCATTCGGCCAAACGCACTGCACAAACAAAAACGCCGCCAGTGACCAGTGTCATGGCGGCGGCTTTTGCCAAAACTACCGCTGGCAACCGTTAATCGTCGGTCACCAGCAATCGCCGGAGAATACTCTCCGGCAAGCCCAGGCAGGCTCAGGAACCTTGGCCTGGTTTTGCAGCAACTTCAGCTACTGCGTGCAGCGTATCCATCTTTTCTTGCGGATAAAACGACTCGTCCAGTTCTACCGCAGCCAAAGCAGGCTGCTGTATGCTTGCGGGCGCATAACCAAACCACTCCCTCGGGCTCTTCGACTGAGCCGGAGAAAGATAAAGACTCCATCCGACAACCGTGATGATCAGGGTTGCCGCCATGATGTAATAGTGCGCACGCTCAAGTAGAGTGCCTTTGCTGTCGTGCATTTTTAGCTCCTAACAAAAATATAACAAACCTGCCAGGATCGCTTGTGGCAATCATGGCACACTCACCAATAAGCAAATACAATGCCAGCCATTGCACAGACTCTACGAAGCGTGAAATCGGTAAAAGCGATAGAAATTTGCCCTAAACAGAGCGAATCCGGGCGTCAATGGGCTCATCCGCCACAAAAATGCCGGGCAAATCTGTCATGCACAAAATGCCCTCGGCATTTTTCGACAATTTTCGACATCCACCTCATGCTGCCGAAGACCATGTTTGACGTCATAACGATTTATTGCCAACGAACTGCCCAAGCCGCCAGGCCTCTGGCAAAATGACAAGATTGAAAACTCATTTTGGGAGAACAAGATGAAACTGTGGAGCGATTCTTTTGCCGACAACGGCAAAATTCCCGGAAAAAATGCATTTTGCGTGATCGACCCTGCCACACATGTAACGCTGTCCGATAACCGTAACCCGCATCTGGCCTGGAGCGATGTGCCAGCGGGTACGCAATCGCTGGCGGTGATTTGTCACGACTATGACGTGCCATCGAAGGGCGACGACGTAAATCAGGAAGGGCGCACGATTCCGACCGATTTGCCGCGTGTCGATTTCTTCCACTGGACGCTGGTCGAACTGCCGCCATTGCTGACCTCGATTGCCGAAGGTGAATTCTCCAGCGGCGTGACGGCGCGTGGCAAGTCCGGCCCGACTGCGGCGCACGGTGCACGTCAGGGCATCAACGACTATACGGCGTGGTTTGCCGGCGACCCTGAGATGTCCGGCGATTACTTTGGCTATGACGGCCCATGCCCGCCGTGGAATGACACCATCGCCCACCATTATGTGTTCACGCTCTACGCTCTGGATGTGCCGAAATTGGCGCTCGAAGGCACGTTCACCGGCCAGCAGGTGCGCAATGCGATGGCGGGACACATTCTGGCAGAAGCGAAGATCACCGGCATCTATACGCTGAATCCTGCACTGACAAAGTGAGGCAGCCGTGAGCCACGCGACCGAAATCCTGATCATTCGCCACGGCCAGACCGCTTGGAACAAGCAAAAGCGCTATCAGGGGCACAGCGACATCCCGCTAAACGAGAAGGGCGAGTTGCAAGCGCTGGCGCTGGCCGAGTCGCTGAAGCAGGAGCGGCTGGACGCGATTATCTCCAGCGATTTGCAGCGTGCGCGCAAGACAGCAGAGGAAATCGCCAAGTGGCACGGACTGCCAGTAAAGCTTGATCGCGATTTGCGCGAGCGCTGTTACGGTATTTTCGAGGGCATGCAGCTTGAAGAAATCGAGCGCGATTACCCGGAAGACCTTGCGCGCTGGCAGGCAGCTGATCCTGATCAGGTATTTCCGCCCGGCGAGCGCGAGTCGGAAAGTCTGCGGCAGTTCTACCATCGCGCGCAGTCGGCGCTGCAGCGCTGGGCCCAAACCCATCCGGGGCAAAAGATCGCCGTTGTCGCGCATTTCGGCATCATCGAGTCGGCCTACCGCGCCGCCCATCGCATCCCGCTGGGCGAGCGCATCAGGATGCCGGTACTCAATACCAGCATCAACCGTTTCACCGTCAAAGCTGGCGAAATCGCGCTATTGGCATGGGGCGAGGCCGAGCATCTGGAACCACTGAGAAAGCCGGTCGAATACCTGAAGCATTTCTGATGCGTAGTGCCTCAGACGTCCTGAGTGCCCGTTAATTCCCGCTGGTGGAATTCAGCAGATTGTGCGCCACCGCGTACTGAATGATTTCAGACAGCGATTGCATCTGCATCTTTTGCTGGATGCGCGTCTTGTGCGTGCTGACGGTTTTCACCGACAAATGTAACTGCTCGCCAATCTCGGTCAGCGTCCGGCCGTTGACCAGCAGCGTGAACACTTCGAACTCGCGGTCGGACAACTGCTTGTGCGGCAATTCCTTCGTCGGCGACATGATATTCAGCGCTAGTTGCTCGGCTACTTGCGCGCTGATGTATGGCCTGCCAGATGCAACGCGGCGAATAGCGCTTACCAGTTGCGTGCCGGCGCTTTCCTTGGTCAGATAGCCTTGCGCGCCGGCGCGAATCGTGCGCACCGCGTACTGTTCCTCATCGTGCATCGTCAAGATCAATACCGGCAGCTTGGGCGCCTCGGTCTTGACCTGGCGAATCAGGTCGATGCCATTTCTGCCCGGCATCGACAAATCCAGCAGCAGCAGGTCGAAATCCCCCTTGCGCACGCAGTCGATCACTTCGAAACCATTGGTCGCCTCGCCAACGACCGTAATGTCTTCCGCGCCTTCGAGAATGCGCTTCAGACCTTCTCGCATGATGGTGTGGTCGTCTGCGATGACAATTCGTATCATTAGCGCTACCCGAAAAAGGAGGGTTGGGAACACAAGGCTGGCTTTTGCCAGAATTTTATACCGACAATGACCGTAAAATGCAAAATCCGTACGTTCCGCCAAACCCGCTACGGTAGAATGTTTCGATATTTGTTATCGCACCCGATATTCATCCCATGAGCAACGAGCAAACCAAAAGCGCAAATGCGCCGTCATCGTCCAATTTCCTGCGCGCGATCATCGAATCCGATCTGAAGGCCGGAACCTACCGCCGCGCCGGCATGCCGGAGGTAATTACACGCTTCCCCCCCGAGCCGAATGGCTATCTGCACATCGGCCACGCAAAATCGATCTGCCTGAATTTTGGCCTGGCGCGCGACTATGCCGGCCGCTGCCACATGCGCTTCGACGATACCAACCCAACCAAGGAAGAACAGGAATTCGTCGACACCATCCTCGACAGCGTGCGCTGGCTGGGTTTCACCTGGGAACATCAGGGCGAAGCGCACCTGCATTACGCCAGCGACTACTTCGGCCGACTGTATGAGATGGCCGAATATCTGATCACGGCCGGCCATGCATATGTAGACAGCCAAAGCGCGGAAGATATGGCGAAGAATCGCGGCAATTTTTCCGAGCCGGGAAAGAACTCTCCATTTCGCGACCGCCCGCCAGCCGAGTCGCTCGATTTGTTCCGCCGAATGAAAGCAGGCGAATTCAGGGATGGCGAGCATGTGCTGCGTGCGAAAATCGACATGGCGTCGCCGAACATGAACATGCGCGACCCTGCGATCTTCCGCATCCGGCACGCGCATCATCACCGCACCGGCGACAAGTGGTGTGTGTATCCAATGTATGACTACACGCACCCGATTTCGGATGCACTGGAAAAAATCACCCATTCAATCTGCACGCTGGAGTTTCAGGATCACCGCCCTTTTTACGACTGGATTCTGGCACGATTGGCAGAGGGCGGTTATTTCGACCAGCCGACGCTGCCGCATCAGCATGAATTTGCGCGGCTGAACCTGACGTATGCAATCACCAGCAAGCGTCGCCTGCTGCAAATGGTCGAGGAAGGCATCGTCGACGGCTGGGATGACCCGCGACTGGCAACCATTGTCGGCATTCGCCGCCGCGGCTTCACGCCGGAATCGGTGCAACTATTCTGCGAACGCATTGGCGTAGCGAAAGCCGATGGCTGGATCGACATGAGCATCCTTGAAGGCAGCTTGCGTGACGACCTCGATCCAAAAGCGCCACGCGCAGTTGCCGTGCTGCGGCCGCTAAAACTAATCCTCGACAACTTCCCTGAAGGCGAAACGGTCGAATGCAGCGCGCCTGTCCATCCGCATTTCCCCGAGCGAGGCAACCGCACGTTTCCGATCAGCCGCGAATTGTGGATCGAGCAGGAAGACTTCATGGAAAGCCCGGTCAAAGGCTATTTCCGCCTATTTCCAGGCAACCGCGTGCGACTGCGTTACGGCTACGTGATCGAATGCACCAGCGTGGACAAGGACGCAAACGGCAACGTGGTCGCTGTGCATGCGAACTACTTCGCAGACAGCAAGAGCGGCACTGAAGGCAGTGCGAACTACAAGGTCAAGGGCAACATCCACTGGGTCAGTGCCGAACATGCGGTTGAAGCCGAAGTGCGACTGTATGACCGGCTGTTCACCGACCCGCAGCCTGATGCTGGCGGCAAGGATTTCCTCGCGGCAATCAATCCACAATCGAAGGAAGTCATCACCGCATATCTGGAGTCTGGAATGGACAAGGCGATGCCGGAAGATCGTTACCAGTTCGAGCGCCATGGCTATTTCGTTGCCGACCATGAAGACTCCAAACCAGGCAAACCGGTGTTCAACCGCATCGTGACATTGCGCGATTCGTGGGGTAAATAAGTTCAGTCCTCAAGCACTGAACTAGACACGTTTAACAGCCAGCAATAACGGTTTACGAAACACTGGTATATTGAACGTAGATAGTTGGCTCCCCGGCGAAATATCGAGAAAGGCTCACGTATGGAGGAAAACGCCAAGCGCGATCTTGCTGCCTGGGTGCAGCTGATGGGCGAACGCCCGATCCCGGTTTTGCGCCAAACCGTACGTAGCCTAGAAGATGCGCGCCTGCGAATCGATAACGTCAACGGTCGCGAAGTGGCCGATATCGTGCAACGCGACCCGCTGATGGCTGTGCGCGTGCTAATAGCGGCTCAACCGCTGCATGCGAAACGGCAGATGAAGGAAGTCGCAACCATCGATCAGGCCGTGATGATGATGGGGGTTGAACCATTTTTCAGGCATTTTGAACAGCTTGATGTCGTCGAGGACTTGCTCAAGCCTTTCCCACAAGCGCTGCTTGGCCTGCTGTTCATTGTCCGTCGCGCGCAGCGTGCTGCGCGCTTCGCTTACGAATGGGCCGTCTGGCGTCGTAGCGCGCAAATCGAGGAAATCTATACTTCCGCCTTGCTTTACGATCTGGCTGAAATCATGATGTGGATTCATTCACCGCAGGAATCCGCCCATATCCTGACCATGCAGAAAGCCGATTCGACTCTGCGCAGCGTGGTTGCACAGCAAAACGTCTTCGGTTTCCGTTTCACAGAACTGCAGCAGATGCTGTGCAAGGTCTGGCAATTGCCTGAACTGGCGCTGTACCGCTTCCACCCGGAGCTCCAGAATAAGCCAAACTTCCTGAACGTCAAACTGGCGGTCGATCTGGCGCGTCACTCGGCCAAAGGCTGGGACAATGCAGCATTACCGGACGACTTCACCGCCATCGAGCAATTGCTGAACATCAATTATGAAACACTGATGTACCGTCTGGGATTGAACGAACCTGGATTCAAGCCAAACCACTAGGATGACTAGGATGGTTACCGATCACTTCTTGAGCCAGTCCAGCAGATTCGTCCACTGTTCCAGATCCTTCTCAACCCGTGATGGCGCAACATCCCACAGCGTGGCACCATGTGCTGCCAGCTGGACGTAATTCTGCGTATCGCGCAAAAACCCGAGTACAGGCAAACCAAGGTCACCGACATAACGCGCCAGCTGATCGGCCGCCAAGGTTCTGGCGTGCACTTTCATGCCGACAATGCCGACATCGAATTTTCCTTCGCGCTTGGCTAGTTTCTGCAGAAATTCCGCCGTGGCAAGTATGTCGAACATCGAAGCCTGCAGCGGCACAACCACCTTGTCGGCATGTTTCAACACTGCATCGAGCCGCTTGCCTTTCAGTCCGGCTGGCGTATCAAGCACGATATGCGTCGCGCCTTTCGGCGGCTTTGCCACCCTGTCATCGTCTAGGTTCCATGAGCAGATGGATGGCAACTCTGGCGAACGCAGTCCCAGCCAAGCCACGGAAGATTGTTGCGCATCGATATCGCCCAACATGACTTTTGCTCCCTTGGAAGCAAAGTATCCGGCTAGATTGGTGGCGATCGTACTCTTGCCAACGCCGCCTTTCGGATTGGCTATCACGATGACTGGCATGGTTAATCCTTCCGCAAAAATGATTGTTGCCTGCTGACATCCTTTATGCAAACGACAATGATAACATCGGCCTACACACCAGCGGCAAATTCACTGCCTGTTGCACGTCTGCTTCCCCAACTGCTTGAAAGAAAGCTATGATACCGGCAGAACAACACACTACTGCCAGCTACGGTTCATGTCGATGATGAGTTTTGCCACAAAAGAATCCAGATGAAACTCTATTATTTCCCCGGCGCCTGCTCCCTGTCGCCCCATATCGTACTGCGCGAACTCGGCTTGCCATTCGAACTAGAGCGCGTTGACCTGTCCAACAAAGTCACTGAAAGCGGCGATGACTTCCTGACCATCAATCCGAAAGGCTGCGTGCCCGCACTACTGTTTGATAACGGACTGGTGCTGACCGAAGGTCCGGTGATCATCCAGTACCTGGCCGATCAGGTACCGGACAAGAATCTCGTACCGCTTGCAGGAAGTATCGCGCGCTACCGCGTGATGGAGTGGCTGAACTATATTGCAACCGATCTGCAAAAAGGTTTTGCGCCGCTATTCAATCCGGATACGAGCGATGACATCCGTGCGACCGTCCACGCAAACCTGACACGGCATTTCGACATCATCGAATCGCAGCTGGAACAATCCGCCTTTATCGCCGGCGATCGCTTCACTGTAGCCGATGCGCTGCTATTCGCCGTGCTGAACTGGGCACAATATGTTGCCGTCGATCTCGCACCTTGGCCTGCGCTTCTAACATACCTGGAACGCATCGCCGCTCGACCGGCAGTAAAAGCGGCGATGGTGGCTGAAAAGTTGATGGGCGAATAAACGTGAGCGAACCTGCCATCCCCGGACAAAAGTCGAGTTTTTGGCTACGCCACCTTGCGCATAGCCGGCCGCGGCTCCTGCTAGCACTGGCAATTGGCGGCCTATCCACACAGGCATTGCCCGATGAATGGACGGCAGTAATAAAAACCCTCGCAGGCTGGAATGTCGGCGTCTGGTTTTATCTTCTGGCGATGGGCTGGATGATGGCGCGCGCCAGCCATGCTCGGGTACGCACGATGTCGGAACAGCAGGACAACAGTGCGCCGGTGGTGCTGACGGTGATGTCAATCGCCGCAATATGCAGCCTGAGCGCCATCATTTTTGTTCTGGCCGGCATCAAGGAACTGCCACCGCATGAACGCTTGCTGCGCTATGCGTTCACCACCTCGACCGTTGGCGGCTCATGGCTGCTGCTGGTAGCGATGTTCACGTTCCATTATGCGCACATGTTCTACCGCTCGCCAGCAGATGATCGCCCGCTTGAGTTTCCCGATCTCGAACAGCAGCCTGATTACTGGGATTTCCTGTACTTTACCTTCACGATTGCGATTGCCGCTCAAACCTCGGACGTGGCCGTCCACAATCGCCAGATGCGCAAAGCTGTCACCGCACAATCACTGTTGAGCTTTGTGTTCAACATGGCCATCATCGGTCTGTCGATCAATATCGCCGCCGGCCTGATTGCGCCCTAACTTCCCCCTCCGCTGCTGTTTCGCACGCTGATGGTGCAAAGCCATCCGCATGCTCAGCATTGCATCCCGCACTGACTGTTTCCGCGCATCAATATGATGCACGCCTGCTGGAATTTGCATGGCCTGGAATTTGCTGTACCAAGTGCAACGCCATCGCACAACGTCATGCATATGCCTTGCGATGACGGCAAGAGATTGCAGCCAATGCTGTCATCCACCAGCGATTCATGAACCCTACCAACCACCATGGATACCTCTAACACCCTCAGCCTGGACACATTCCTTCCCTATATGCGCGACGTCACACGCTGCGAACAGTCGTTGCGCGAACTCAGCCTAACCTGGCGCATGATCGAAGCCTCGGCGAAAATGAACTGCCCGGTCGAAGCACGGGCAATCATTCCGACCATGGCCGCCACCCGCGCTGGTTTTGATCGTCTTGAGGCCGATCTGGTCACCAGTCTGGTGCGCGAGAAAGTTGCGAATGTACTGGCCGAAACCGGCACAAAAGCGCAAAACGTGATCGATATCGTCGTGCGCAACCTGTATGAACGCACAGCCGACGTCGGCTTTCTGGCGACCGACCGCGAACTATGCACCTTCGTTGCCGGATTGCACGACAACCCGCAAGCGATTCACCAGCGGCTGCTCGAATATCGCAGCAAATACACGGTGTACGACGAAATCCTGCTACTCGACACCGCCGGCAACGTACTGATGCAAATCGACGACCAGATGCAGATAGAAGGCAGCCGCGATCCGCTGATCGCACAAACGCTGGCATCCGACGATTACGTCGAAACCTTCCGCGCAACCGATCTGCGGCCAACCAAGCAACAGGCACTGATCTATTCGCGCAAGATGCAACACCCGGATAATGGCAGCGTCATCGGTCTGCTTTGCCTGTGTTTCAACTTCGAAGAAGAAATGGCCGGAATTTTCCATTCGCATCGCGACCCAGCCGAACGCACGAACATGATGCTGCTCGATGGCGACAACCGCGTGATCGCCAGCAATGATCCGCTTTGGATGCCGCCCGGCGCAACGGTACCGGTCAACCGTCACGGCAATTCAGAACTGATGATGTTTGGCGGCAGGCAGTACCTGGTGCGCACGTTCTTCGCCGAAGGCTACCAGGCATACAAGGGACCGCCGGGCTGGCAGGGGCAGGTGATGGTGCCGCTCGATGTCGCATTCATCGCCAGCAACAGCAGTGCACTGTCTGGCGTTGATCCAGCCGTTGCCGACGGATTGCTGTCTCATGCGGAAAGTTTTTGTCCACCGCTGTACGAAATCATGAGCGCTGCTGAAACCATCCGCCGCGTCGTCTGGAATGGTCAGGTGATGACCGCCGGACAGTGCGGCGACCTGCTCAAGCTGAAGACAGTGCTCGACCAGATCAGCGAAACCGGCAACCGCAGCAACGAACTGTTTTCAAAATCGATCCGAGATCTGTATGAAACCGTACTAAGTTCCAGCCTGCGCGATAGCGAATTTGCATCGCATCTGCTAGTCGATCTGCTCGACCGCAATCTGTATGAACGCGCGAACGATTGCCGCTGGTGGGCGCTGACACCGGAATTGCGCCTCGCGCTAGCCGAACAAAAACAGGATCGCGCCACGGTTGAACGGCTAACCGCAATCCTCGCCTACATCAACCAGCTTTATACCGTTTATACCCGGCTATTCATCTATGATCGTAGCGGCCGCATCATTGCCAGCACCGAACTGACCGGACTAAACGGCACCCCCTCGATCGTCGACAACGTGGTCGACGGCGATACGCTGGCTGCCGTGCTGTCCTTGCCGACAGAACAGGATTACCACGTGACGCCGTTCAGTCCGACCTCGCTGTATCGTGGTCGGCCAACCTATGTTTATCATGCCGCCATCCGCCATCTGGATAACCCGTCCGCCGTGGTCGGCGGCATCGGCATCGTATTCGACTCCGAACCGGAATTTGCCGCGATGCTGAGAGGCGGGCTCGGCGAACGCGCCGACGTGAATGCCTTTTTCATCGATCGCGGTGGCCGCATCGTTTCCAGCACCGATCCATCCCGCCCGGTCGGATCGAGGCTGGAAATTGACGAAGAATTCCTGCGACTGCCAAATGATGCCAGTGCATCGCGCATCATGCTGCACGATGGCAATTACACCATCATGGGCTGCACCGTTTCCAGCGGCTACAGAGAATTCAAGGTCAGCGACGGTTACAGCGATGACATCATCGCGGTCGTGTTCAAATCATTCGGCCAAGCGCTAGAAGGCGACGGCGCTGGTCACAACCAGCGGCAGCAAGTAGCGCTTGAAGGCAGCTCACCGGCGAATACCGGTCGCGAATTTGCCACCTTCTTCATCGATGACGGCCTGTTTGCTCTGCCGGCCGAGCATGTGATGGAAGCCTATCCCGGCACGCAGATTACATCGATGTCGATGGGCGATGGCAAGGCCTGCATCGGCATGCTGGCACTGCCGCAGGAAATCGTCTGGGTGTTCGATCTCGGCTGGCTGATCCGCGACGCCTCGTCAACGATCGACAGCAGCAGCCAAGTATTGATCGTGCAGCATGAAGGCGTTACCGTCGGCCTGCTGGTGAGCGAACTGCACGGCGTGCCGGAATTCGACGAATCTCAGATCGTGCCAACACCACTGGCCAGCATGTCGAACGGAATGCTGGTACCGCAAGTGATCAAAGCCAACAATGGCCGCCTGCTGATTCAGGCGATCGATATTGGCTGCCTGTTCCGGCTAATGATGGTAGGCGACGTACTGGCCAACGCGAACCAGCGATCGGAACAGGAAGAAGACGCCGCCTGAAACCGACACGGTCCACACCAAATCATGCAGCACTGTCTGCCGCTGGCGGTACAATTCACTCAGCAATGAAAACGTACCCGGCGGCAGATGGGCCATCAAGCGGATGACGCATCCATGATATGGCCCCTCATCTACCGGTAATGACTTCTATATGGGCGGCCGACGATGAGCAACCGATATCTGCACCTAATTCTGGATGATGAAGCCAAGGAAAAAATCCTGGCCATCACGATGCACGGCAATAACAAGAACCAGTCGATCGGTTTTTTCCGCGCCGCGACCGGCCTGTATTACCTGTCGAAAATCATGGTTGAGGATGCGCTTGATTTCAAGGCGATCGACAAGAAGTTCAACCACTTCATTTTCGACGCCATCGGCCGCGGACACAGCATCACCAGCATCCTGCAATACTTGAGCAGCAAGAAGGTGCTATGGGTGCTGGATTCAAAATCATTCCTCTCGACCTTCCTGCATTATTTTCCCGACATTCCGTTTTCAAAAATCCAGATTCTGCTGTCGGTCAATTTGAGCGTATCGAAAAAAATCTCGAAAATCCCGCTGGAAGGCGCGCTGAAGGAATGGCTGCTGCGACAAAACGCCGAGTCAGCCGCCACCCCGCCGCAGGATTCGGCTGGAGCAACGGGTATAAGCTGAAATAGCCAGGTTGGGCCAGATATTCGGCATACTGACATCCCCCGTCAGTATTCCAGCGGCCTGTTATAACGGATTCGAGTCACGATTTCGTTTGCGGTCCCCGAAGGCAAGCCAGCCAGACAGAAGAAATCACGCGCCAGAATCGTGTGGGACTGGTTGATCGCAAGTGTCGAAACTCGCTGCCACTGCTCATTACGCGACCATGCCCACTGGCCATCCTTGCGACCGAACGCATATATCCGGTATTCATGCGTCTTGCAACGCACGCCCTCGTGCATGATGTTGACGGCGCCACCACGGCTGGTTGCCACCACCGTATAACGGATGATGCCATCCTTGCCAATCGACAGCGACTTCGCATCAATGACGAAAGATTGCGCCGCATTGGGACCCGTCTCGAACGGAAGCAGATTTTCCGGTTGAGGCATCGGCGGCAGCACCGTCTTTTCCTCCGGCGCCACCTTGCTTTTATCTTCCTCGTCGAAATCGCGACTAGGCAGCACTTCGGGATCCATGTTCGCGAACGGATTGGCAGCATACGCAGCTGGTAATTGCAGCAGGGCAGCACCTAGCGCAACAGCATGAAGCCAGTATCGACCGAATTTATTCACGCTCGCCCCCCACACTCGCCAGCACAGGCGCAACTTGCCGCGGCTTTTTCCAGTCGGCTTGCCACGGCGCTCCCTGTTGCACTGCCGGCGGCAGAAAACGCGACAGCTCCAGCAACGCGCTTTGGTACACGTTGCGCTTGAACTCGATCACAACATCCAGCGGCACCCAATAGTCGTGCCAGCGCCATGCGTCAAATTCGGGATTGCTGCTGATGCGCAAATTGACATCTGAATCGCGCCCAATCAGGCGCAGCAGGAACCAGATTTGCTTCTGGCCGCGATAGTGGCCACGGATTTCCCGGCGGATGAAATGATCCGGCACTTCGTAACGCAGCCAGTCACGTGTCCTGCCAACCATCTTGACATGTTCCGGCCTCAGGCCGGTTTCTTCTTCCAGTTCGCGATACATCGCCTGCTCCGGCGTTTCCCCATGCTTGATGCCGCCTTGCGGAAACTGCCAGGAATGCTCGCGCACCCGCTTCCCCCACCAAACCTCGTTGTGCAAGTTCAGCAGGATAATGCCGACGTTGGGGCGAAACCCTTCCCGATCCAGCATGTTTAACCTCAACACTTTCTGCTACCGGCCTCGCCTCACAATATGGATCGACCGCAGGGCGGTGAATTGCCGGCGCGACATTTGCGCAACGCAATCACTGCCATACAGTCATCAATTTCAGGCATTTGCTTCATGTTTGGACGCACCGGCAAGCTAATCCTTTAAAATTGCAACGATTATACCCTTCATTTTTTTAAAAGAATTACTCCCCATGCGCGCCTCGCAATTTTTTATTTCCACGTTAAAAGAAGCCCCATCCGACGCCGAAATCGTCAGCCACAAACTGATGCTGCGCGCCGGCATGATCAAGCGCCTGAGCTCGGGCATTTACTCGTACATGCCAGTCGGCCTGCGCTCGATCAAGAAGGTCGAAGCAATCATCCGCGAAGAAATGAACCGTGCCGGCGCGGTCGAACTGCTGATGCCAGTGGTGCAGCCGGCAGAACTGTGGCAAGAAACCGGCCGCTGGCAGAAATACGGGCCGGAACTGCTGCGGGTGAAGGATCGCCACGGGCGCGATTTCATCATCCAGCCGACGTCGGAAGAAGTGGTCACCGACATTGCACGCACCGAAATCAAGTCCTACCGTCAGCTGCCGGTAAATTTCTACCATTTTCAGACCAAGTTCCGCGATGAGCGCCGCCCACGCTTCGGCCTGATGCGCGGACGCGAGTTCACGATGAAGGATGCGTATTCTTTCGACCGCGACGCCGAAGGCATGAAGAAATCGTATCAGGTGATGTTCGATGCCTACGTGCGCATCTTCACCCGCTTCGGCCTGCAATTCCGCGCAGTCGCCGCCGACAACGGTGCGATTGGCGGCTCCGGTTCGCATGAATTCCATGTGATCGCCGATACCGGCGAGGATGCACTGGTGTACTGCCCGACCTCGGACTACGCCGCCAACATCGAGGCGGCCGAAGCGCTGCCGCATCCGCAGGCGCGCGGCGTGCCGACGCAACCGATGCAAAAAGTTGCCACACCCGGCAAGAAGACGATGGACGAAGTGGCCGAATTCCTGCAGTTGCCGCTTTCCCGACTCGTCAAGCTAATTGCCATCGTGCGTTTCGGCGAGGAAGGCAAACCGGATGAATTTGCCGTCATCCTGCTGCGCGGTGACCATGAGCTGAATGAAATCAAGACGCAAAAGCGCCTGGGCGAATTCCGCTTCGCCAACGACGACGACATCGTGCGCTACACAGGCTGCCGCCCTGGCTATCTCGGCCCAGTCGGATTAAAGGATGTGGCCATCTATGCCGATCATGCAATCGAAGCATTGAGCGACTTCGCCTGCGGCGCGAACGAAGCTGGTTTCCACCTGACTGGCGTGAACTGGGAGCGCGATGTGCCGCTGCCTGCCAGCGTAGCCGATTTCCGCAACGTGGTCGCTGGCGATCCATCGCCTGACGGCAAGGGCACGCTCGAAATCCAGCGTGGCATTGAAGTTGGCCATGTATTCCAGCTCGGCGATCGCTACTCGGAAGACATGAAGGCAACCTATCTGGACGAAGCAGGCAAGCCGCAACTGATGCAGATGGGCTGCTACGGCATCGGCGTCACCCGCATCCTTGGTGCGGCGATTGAGCAAAATTTCGACGACAAGGGCATCATCTGGCCAGCGGCGATCGCGCCGTTCGAAGTAGTGCTGTGCCCGATGGGCTACGACCGCAGTACGATGGTGAAAGAGCAGGCAGACAAGCTGCTGGCCGATCTGTTGGCAGCCGGCGTTGATGCGATTCTGGACGACCGCGGCGAGCGCCCCGGCGTGATGTTCGCCGACTGGGAATTGATCGGCGTACCGCACCGTGTGGTGATTGGCGAGCGCGGGCTGAAGGAAGGGAAGCTCGAATATCAGGGACGACGCGATGCGGAAGCGACTTCAGTACCGGCGTCGGAGATGGCAAAATTCGTGCAGGAACAGCTTTCGGGGCAAAAATAATACTGGGGGCAGTATTTTTGCAACACCACGAAAATTGTGGACGAAGTGGTTAAAACAGATGGATACTCCAGAATAACATTGTTTTTTCCGGCACTCTGACCATGCGAGACAAGCAATGAACCGTATCCAACCGAAATCGAAACTGCTGGCATTGCTGCTAGCGCTGGCGTGCGCAATGCCGCCGGCGCTGGCCGGCAACCAGAAAGAAGAAGCGATGAGCGATTCGGTGCGTCTGGCGCTGGCGAACGCAATCGCCGACGCTACCCCGCCCAAACCGAAATTCGGCGACATCAACCAGCGCATTCAGTACCTGCACTGGCTGGGGCATATGTCGGACAGGCTGAAAAAGCGCCTGCCGGACGGGCGCGTCCGGCGAGAATTTCTGGAAACAGTGTGGTATGAAGCCAAACGATCCGGACTGGAACCGTCGCTAGTGCTGGGGCTGATCCAGGTTGAATCGGCGTTCCGCAAATACGCGATTTCGAGCGCGAAGGCGCACGGCTACATGCAGGTGATGCCATTCTGGACACGTGTCGTTGGCGACGGCGACCGCCGCAAGCTGTTCCATATGCAGACAAACCTGCGTTACGGCTGCTCAATCCTGCGGATGTACATCGACATGGAGCGCGGCGACCTGTATCTCGCGCTGGGGCGCTACAACGGCAGCCGCGGACGGCCAGAGTATCCCAATGCTGTGCGCGCGGCGTGGAATCAGTGGAAAACGTAACAAAACGCCTGAAGCAGCAGCCTCAGGCGTTCACACAACAATTACCAATCAGGACAGGTGGCCGGAAACCAGCTTGGCCATCTCAAACATCGACACCTGAGCCTTGCCACCAAAAATGGCTTTCAGCTTGGCATCCGCGTTGATATTGCGCTTGTTAACTGCATCCTGCAGCTTGTTGGCCTTGATGTAGTCCCAAATCTTTTTGGTCACTTCGGTACGCGGCAGTGCAGCGGAACCGACGACGGCAGCCAGTGCCGGGGACGGCGTCAGCGGTTTCATGAATGCGGCGTTCGGTGTGCGCGGCTTGGCAGGCGCCTTCTTGACGGCCGGTTTGGCTGCGGCTTTTGCTACCGGCTTAGCAGCGGCTTTAGCTGCCGGTTTCTTGGCTGCGGTTTTTGCTGCGGGTTTGGCTGCTGCGGCAGATTTTGCCGGAGCAGCTTTCTTGGCTGGTGCTGCTTTTGCTGCAGGTTTTTTGGTTGTCGCCATATTCGAGCCTCATTCACAAAAACGGTGGGAAATTAAGCAAAGACAATGCACCGCCAATATTGTGGCGTTTTCCTGGCTCACGCAAGCATTTTTTGCGTTTTCACCACAATCTGTGTCCGACGGTTCACACTCTGCAACAGAAAAGCCGTTTCTACGCCAATTTCAGCAGCAAAACCAGAAAAAACCGCGCTTTCAGCGCATTCCGGGCATCATCCCTTTCAGTCCGCGCATCAGCTTCATCATGCCACCGCCCTTGAGCTTTTTCATCATCGATTGCATTTGCTCGAACTGAGACAGCATCCGGTTGACCTCCTGCACCTGCACGCCCGCGCCAGCCGCAATCCGCCGCTTGCGCGACGCCTTGATGAGTTCCGGCTTCGCGCGCTCCAGTGGCGTCATTGAATTGATGATACCCTCCATCCGTCGCACATTGCGCTCGGCATGATCCATGTTCGCGCCGCCCGCCTGCTGCTGAATCTGCGCCGGCATCTTGTCGAGCAGGCCGGACAACCCGCCCATTTTCCTCATTTGCGCGATTTGCTGCTTGAAATCGTTCAAATCAAACTTGCCGCCGCTTTTGATCTTTTGCGCCATTTCCTGCGCGCTCTCGATATCGACGCTCTTTCTCGCTTCCTCGACCAGCGCAATGATGTCGCCCATGCCCAGGATGCGGTTCGCCATTCGTTGCGGGTCGAACGCTTCCAGCCCGTCGAGTTTTTCCGAAACGCCGGCAAATTTGATCGGCTTGCCTGTCACATGCCGCACCGACAGCGCGGCACCACCACGCGAATCGCCATCAAGCTTGGTCAGCACGACACCCGTCAGCGGCAGCGCATCGTTGAACGCCTTGGCAGTATTGATCGCATCCTGGCCCAGCATCGCATCGACCACAAACAGCGTTTCGATCGGCTTGACCGCCGCGTGCAGCGCGGAAATTTCGCGCATCATTTCTTCATCGATGCCCAGCCGGCCGGCGGTGTCGATGATCAGCACGTCGTGATAATGCCGGCGCGCGAAATCCAGCGCCGCCAGCGCAATGTCGACCGGCTTGTCACTGGCCTGCGACGGGAAGAAATCCGCCCCAACCTGCTCGGTCACCGTCTGCAACTGTGCAATCGCCGCCGGACGGTAAACGTCAGCTGAAACGGTCAGTACTTTCTTTTTCTGCGTTTCGCGCAGATACCGCGCCAGCTTGCCGACGGTGGTCGTCTTGCCGGCACCCTGCAAACCGGCCATCAGGATGATCGCCGGCGGCTGGGTGGCAAAACTCAATTCCGATGCTTTCGGCCCCAGATCGGCCCCCATGATGGCCGCCAGCTCCTGCTGCACGATACCGACCAGCGCCTGCCCTGGCGACAGAGAGGCGATGACTTCCTCGCCCATCGCCTTTTGCTTGACTTGCGCAACAAACTCGCGCACCGCCGGCAGCGCAACGTCCGCCTCCAGCAGCGCCAGGCGCACCTCGCGCAACATGTCGGCAGTGTTCGATTCGGTCAGGCGCGCTTCGCCGCGCAGCGTCTTGACGACTTTCGCCAGACGGTTGGTCAAGTTATCGAGCATGGCAATATAGATAGGCAATCAGGCAAATTCAGAGTCGCCCATTTTAACCGAAGACTCGCCGCCGCAAACGCGCAGCATCTGCCCAAAAACGCCATCTGCTCTGCCAACTCCCGCCGTCAGGCCACGTCTTGTTGCTGCCAAAACTAGCTTGTATAATCAAAAATCACCCCGTAGCCGCCCAGGCCGCACACTCCCTTACCCAAGAGAAGGAAGGATTTAACAATGACAACAGATATCGCAATTGCCCAGAGCGCCAAAATGCTCCGAATCGCCCAGGTAGCCCAAAAGCTGGGGGTCGAAGAGGAATACATGGAGCCGTACGGCCACTGGAAAGCCAAGATTTCGCTCGAATTTCTGGAAACACTGAAAGACAAGCCGAACGGAAAGCTGATTCTGGTCACTGCGATCAACCCGACTCCTGCCGGCGAAGGCAAGACCACCACCACGGTCGGCCTGGGGGATGCCCTGAACCGCATCGGCAAGCAAACGATCATCTGCTTGCGCGAACCTTCGCTCGGGCCGGTATTCGGCATGAAGGGCGGCGCAGCCGGCGGCGGCTATTCGCAAGTCGTGCCGATGGATGACATCAACCTGCATTTCACCGGCGACATCAACGCCGTTGCGCTGGCCAACAACCTGCTGGCAGCGCTGATCGACAACCATGTCCATCATGGCAACGAACTCGGCATTGACGTGCGCCGCATCGTCTGGCGCCGCGTGATCGACATGAACGACCGCGCGCTGCGCAATGTCACGGTCGGTCTTGGCGGCCCGGGCAACGGTTTCCCGCGCACTGATGGATTCGACATCGCTGTCGCATCTGAAGTGATGGCGATCTTCTGTCTGGCCACCAGCATCGAAGACCTGAAGGAGCGGCTCGGCCGCATCGTCGTCGCCTATACCCGCGACCGCAAACCGATTCTGGCCAAGGATCTGAATGCACAAGGCGCAATGACCGCCCTGCTCAAGGATGCGATCAAGCCGAACATGGTGCAGACGCTGGAAAACAACCCTGCTTTCATCCACGGCGGCCCGTTTGCGAATCTAGCGCATGGCTGCAACTCGGTCATCGCTACTGCTTCCGCGCTGAAACTGGCTGACTACGTTGTGACCGAAGGCGGCTTCGGCGCCGACCTGGGCGCTGAGAAATTTGTCGACATCAAATGCCGTAAGTCTGGTCTGCGTCCGGATTGCGCCGTGATCGTCACCACCGTGCGTGGCCTGAAATACCATGGCGGCGTTGCGCTGAATGAGCTGACCAAGGAAAACCTGGACGCGCTGGAAAAAGGCATGGCCAATCTGGAGCGCCATGTCAGCAACATCCGCACGCACTATGGCCTGCCTTGCATTGTCGCGATCAACCACTTCACGCTGGACACCGACGCCGAGATCAAGCTGCTGCGTGACCGCATGGCAACGCAAGGCGCACCAGTCGTTGTTTCCCGCCACTGGGCCGAAGGCAGCCGCGGCGCGGAAGATCTGGCAAAAGCGGTGGTCAACATGGTCGAGACCACACCATCGAACTTCAAGTTCGTGTATGAAGACAGCGCGACCCTGTGGGAAAAAATCAATATCATCGCCACCAAGCTGTATGGCGCAAAAGAAGTCATCACCGACACCGCGGTACGCAACCAGATCGAACAGTTGCAGCAGGACGGCTACGGCCACTTCCCGATTTGTGTTGCCAAGACGCAGTATTCGTTCTCGTCCGACCCAGCGCTGCGCGGCGCGCCATCTGGACACTCGCTCAATGTGCGCGAGGTTCGACTTGCAGCAGGCGCCGAGTATGTCGTGATGATCTGCGGCGACGTGATGACAATGCCGGGATTGCCGAAGGTTCCGTCGTCATATGGCATTGATGTCGATGCCGATGGCAGGATTACTGGCCTGTCCTGACGAACATCTGAAAATCCGGCTAGAATTGACTGCCGGGAAAAGCCATCTGCGCAGTGAAGCGGTGCAGATAATTTGCAAATTTTCCCGGCATGGTCAATTCTTTGATTTTTTTCTGCGCATGATGACTTAATCACGTTATGATGTACCTTTGTGGCTATGAAAGTCAGTGACCAAACATTATGCGGAGGTATGAACAGACGGGCTTCAAATGCAATAATGCAAGCGATGCGCTGTCTGGCCGAAAGTGGTGATCTCGTTGCACTTCCAGAAATTTGTCCTGGCTGTGCCGCAACCGACCCTTGGGATGGGAAAACCGGCGGCTGCGACGCAATCGGGAACCTGTATTGGCAGCATAAGTAACCGCATCGAACAATTTTAAACAAGGGATAAAAAATGAAGATAGCGATTATTGGAGCCGGCGCGATCGGCGGTTACGTCGGCGTCAAGCTGGCGCTGGCGGGTGAAGATGTGACATTCATTGTTCGCGGCGCCAACCTTGAGGCGATCAAAAAAAACGGCATGAAGCTGGTCATGCATGACGGCACCGAGCATATCGCCAAGAATGTCAAGGCAACCAATAACTATGAAGAGGCCGGCCCGCAGGATATGGTTATCCTGGCAATGAAGGCCCATCAAGTAGAAGCTATCGTCGATGATGTACCGAAACTGTTTGGCCCGGACACCGTCGTCGTCACGATGCAGAATGGCATCCCTTACTGGTATTTCCACAAGCATGGCGGCCCGCACGAAGGGCGCCGCGTGCAAAGTGTTGACCCGACCGGCCGCATCCTGGAAAAAATTTCGCCCGATCGCGTGCTGGGTTGCGTCGTCTATCCGGCATCCGAACTGATCGCGCCGGGCGTTGTAGTGCATATCGAGGGCGACCGCTTCCCTATCGGCGAACTCGATGGCACGATTTCCGAACGCGCGCAGAAGGTTTCCGACTGCTTCGTCAAAGCCGGCTTCAAGGCGCCGATTCTGGAAAACATCCGTTCCGAAATCTGGCTCAAGCTGTGGGGCAACCTGACGTTCAACCCGATCAGCTCGCTGGCACACTCGACGCTGGTAGATATCTGCCAGTATCCGCTGTCGCGCGAACTGGCTGGCGACATGATGATCGAGGCGCAACGCATTGCCAACAAGCTTGGCATCGAATTCCGCGTACCACTGGAAAAACGCATCGCCGGCGCAGAGAAAGTCGGCAAGCACAAGACCTCGATGTTGCAAGATGTTGAAGCCGGACGCGCGCCAGAGATTGATGCTTTGGTAGGCTCGGTAGTAGAATTGGGGCGTGTCACCAATACTGCGACGCCGCACATCAACACGGTATATGCGTTGGTCAAACTGCTGGCGAAGACGATGGACGAAGAAAAAGGCCACGTCAAGCTGGTAGGCGAAGGAAGCAGCGATCAAAAGCATTGATATTTTTAAATAACGCAATCCTGCAGCGTCCAAACAGGTAGCTGCAGGATGCAGCAGAATCAGCAACCACAACGAGACCCATCATGGCAGCAGCTTCTCCCCGTAAAAAAATCACTTCGTTCCACCCGCCGCAACGTGTCCTGCTCGGACCTGGCCCATCCAACATCAATCCGCGCGTACTGGCGGCGATGAGTTTGCCGGTTATCGGCTACTTTGACCCGTACTTCGTCGAAATGATGGAAGAGCTCAAGACGCTGCTGCGCTACGCGTTCCAGACGGACTATGCGCTCACCTTCCCGGTATCCGGCCCTGGTTCGGTCGGCATGGAAAGCTGTTTTGTCAACTTGGTTGAGCCGGGCGACAAGGTCATTGTTGGCCGCAACGGCGTTTTTGGCGGCCGTATGATCGAAAACGTCGAACGCTGTGGCGGTATCCCGATCATCGTTGAAGACGAGTGGGGTACGCCGGTCGATCCGAACAAGATCGAAGACGCCTTCAAGGCCAACCCGGATGCCAAGCTGGTCGCTTTCGTGCATGCGGAAACCTCGACCGGTTGCGCATCGGATGCAAAATCCATTGCCGAAGTCGCGCACAAGCATGATGCAATGGTCATTGTCGATGCCGTTACCTCGCTTGGCGGTTCACCGATCAAGGTCAAAGAATGGAATCTGGACGCCGTCTACTCCGGCAGCCAGAAATGCCTGTCGTGCACGCCGGGTCTGTCCCCGATCACGTTCTCCGAACGCGCAGTCGATTTCGTCAAGAACCGCAAGACCAAGGTGCAAAGCTGGTTCATGGATCTGAACCTGATCCTGAATTACTGGGGCAATACGGTTCGTACCTACCACCACACGGCGCCGATCAACAGCCTGTTTGGCCTGCATGAATCGCTGCTGTTGCTGAAAGAGGAAGGCATCGAGAATGCGTGGGCGCGTCATCAGCGTCACTATCAGGCACTGAAAGCCGGTCTGGAAACGATGGGCATGCGCTATCTGGTGAATGAAGAAAACCGCCTGCCGCAGGTCAACACCATCTTTGTACCGGAAGGCGTGAAAAACGAAGCTGAAGTCCGTCAGCGCCTGCTGAACGAATTCAACCTCGAAATCGGCGCTGGCTTGGGACCGCTCGCTGGCAAGGTATGGCGTATCGGCCTGATGGGCTATTCCGCCCAGTCGGCCAACGTGATGCTGTGCTTGTCCGCGCTCGGTTCGGTACTGGCCGATCTTGGCCTGCCGGTGAAAGTCGGCGAAGCCGAAGCAGCGGCACACCAGTCGTATGCCACGCAGCACGCAGCGGTAGCGCAGAAAATGCGCCAAAGCGCCGTTAGCAAAAAGAAATAAGCATTAGCTGTTCCCCCGAACCCCTGCCGGCGCAAGCCCGCGGGGGTTTTTGTTTACCATAAGAAGGGGTATGTTGTGAAACCGATGGGTTAGGCCACCATTTTGGCAGCAATTTTAAAATACTACCCCGAGTATATTTTTGAGCCTTAATGACCGAAAATTCATTTGAGTCAGTTATTTTGACGCTGTCATGGCCTGCCGCAGTTTGAACAGCCTGGCGCCGGGCGGATAATAAGCCTGTCCTTCAACGGCGAATCGGCCGCATTAACGGCCATTAGTGGCCTCATGCCGCGCCTGCTGCAATTCCCACATTTGCGCATATGCGCCGCCGCGCGCGATCAGTTCGGCGTGCGTGCCGCACTCGACGATGCGGCCCTGATCGAGCACCAGAATCTGCGCCGCATCGGCCACGGTCGACAGACGGTGCGCAATCATCAGCGTGGTGCGATGACGCGCGATTTCAGCCAACTGCGCCTGTATCGCCTGCTCGGCCTGCGAATCGAGTGCCGAGGTCGCTTCGTCGAACACCAGAATCGCCGGATCCTTCAGCAGCGTGCGCGCAATCGCCACCCGCTGTTTTTCGCCGCCGGACAATTTCAGCCCGCGTTCGCCCACGATAGTCGCATACCCGTCCGGCAGGCTGACGATGAAATCGTGGATATAGGCCGCGCGCGCCGCAGCCTCGATTTCAGCTCGGGTCGCGCCCGGCCGCCCGTAGCCGATGTTGTACTCGATGGTGTCGTTGAACAGCACCGTGTCCTGCGGCACAATGCCGATGGCTGCGCGCAGAGATTCCTGCGTTACGCAGCGCACATCCTGCCCGTCGATGGCGATGCTGCCTCCCTGCACGTCATAGAAGCGGAACAACAACCGTGCCAGCGTCGACTTGCCGGAGCCGCTATGGCCGACCACCGCGGTGGTCGTGCCCGCCGGGATCGTGAAATCGACGCCGAACAGAATCTGCCGGTTGTGCTCGTAGCTGAAATCGACCTGCGAAAATCTGACTTCGCCGCCCGCCACCCGCAACGCTTGCGCATCGACTGCATCGGTGATTTCGCGCTCCCTGGCAAGCAAGCCGAACAGCCGCTCCATGTCGGCCATGCTTTGCCGGATTTCGCGATAAATCACTCCGAGATAATTCAGCGGGATGTACAACTGAACCAGCAGCGCATTGATCAGCACCAAATCGCCCAGCGTCATCGCGCCGTCAATCACACCTTGCGTTGCGCGCCACAACAGCAGCGTGACGGCGATAGCGACAATTACCGTCTGCCCGGCATTCAGCACCGACAGCGCCGTTTGCGACTTCAGCGCCGCTGCTTCCAGCCGCATCAGGCCATCATCGTACTTCGCCGCCTCGTAATTCTCGTTGCCGAAATATTTGACCGTTTCATAATTCAGGATGGAATCGATCGCGCGTGTGTTCGCTTCCGAATCGAGTTCATTCATCCGGCGCCGGAACTGCGTGCGCCAGTCGGTAACCAGAACCGTGTACGTGACATACACCACCAGTGTGACCAGCGTAATCAGCGCAAACCAGATGTCATAACGCCACAGCAAATAGGCAATCACCAGCCCGACTTCGACCAGCGTCGGCAGGATGTTGTACAGCGTATAGTTGATCAGCGACAGCATGCCGCGCGAACCGCGCTCGATGTCGCGCGCCAAGCCGCCAGTCTGCCGGTTCAGATGAAAGCGTAACGACAGTTGATGCAGATGGCGGAACACTCGCAGCGATACCGTGCGCAGCGCGCGCTGTGTGACGCGTGAGAACATGATTTCACGCAGTTCGGCAAACAGCGATGCCATCAGTCGCAACGCACCGTATGCCAGCAGCACACCAAGCGGCAGCACCAGCAAAGCATGCGGTTCGCCAGCGCCGATCGACATCGCATCGATCAATTCCTTCAACACCAGCGGCACGCCCATTCCTGTCAGTTTTGCGCCAACCATGAACAGCATCGCCAACAACACGCGCCACTTGTAAACCCACAGGTAGGGCCAGAAAGTTTGCAGTGTGCGCCAACCGCTACGCTGCTCGGCGCCATCGGCAGAAGGAGGAAGATAGGAACGCCGTCGCATGAGGATGATCGATTGGTTGAATGGTTCGACAGGATTTTACCTGCGCGTAAAGTCAGTGAAAAATGGTTTGCGCATACACTGCTGCACGGTGCAGCGCACGTTTTCAATCCAATGCAAACGTGCAGATGGGATCAAAGCGTTGTATTTATGTATTGTTGCATTGGATTATCGTTGTTCAGCGCATACAATGTGTCAAAGAAAACTATTGACACAATGGGTTCAGTTTCGCCGCAAAAATGAGATTGCGGCACAAGCAGGCAAAGTGCGACAGCAATAACCAACAACGATCAAAGTCTGCCGCACAAACAGTTCTGCGCAACCAGGCGTCACACGTCGCGAACAAGCACAGTGAACGCAACAGTTGCGCAGCCATCGGATTCGGTCTGCCACACATTGTGGTCGGCCAGCGCAAGTTTCAGCGGCAACCGCGCAGCAACAGGCACAGACAGCCGGCATCACAAATCGAAACCGGCACGATGTCAGCGCGAAGCTGAATACGTCTAGGATGCGTGCTCATGCACCCACCAGACAAAACCGAATTCATTCGTGCGGGCGGTGTGCCGGCGCCGATGAATAATCCGCCTGGCTCATCCCAAGATGGGGCTGACGGATTTTATATCCAACCTGCGTTTCATCTCATGCGAAGGAGAAACCCATGGCAACAAAGAAACCTGCAGCAGCAGCCAAACCCGCAGCGAAAAAGGCAACCGCTGCAAAGCCGGCTGCAAAGAAAGCCGCAGCCAAACCGGTAGCGAAAGCAGCCGCCAAGCCAGCAACTAAACCGGCAATGAAGAAAGCCGCAGCAACCAAGACGGTCGCAGCAGCCAAACCAGCAACGAAAAAGGCAACCGCTGCAAAACCGGCTGTAAAGAAAGCCGCAGCCAAGCCGGCAGCAAAAGCAGCCGCTAAACCAGCAGCAAAAACTGCCGTAAAGAAAGCCGCAGCACCAAAGACGGTCGCTACTGCCAAACCGGCAGCGAAGAAAGTCGCTGCCAAGCCAGCAGCAAAAGCAGCGGCGAAACCAGCAGCAAAAACTGCCGTAAAGAAAGCCGCAGCAACCAAGACGGTCGCTACTGCCAAACCGGCAGTGAAGAAAGTCGCGGCCAAGCCAGCAGCAAAAACCGCGGTGAAGAAAGCCGCAGCAACCAAGACGGTCGCAGCAGCCAAACCAGCAGCAAAGAAAGTCGCTGCCAAGCCAGCAGTGAAGAAAGCCGCTACAACCAAGAAGGTCGTAGCCGCTAAACCCGCAGCCACGCCGGCGGTGAAGAAACCGGCGGCCCC
>Ga0316613_10000438_pt1 | contig 35020 bp, 41 predicted proteins | sample OWC_soil_day10_C_2_FD_207647 | JGI IMG/M metagenome (GOLD analysis project Ga0316613, IMG submission 207647) | Wetland soil microbial communities from Old Woman Creek delta, Ohio, United States - OWC_soil_day10_CT_b | ecosystem: Environmental > Terrestrial > Soil > Wetlands | place: USA: Ohio...
TCTTGGAAATGGCTCAGACGTAAATACCGTATCCTAGCATGTATGGTTTATGAGGATGGTAGGCGTGAGGTAATTATGGGGAGGGCGATATAATATCAAGTCAGTAGCCATGACATACTGCAATGATTACTGTATCAGGTGTAAGGGGAAATGGGCATCATAAAAATGTAACTTATGGGCTGTTCTAAAGCGAGGTGTGAATAATGATAGATAAACCCTGTATTCAAGGTCAGCAGTGCAATTGTATATATAATAAAGGTGGTCAGTGTGTTAAAGATCCAATACCTGAGAAAATTTGCATAGGGATTGTATGCATGAATATGGCCAATTAGAATTTTTATAAAGGGAGGCTAAGACCTCCCTATTAATATAAAATTGTGGGGGGAAGAGAATGTTAAGAAGAATTTGTGGTAATTGCGCTTATTGGAGCCCTAGCAAACAGGAACATGTAAAATGTAAAACATGCACTAAGAACTCATCTTCCACTGAAAGATTAAATTTTATGCCGCGCAATATGAAATGCCCAATGTGTGAATGCGAAATGATATATAACAAAAGAGATGCCTTTTTAAGATGTGAGGACTGCGGTACTGAAATATGGCCATTCGTCAACGGTGGAACTATCAAAGAGGCGGTACGGCAGGAGTTTGAGAAGAATCTACCATGTGATAGAAATACAGGAGTATCAAGCGTTGTGATGCATACGCAGGGAGGTAAAAGCAGTAGTAAGAGTAAAGGTGGTAGGAAAAAAGGCCTGATGCAAAAGAAATCTACTAGGCAATTGTATAAAGAATTAGCAACTAATAGTTGAAAATGATTTGACAAAGTGCTATTATTGAACTAAGAAATTCGCCCTATTTAGTTTACATAACGCATCACCTTTAATGGGTGGTGCGTTCTTTATTTGCAGGAGTTTATTATCTTTTGTCGAAGTATACATAAAATGATATGAGGAAGTGTTAGAATATGTGTACTTCATGTGGTGAAGCGTACAAAATATTTTCTGTAGAAATTGTTACTAAAGAGCCTGTTAATACAAATATGGAATTATATAAAGAGATAGCTCACAGATTGTTTCAAAATAAAGTGATATCAAATATTAACATTGGTAATAATAAGGCCTATAATGTTAATGATAGACAAATATTTGGGTTTGAACTTCATTTAGGGAATGAAAATAATCCTTTAACTGTAACCCTTATGAATGTTGAAAAGGCACTTAATGGTATTCTAGATCAGTTTGAGGATTATTCTGAAATGCAAATTAAACTTAATTAAATAATTCTAATCGTTAAGCATCCTTCGGGGTGCTTTTTCTTATGCCCTGTATCACTGTTGGACGAATCTGTCCAAACTAATACAAAACTAGCCCATCCACAAACCCAATAAAATCAGCCACTAACGGCACCACTGGACGAACATGTCCAGATGATGCCGTTTTTTAATATAGTAAATAGAAAAATGTTCTATAGAGTTGCTTTTTATTATGACAAAATATTGCAGGGGTTTATTGTCTTTTGGTAGAAGAATGTAAAAAAAAGAAAGAGGTAATTTTATGACATATACGCAATTATTTAATGAGGTGGGACCTGCGACGTTATGTTCTCTTGGAGTATTGTTTGGTGGTATCGCTTTAAGTGATGCCTATTCTAGGTATAAGTTTGGAAAAACAGCACTAAAAATGGATATAGCGTTTAATGTTAGTCTGATAATGTTTAATGTGCTTATTATATATTTAATGCTAGATGAAACATATGAAAAATCAGCCACTACTATTTTGGTTCTTTCAATAGCTGTAATTCAAATCTTAAAATTATCACGTGATATTCTTTTTGAACTTTTTGATTATCGCTATGAAAATAAAAAAGTTCAAAAAGACATGCTGGAACAAAAAATAAAGGATATAGACTATGAAATAGAATTAGAAACTGACGAAATTAAGAAAATCGAATTATTAAAGGAAAGAGGAAAATTATTTAGACAATTATTAAAATATAAATATATAAAATAAGAGTAAGTTACAGCATCCTTATGGGGGTGCTTTTCTTATGTCCAAAAACAGAAAATGAGGTGACACCATGAAATGCCAAACGAAAGATTGCGCCTGCAACGTTGATAAGGAGTGCATGAGATCAACGTTGCACTTGAAATCAGCTAGGTGTAAGGATAGAACAAAACCCAAAAAGGAGAGGAACAATGACAACAAATAATAGTATTAACATATATTGCGCCTATAACGATCTAGCCGACGTTACAACGCTAGTGCTAAATCCGAAGAATCCTAATACGCATCCTCAAAAACAAATCGAATTACTAGCCAAGATAATCAAAAACCAGGGCTGGCGTGCTCCAATTACAGTGAGCAACCGCTCTGGTTTTGTTGTACGTGGTCATGGGCGACTAATGGCAGCTCAATTGCTAGGCATGTCTCAGGTTCCAGTAGATCGTCAGGATTATGCCACTGAAGCTGAAGAGTGGGCTGACTTAATCGCTGATAACCGCATAGCAGAACTTTCCCAGATAGATGATGCTCTACTGGCCAATTTACTATCTGAAATAAACTTAGGCGATATCGATATGGACCTTACTGGGTTTACAGATAAGCAAATAGATAATCTTCTATCTAATTTCAATATAGCCGAAGTCAAAGAAGATAATTTCGACGCGGCTGCAGCCGTAGCGGAGATTAAGGATCCTGTAGCAAAGCCTGGTGACGTTTGGCAGCTTGGTCAGCATCGTTTAATGTGTGGTGACGCTACAGTGATTACCGACGTTGAAAAACTCATGGAAGGCAAGTTAGCGGCTATGGTGTTCACGGATCCACCGTACAATGTAGCATATGAGGGCGGGACAGCCGATAAACTAACCATCAAAAATGATAACATGCCAGCGGAACGGTTTAAGCAATTTTTGAATGATGCTTTTACATCGATGTTTATGGTGACAGAGCCAGGCGGTGCCATCTATGTATGTCATGCTGATTCCGAGGGCAGTAACTTCCGTGGAGCTCTTCAGGATGCAGGATGGCTACTCAAACAATGTCTTGTTTGGGTTAAAAATCAATTCGTTCTTGGTCGTCAAGATTATCAATGGCGGCATGAACCTCTCTTATATGGGTGGAAACCAGGCGCAGCTCATAAGTGGCATGGTGGTCGTAAGCAAAGTACTGTAATTGAAGAAGCAGCGCCAATCGTTGTCAAAGAAGACAATGAGGGGGCGCTGTTTACTTTTACGGCCGGTATTCAGACGATCACTATTCGGGTGCCGTCGTTCGAAGTATTGCAGTCCGGTGATGATAGCGTGTCAACTGTATGGCGTTTTGAGAAACCACTCAAAAATGGTGAGCATCCAACCATGAAGCCGATTGGGCTTTGTGCTAGGGCAATTCAAAACAGTAGCCGGCAGGGAGAGAATGTTCTAGATCTATTTGGTGGATCTGGTAGCACGCTGATGGCTGCTGAGCAGACCGGACGAGTATGTTACACCATGGAGCTGGATCCAGTGTATTGTGATGTGATAATTCGCAGATATGAAGAGTTTACTGGGCAGAAGACGATACGTTTATAAGAAAGTGTTTTACAGAACTTTTTTCATCATGAATTTCATAGTAATATTTTTTGAATCATAATCATTCACTTTCAGCCAATCACTATCAATGGGAATATACTCATAAACAACATTCTCTCTTTTTTGTAGATTTATACAGTATGAAGTTTTATCTTCTTTATAATAATGATCAGTGCATTGGTTACGTTTGCATTTAGGGTGGGTATTATTGTAACATCTCAAGATAATCCCTCCTTTAAATATTATCTAAGGACGGATGCGCTAACATCCGTCCTACACTGGGCACTCCCAGCAGGAGATAGTAGGACACACTGTGGCCACAGATTATACAGACTACTATCTCATATCCATTTTAAACCATGGATGGGGGTGTCGGCAATGATTAAAACAAACAAGCGTTCTATTGATGATAAAAAAAGTTTACTATTGAAGCATCAAGCTGCTATTTGCGAGGGTGTTCAGGACTCGAAATCAAAGTACCGGAAGATTGTACAGGCCGGAATTGCAAGGTGGGTAAGCGACTTTCAAAAAGGTGCAATTCAAATAAATAGCGTTGATGATCTTAAAAAACTGATTGAGCTTGACATAGAGCTTCAGCGAGATGAATTGTAGCGGAGGTGGGTGATATGTAGTATGGCGAGGCCTAGAAACCCTGATAGGGACAGGGCTTTTGAAATCTGGAAAGGTAGTGGTGGCGCTGCCAAACTGAAAGATATTGCTAATGAAATTGGAATCCCAGATTCACGCATCCGAAAGTGGAAAACAGAAGATAATTGGGATGAAAAAATAAAGGAGTGCTCCGATTCAAATAAAGGAGCGATCATAAACTCTAATAGGAGCGCTCCTAAACCGGGCGCTCCTAAAGGTAGTCAAAACGCCAAAGGTCATGGAGCTCCAAAAGGCAATAAAAATGCCCTTGGCAACAAGGGTGGGAATGGTGGTCCTGTACGCAATAAGAATGCAGTGACCACTGGAGAGCATGAAAGTATTTGGTTTGACTGCCTTACTGAAGAAGAGCAGATGCTTTGTAATGCGATTAATACCGATACTTTCGTTCAAATTGAAGGAGATATTCGGCTGATTACATTGCGTGAGCGTCGGATGATGGAACGCATAAAAATGTTAATAGATGGCCTAACTGAGAAAGAACGCAAGGTACTGCATGAGTTGCAGGTGGAAAAGAATCCAATTGAGGTATACGATGAAAAAGCTGGCCGGAGTAAAGTGGTGATTGTCCCTGAGACCAAGTTAGTAGTTACTGAGGTTGCTGAGATTGAATACCGTAAATTTGACGATATTTTGAAAGTTGAAGAAGCTCTCACCCGGGTGCAGGAGAAAAAGGCGAGGGTACTTATGAACAAGCATAAGATTGCTTATGATAATGCGGTACTGAAACTAAGAGAAAGAGAACTTGAATTAAAGGATTGGTAAATATGGCTCAGGACTTTGCAAAGAAGCTGTATACATCGAAGTCATGGATAGTCTTTAGGTTCAACCTAATCATCGAGCGTGGTCCTAAGTGTCAGCGGTGTGGCTGTGTAATGCTTGATATCTCTAAGTTAATAGGGCATCACAAGATAGCATTGACGCCGCTTAATATTAACGATATAAACATTACCCTTAATAAAGATAATGTTGAGCTCATATGTTTTGATTGCCACAACAAGGAGCATAGGCGATATGGGTATAACAAACATGATGTGTTTATTGTTTATGGTAGTCCATTGAGTGGTAAGAACACGCTCGTCAATCATCTGTCGAGCTATGGAGATATGATACTTGATCTTGATAAGCTATATGAGTGTATCAGTGGTCAGGCGCTGTATGATAAGCCTAACAATCTAAGGTTTAATGTGTTCGCATTGAGAGATAAAATGCTTGATATGATTCGCACTCGCTATGGTGAGTGGCATGATTGCTACATCATCGGTGGTTATCCCAACAAGCAGGAGCGTGAGCGGTTGGCTAGGGAGTTAGGGGCTGAGCTTATATACGTTGATACTACTAAGGCTGAATGCATGGCGAGGGTTATCGCTAGTGGTAAGAGCGCTGAGTGGAATAAATTTATTGATAAGTGGTGGAGTGAGTATGTTGAGTGATTGGTGGGGCGCAATGCACTCCCCCCCACCATCGCGTTTCGGGGCCGGTTACATTGGACCGAGTGCCTTCCCCTTCTTGCACACAAATTACAAATTTGACTTTTTCCTAGAAAGTTTCTGAAATAATTTAAGAGTTGGTGATGTCGTTGGAGGTCACGAAAGAATATGAAAGAATCAAGGCATTATTTGCAGGTTGCGATGAAAAGCAGATAGATTTACTAGACGGAGCTATTTGGGAAGCATCCAGGCTGCGCGTTGAACTTGATCGACTTAACGAGATAGTTACCAAAACAGGCTTAATAAAGGTCCGTCCAACTAATCCAGACATGCAAAAAGAGTTACCAGTTAGTAGGATGATTGTTAAAGTCAGGGCTAATTACCTGAATTACATTGCTAAATTATCAAATATCTTAGGCAGGAATGTTGATGAAGAGGACAACGACCTAGACGAATTTGCTTAAAGGCGGTGGTTCCAATGCGTAAGTGTTGGCATTAAAGGAGTTGATTGTATGTGCTAACTGAATTAAAGGCTAAGTATCCACAATCTTACCTGATCGAATACTACGAGAAATGCAGGTCCAGAGAAATTATAGTAGGACAAGAATTAATGATGTGCCTTGAAACCTTGATCGAAAATTTACAGGATGAACAATATCATTATGAAATGGCAGAGCCACATAAGCGTATTAAGTTCATTGAAACCAAGTGCTGTCATAGTATTTCACCATTTGCAGGTAAACCATTCTTGTTGGAGCTTTGGCAAAAGGCATTAATCGAAGCTACTTACGGTTTTAAGATTTACGATGAAGAGGCCAGTAAATGGTTAAGACGATTCACTGATATATTATTAATTATAGGCAGAAAAAACGGTAAAAGCTCACTGTGCGCCGCTCTTGGCAACTGTGAGTTTTTTTGTGGGGAAACAGGTACAAACATTCTATGTGCCAGCAATGATTACGAACAAAGCGATATTGTTTTTCAAGAAATTAATAATATGCGGGAAGAATCAAAAAGCCTTGAGCGTGTAAGCCGTAAAAATATAAAGGGTATTTTTATGGGGAACCCAAAGCAGAAAAGTAAGAAGGGTAAATTCTCACATCAAAACAAAGCTAAGGTAAAAAAGCTATCAGTCAAGACGGGAGCTAAAGAAGGTAAAAATATTGACTTCGCCATTGTCGATGAGGTCCATGAACTCAAAGATGATGGTCTAGTTATGCCGATAAAACAGTCAATGAGTACGAAACTAGAACCGATTCTATTCGAGATCACTACCGAGGGCTTTACCGACGATGGATACCTTGATAAAAGATTATTGTATGCGCGTAAGGTACTAAAAGGTGAGATAGATAATAATAGGTTACTGGTTTGGCTTTATACGATGGACAGTGAAGAAGAGATATATCAGGATCGCAGCTCATGGGTAAAGGCTAACCCTAATTTGGGCGTATCTAAAAAGTGGTCATACCTTGACGGCCTTGTTAATCAGGCAAAAACAGAAACAGCGGTCCGTAGCTACATGCTGGCGAAAGATTATAATATTCGACAGAATGGCGCGGCGGCGTGGCTGATGGAAGCCGACATAAACAATACAGCTACCTTCGACGTTGAAGGGTTTAGAGGTAAATATTATATAGGTGGCTTAGATTTTGCCGAGACTACCGACTTATGCAATGCCAAAGCGATGTTTATTGATCCTGAGACAATGAAAAAGCATACATTGACCATGTATTTTATCTGCGAGGATAAAGCAGATGCAATACTGGAAGATCAAAGCAAGCTGAATCCCGAAAAGAAAAATTATCGTGAGTGGGCCAAGAAAGGCTTAGTTACTATTTGTCCCGGCAGTGAAGTCGATGCGGCAATAGTAGTAAAATGGTTTTATTTACTTTATACGGAGTATAAAATGACACCTTTTCGCATTGGATACGATAACTGGCATGCACTGGACTTCAAAAAACTTGTCAAAGAACATTTTGGCGAAGAAGTACTTGAAAGAATAGGCATGGATTTTCTTTCTTTGTCTGGCCCAATGCGAGTGGTTGAATCTGATCTTAAAAATAAAAATCTTAACTACAACAACAATGAGATTGACCGCTGGTGTCTTAAAAATACATCATATAAAACTCACAATCTAGGAATGATTATGCCAGTAAAGTTGCAAGGCCAGAGTAAAAACAGGATTGATGGCACGTTGGGCTTTATAATCACAGAAGCTACATATAGCAGGTTTAAAAGTGAATTTTTAGCCAGGTGTTAGGAGGTGATAACTTGATATTTAACTACTTAAAAAGTGTACTTGCAAACTACAAACAACGAAAAATCAATAAGACTATAGCGTCAATTCTAAATGATGGCAGAGCAATTTTTAGCCAGTTTGGTGAGGATGTTTATCTCAGTGATTTTGTCAATAATTGCATTGACCGCATAGCGACAGAAATAAGTAAGATTAACATTATTTCTGTAATGGAAAAGCCCGGCAGTATTCGTCAACAAAATGATGATATTACCAGGCTTTTTAGGTTCAAGCCCAATCCGCTACAAACAACAAAAGATTTTCTAGCCTGCTGCGAGTGGCTGCGGCGTAAGGATTGTAATTGTTTTATCTATCCTCAGTACGATATGGTAGCGGACACCATGGGTAATCAGTACCGTAAGTACATAGCATTTTATCCTCTTAATCCGACTGGTATTGAGATAGGTACAGACGATAGCGGTAATGTGTGGGAAATAAAGTTTACTTGGCGTGACGGTACGTTTGACATATTGCCCTATAACGATATTGTCCATTTGAGATGGCGCCGAGGAAAGAACACTATTATTGGTGGCGGTAATGACTTTGGCAGACCTGATACAGTAAACTTGTTAAGCTCTGTTAAGATACTTGATCAAGTACTGCAGGGGTTGCCGAAGTCAATAGAGGCTAGCTTAAAGATTAACGGACTGTATACTGCCAAAACTTTGATTGATGCTGACAAAATTAAAATTGCTAGAGATAAATTTGAGGAACACATCTTTACCAGTAAGGCAGGTATTGTGGCCACTGATCTCGCGGGTGAGTTTACTCCGCTTAACATGAAACCTGCTGAAATAAAAAGCGAAGTAATGACCTTTCTTAAAAGCATTGTGCGTGAACGGTACGGAATATCAGAGGCGATGCTCTCAGGCGATTATGATGGGGAACAGCACAGTGCATTTTATCAGTCCTGCCTTGAAGATTTTATTGTTGAGTTTGAGCAGGGCATGTCAGCGTGTTTATTCTCGCAGCGTGAGCAGGACGTGGGGCATAGAATTAAATGTTATTACAGTAAAGTTGCTTACCTCTCGATGGCCAATAAGATTGAACTTGCTACATTGGCAACTAATACCGGGTTGCAAACATTGAATCAAATTAATGATATTTTTGGTTTTGAGCCATTTGATGAAGGAGACCGGCGACTGCAGTCGCTTAATTTCGTAAACACTGCCATTATTGATAACTATCAGCTAAATAATGCAGGAGCTACTAAAACAGCAGAAGGAGGATCAGCAAGTGGGAAAAAAGTTTGACGAATCAATGCTAATTACTAGAAGTTATAATGTTCCTGATTTCAGGGCGTTACAACCAGAAGGACAAGCTGAAAAGCGATTAGAAGGACATGCTGCCGTATTTGATTCCATGACATCGATCGGTGGTTGGTATAATGAAATAATTTCTAGGGGAGCGTTTGACGGATGCGACTTCGACGACGTTCTTTTTTTTATTAATCATGATACACGTAAAATACCCCTGGCAAGGAGTCGTAGAAATAACAGCAATAGCACGATGCAACTATCAATAGATAATATTGGATTATCTATGGGTGCCAATATTGATACTGAAAACAATAGCGAGGCTAGACAACTGTATTCCAGTGTTGATCGTGGCGATATGGCAGGAATGTCATTCATGTTTCGAGTCAAGGAAGATAAATGGAGTGATCTGGATTCTGACACACCGACTCGCACAATACTCTCAATAGCCAAGGTTTATGAGGTATCAGCTGTAAATTGCCCAGCATACGATTTGACTGATATTAATGCTCGGGATAAGACGGCATTGGATAATGCTAAACGTGCGTTGGATAACGCTCGATCTCAAGAGTTGGATAACTCTAAAGAGCTAGATATATATAAATTTAAAAATAAAATTATTGGAGGAATATAAACATGAAAACAAAATTATTAGCAATGCTCAAGGTGAAAGAAGAAGCCCGTACTGCATTGGTGGGCCAGTCCGAAAAAAGCGTAGATGTCGCTGAACTTAGAAGTATTAATACTCAGATTACGGGATTAAATAGTGAAATCAATGATCTTCGCGGCATGATTGATGCGTTGCCAGCTGAGCAAGCAAACGCTGCTTTCCAAGAAGGCCAATCCGCCAGGACTCAGGTGGTTAATGGACAAGAAGGACAGAAAGAACAGCGCAGTGCTGATTATACTCCTGGTGTTGGATTTAAGCCACTCGCCAGTGCTAATTTGGATGATGAAAAACGCAGCAAAGAAGAAATCCATTTAGCTGAATGTGAAAAACGCGGCAAGGATTTAAAAGAAATGCGTTCCGTAACAGTCGGAAGTTCCAACATTTTACTGGCAAAGCATCAAGCTACTGACATTAATCCTACTTTCAATAAAATTTCCGGATTGATTGATCGGGTTGATTACATGTCGTTACCAGGCGGCGAGTCTTTTACCCAGCCGTATGAAATCGATACCCCTGCCGGTGATAATACTGCTGAAGGTATCGCATACGCTAATGCCGATACTACTTTCGGACAGGCCGCAATTAATAAATCAAAAACTACTGCATACAGCGAGACTACCGAAGAAGTGCAAAAACTTCCTGCTGCGCCGTATGAAGCAGTTGTAATGTCTGGTATCAGCAAGTCTGTTCGCAGAAAAATCACCAAGGATATTCTTATTGGTGATGGCGCCACTAATCATATTGCTGGTATTTTTTCGACTGCCGCTACTGCTATTGATGCCGCTACTGATTTGGGCATATCCGCTATTTCCAATACTACATTGAATGATATTATTTTTAGCTTTGGTGGCGATGAAGATGTAGAAGATCAGGCCGTATTGGTTTTAAATAAGGTTGACTTGAAAGCGTTCAGCCAACTTCGTACTACCGATGGCAAGACGTTCCACACCATCGTGACCAATGGAAACACCGGTACTATTGACGGTATTCCTTATATTATCAATAGTGCTGGTTGTAAAGCGATTAGTGCAACAGCAACGGCTGTAGGCGCTTATTGTATGTGCTATGGTCCTTTGTCTAACTATAAATTAGTAGTATTCAGCGACTTGGATGTTCAGAGAAGCACCGATTTCAAATTCTCTACCGGGCAGATTGCCCACCGTGGCAGTATTTTCATCGGTGGTAACGTGGTAGCTCAGAATGGATTCTTGCGGATCAAGAAAGCTGCAGCAGTATAGTAAATAATTGATGTATGGGGGTGGTATTAACTGCCCTCATATTATTTTTAGGTGGTGAAATTATGGATTTAGACGAGCTTAAAAAACTCCTAAAAATAGACGGATACGACTTGGATGATATTCTGTTATTGTATCAGTTAGCTGCTGAGGAATATATGAAAAATGCGGGCGTTACGCAAGAGTACACTAGTAACCTGTATAAAATAGTCATTGCTATATTTGTTGGTACAATTTTGGAAAATCCTACTCTTATTATAAATGGCACAATTACAAGTGAAGTTAAAAGTATAACGCTAAATGCTTTAATAGCTCAGCTAAGACTTAGTTAGGGGTGATTGAATGGCAGCAGCCGAACAAGATTTTTTAATCGAGCAAGGTTCCACATGGACTGCCGGTTTTACATACAAAGTAGCTGGAGTATCTCAAGACCTTTCCGGATATGTGGCTAATTGTCAAATAAAGAAAACGGCCAGCGGCGAGGTTATTGCCACTCCTACCTGTACTATTGTTAAGGATGAAATCGGCAAAATTCATTTAGAATTGACGGACGAGGAAACATGGACTATTCCGGCAACTGGTAGAACTTACAAGGATAAAACCGAATATACACTAGATATTACTTTAACTACACCAACGGGCGTAACGACTCGACTTATAAATGGCATTGTGTCAGTATCGCCAGGGGTGACTAGAACTGTATGAGTGATGAAATTGTAATTGATTTAACGTTACCGCCGGAAATCGAGATAGAGGTATATGTTGGCGCGCCTGGCCCGCGGGGGTTGCAAGGTCCGCAGGGGATTCAAGGCGATCAAGGTCCACAGGGTGAAATTGGGTTAAAGGGTGATACTGGAGAACGTGGTATCCAAGGAGAGGAGGGAACACAGGGCATACAGGGTGAAAAAGGAGATACCGGGGAAGTAGGACCACAGGGCGCGACTGGGCCACAGGGTATACAAGGTCCAACAGGCGCTGATGGCCAGCAAGGTTTAAAAGGTGATACTGGTGATACAGGACCACAAGGACTGAATGGTGACACCGGGGCGCAAGGAATACAAGGAGTTAAGGGCGATACAGGAGATACCGGCGATCAGGGACCGCAGGGAATACAGGGTATAAAGGGTGATACTGGTGAGCAGGGAATTCAAGGTCTACAGGGGATTAAAGGCGAAAAAGGTGACACTGGTGCAACGGGCGCAACGGGTGCGGCTGGTGCAGACGGTTTAGGCGTACCCGCTGGTGGTCTTACCGATCAGATATTGGCAAAAAATAGCGATGCGGATAATGATACCAAGTGGATTGATGCCTCTGCTAGTAGTTCTGTATCAATAGATGATACTGTAACATCATCAACTACAGTTTGGTCAAGCCAAAAAATTAGCGATGAATTGGGCGACATTGATTCTGCGCTTACTGCCATAATTGGAGGTTAACGTATGACTATTGCTGATAAAATATTAACTTTAGCTAGTATAAAGAGTGATATCAAAGCCTCACTGATAGCTAAAGGTGTTACTGTTTCCGATACTGATCTATTTGCTGATTATGCTACTAAGATCGAAAGTATAAGTGCTGGACTTTCACCTGTTTATAATTATACAACTCCTACAGCGACTAGTTTTGTTAGGCCGACTGATTGGTTGACACTACCTACTGTGTTGGATACTGAGGAAAAAATGGTTGGTTTACATGCTGTGTATGATCACGATAGTAATTTTATAGCGTTTACATGTGCTGGTGCATACACAGTAGATTGGGGTGATGGTACTTCTGAGAATGTAGCTACTGGAGTTGCTGCTTTACACAAATATACATATTCTTCAATATCTGATACAACGATATGTAGTTTAGGTTATAAGCAGGTGATAGTGACTATTACTCCACAATCAGGTAGTAATCTTACAAGTATAAATTTAGATGTTAGACATACACAGACTAACTTGCAAAGATATTCTACTGGTTGGCTAGATATTGTTGTGTCTGGACCATATTTATCAACCTTGATAGTATCTAAAGTAGGGAACATATATAATGCTAATTTAAAACAGTTTTCCTTGATAAGTAATAATTTGATTACAAGTTTTAGCTATATGTTTAATTATTGTTACAATCTGCAAAAGATACCGTTATTAAATGCTAATAGTGCAACGACATTTGATTATATGTTTAATTATTGCCAGTCATTACAAAACATAAATATAATAAATTCTAACTTAGTTACTAATTTTTCATACATGTTTCAGTGTTGTGAATCATTACAAACTATAGATTTATTTGATACTAGCAAGGGAACTAATTTCTCATACATGTTTGTTTCTTGTGTTGCGTTGAAAACAATACCTTTATTTAATACAAGTAGTGGAACTACTTTCTCATATATGTTCTATAATTGTTATACATTACAAACAATACCTTTGATTGATATGAGTAAAGCTATTAATCTTAATTATATGTTTTATAGTTGTTATGCGTTAGAAACCGTTCCAGCTTTAAATACAGCTGTCGCAACTAATTTCTCGTACATGTTTTCCAATTGTTGGTCATTACAAACAATTGGATTGATGAATACTATTTCAGCACAAGTTTTTTCATACATGTTTGATCATTGTTATACTTTAATGAGTATACCTTTATTAGATACATCAAAGGTTACTGCTTTTAACTATATGTTTAATTATTGCTATTCATTGCAAACTATACCTTTAATTGATATGAGTAAAGCGACTAGTGTTGGCAATATGTTTGGTTGTTGTTATTCGTTATTTTCTGTTCCAGCTTTGAATACTGCTTTAGTAACTAGTTTTTCCAATATGTTTTATAATTGTTATTCATTGAGAAATATAGGTTTGTTAAATACAAGTGCTGGAATCAGTTTTAGCTATATGTTTGCTAATTGCTGGTCATTACAAACAATACCTTTAATTGATACCAGTAAGGGTACTGATTTTTCTGTAATGTTTAATTATTGCTATTCATTACAATCAATACCCCTATTGGTGACTAGTGCTGGTACAACTTTTACTAGTATGTTTAATTACTGCCAGTCATTACAAACAATACCTTTGATTGATACTAGTAAGGGCACTAATTTTACTGGAATGTTCCAGTTTTGTTATTCGTTGCAATCAATACCTTTGATAAATACGAGTAGTGGGGTTTATTTTGATAATATATTTTATAATTGTTGGGCATTGTTATATATTCCATTGTTAAATACCAGTAAAGCTACTAGTATTAGTAATATGTTTTATTGTTGCTATTCATTGCAAACTATACCAGCATTAGATACTAGTAATGTGACAAATTTCGTTCAAATGTTTTATGGTTGCTATTCGCTGAAATACATACCTTTATTTAACACTGCAAAAGGCACTAATTTTACTCAAATGTTTTATTATTGCAATTCATTACAATCAATACCTCTATTGGTGACTAGTGCTGGTACAACTTTTTCTAGTATGTTTACTGCTTGTTACTCATTGTCAAAAGCTACTTTTAGTGGAACTATAAAAAGTATTAGTTATTCTAATTGCAAGTTATCTGCTACTGAATTAACTGATATATTTACAAACTTAGGGACTGCCTCATCTCAAACAATAACTATATCAGGTAACTGGGGCGCTTCACTCTTAACTACTGATCAACGTGCGATAGCTACGGCTAAAGGGTGGACAATATCTGGATAAGGGGCTTTTAAATATGGATACGGCTGGATTTTACAAATTTGACGGAGAATTATTGTATGCACCTAATTTCGTGTTCAGCAAAGATTATGAATTGCTAAAAGAGAGTAAAGATACTTATACATACCCTGTCGATGGTTGGACTTGGTTTAATTCCCTTGCTGATGCTAATACCTCATTTGGGATTGATCCAAAATCAGAAGCCACTACTAACGCATAAGGGTTTAATCGTCTATGCACCCTCAAAATTAACAATAACATACGCTATTTCCATTGCGTTTCCAGCATAATAAGGAGGTGATTGACATATTAACTCATGGTCAATAGTGAGCCGATGGGCTCTATTTTTTTATATTTGAGGTGATGTAATGAATATTGGTAAACTAGATAAACGAATAGAACTACAACACTACGTCAATAAAACATGGACAACCTACGCGACTGTTTGGGCAGAATTTCGCAATCCAGATTTAAAAACGGCTGAGATTGCAGGAAATTTGGCGAGTGAATTAACCCGAGAAATTAATATCAGGCGTAGGACTGATGTAATAAAAGGTCATAGAGTTTTATGGGGATCGAGGAAATTTGATGTCCTGCACGCTTATGACCGCGTGGAGGATAAAGGTAAGATGGCGATTGTTTGTCGTGAGGTGGTGATGTGATTGGCTAGGAGAATGTCAGCAAGTGCTATTGAAACAGTATTAACTGAATTGGGCGCGGAGGTATCAACTGTTGCTAAGGCAGAATTGTTACGGGGTGGACAAACTATATTAACTGATGCAAATGCAAGAATACATAGCATTAGCGGTAAATTATCAGCTAGTGGTAAACTTAAAGTTAATGCAAAAGGAACCGTAGTTAAAATTGTATTTGATGCTGAAAATAAAGGGTATGGTTACAGTAAGATTGTTGAATTTCGCCCAGGACATGAGCACCCGTTTTTATACCCTGCATACGATGCACATAGAAACCAAGTTAAGCAAAATGTAATCGATGCTATACGTCAGGCGGTGAGAAGTCGTGGTGTGTCTTGACGATGAAATTGACGTTGCGTTAAAAGCTGATACTATACTGACTGGTTTGCTTGGCGGTGAATTAATTTATGAGTTTTTTGAAGCAGGAGACAGGGAGATACCTTATCCGAGGGTGATTTATGAGGAAATATCAAATGTACCTGATTACGCTGCCGAAGATGCGGAGCAAGCATCGCGAATTACATATAGAGTGTCTGTTTGCTCTGAATCAAATCTTATGGGGATTGTCAACGCAGTTGAGCGTGTGATGATCTCTATTAATTTTGATCGACATTCGACGGAACCTATACGGAATCTACCAAATGGCGTTAAAGGTAAAGTAATTTTATTCATAATAGTAAGGGAGTGTGTTTAATATATGGCAATGGCAAAAGGTTTGAAACAATTTTGGTACTCAATTGTCGAGAAAGACGATGAAACAGGGGTAATTTGTAGTACACCAAAACGAGTAATGGGTGTAAATAAAATTAGCGTTAAACCTACAATTACAAAAGATTCGTTTGATGCCGAGGATAAGGTGTATGAATCGGTATACAGTTACGGTGATACAGAGGTTGAAATTACTCTTGCTGATTTACCAATGGAAGATCAAGCGGCACTGATGGGGCATACAATTACAGGTGCGGAAATGATCAGGAGTTCAGCCGATGCGACTAATGCACCTTATGTGTGTATTGGCTATGAAAGAACAGTAACGAATAGTAAATCACGCTTTAAGTGGTTATACAAGGGCAGATTCCAGCCATCTGATGAGGATAATGAATCATCCGGTAAAGCTGTTAAACTTAAAGCCACTACAATTAAAGCCACTTTTGAAGGGTTTAATTACAACGGCGATTTTGACAGGACGCTTGATTCTGATTCAGCAAATTATACTGCTGGCCAGGCGGCTACATTCTTTGATAATCCACTTAAGGTTTATGATTCTACGCTGCCTACGGTTACATGTAATATCGCCGATGGCGCAACTGGCATCGTAGTTACCACTGATGTTGTATTTACGTTCAGCGAGGCAATCCAGTCTGCTACGGCTATAACTGATAATATTATTGTCATGGGTGCTGATGGTACTGCGGTTGCAGGTGCGTTAAGTATCGATGCTACGAATGAGATTGTGACGTTTAATCCAACGGCTAGTTTGGCAGCAGCTGCGGCTTATATTGCTATTGTGACTACGGCAATTAAGGATTTGACCGGCAATAAGCTGGCGAATATGAAGGTGGTCAATTTTACAACTGCATAAGGAATAGGCGGCCGCTATGGTCGCCTATATTTTATATATTGGAGGAATTTTATTATGAAAATTACACTTGATAGTGTTGAATATGTTGCCCCATCGCCAGTAACTGGCTTATGGTTTGCTATCCAAAAACTAAAAACAGAGCAGGAAAAACGAGTTGCCGAAATCACAAAAATATGGAATGAAATTAAACCCTTTGAAGGTAAAAAGGATATTGAAGAATCAGCCATTGATAAGCTGGAAAATGCAATGTTAAATCTAACTCAAAAAACAGAGGCCAATAAGCGAATTTTATTGGAAACGAAAATCAAGATCATTGTCGATGTTTTTAAAAATCCTGCAATCACTCAGGAAACAATTTTTGAATATTTGCCATTGCAGGACGTTTCTATACAATATGCAAAGATAGAAAACTGGCTAAATGACATTGTGATCAGTAGGACCTCGCAAATCCCAAACGAATAAACTCTGGCGGTGTTAAACTGCCAGAGTTGTCGGCATACGAGCATGTTATTTATTTATATTCCGGTTTGCATGACAGCTATAAATGGACTAAAAAAGAAATTGATGACGAAGAACTTGAATATATTTTAGATTTGATTGTTACTCTGTCCAAGGTACGCGGCGGTGATACTGAGGAACAGAGTTATATTGATGATAATTTTTAGAAAGGAGGGAGTATATGCCTTCAGGAACAAGAATTGAACGGTTATTTTTATCGTTAGGACTTGATATTACAGAATTTGATCGAGATTTGGCGGGGGCGCAGCAACATGTAAGACAAGCAACTGCTAGTTTGGGCAGAGATTTGCGTATGCAACGATTACGGATGGAAATTGAACTTGCAGGTATAAATAATGCAGATAGTTCTGTTCGTGGTTTAGGCGTTAGGTTGGGCCATTTAAAAACTCAGATGGAAACACAAAGAAATAGTGTTGCTTTACTTAATCACGCCTACCAAGAATCAGTTAGACAGTTGGGAGCCAATGCTGCCGCGTCAAGAAATTTACAAGAACGTCTGACTCGTGAGCAGTTAGCAGAGGCGAGATTAGCTCAACAGATACGGCAGACTAATCAGGCTAGGCGTGAGCGCGTTACAAATAATGTTAGTGATGGCGTAAATGGTACGGCTGTGGCACTTGCCCCAACCGTAGTCGCTGGTGGCGCCGCGTTGAAATTGGCAGTAGATGCTGTAGAATCAGAAAATTTATGGCGTGAATCCATGGGGAAAATGAAGGCCGAGGGCGATGAGTGGTCTAAAGGACTACGCTCGGAGTTAGGCCTTAATGAATTTGAATTGAGAAAATCCACAGGTATGCTCAATACCATGTTTGAAAGCATGGGCATGGGTACTGAAAAATCATACGAGTTGGCTACTGGCATAGTTAAATTAGGCTATGATATGGCAAGTTTTTATAATTTACCGACAGATCAAGCTTTTGAGAAACTTCGTGCAGGAATGACAGGGGAGTCAGAACCACTCAAAGCTTTAGGTATTTTAGTTGATGATACAACGGTAAAAAACTATGCCTATATGAATAGCATTACTCAACAAGGTGCGGAATTGACGGCGCAGGAAAAAGTACTGGCAAGATATGGCGCAATCATGGATCAGACTAAACGAGCGCAAGGGGACATGGCGAGAACACTCAATGACCCTAGTAATGCTATACGTGTACTAAAATCAAATGTTGAGCAATTAGGTATTGAATTTGGACAAACATTAATACCCACCCTGCAGGAATTTTTGAAAACAGGTAAATCAATAGTTGATTGGTATAACAATGCAGATGCTGGTAGTAAATTATTGACAAATAGTATGGCGAAAACAGCAATGGAAGCAGGAGCGGCGGCAACGGCATTAACGGCATTAGGCATGGCTGCTCGCATGGTTAATCCGTGGGTAGCGCTAGCAGCAGCTGTCGGACTTGCTACAAAAGGAACAGCCGACTATTTATTAGAACGTAAAAAAATCAAAGAGTTTGAAGACTCAAAAAATCTCAGCTCTGATCCATCTGCTTTAAACGCAAAACTAAGGCTAAACCCGGATACTGGCGAAATTGAAAAGGAAATATCTCGAACAATAACTATCTTAGGATATAAAGTGCCGAGATTGCCAATATGGATAAAACTTGAAGGTGTTGAAAAAGCAGAGGCTGAACTTCAGGCGGCGCGTGCTAGTTGGGCATCACTAAAGGGAGATAATCCTGTACCTGACCTAGATAAACTTAGAGCTGAAATAGAATCAAATCGTCAACGTGACGCGGATAACGCTAAGCGTCAAGCGGCGATTGAAAAACAGGCTGCTGCAGAACGGTTAAAAATTAACCAAGAGTTATCTGCTGATTTATATAAATTAACTCATACTGATATTGAAAACCAATTACATGACATTGAGTTAAAAGCAGCAGAATTTCGTAAGCAAAAAGCTGATGAAGTAAATATCGTAGCCTGGGCAGAAGCTGCTAAAAACAAAATAATGGAAGATTCCAGTCGTGAATTAAATGACGCGATTTATAACATTAGTCATTCATTTCTGCAAAATCGTCTACATGACATCGAAACTGAACGGCAAGCATGGATTAAAAAGAATGGTGATGAAGTCAAAGCCACTCAACTCGCAGAACAAGAAAAACTAAAAGCCGTCAAAGATGCGGTATACGCAGAGTATGGTGACGAAATTAGGGCCGTAGCTGAGGCTCGTAAGAACGGTAAAGATGTTGGGGAAGCCTACGCTAAAGCCCACGCAGAAACCATAAAAGGCAAAGAAGCTGATAAGTTTGGCTATGATTATATTAGGGAACGAAACGGTATCTACATGCCAGGTGATTTAAGAAGTACCGCAGTTATTGATGGGAATAGCGCATATCAGAAAAACGAATATGTTCAAAAAAATTCTTTTGATGAAAGCAAATTCAGAGGACTATCTGAAGATTTCAGGGATGCAATACAATCATTACAGTCGTCCAGCCAGCAAATTCCACAGGTATCACAGGCAATGGCGAATATACAGGCAAATACCCCTGCAGTAAACAATAATCAATTTGTCAGTAGGGATATTAATATCAGTTCTCAGAATGCCATAGAACTTAAAGGTTTCACATCAGACGAAATAACCAAGGCCGTTGAACGTGCCAAAGATGCATTTGGCAAAGAAATTTATTCTGCAATCCAAGATGCGAAAACTCAATACGGGGTGTGATTATGGCAGTAATAACAATTGGAACAGTTAAAAGTATGCGTGAGCCAGAATCGTTCGGTGTTACCCCTGATGATCGGCAGGAACTAATTAAATGTATTAACGGTGTATTTGTCGCTGATGGTGGATATTACACAGATGGCGACATTATAGCACTTACAGCAGTTTTTAAACCGTCAGCTTGGGAGGTTATAAAAACATACTGGCAAAAACGTACAAAAGTAACGGTGATTGATGTACATGGCACAACTATGACAAATATGAGGGTAGTAATTAAAAAACATGAGTACGTAAAGAAACATAATATTTGTAATGTAAATTTGGAACTATGGAGGGTATGAAATGTATTTACATGTATACAAAGGTAATCCAACAGCAGGTGGGACAGATGGCAACCAAGTAAGCGAGGGGACAGAATTAAATCCAATACTCACGCCAGCATTAAATGCCTTAAATAACGAGGAGTCGGCGGCAATTAAATTGGCGTTGCGGTGTGAGGCTGGGTACAACACATCAGGTAGCACTACAATAACACCTAGCGGAACAACATCAGCAATGTGGGCATTGTCTCTTGATAGTGTAACGTGGGGATCTTACGGCTCAGCACTAACTATCAGTACAGTAATTGGCGTAGTTAATACTGTTTTTTATGTTAAAGCTAAAGCAGTATCGAGCGAGAGTCCTGCAAATGATACCAGCGTTGATTTTCAAGTAGTCGGTAATATTGTAGCGGTGTAATTATGTTTAAATTTGATTTGCAGTTATTTGCGGTCGATGATCAATATACTATAGCTTTAATGCATTTTGATGATCCATTATTACATGATCAGTCAGGGATGTTGTGGTTTAAAGATGCGAGTATTACAGGTGACCCAATAAGCACAGCACAAAAAAAAATCGGGCAAAGCAGCCTGCACTTGACCGGAAATCAATTTATATACTCACCTTATAGTGATGATTTTAGAATAAATAACGACGATTTTACGATTGAGGCGTATATATATCTTACCAATGTGTCAATGGAAATCTTCGACGCGGGCGGTGCATGGTCGGTAGGTATAAGTGGCGGTACTAAGCTTCGTTTTTCATCTCAAGGAAACCCAACAATTGATTTCCCGTATAATTTCGCATTGGGTACTTGGTATCATGTTGGAATAGCAAGGTTTGATGATTTATTATACGGATTTGTGAATGGAATAAGTATAATTCCAGATGGCGTAACTTTTTCACATAATATTGATTACCCTTTAGATATAGCTAAAATAGGCCCGTTATATGGTGGGTATATTGATGAGTTTAGAATATCTAAGGGTATTGCTAGATGGACAGAAAATTTTAGACCACCTACAGCACAGTATGGAATTAGTGATATATTGGTTGTTAATAATGCTGATGCAAAAAGAGTTGTATATTTAAACGTAATCAGTAACAATGTGCTCATTGATACGAAAAGAAACTTGTATTCTAACCAAATATTAAGTATTGACACAAATAGGGTAATCACTGACATTACGATAAGTACCCCTGTTGTTATCAATATTGATACATACCGATCAGTCGTTAACGTCCCTCTTATAATAGCCAATATAGCCAATAGGGCGACAATAACAACTAATGCGCTTACCGTGCTAACCGATTGGGTTTCAGGAATTTTTCATCCAGCGTATTTAACCGATGGCGATTTTACATTGATTGCTGGCAAGGCAAACACAAGCGCTGTTCTTTATGCAAGATTTTCTGAAGAATATGACATTACCAACGTTATGTTTTATGGATCGCCTAGCTATCCTATAGATTACATAGAATACAACGGCGTAGCATATGGTGAGCGCATCGCTCACTCCGATTCTAGCCAGCCTATTACTATACCTGTAAATTCTAGTGTATCTGAATTGGAATTTATTTTTAGGTACGGGGGGCTTGAGTCGCAAGGCGTAACTGAAATAGAAATTTACGCTACTATAGAAGACCCTAACATACCTCTTTCGATTAACGTTGACACCTCTAGAGTAGTAATAACTGGTGATGATCCAATGCCTGTTATTTTTTCATCAGATACGAAACGAACTATAGTGGAGGTAGTTGCAAGCGGTACAATATTCAATGCCGACACAACACGCATTATAGTTAATCGTGTATTAATTACCGATATTACTGAGAATTTTGATAATACCTATTTAATACCTTTTGATGGAGATTGGATAAAATCAACTACTACTCCTAATAGTGGTACATATTGTTATACAAATAAAGATATTGACGATAACGGCAGTAGCACTACATCGTTAACGGTAGATATTGCTAGTGGCGGCAGTAATGTATCTTTTTATTATCGTGCAAGCAGTGAAGACGGCCTTGATAAAGGTTTTTTTTATATTGATGGTGTAGTGCAGTTAACCGTTTCGGGTGAGGTAGCATGGACACAGGCTAGTTATGTTTTAGCCGAAGGAACACACGTATTAAAATGGGAGTATACAAAAGATAGTGCTGATATTGTGGGTGAAGATTCTGTATATATTGACGATTTAATTATTACAAATACAGTTGGGTCTTTTGTTTGTGTAACGTCAGATACTAGTCGAAATGCAGTATGTACTCAAACTATCAATAGCGATACAGTAAGAGAAGTTTGTAACCGGGTTATTATTAATACTGACACCAATCGCAAATTTAAAACAAATATATTTGGTGCTGTCAAAGTCGAAACAATTAATATCGTGATGCAGATTAATAACGCATTTGATACTGTATCGGCTGTCGTTTACAGTGCTGAAAATTATGCCGAAACTATGAATTTTTTCGGTAAATATCAGGGGCTTGATATTGATTTTATAACCGAGCGAGTTAAGGAAAACCACACATTGAACGGCAAAAAATGGACATTGTCTGGCAGAAGCGACACGTCAACTTTATTACTTAAACCAGTCGTAAAACTCACAGGTGGAGGTACTGCTAGTGATATTTGCCACAGCATGGGGCTCACTACAGACTTTACCGACTTTACTCCCGCATTTAGCAAGCTAGGATGGAGAAATTCCACCACGAAAGCAATCAGCATAACTGAAAAATCAGTATCAGCAGTATTGAGTAAAATGTTTAGTTGGACAAAAGGACTTGGTACCCGCGAAATTGTGTGGTATCAGCGCGGGACTGTGATCCATGTTTGTGAGCGCGGTAAAATAAATAATACCTATGCACTCGAAGATTATAAATATGAAAACTTAGAGATTGATAGCCAAATTATTTTAAGAACGTCAGAATCGCTATGTATCACGGGCACAGGTACAGAGTCAACAGTATCAACGCCAGGATCATATTGCTGGACTCCTGAGTATGCGACAGTTCCAATCACGGAAACACAAACTTTTGGTAATTCGTCAATTGTTATTGTCGATGGGCTAACGATGTCAGAAACGAATGGTGATAATTCAACTGTTTACACTTATAATCAGATTTATTCAAGCCCATATTCGTCATCATTTAATAAACCTCTTTACAGCGTAATATCCAGCAAGGTGGTCACTAATGCGACTAGTAGATCGACTACTACATACACCTACGGTACGCCAACCAGTAAAACTAATGAGGTCACATTAGCCGAAGAAACGACTGTTGTTGAAAGCTATACAGAATCAGGTAGTTGGGTAGTTGATAACACGCACAGGACAGTTCATACTCCTTTAAGTAATGGATTTTACGGGCATACAGTCTATGAAAAAACGACCGATAGTAGCGGCAATATAACTAACACTGTTGTATCCACATCCCTATCCAGGGGCGCACCTGGGGGGCAAGCTAGCCTTGCCACAGTGCAGGAAATATCAGGATATAAAAGCTCAGGCAGTACCGATTCTGATACTGATACAGTTATTACTGAGAAATTTAACGGTGTGGTTATTAGTAGTACCAGCATACCAGTGCAAGAATACAGCATTATTAACCAGTACGTAAGAATCGTAAACGCTATGAACAAAGCTAAGGAAATACGATTGTCAGCAAAGCTGATAGGCGGCACTTTAATTGATGCCCGGCAGAGTACAATCACGTTTGAAGGTAATTTATATTACTTGGAATCTGTAAGCATAACAGGATCGGCAACGGTTTTAAGACAACAAAATATATCAGCGGTGAGGTGGGCGTAAATGGATTATATCAAAGAGGCTGTTAATTTATTTATTGGTAGCATAGCATATTATAAACAACAAGCCGAACTCCAAGGCACCCAGGTTGGTGTAGTGCAGGATGGCTATGTAGTCGCAAATGGTGTGCAATACAGTTATAACTCCATCGCTGATAGATACCTTGAGGATGGATCGGTGGTAACCGTCAGTATAAACCAAGCCACGAATCAGGCGGTGATCTTAGGGTGATTTCCGAACGAGTTGTATCTGTCAGCGCTGGCGGTATTGAAACTACATCAGGATGGAAAAATGTAGTTGGCAATCGGTATGTAAATATTGGCGATATGGTATATGTTGATAATGGTTTTGCGTTGGTAGGTAATCAGCAGTTTAGCAGTTATGTTCCATATGTACCAAGTGGAGATAAGTTAGAAGGGTTTATTAAATTTGATGTTTCGGCAGGAAAATATAAAATATGTAGTTTGAAAGAGGGATTCCCTGCACTAGCAGAATATGCTATAAAAAATTCAGATTGGCAAAGCGGATGGTTAGTATATAATCAAGACCATTTTGCTTTTATATACTTTGAACAGGGTCAAATACGAATCAGAGATTATACAAGCGGTGCGGCTGTTGAAAGCACAATAACCTTGCCGGATAACTTAATTCCTCAGTCTAAGGATGCTTATTATGATGATAACGGGGATCTTAATTGGGCTGTATTGTTATTTGATACTACAAGTAATGTATGTAAAATTATTCAATATAAAAATACTGAACAGACAACTATTTATGATTATTCCAGTAATTTGGCAAGCGTTAATAGTGGTTTTGCTTCAGAAGTTGTATCCACTATAAATCAAAAATACAATTCAATGCATTTAACGCAAGAACGCTTAGCTCCTACAGAAGATCCAGGAGTGTTACCTACTCTTGTTAAAAATGGCGATACGTATTATTTCACAAGTGGAATAATTGGAAATTTTACTCAGCTAAAAACTGCCGGTTGGACATTTGCTAATTACGCACATACCGAGATTACTATCAATAAACCGACAATTGGCGCGGTTAGCGTTAATATTGATATTACTTTTTTAGATTTATGGTTAGGTAAAATTGATTTTAAAATATATGCTACATTGGGTAATGTTTTAGCGTCAACATGCGAATTAACAAGTTACTTTGTTACTCTTCATTTTAGTGATGATTCAGAAACACACGACCAACTAAAATATTGGACTTCGACAGTTCAATATGGTACAGACTTTTATAAAAAAATAAGCCTACCGACCAATGAAGTTACTACAAGAATGAATTGTGATTTTAGTTTGCGCGCCTTTGAAACATATATATATGGAACCGACAACGTTAGGTATTATGAGACAGATTATGTCGCTATAGACACCGCGGAGAATCCATCATCTACTTTAAAAACATATACTATCACTTTAGCTGGTGGCACCGCAACTATAACTCAACAAGAACAAGAATCAGGATCAGACACCGTAACACTAACCGTCAACGGCACAAATTACGATGTGTCAGCACAAATGTCAAGTATCAATTTTAATCAACCACCTTTGGTTGCCGAGAAAAACGGTGTAACTGCATTTTTATCAACCACTGGCAATGATCTATATCGTATTTTACAGACTGATAGATCGATTACTAACGTGCCTTTAGGGTATTTATATAATCTGCAATTTCCAGTTATTAAAATTTCTAAAGCAAAATTTAAGAAACTATTTGGGTGGTGATACCATGCCGAGAGAACCTTGCCGCTAATGAGCGGTTATTTTTTATTGGTGGTAAATATGTTGGGCGAAGTTCTAAAAAGAATATAATAAACGTATAATAAAGCATTGGGCGCCCTTGCGCGAACAAGAACGCCCAATTTTGAATAGTGGGAGCAATTAAGTGAATAATGCAGTGATAATGCGTAGCAGGACTAAAAGTATCCAGTCTGAGACGATTAGCGTAAAATGTTTCGTCTCAATACGCATTAGAATCACCTCCCATATTCAGTTTTAGGGCAGAGGCCGAAACTCTGCCCTTATAAGAATATATGTATTGTTATGGAAATTTAGAACAAATAGATATGAAATTTACCAGCGGACAAGTATCCGGTGGTTTTTATTTTTATGGAGGTGGAGAATTGGCTGAAGAAAAATCATTTGAGCGCGAAGTGCTGGACAGATTAATCACGATGGAAACAAAACTAGATGCTATCACTTCAAGTTGTCCTAAGTGTCAGTCTGATATTACGGCTCATGGGATAGCATTAGCAACACTTGAAGCAAGTACTAAGTCAGCGCACCACCGAATTGACAGTGCAGTCGATGGTATGTATAAAACAGCAGGTGCTATATCTGCCGTTGTTGGTGCTATTGTTAGTAGTATATCTTTTTTACTTAATTATCTGTCTCAGAAAGGTGGGCACGGATAATGAACTACATAAGAGTACGTTGGTTAGAGCTATTAATAATTGCACTACTGACCGTATTATTGCTATGGGCTGTTGGCTATATTGCTAACGGCCTTTTCGGTACCCATTTTGAGTTGCAATCCTGCTGGGCGGGATTATCCACAGTTGGAAGTGCGGGGTTTTTGGCGGCCGTAAAATATTTAGTAGATAGTAGTCCATGGAATACGAATAAAGGTCAGATGCCTGGCAGTGAATCAAAATAACCAATGATCAAATAGAATATATTGAGAATCTAGAATAATTAGGGAGATGGTCTGAAATGAAAGGTATTGATATAAGTTATCACAATGGCGTAATAGATTGGCAATCCGTAGTTAATGCCGGTTGTGGATTTGTTATAATACGGCTTGGTTATGGTAATCGTCACCTTGATGAAAAATTTGTAGATAATGTGAATGGGGCTTTGGCTGCCGGACTTAAGATCGGCGTTTACTATTACAGTTATGCCCTTGATGCCGAAGCCGCCAAAGCAGAAGCACAGTTTGTACATGAAGTCTTGCAAGAAAACGGGGTAGATCCTGAACTTGGTATTTGGTTTGATATGGAAGACGCTGACGGGTATAAGGAGCGTCAGGGTATGCCAGATAATCAAACCATTACGGACATGTGCTCTGTCTTTATCTGTACACTTAATGAAGCTGGTTATTCCTATGTTGGTGTTTATGCCTCATATTCGTGGTTGACTGATGTAATTGATACTTCTCAGTTAGATGATGTCCCCATATGGAATGCACAGTGGGGCAATTCCAATGACATGACAGGCGCAAGGATGTGGCAATTTACAGATAGCCTCGATATAGGCGGCCAGAACTTTGACGGAAATGAGTATTACGAATAAAACTTATTATATAAAGGCGGCTCATAACGAGTCGCCTAAAAATTTATATTATGGAGGAATGAAAATATGAAAAACTTTCAATTTAACTTACAAAATCACTCTGAAGAGGTGGCTGCAATTACTATTCAAGATGTACCTGCACAAGACGCTGTTAGTACCGATACTGTACAATCAGTACCCACTAAACTTGATCAGTTTAAAACGTTGCTGGCGCAAATGGAGTCGTTGGGAAACGAAGTCTTGCAGGACGGAATTGCATCAATCAAGCAGAAAATAGCTGATGAAGAAGCAAAGTTAAAGGCAGAGGTTCAAACTGTAGAAGCTGAAGCAATTACTTTCTACGAGAAGAACCGCACTATAATATTTATTGTAGCGGCGATGTTGATTTTGCATGTTGCCGGGAAGTTGGGTATGTAATGAATATAAACCTGACAGCGAAGGGTAAAATTATCCTCTCGCTTATTTTAATTGTAATTATAGCGGTGGCATATTTCGCCTGGCAGGAACATGCTGATACTGAGGCTAGACTACAGCAGGCTATGGTCCTGACCGAGCAACAGGCCCAGGACAAAAACGTCTTGCAGAACGAGTTAAAGTTAAGTAATCAAAATGCTGCAATGTTAGCTGACTTTGTTAAGCAGGCGCAAGCAGGCAAGGTGCAACCAGTAACAAATTTCACGGTGCAGGCGCCATCATTGCAAGTAGCTGCCCAGCAGGTAGCGGATAGGATTAACGCCAAAGACCCTACATTACCAACACAGGCCCTAGAAAAAACCGACAATACTATTGTGACACCTAATACAAATAAAACGCCACAGGCTAATTATGACGTTGCTGTATTCAAAAATAATAATTATCGGAATTGGGAATGGTCCGTAGGGTATGGGGGGCAGGATGGCAGTAAGTATATTCCGATTGGCCTGCAGAGGAATTATTCCAAGGATAAGGCTGTAGAGGTTGAAATTCATTTGGATGCCAGCAGTATTAAAAGCATTAATGGTGGAGAGATTAAATATATTATAAAGGCTGATAAACTATTTGGAGTGTTTTAGATGGAAGCTAAAGTTATTAATAATGTTGAAGTAACCGTCACAGGCCAGATATCAGATGATGAAATATCAATTTACTTAGATCAATTGCAGGACAAAAATAAATTTAAAATCATCAAGGCCGATGTTGCCGTTGATGGAGAGTATGTAGACGTAAATTATGAGATTGAGCATGTACCTTTTGACCGCATACGCCGTATTACAGGCTACCTTGTGGGCACTACCGAGCGATGGAATGACGCCAAAAAAGCTGAATTGAAAGATAGGGTTAAACATGGATGAATCTAGGAGGTATATATATGAAGTGTAGATACTGTAAAGGGGATATGATTGTCACTGAGCAACAAGTACATGAGTGCCCTCAATGTGGGGTTAAATGCATAGAAACATATAAAAAATAATTGATCAAAGCCCCTATCAGGTCATTGTGACTTGGTAGCGGCTTTTTTATTCTATAATTTTATATAAAAACAATTGTAAATTATTTACATTAATGTTATAATGTAACTGCGCTGTTGAGTAAATATATATTAGGAAAAGCACCGTCAAATTGTCGTGGGTTTGACGGTATTTTTCTGTTTGTTTATTATCAAATAGTTATGAATTTGTCATTAGACTGTCATAATTATCCTGTACAATAGCAATAATAAAAGACATATATTGGATTATTTAAAAATGTGAAGAGGTGACTTATGGATAATAATATAAATGAAAAACAATGGAGCAATCAGCCAATTGTACTTTTTGCTGGAATATTGGTAATGTATACTGTCAGTAGTTCAATTATCGCACTATTAAATTTGTAAGTAGGGGTACGGCAACGATTCGTGTAAAAAACAGCCACAAGACAGTATTTCCCATTTTGATGAAATATAAATCAAAAATGAGACTACTATTTTGTGGCTGTTATGACGTAATTAAAGAAAATTACGTATTAATAGTTTTAAATATTTTTCTCATAACAATAGAAAGGAAGGTCTCTCCAAGGGAAATATACCTGTCCCACTTTTTTATAACCAAAATTCTCATATAACTTAAGTGCTGTTTCATTTCCACTATAAGCATCTAATCTAATACATGAATAGTTATTTTTAGTAGCGACATCTTCAATAAACTTTAACATTTTTTTTGCAATACCCTTTCCCTGAGATTCCGGATGAACAGACAATCTATGAATAACTAATACCTTTATTCCATCAGTAAACCAGTTTATTTGACTGTATTCTGGAGATTGTTCTTCATTTATTGCAACATATGCTATATACTTGCCATTATCCTTTAAAACGTAACAATGCTCACTCTTAATATCATTTTCAATAATATCCGAATTTGGATAAAAATTATTCCACTGATATATGCTTTGACTCTCCATATGTTTTATACAGTTAGAAATTATATCAAGAATACCTAATAGGTCTTGTTTCTTCCCCTTAATAATATCCATCTCTTTTCTCCCCTTTAAAAAGATTTTAATAAATTAGCACTTTCTTACGATTGCGAATTAAGTTTTAGGAATATTATACCATTAGATACTATTTTTACAAACCTATAACTGTCACAATAAGTAGACATTACGGGATAAGTTGTTTTTAAAAGCTGATATATTGGCGAGAATTGAAAATAAGTAAGTTGAAGATGCCGCCTTGCTCTAATTGAGTGAGGCGGCTTTATTTTATTTTTATCAACTGCTACTTGATTTTTAGAGATTTTAACTCTACAATAAACAGAACATATGTTTGCTGGTAAAGGCGGTAAGATTAAATGAATCAAACCATCCTACATGTAGATTTAAACAATTTTTATGCATCCGTAGAGTGCTTAGATAGACCAGATATTCGCGAGAAGCCAGTTATTGTTTGTGGAGATATTGAAGCACGCCACGGTATCGTGCTCGCCAAAAATTATCCTGCAAAAGCTCTAGGAGTCAAAACAGGGGAGGCAATTTGGCAAGCAAAACAAAAGTGTCCAGGACTTATAATGGTACGGGCCGACTTTAGTAAGTATTTAAGATTTTCTAAAATGGCTAGAAAAATATATGCAGACTATACAAACCAAATTGAGCCATTCGGAATTGATGAGGCGTGGTTGGACATTACCGGCACAGAAAAAATGTTTGGGACTGGGCCAGAAATTGCAAATCAAATTAGGCAGCGCCTACAGGATGAACTTGGACTTATGGGATCTGTCGGCGTATCATGGAATAAAATATTCGCCAAGCTCGGCAGTGATATGAAAAAACCAGATGCGACAACTGTTATTAATGAAGAAAATTTTCGACAATCAGTGTGGCCGTTGCCAGTAGGTGAGTTATTATATGTTGGTCGTTCAACCTTGCGGAAATTTGAGAACCGCGCCATATATTCGATCGGCGATCTTGCTAAGCGTGATGTTAATGACCTGAAGCTACTACTAGGAGTATGGGGAGAAACATTATGGCACTTTGCAAATGGGCTTGATTCTGCTCCTGTAAAGCAGGCAGGGGAAGAGAGCATTGTTAAGTCCGTTGGTAATAGTACTACTACTCATCGGGATTTAATTAATAATCAAGATGTCAAACTAATTATATATGTGCTAGCAGAGAGTATAGCAACTAGATTACGAAAGCATGGTCTGAAGTGTAGGACTGTATCTATCAGTGTAAGGGGGAGTGATCTTATATCTTTTGAGAGACAAGGCAAGGTTGTAAACCCAACATTTTTATCTGGTGATATTGCTCAAAAAGCGATGGAACTTTTTATTGAAAACTATCGTTGGAATAATCCTATTCGTAGTCTTGGCGTTAGAGGGAGCGATCTAGTTACGGCTGATGGGCATATTCAGATTGATTTGTTCGATAATAGTAATTTGAATGCAGAAACCTTGGCGGTAACGGTAGATAAGTTACATAAACGGTTTGGCCACTATAGTGTTCAGCGTTGTTCTATGCTGCTTGATCGAGATTTAACAGGGTTCAATCCTAAGGATGATCACGTTATACATCCAGTATCATATTTCAAGTAGGTGTATTATGAGTAAAGTTTTTGTGGAAATCACAGCAAAACATGATATTAATGGTAATGTTAGGCCACTATCAATTAAATGGGAAGATGGACGGGTATTTGAAGTTGATCGTGTCTTAGATGTGCGCCAAGCACCTTCACTTAAAGGTGGTGGTCTGGGTGTACGGTACACATGCAAGATATGTAATAAGGAAGTATATTTGTTTGATGAAGAAGGTAAGTGGTTTATGGAGCGGAAGTGAAGTATATTATTACCTTTTACTGGTAACGATATAGGTGTAGGTACCAATCCATTATACCTCTCCCAAACACCCCGGCTCCGGCTGGGGATTTTTTATTTGCTAAAATAGTATAAAACATTCCATTATTTGGTTTATTTTAACTTATCAAGAAGGAATTTACCATTTATTGACGAAGAAGTAAAAATAAGATAATATATTGAATTTTATGGAAGGGGGAGGGATCATATTGCAAAAAAGATCATTGATTTCATTGGCAGTATTTTCATTATTTGTTTCAATAATAATAGGAGGTTGTAACACTATGCAAAATACAACCACAACGAGCGCTAAGAAATTCCCTGAAAAACCTATTACTATGATTGTACCATACAGTGCTGGAGGGGGCACAGATCTTATAGCTCGGGCAATAGAAAAATTATCAGTTAAATATTTAGGGCAAACATTAGTGGTTATCAATAGACCAGGAGGAACTGGTACTATCGGTTGGAACGAACTTGCTGGATCTAGCCCTGATGGCTATACCGTTGGCATGACTTTAATTGACTTAATATTACAACCTTTATATGTATCTAAATATCACTATCTAACAGCTATGAAGCCAATTGTACAAATTTCGAATACACCAATAATAATGGCAATTAAAGCTGATCGGCCTTGGCAAAATCTCCATCAATTAATGGAATATGCTAGGAAAAATCCAGGAGAGTTGAAATTTGCTCATGCTGGTATAGGTTCAATGCCAGATATTGTTGGTGAAACATTTGCAAAAGTTGCCGATATTAACATTGGGCAAGTACCTTTTCGTGGTTCTAGTGAGACGATTGTTGCATTATTAGGTAACCATGTTGAAATTGTTTTGGCACCTCCAGCGTCAGTTAAAGAACAAATAAAAAGTGGTAAAGTAAGAGCACTTGCAGTATCATCCGAGCGCAGACTCACCGATCCAGACTTAGCACAGATACCAACATTTAAAGAACAAGGGCTTGATATTGTATTTAATAACTGGTATGGAGTCGCAGCTCCTAAAGGTGTATCGCCAGAAGTTGAAGCAAAACTAGTACAAGGGTTTAAGGCGATGATTTCTGATCCAGAATTTAAAAGCAATATGGATGTCCTCGGAGTGGAAATTGAATATTTAGGACCGCAAGAAACGCAAGAAAAATGGCTAGCCGATAACGAAAAGTTAACTAAAATCATACAAGAAACTGGAATCTTGGATAAAATTAAGGCACAGAAAAATTAAATTCGGCTGTTAGAAATTGTGTCGTTTACAAAGATGCTAGAAGGACTTTATGGCTAAATATATATCCACCCGCCAAATTGGTAATAATATACCAAAGGTGGGTGATTTTCGTGGTTATAATGCAGGTATTAATATGTTTGCTGGTCTTGTCGGTGGCGATGGTGTTGTATGGAGTGGGGAAGTTGGTTTATGTGTGGGTTATGTGATAGCTGCCGGAGGGTGGCTATTTTTTATTTGTCGTAAGTGTAATGCCAAGATTCTTTATTTACTCGTAAATATTTTAATACTTCATTAAAGGTATCTATATGTATTGTGTTTTTAGGATCGTTTGAATTTAAAGCACAGACAAATTTTGTGTTGATTGTTTGATTAAACAATACTTTACCATTGATATCTCTTAAAGTTGATTCTTCTATAGTGACATAAGGCACTTCAGTCGCCCATTCTTTTGTTATTCTGTCATAATGCATTAGAACTTTGTAACTACGCTCGCTATGTGTAATATTATTATCAAAACACAGTTCCCTGAGCTCTTCTAATTTCTTATCGTTTGGTATCCCGATTACTTTATATGATATAGATGCTGTTGATTTTGCGATACCTGTTATAAATTTAATATCATTTCGCACAGATTCAGTCCGTAGGTATATAGCCGTATTATTATTATTATCTCCAATATAAATATCTTCAGCAAAACAAATAGACTGGATCGATAATACCAGCATTAATAAATACAATATTTTCTTCACATTGACAACTCCTTAAATATAATATTTCCTATATAATTCCAACATAATACAAATTATTCCTGCAATGATAAAAATAACCCGGCTTAGTCGCCGATCTGAATGGAATACATTTAATGAAGCGAATTATTTACTCGACTACTAGACTTATCTTTTACTATTAATGCCTTTTTTTCTTTAATATACGAATTGAACTAAATTATAGGGTATTATAATACCTTATTAGATCCATAACCAACACACCTCCATCCCTTTTAAAAATATTTGGAGGAATTTTTTATTCACAATAGCGAATAAAGCGACATGCGGTGGTGGTGTGATCATGGTGGCGGTGAGTATATGGTTTAAGATTAATCGGGGGGAACCGTATCACCTTTAACGGCGAAAAATGGCCTTAAGTCGTATAAAATGCGCGGTTGAGGCCGTCATTTCTAGTGATATGCTTCCGCTCAGCAATAGTATCATCATAGAATATGTCCAAGTGTATCTAAAGCATTTATGTGCATATATAAAAGATATAAATCATCATTGGTAATAAATCTGGTACGGCGGGGGAAAAGCGGGGACTGGTATCACCTGTAACATACCTAACGGTGAAACCGATAAAAAATTGTAGAAAAATAGCAGGAATTAGTACTTTTGAAGAGAAAATAGTAATAACTTACTTGTTTTATAAGCGAGTTATTACTATTTTGTTTAACTAATAGTTAACAAGAAAAAAGGTATGTCACAATCGATTAAACCAAGAGTAAATCATCGAAGCGGAGAGGATATTGATGCAGGATAAATACCAGCAAGGCGTTAGAATTATTTTTTTTACAACTGCACTTATCTTATTATATTCGAGCAGTTTGTATAGCTATCTTCTATTTCATACTGTTGCGGAGATATTCAGCATATGTATCGCATTTACTGTTTTTTTGCTCTCATGGAACTCACAGCGTTATATAACGAATAATTATCTGATATTGGTTGGAACTGCGTCTTTATTCGTCGGATTTATTGATCTATTTCATAC